>HHCFC01400__coassemble_1309_pt1 | contig 33038 bp, 28 predicted proteins | sample HHCFC01400__metabat2_high_PE_041 | metagenome-assembled genome bin HHCFC01400
GATGGTAATTGCCAAGCAGAGCGTGTGAGGGGTTCGACGAGGCCGACGTGCTTGGGGCGTCCTCGCGCTTGGGTGTGAGATGACCGGCACGCCGAAAAACGTTGCCGCTGCGGCTGGGGGCATCGACGATGCGGTGCCGTCGGAGATCTTGAACGAGGGGTCAAGTTGGGAAACGAGCACTTTACGCAGAGGGCGGTTCCGCAATGACGAGGGCGGCGATCCTGACATAGACGAGGCGATGGAACGGCTCTCCCGCCGTCATGCCTATCGTTTTGCCAAGCGTGCCTTCGACATAGTGTTCAGCTGTCTTTTCCTCGCCCTCTTCTGCTGGTTTTTTGTCGTGGTGGCGGTTGCAGTCAAGCTTGATGATCCTAAGGGGCCGGTGCTGTTCAGGCAAACGCGCATCACAAAGGATGGGCGAGAATTCGCCATGTACAAGTTCCGCTCCATGGCCGTGGATGCCGAGGAGCGCCTCGGTGAGCTCAAGGCTTTTAACGAGAAGGCTGGCCCGGTATTCAAGATTCGCAACGATCCGCGTGTGACCCGTGTCGGTCGTTGGCTTAAGCGTCTGTCGATTGACGAGATGCCGCAGTTCGCGAACGTTCTGAAAGGGGATATGTCGATCGTGGGGCCGCGTCCCGCTTTGCCGTCGGAGGTCGAAGTCTATACGCCTCATCAGCGCCAGCGGTTGCTCGTGAAGGCGGGGATCACCTGCTACTGGCAAACGCGGAGGAACCGCGACGCGATCTCCTTCGATGAGTGGGTTGATCTCGACCTTCTCTATATCAAGAAATGCGGGATTTGGACCGACTTCAAATTGATCGTTCAAACTGTGGGCTGCGTGCTCACTGCGCAGGGTAATTAAGGAGCAATGTTGATATGAGGGTTGCTGTTGCGGGAACCGGGTATGTGGGACTGTCGATAGCGGTGTTGCTCGCCCAAGGCAACGAGGTGCGTGCGTTCGACGTGGTGCCCGAGAAGGTGGGGGCGCTTTCTCGTTGGGAGAGCCCCATACAGGATGCCGAGATAGAGCGATTCCTTGCGGAGGCCAAGGCGGGGGAGCGCGAACTGCGCTTGCGTCCTACGTTGGATCCCTCCGAAGCCTACGAAGGAGCGGAGTTCGTCGTGGTGGCGACGCCTACCAATTACGATCCGGATCGCAACTTTTTCGACACCTCCGCTGTGGAGGCGGCTATCGACGCGGTGCGGGCTGTGAATCCTGATGCCTGGATCGTCATCAAGTCTACGGTGCCAGTGGGCTACACCGAGCGGATGTGCGCGGAGAGGGGCGATGCTCGCATCCTCTTCTCGCCTGAGTTCTTGCGAGAGGGGCATGCTCTCTATGACAATTTGCATCCTAGTCGCATCGTGGTGGGCGCGCCCGAGAGAGACGCTGAGGCGTGTGCTGCCGCCGAGCGCTTCGCGAGTATCCTTGCCGAAGGCGCCGATTCGGGAGAGAGGGAACGGGAGAACGAGGACGGCTCGATCGGCATTCCCATTCTTGTGATGAATGCCACCGAGGCCGAGGCCGTGAAGCTTTTCGCCAACACCTACCTTGCCCTTCGTGTTGCCTACTTCAACGAACTCGACACTTATTGCGAGGAAAAAGGTCTTTCCAGCGCCGATGTCATCAAGGGCGTCTGTTTGGAGCCGCGCATCGGCTCCCATTACAACAACCCCTCCTTCGGATATGGTGGGTACTGCCTACCCAAGGACACCAAGCAGCTGTTGGCCAACTACAAGGACGTGCCACAGTCGCTTATTGGGGCGATCGTCGAGGCCAATCGAACTCGCAAGGATCATGTTGCCGACGAGGTGCTCAAGCGCGTAAACGATCTCGTGTATCAAGGGGTATCCGCGCCTGTGGTGGGCATTTACCGTCTCACCATGAAGAGCGGATCGGATAATTTCCGCGCTTCTTCTATCCAAGGGATCATGAAGCGCATCAAGGCGAAGGGCGTGCCGGTGGTGGTCTACGAGCCGACCTTGGATGCCTCCGATTTCTTCGGTTCCGAAGTCATGCATGCTCTCGATGCTTTCAAATCTCGTTGCGACCTCATTGTGGCGAACCGATGGGCTGATGAGCTTTTCGATGTTGGGGGCAAGGTGTACACCCGAGATTTGTTCGGAAGGGACTAGGGATGATGAGTATGTCGAATCGGAGAATTCTCGTAACCGGCGCCGCCGGCTTCATCGGGGCGTTTCTGTGCAGGCGGCTGCTCGAGGAGGGCGCGGCGCGCGTCGTCGGCCTCGACAACGTGAACGGCTACTACGACGTGCGCATCAAGGAGGAGAGGCTGCGCATGCTCGCCCGCGCGGCGGGCGGGGGCGCGGGGGACGCCGACCCGCGGGGCTTCTCCGCGGGCGCCTTCGAGTTCGTGCGGGGCGACCTGTGCGACATGGGGCTCCTGGAGCGGCTGTTCGCGGAGAACGGGTTCGACGTCGTCGTGAACCTCGCCGCGCAGGCGGGCGTGCGCTACTCCATCGAGAACCCGCGCGCCTACGTGGACAGCAACCTCGTGGGGTTCTTCAACGTGCTGGAGTGCTGCAGGCGCCATCCCGTGGGGCACCTCGTCTACGCGAGCTCTTCGTCGGTGTACGGCGGCAACGAGAAGGTGCCCTTCGGCGAGGGGGACCGCGTGGACGAGCCGGTGTCGCTCTACGCGGCCACGAAGAAGTCGAACGAGCTCATGGCGCACGCCTACTCCAAGCTCTACTCCGTCCCGGCCACGGGGCTGCGGTTCTTCACGGTGTACGGCCCGATGGGCCGCCCCGACATGGCGTACTTCGGGTTCACCGAGAGGCTCGTGCGCGGCGAGAAGATAAGGATCTTCAACATGGGCGACTGCCGGCGCGACTTCACCTACGTCGACGACGTCGTGGAGGGCGTCGTCCGCGTGATGGCGCGCCCGCCCGAGGCGCGTACGGGCGCGGACGGGCTGCCGCTCGCCGCCCACCGCGTCTACAACGTCGGCAACTCCCACCCCGAGAGCCTGCTCGGCTTCGTGGACGCGCTCCAGCGCGTGCTCGTGGAGGAGGGCGTGCTGCCGCCCGGCTACGACTTCGCCGCGCACCGCGAGCTCGTCCCCATGCAGCCGGGCGACGTGCCCGCGACCTACGCGGACACCTCGGCCTTGGAGCGCGACTTCGGCTTCAGGCCCTCGACGCGCCTGGAGGACGGCCTGCGCGAGTTCGCGAGGTGGTACCGCTCTTATTGCGGAGGGCGCGCGTAGCTGTGGCGGGGAATGGCAAGGTGAATATCTGCCTCGTATCTTCTTCGGGTGGCCACTGGGAGCAGCTGCGGAAGCTGCAGCCTCTCATTGACAAGTACGGAGGTTTCTATGTCACAGAGAAGACCCCTTTCGTCGACGAGGGCCCCTACCTTATGGTGCAAACTGACCTCAAAGACAAGCTGATGCCGATCAAGATGCTCGTAAACGGCGTTCGGGCAATTCGCATTTGGGCAAAGGAGCGTCCCGATGTCGTTGTGACAACCGGCACCATGGTCGCCTACCCGTTCTACCTGCTCGCCGTTTTGTTTCGCAAAAGATTTGTGTTTATCGAAACGTTCGGGCGCTCGAACGAACCCACGGTGGCGGGAAAGCTCATGCAGAAGCGCGCCGACCTCTTCTTCGTGCAGTGGGAGAGTCAGCGTCGGTTTTATCAAAACGCGCGTTACGTGGGGTGTCTGTACTGATGAGGGTGTTCGTGTGTGTGGGTTCGAGGTCGTATCCATTCGATAGGCTCTTCAAAGAGCTCGACCGCGTGGTTGCCTCGGGAGCCATCGAGAGCACGGTATTCGCCCAAATTGGCTCTTCCGCCTACGAGCCGAAGAACTTTGCTTGGGAACGCTTCATGAATCCTCAAACGTTCAATGCAAGGATGACAGAGGCCGACATTGTCGTTTCCCACGGGGCGTCGGGCTCTATCATGGGTGCGCTCAGCGCAGGGAAGAAAGTCGTCGTGGTTGCGCGTCTCGCGCGTTACGGCGAGCATATCAACGACCATCAGGTGGGCATCAACGAGACGTTGGCTTCCGAAGGCCTTGTCCTCAACGTTGCGGCCATGGATGACCTCGGCCCTGCCATCCGCAGGCTTGAAACCGGCGAAATCAAACTCAAGCCATGGCGCAACGAAAACCCCAATGCAATCGTGGATGCGATTGACGAATTCATTCAGGAGAACGTGCTGTGAGCATCTTCAAGGCGATAGAGCGGGCGCTGGAAGCAGCGATCACCTTTTTTTGGCGCTTGTTCATCCTTATTCACGAGTTGAAGAACATCTGGGCGAAACGATCCCTCGTGCGTTCGTTCGAACCCACCGCCGAGCAGGCGCGGGAGGCGAAGGAGTACTGGAAGGGCGTTCTCGGGCACCCCCTACCCCTCTGGTGGCATCGTCTCTACGCGAGCTACACGGGGCGGTTCGACCCGCGTTATATCCCAGAGATTCTGTTCGCGGTGCGTCTGGAGCCGAACGCCTTCAATTATGCAGATGCCAGGGCACTCGATGACAAAGCGTATTTGCAGCTCTTCGCAGGTGACGGGATGCGCGTGCCGATCGAGTACGCATTCTGCCGTGCCGGCGTGATTTCGGTCGGGGGGGGGGTGCTCCCTATGAGCAGGTTTTGTGACGAGTTCGGGAATATCGGCCCTTGCGTCATCAAGCGGACTCGCGACACGAGTTCGGGGCGCGACGTCTTCGTAGCGGATCTCGTAGGGGGTGTTGATCGAAACAGCGGCTTGAGTGTGGAAGATATCGCGGGGAGATTGGGGGACGACTGGGTGTGCCAAGAGCGTGTCGTCCAGCACGAGAGCATTGCCGCCATTTATCCCGATGCGGTGAACACGATGCGGATCGTAACCTATATGACGAACGAAGGTGTGGGTGTCTGTCCGGTCGCTTTGAGGATTGGCAGGAACGGCGCTCGCGTAGACAACGCTCATGCCGGCGGCATGTTTGTGCACGTGCGTGCCGATGGCGCTTTGGGCTCCGAGGCGTACACCGAGTTCCAGGAGCGCTTCCGCGAGCATCCCGGCACGGGCATCTCGTTCGGCGATTGTCGGATCGTCGGGGTTGACCTCGCCATCGAGGCTTGTCGACGGCAGCATCTAGCACTGGGCGAACTTGGTTTCATTTCTTGGGACGTCTGCATAGACGAAGCCGGCCAGCCCGTGCTCATCGAGGTGAATCTCGTCTCTCAGGCGGTTTGGTTCCCTCAGATGGCATCCGGCGAGGCGATGTTCGGCGACGACACGGCTTCCGTCGTGCGGCGGTACCGAAACAGGAGACGCGCGTGAGCAGCAATCCTGTCGCAAAGAAGGTGAAGTACGCCCTCGGATTCCTGCCTGACGAAGCTTACATGCAGCTGTATTACTCCGTGCGTTTTCACAGGCTGTGCAACCTCAAGCATCCAAGGACTTACAACGAGAAACTCCAGTGGCTCAAGCTGCACGACCGTAACCCGGCATATACAAGCATGGTCGACAAGGCGGAGGCGAAAAGGATTGCGGCACGGGTGATTGGCGAAGAGCACATTATTCCAACGCTGGCGATATGGGACGACGTGGACGACATCGACCTCGACGCTCTTCCGGAGAGCTTTGTGCTCAAGTGCACTCATGATTCCGAGGGTGTCGTTGTGGTGCCAGACAAGGGCAGGTTGGAGTGGCCTGCGGTGCGGGCGAGGCTCGCTGCGGGTCTCGCTCGCAACTTCTATCCCATAGGTCGCGAATGGCCCTACCTCGGGGTGCGCCCGCGCATCATTGCCGAGGCGTATATGGAGGATGCGCGCTTCGGTGAGTTGCGCGACTACAAGTTCTTCTGCTTCGATGGGGAGCCAAAAGCGATGTTCGTCGCGAGCGGTCGGAGGGCGGGGGCCACGAAGTTCGACTATTTCGACATGGATTTCAACCGACTTGATATCCGTCAGTGCTACCCGAACAGCGATGGCGATGTTGAGCGCCCTGAGACCTTCAATCGGATGGCAGATGTCGCTCGTGAGCTGTCGAAGGGCATCCCGCACGTTCGCATCGACTTCTATGAAGTCGATGGAAGGATGTACTTCGGAGAATATACGTTCTACCACTTCAGCGGTTTCATGCCCTTCGATCCACCCGAATGGGACGAGATGTTCGGGAGTTGGTTGCGCCTGCCGATCAGTGGAGGAGAGGGGCGATGAAGATAGCGTTCTTTACGACGGGGATGACACGTGGTGGCGCTGAGAGGGTAATTGCGACGGTGGCCAATCGGCTTGTTGAGATGGGGCACGATGCGCTCGTTATCATGCTCAAGGGCAAGGAGAGCGAGTATTGGCTTGATGACCGCGTGAAACTCGTCGGGGCGAACTTGGAAGCGGGTGCCAAGAACGCACTCGCTGCGCTGAAGTTTTACAAACGCACCGTTGGATCCGAAAATCCTGACGTCGTGATAGCGTTCACGCTCAAGCCGAACCTCATGGCGTGCGCGGCTAAACGATGGTTCGGTGTGCGTGTTCCGCTTGTGGTTTCGGAGCGTTCTAACCCATTCAAGAGAAATCTCCGTCTGCAGCTAGTATGCAACAATCTGTTTAGCGTGGCTGACGGAATGGTCTGCCAAAGCAAGACCGTCTCATGCTACTACGAGGGCAGGGTTCGTTCCGTGTCTGCTACGGTCATCCCGAATCCTGTAGATGTGACTTGCATTGCCGAAAGCCCCGTCGTTCGAGAAAGGGGCCGCTACCTTCTTTCAGTTGGGCGCCTTTGCGAGCAGAAACGCCAGGATCTCGCTATTCGTGCATTTGCCGCGCTGAAGTCTGCGTATCCAGATCTTCGTCTTGAGATCTGTGGCGTGGGAGATTTGGAGAACGAACTTCGCGATTTGGCGGCGCGGCTCGACGTTTCCGAAAGCGTTTTGTTTTGTGGGAACGTCAACAACGTAATGCGCGAGAAGGCTGACGCCACTGCCTATATCATGACCTCGGATTTCGAAGGTTTCCCGAATGCTCTCATCGAGGCACTTGCTTCGGGCATCCCGGTTGTCTCAACGGATTTCTCGCCGGGTGTGGTTCGCGAAATCGTTCAAGAAGGGGTAAACGGATTTGTGGTGCCTGCCGGAGATGCTACGGCTTTGACGGACGCGACAAAACGCTTGCTCGATGCTCCGTTGTCGGTGGAGGAGCTTGAAAAGAGCGCACGTGCCGTGCGGAAGAGATTTGATCTTGGGGCAGTGGTGGGGCAATGGCTGGAGGTTTGCGAGAGGGCAACAGAGAAGAACGGCTGATCGATGGAATGCTCGGAAATCGCCAAATACGCCAAGAATCCAAGACTGTTTGCCGCAAAGGTTTGTGGAAGGTTCATGCGTGGGACGGTAAAGGATGACGAGCGCTACTTGAAGATGCTCTATCGCGCTCGCATCGGCCGCCCGCTCGACCTCGACGACCCCACGACCTTCAACGAGAAGCTCCAGTGGCTCAAGATCCACGACCGCGACCCGCTCTACACCACGCTGGTGGACAAGGCGGAGGTGAAGCCCTGGGTCGCCGAGCGGATCGGGTGGGAGCACGTGGTGCCCACGCTCGGCGTGTGGGGCTCCTTCGACGAGATCGACTTCGGCGCGCTCCCCGAGCGCTTCGTGCTCAAGTGCACGCACGACTCGGGCGGGCTCGCGATCTGCCGCGACCGCGCGGCGTTCGACATGGCCGCGGCGAGGAGGAAGATAGAGCGCTCGCTCGCGCGCAACTACTACTGGTCGGGCCGCGAGTGGCCCTACAAGGGCGTGAGGCCCCGCGTGCTCGCCGAGGAGTACCTCGACGCCGGCTCGCCCGACCTGACGGACTACAAGCTCATGTGCTTCGGCGGGCGCGCCCGCTGCGCGTTCACGTGCACGGGGCGCGCCGAGGGCGACCTGCGCGTCGACTTCTTCGACCTCCGCTGGAACCGGCTGCCCTTCACGCGCCACTACCCGAACGCCGACGTCCCGCCGGCCGCCCCCTCGCGCCTGCGCGAGATGGTCGCCCTGTCGGAGCGCCTCTCGGAGGGCCTCCCGTTCGTCCGCGTCGACTTCTACGAGGTCGCCGGCGAGTTCTACTTCGGGGAGATGACCCTCTACCCCGGCTCGGGGATGGAGGAGTTCGACCCCGAGTCCTGGGACGCGGAGCTGGGCTCTTGGCTCGAGCTGCCCCCTCGGGGGGGGGGGCTTCTCATGAGAGATGACTCGGTCCTCTGGGTACACGGCGGCGCCTCCGTCCCCGAGGGGGTCTCCGACCCGAACGATTACAAGATCTTCTGCTTCGCCGGCGAACCCAAGGCCCTGTACGTGGCGACGGGGCGGGCGACGGGGGACGCGAGGTTCGACTTCTTCGACATCGGCTTCAACCACCTTCCGCTGGCGAACGCCCGCCCGAACGCGTCGGCGCCGCCGGGGCGGCCGGCCAGCTACGAGGAGATGCTCGACATGGCCCGCGCCCTTTCGGCCGGCTTCCCCCACGTGCGAGTCGACTTCTACGACATTGCGGGCAGGCCGTACTTCGGGGAGATGACGTTCTACCATATGAGCGGCCTCTCCCCCTTCGAGCCCGAAGAGTACGACGAACTCTTCGGCAGCTGGCTCGAGCTGCCGAAAGGTGGCGATGCGCGATGAGGATGCTGTTCGTCAATTCCAGTCTTACGGACGGTGGCTCTGAACGCGCTATGGTCTTGGTGGCCAATCAAATGGTTGAGTTCGGGCATGACGTAAGCATGGTTCTCATTCGTGACAAGGAACGAACCTATGCCTGTCATCCGAAGATTAACTTGATACAGCTGAGGTATGGATCTTCATCCAAGGCTTCCATGCTACTCAAGAGATTGAGGTTGGTGCGCAAGCACGCCAAGGCGATAAAACCCGATTGCATCATCTCGTTCATGTGGGATGTAAATGTTATGACGCTTGTCGCCACTATGGGCCTTGGTGTAAGGACTGTGGTGTCAGAGCGGGCTTTTCCCGGCAGCTCCCATAGGAGCTCTTTTTCAAGGAAGCTGGAGGCGGTAGCGTACGTCCTGTCGAGCGCCATCGTTTATCAGACGGAGGGGGCTCGTGCGTTTTGCCCAAGGTGGTTGCGTGGCAGAAGCCATGTGATTCCCAACGTCGTAGCCAAGCCGGACATCGTTCCCTACAAGGGCTCAAGGTCTAAGACGGTGGTGTCCGTCGGGAGGCTTACCGAGCAGAAAAACTATCCGATGCTGCTTGAGGCTTTCGCTGTTTTCTTGGGGAAGCATCCTGATTTCACATTGCGAATATTTGGAGAGGGAGAGCAGAGAGATCGATTGATGGCGTTGGCTTCCGAACTTGGGATCGGTGGCAAAGTGGATTTACCCGGCTATGTTGATGATGTACCAAGCCGAATCAGCGACGCCGCCATGTTTGTTCTCTCGTCCAATTACGAAGGTATCTCTAACGCAATGGCTGAGGCGATGGCGCTGGGACTCCCCACCATCTGCACCGACTGTCCGGCGGGCGGTGCGGCGATGATGATCCGTGACGGGGTAAACGGCTTTCTTGTTCCTGTCGACGATTCAAAAGGTCTTGCTGAAGCGATGAGCCGCGTGGCAGACGATATTCAGTTGGCGCAAAGGCTGTCGAAACGAGCAAAAGAAGTGGTTGACAGATTCTCGTCGGAATCAATAGGTCGTATGTGGGAGAAGGTTGTGTATGACGAGTAAGAAATTCGGGCTCTCGCAAGCGACCATCGGAAACGTTGACATGTGCAAGCTTTCAATTGCTTTTGCGTGTATTGCTACCGTCGCTTTGAAGAACTGGGGCTATATTGTATATGCGGCACAGGCATTTATGATTCTTATGGTGTTTTCCAAATGCGTTCGAGCAAGAAGGATTCCGAGTATTGGCTTATATGCGGCAGCCTACGGATTCTTTGCCTGCTGGTGTCTTACATCCACTTTTTGGGCTGCGAATCCAAGTGAGACTTTGTCGGCTTTTGTGGGGATCGTGCAATTTGTTGTTCTGGGCGGCTGCATAGCTGTCTATGTGCGGTTGGAGCAAAATGCCGACTTCTTAATCAGCTGCCTCGCGTGGGCCAGTTTTGCGTTGGTTGTGGTTTTGGTTTTTGCAACTCCGCTAAGTGCTTGGGTGGAATCGGCGGGTGCCATGGAAGATGCGGCATCAGATAGCAACAGAATTGGTCCTTCGGTCGGTTATCATCCGAACGCTCTTGGCCATACTTGTGCGGTCGGGGTAGTGATTTGGCTGTATAAATACATGAAGAGCGGAAGAAGGGCGGTTAATCTTCTTCCTGCCGTGCTGATGTGTGCCACTATTATATTTACGAAATCAAGGCTTTCCATAGTGGTCACCGCTGCGTGTTTGGTGTTGTACTGGTTTTTGATCTCAAAGGGATTTTTGCGTAAAGTTATCGTTTTGACAGTCTTGTTGCTGGTTTCAGTGTTGGTTTTCTGGGCGTTGCTGAATGTGCCCATGTTGTATCAGATTGTGGGCTTTCGATTTGAGGCAATGTTGGGACTTTCGGGGTCGGTGGATGCCAGTACAGAAACAAGATCGGAAATGATTGCGATAGCATTAGAGCTCTTTTCCGGCAATCCAATTACTGGCATCGGATTTGCCAATTACTCGTACTATTATTTCTATGATTATGGCGGTTGGGCGATGACGTATGCTCATAGCAATTACGCAGAGCTGCTAGCAGGTCTTGGCTTGCCTGGGGTTATCGCCTATTATGCCGTGCCTGTTTGGACGCTGTATGCGCTGATTAAGAATCGGAAGAGTGCAACGAGTCGGGAGATGCACGCGCTGCTTATCGCGTTTGGCGTTTGCTTTCTGATTGCCGACTACTCGTCTATCTCGTATACAAACGATTACGTTCAGATCTTATGGGCGGTCTCTTATGCTTATGCGCTGGGACTGAAGCGGTCGAATCCGATTCTTTCAAATGAGGCAAATCGGGTAATGGGCGTAGCCAGAAACGAAGGCTCTTTTGTTTTTGGCTCGAAAGCATAGAGGGGCGCCATCGAGTGAATGGAGTTGTTGGCAAAATAGAGAGCCATCTGTGGTGGAGGCTCAATATGGTGGAGCGTCTCAAGCATTGGGACGATGAGCGATATCTGAGGTTCTTGTACCGTTTACGCATCGGCCGCCCGCTCGACCTCGACGACCCCACGACCTTCAACGAGAAGCTCCAGTGGCTCAAGATCCACGACCGCGACCCGCTCTACACCACGCTGGTGGACAAGGCGGAGGTGAAGCCCTGGGTCGCCGAGCGGATCGGGTGGGAGCACGTGGTGCCCACGCTCGGCGTGTGGGGCTCCTTCGACGAGATCGACTTCGGCGCGCTCCCCGAGCGCTTCGTGCTCAAGTGCACGCACGACTCGGGCGGGCTCGCGATCTGCCGCGACCGCGCGGCGTTCGACATGGCCGCGGCGAGGAGGAAGATAGAGCGCTCGCTCGCGCGCAACTACTACTGGTCGGGCCGCGAGTGGCCCTACAAGGGCGTGAGGCCCCGCGTGCTCGCCGAGGAGTACCTCGACGCCGGCTCGCCCGACCTGACGGACTACAAGCTCATGTGCTTCGGCGGGCGCGCCCGCTGCGCGTTCACGTGCACGGGGCGCGCCGAGGGCGACCTGCGCGTCGACTTCTTCGACCTCCGCTGGAACCGGCTGCCCTTCACGCGCCACTACCCGAACGCCGACGTCCCGCCGGCCGCCCCCTCGCGCCTGCGCGAGATGGTCGCCCTGTCGGAGCGCCTCTCGGAGGGCCTCCCGTTCGTCCGCGTCGACTTCTACGAGGTCGCCGGCGAGTTCTACTTCGGGGAGATGACCCTCTACCCCGGCTCGGGGATGGAGGAGTTCGACCCCGAGTCCTGGGACGCGGAGCTGGGCTCTTGGCTCGAGCTGCCGAATCCGATTAGCTAAGGAGTGCATTTATGGCAGTATATTCTCTCTACGTGAACGAGGAGATGTCCTACTCCAAGGATGGGGCGCCTTTCAGACCGGCGTGTGCCCATCCCGAGTATCCTTTTGCTGCGAATGACTGCGACATGGCTCCAAATGCTGTGTACGAAGGGGTTCGCGAGTGCTTTCGTTTAGGGGGTCTCGATGCTGCTGCTTTTGGTGCGGCGGATTGGAATCCGTTGGGAGAGTGGGTGCGTCCAGGAGATAGGGTGCTGGTAAAACCGAATCTTGTGATGCACGAGAATCCCACTGGCAACGGAACGGACTGCCTCTACACCCATCCGAGCGTGATAGCTGCCGTGATTGACTACGTGGTGGTGGCGTTGCGTGGCGAGGGGTTGATCGTTCTGGCCGACGCTCCCATGCAGTCTTGCGATTGGAACAAACTCATTGATGGGTCTGGGTTGCGGGAGTTGGTTGAGTGGTATCGGGCGCAGGGTGTGGACATTGAGCTGCGCGATATGCGGGGATTACGTTCCGCGTATAAGGAGGGTGTGCTGACGCAGGAGTTGGTTGATGACGCTGCTGGCGCGGTAATTGACTTAGGGGGCGATAGCGCTTTTTCGGGGCTTTCTCAATCGCGTATCGACGGGCTTCGCATCACTAACTACGATCCGTCCGAGCTTAAACGCCATCACACGGAGAATATTCACGAGTACTACGTGTCTCGGGATCTGCTTGATGCGGACGTGGTAATCAACCTTCCCAAGGCGAAGACCCATCGAAAGGCAGGGGTGACCGGTGCTCTGAAGAACATGGTGGGCGTAAACGTTCGAAAAGAATACCTGCCGCATCATTCTAACGGGAGCGCCGCTGAAGGCTTTGACGAATACGAGCAAAGAAGTCTCCTCAAGCGAGTTGCTAGCTCTCTGCTCGACCGTAAGAACGAGAAGCTTGCCTCGGGTGGTGGATTTTCCTATAGAGCCCTCGCGTTTGCCTGTCGCTGCCTCTATTTTGCCGGCAAGCGAATAAGCGGAGATTTCAAATCGGAGGGAAGCTGGTGGGGCAACGATACCATCTGGCGTACCGTTCTCGACCTGAACAAGATCGTGTTGTACGCCGACGCCGAAGGCGTTATGCACGACACTCCTCAACGGCGGATGCTTGTGGTGTGCGACATGGTAACCATTGGGCAGGGGGAAGGTCCGCTTCTGCCCGAGCCCGGCGAGTGGGGGATGCTCTCGTTTTGCGACGACCCGGTGGTGCATGATATCGGGATGGCTCGGCTCATGGGAAGCGATGAGACGGTCATCCCCACGATCCACAATGCACGTTGCTATGACGGCAAGTACGCTCTGTCTGATGTAAGAAAAGGGCTGCCAAAATGCTCGTCGAACAGCAGGCATTTCGATGGCGTCGAAGTCGGCGATCTGAACGAGGACGCGCGCTACCTCGCGGTGCCTACATCCGGCTGGTCTCCTCGCTTTGCAAGGAAAAAGTGAGATGTCGGCTTCGGCCGATCTGCAAAAGAAGTCAAAGGGGGCCGCGAAATGGTCCTTGGCGACAGAGGTGATCGCCAAGGCGATCTCCCCAATCACCCAGATGGTTCTGGCGAGACTGCTCGCGCCGGAAGCATTCGGTATGGTGGCAACCGTGACCATGGTCGTTAATTTTGCCGACATGTTCTCGGACGCGGGATTCCAGAAATATCTCGTTCAACACCGGTTTGCAGGCAAAGACGACCTTTATCGTCATGCCAATGTGGCGTTCTGGACGAATCTGGGGGTGTCGGTTACCCTATGGATTCTCATCGCCGCATTTAACGATCCCGTAGCGTCATTCGTTGGCAGCCCGAATCTTGGTTTTCCGCTTGCGATAGCTTGCCTGTCGCTTCCCATGACGGCGTTTTCCAGCATCCAGATGGCGATCTTTCATAGGAATCTCAATTTCAAATCACTTTTACCCGTCAGGCTCTCCTCGACAGCTCTGAATTTTCTCGTTACGGTTGTCATGGCCTATCTGGGATTTGGCTACTGGTCTTTGATCGTCGGCACGCTTGCAAGCAACGCGGCCAACGCTGTGCTGCTGACGTTTCTTTCGGAGTGGAAGCCCGGGGTTTTCTACTCTTTCAAATTGCTGAAAGACATGTTCTCGTTCAGCGCATGGACTTTGCTGGAGTCGTTCACCATCTGGCTCTCCGTCTGGGCGGGGACATTTATCGTCGGCAATATGCTGAGCTCCACCGAGCTCGGATACTATAGGACGCCGGTTACGTTCGTGAGCGGATGCTTCAACATCATCGCTAACGCCACGACGCCGATTCTTTTCTCGTCCCTTTCGAAGCTTCAATTCGATCGGTGCGAATTCCTGGGCTACTTCAGGAAGTTCCAGTTCACAATCGGGATTTTCCTGATTCCGCTGTCTGCCGGGATGTTCATATTCAGGGAGCCGTTGGTTTTGCTGTTCCTTGGTGATCAATGGGGCGAGGCAACGCTCATGTTCGGCCTCTATGGCCTGGTTCAAGGCCCTATGATCTTGCTTTCGTACTACAGTAGCGAAATGTACCGCTCGCTTGGGAAACCTCGGGTGTCGACAGTGGTGCAGGTCATCTTTCTGGTTTGCATGGTTCCGATAATGACTCTAGCTGCATCTTGGGGATTCGAAGCGGTGGTTGTTGGCGATGCGGTTTCGCGCGTGTTGCTGACCGTGATCAACCAAGTGGTCACCTACTTCGTGATTGGGATTTCTCCTTGGCGAACCCTGGTCTCTCTCAAGGAGCCTATCGCAGGCACTGCTGTTATGTCCGTTTTTGCACTTGCTACGTATGGCCACGTGTCGCATAGCTGGGGGCTTGTCGCGGTTGATATGGTCGCCTGCGTTCTCGTGTATTTTGCCGTGTGCATGATGCTCCCTAAGTCTCGAGGGCTCTTGATGGGAGTTGTTCGAGGGGCTGGTCTCACGGGGTTTCAACGGGCATGAAACGGTTGTATGGAAATACATTCTGTAAGCCTTTCCAACGGAGGATTCCAGCCTTTTGACGCAGGAGGCTCAAAAAATAGTGAATAACACATCTAAAAACGAATATGCAACTAGCCCAAATGAGGATGCTTCTTCGAAAGAATATTTAATGTTGCGGGACGAGATTCTCAAGACGATGGACATCGTTCAGAATTCCAGGCACGTCCTCTACGTCTCAATGGCGGCGATTCTGTCTTTTGCCGTTTCGCAGTAGAATCCTGCCTTGTTCCTGGTTCCTTTCGTCGTCATCATCCCCACGTACCTGATTACCGTCAGCCAGGTGTCGAGCATGTACAAGATAGCTATGTATCTGGCGGTGTTCCACGAGGGTGCTGAATTCAACTGGGAGCGGCGACTGTCGTCGTTAGCTGGCCAGCGCGATGATTTCGGGATTTTGAACGGCGACGCGTATTTCCATGCGCCATTCGTCGTCTTTGCGGCTGTCTGCTCGATCCTGTTTTCCCTCGCGTTTCCTTTCGGGGAACTGTGCGCCAACGCTGAGCCACTCATAGCAGCGGAACTCGCCTTGTGCCTGGCGACTCTAGCGTGTGTTCTGGCGATATTTGCCAAGTACAGAGACATCGGAGTCGTTCAAGGGCGCTACGCGAGCACATGGAGGGGCGTGATGTCGGAGGAGCTTTCGTTAGGCGCTGGGAAAGGCGGAGATTGCGAACGATCCGGAGCGGACGATACCGGGCGCTCTGCGCCTCGGGAGGAGCGTCGTGAAGAAAGGTACCATCGTGCCGAGGAGGGTCGGCAGCGATTGGGAGTGAGCGAGAAGGAGTTCGACTACCTTCAGGAGCTCCTTGACAAGAACGAGGACGCCCACCGCAATGTTCGGTACATCGTCTATTCGGCGATGATAGCGCTCATGGCGCTGTTCGCCGATTCCGAATGCCTCTTCCCGGCGCTGTTTCTTGTGCCCTATGTCCTTTTGGTCCCCATTGCGTGCAGGGTGGCGTACAGCCGTCTGAGGCACGCCAAGTTCAACGCCCTGCTTTGGTCGGCCCATCCTGAGTGGAGGATGCATCAGAACCCCGATTTGAGGATCAGGGAGCTCGATGGCCGGTTGCACTTCGCGGATCGTCTGATTGAAGTCGGGGTCATATACGATCCGGCTTTCGTTGGGGGGCTCTGCTCCCTCGTCGCCGTCTGGCGCGCTTTGGGCGGAGATGGCATGTGCTCGATGTCGCTTGCGCTCATCGCAGCGGCATCCGTTGGTCTTTTCACCATCGTATTGGCCGTGCTCACGAGGTCGCGGCAATACGGCCTCATCAAAAAGGACTACATCGACCAATGGGACGAGGAGCTTCTTCGATGGGGCTGTTCTCAGGGCTCATGGCTCTGGTTCTGCGCTTGAGCAGAAGGAATTTCCGGATGCTTCGATTCTCCCTGAGAAGCCTTGCAGGAAGCTTTTTTGTTCTCTTGGATACCATTAATAATGAATGTCGGTCATCCGTTGCTCATAGCCCGCATGTGTCAAGCGGGGGCACGGTGAAAACAAGTTTGAGGCAGCTTGCGGATATTGACGTGTCTTTGCGGATGATCGTATGGACCGCCGTCGGGGACAAACGAAGGGGGTGAAAGCATGAAGAAATACATCGCGCCTAAGATCAGTTCTTGTAGTTTGGGCATTATGGAGCTTCAGCTCCTCATGGGGTGTACTTCCACGTATGCCAACGCGGAAACCTGCGACTAGGTAGAAAGGGGCAGTTGAACGGTGTATAGCCCAAACAGCAGCCTTTACGAGAAGGCTGTCGGAGATACACTCGTTCTTGCTCCAGCTGACGAGCATGGGTTGCCGGACATCGACCACGCCTTTTGCCTCGAGGGTGTTGCTGTTGATGTCTGGCACCTGCTCCAAGCGGGCGAGAGCGAGAACGAGATAGTATGCAAGTTGGTCGAGGAGTACGATGTCGGGGAGGCGGACCTCAGGCGAGATATTCACGGTTTCCTGCGTGAGTTGGTAGAGAAGGAACTCATAAGAGATGAAAGTTGACAACGGACTGTCGGCTGTCAACGACTTATATAGGCAGGCATTTTCATCAAGGATACCGCTGTCCTGCAACTTCGAACTTACCAGACGATGTAACTTTCGCTGCCCCCACTGTTATGCAGCGCCTCATGTTGGCGAGATTCCCACGGAAATGGTTATTAACGCGGTGAGGCAACTCGGCGATATGGGATGTCTGTATTACACCTTAACAGGCGGTGAAGCCCTTCTTCATCCAGGATTCGAGGAGGTATGCCTTGCCATCAGGCGCTCGTTCGGCGTCATTACGCTTTTCACTAACGGGTTCCTTCTCGATGAAGACCGAATCGAGTTCCTCAAAACCGTAAAACCACAGAGCGTGGACATAACGCTCTATGGAGCGAGTGACGAAGGCTATCTCGCCTTTTGTGGTGTTGAGAAGGGTTTCACGAGAGTAACAAGGAACATAGAACTTGCCCTCGCCGCCGGCCTTCCCGTTACGCTCAAAATGTTCGTGACTAGGGACAACGCGACCGATTTTGCAAGAGTCGGTAAGATCGCGGATGCTTTTGGGTTACCCTTCAGGTATGACAGCTCCCTTTTTCCAACGTTTGAAGGGGGCAGAGAGCCATTTGAGCAGGCACTCTCTCCTAAGGAGGCCCTTGAGTTGAATCTCATGCGCGACGGCACTGTGCCAGATGATTGGTTCGATCCGACGAAGAAGACGTCATGCGATGATCTGGGGATAGTATCTGGATGGGAATCGTTGAAACGCGAGATTTGCAGCGGAAAGTTATTCCGCTGCAAGGCAGGGAGAACCTCGATGTTCATTACGTGCGAGGGCAAGGCGCGCATGTGCTATATGATTCCCGAGATAGAAGCCGACCTGTCCGACACGAGCGTTTGCGATGCATGGGATATGTTTGCGCAATACGTGGAACTTGTGGTCGACCCAAGATCGGAGTGCGAGATGTGCGGCGATAGAGGGTTTTGCCACGTGTGCCCAGCGCATTATTACCATGAGCACGGAGACTTTTCCATGGCGAATCGGGTGGAGCCCGTTTGTGCGCTCATGAGGGAGAAGCGGGCTATGCAGGCGAAGTGGAAAGGCTGAAAATTCTCAAGACAAGGCACGGTTTCCAATCAAGTCGGTTATTTAAAGCAGATGTCCAGTCTAACAAAAACAAAGTTCCAGGGTGTCCGCTTGAACGCGCGGTCGATTTAGCAAAAACAATGCCGGCAAATAATCGAGCCTACTTGTCCGAACTTCTGCTGAGGGTTTTTCTGGAAACGGTGGTGTCGAACCGAGGGGTGGGCCGCCTTCTCTCGTTGGCGCAAAGTTGGGATCGTTGGTTTTCGTACTTATTTTGCAAGCTGCCACGCTTCTTGGCGCATCAGGGCATATCGGGCTAATTGCAAAGGTGCAAGTGTGAAGTTTCATCTGGCATCTGGGGTGGAAGGAGAGGGTTGCGGGAAAGACGGAGGGCCTGAATGTCTAAATTAGAGAAAGGCTCGCATTACCTTGAAGATGGCTCAATTGTGGTCGGCTTCATCATTTCGATTTTCTTGGCGACAGTCTCTCGCGCTTTTCTCCATCCGTTAGTTTCTCTGCTGATTAGTTTGGTATGCGGAGCGATTTTGATTCTGGCCATCATCAAGTTGGAGAGGGCAGGCTTTTGGCGGTTTCTGGGGATGGCTTTCGTCGCGGTTCTCTTTGCGGTCAATGCTGTGTCATGTTTTCTGGAAATGGGAATGCGCGGGGAAGACGCTCGTCCGGAATCCGAGGTCTTTTGCGGAGAGCTCCAGGTCGACGTCGATGAGGTGGTGTTCTCCTACGAGGCCGACGGGACAGAAAAGAAAGTGGTTGCGCCTGCTGAAAATCTGGGTTCAGCGGGCATCCGGATCGTCTCCAAAGGCGACGAGAGCTTTTCTGTTGCTGGCGTTGCGACGGGCAGTCGCCTCGTGTTCGAAGGGGTTCCGGAGGGGGACTACATGTTGCAGGCTGAGCTGGGTGGATACGAATTCGAGGGTGAAGGCTACACCTTGCGGGCGAGTTCCTCTAATGGCGGCGTGTGGAATGAGACGGCGCGGGCGAGACGGCTTGGGGAGGGTGCCGAATTCAGAATCTCCGTCTCGGATTCCGATGGTTCCTTGGTTTCGGGTGCGAGGTGTGATGTCTTCGTAGAGGACAGCGACGCTGGCCTTACGGGGGTAGATGTGGGTTCGGACGGGGCCCTTCCTTACATGTTTCGCTGCGCAAGCGATAGGGGGTTTCGGCTCGTTCTGCACTACGATGGCGAGGAATATGAGGAGCGCGCAACCTTGCAAGGCGTCGATGGGACCCTGGATGTGTCTTTCGCAAATCTGACGGTGGAAAAGCCTGTCATGACTGAGGAGCACGTGCCTGAAGAAACCGCCGTGTCCGTGTCGGTTTCCGAATGGGGCTCCGACGATTTGAGCGTGACCGGGAAGGGTTATGCTGGTGGACACAAAGTTTCTATATCTTATCTGTTCATCACATGGGGCGCGGGTGGAAGCGAAGATATAACGTCGAGGCTCTATCTTACTCTGACCGGAGGGATGGCGAGCAACGAAGATGACGTTTTCGAAGGGGCGTTTGTGCTCGACAAATCGATGTACGGTACCGCGAGCCGAGGCACCATCAGAATACTCGTCGACGGAGTTGAGGCGTTTACGACGGGGGAGATAGACGCCACCTGCGCTGAGGACTTTCCCTTCTCGGTCAACATTGCAGGTGCGCGGAGCCTCGTGGTTGAAGCCGATGTTACGGTTGAGGGAGGGCCGTTCGTGTACGGGTTCGTCAATGCGTAATTGATCTATGATTCGATTTGATCTTTTCTTCGGTCATGAGAAGACCGACAATAGCGTCAGTCGCTGGTTTCGGGCAGATGAAGATCGCCTCCATATGATGTCGAGGAGCGGTTGTCAGTTATTGCAGTTTAAAGCGCAATAAACGGGGATAGCCAAGCAAGAGAAGGGAGGACGGCATGGCGACGATGACGGCATCCGCTGCGACCATAGTGGACAACAGGACGGGCGACGCCACCTCGATCGACGCGAGGGCGTGTGGCGCATCGCGGGCTTTCCTTCGGGCGCTCGGTGTGGCCTATACCGACGAGGGGGAGGACGACGTCCGCCTCACCACGGGGCAGGCCGCAGAGATCGTGGGTGCCTCTCCGAGGACGATCACGCGACCGATCGATTCCGGAAGGCTCAAGGGCGTGCGCGTCGGGGGCGGGTACCGCTACGTTATGCTCTCCGACCTCATGGCCTTCGACCGTAGCTCCAGGGAGGAGAGGGTGTCGCGTCTTGGCGAGATGCGCGCCTTCGCCGCAGAGGAGGGGCTTCTACGATCATGACGACGCGGTTGCGGACTACCTGAAGGGCTTCGAGTGAGCCGTCCGGGTCACCGTCGTGTGCGCAGATCGGATGTTGCGGCGTTTCGCGATCACTCCCGTTCAGAACGGGCTCTTGCGCTCGCCGACATGTGCGCGGCTGCTCTTGAGGGCGGGCTCTACGGCATCGGCTTTGCCAAGGAGGCGTGAGTGGCCGGTTCGTGCGGTGCGGCCTTCATGTCGTAGATGCAACGTCATGATCGCATCGGTCCCGGCTCGACACAGACATCACGCCGAAACGGCAGAGATCGCGTCTTGTGCATAGATCGCCAAGTTTCTTCCCATTCTGGTGGAAGCGTTTTCCCAGATCGGGATTTCTGTCGGAACTGCCGTCGGCTCCTCGAGGCGCTTTTCCGGAAGAGAACCTATGCACAAGACGCGATCTCTGCCGTTTCGGGCCGAACTTTGCGTCAAGCTGGGGTCGGCAGGGGCAGAGTCGGCCCGATGGGCAAGACCCGGTTGACGCCGCAGGACCGTTGGATAGTGGGCCTTCCGAAGCGCCGCTCGGGGGGCTCGGTTCGAGGCTTGGCGAATGCAGGTTCACATTAGACAAGCTAGTGCGAGCGATTAGGAGAATCCGACCATCGAGGCAAACTCACTCCTATCTGAAATTTTTGCACAAAGACGCAAAAATTTCAGATAGGAGGGCTTCGAGCCGCATTGCAACGAGAACGGCATCCTCATGATGAACGTGTACGACTTCCTCCTCAATCAAGACAGCTTGGATTTCTGATTTCCCGCAGAGGGGGCTTCGCGAGCGATTTTCGGAAGCCCCCCCTGCGGTTATCGGGACAGCGCTTGCCCTTTTGCCGCTTGCCCCCTTATATGCCGCGGGCGGCGTTGCGGCCTGCGATGGTTCCGTAGAACAGCGCCAATCCGACGGATACGCCGCAGATGGAAATGGGCTTTTGCATAGCGAAGCGATCGCCCATGGTGTTGCCCGCCACGTAGAGTCCGGGGATCACGTCGCCGTCTTCGGTGTACGTGTGCGCGTTCTCGTCGCTCGACGGGCCTCCGTGGCAGGTGATCATCAGGCACGGCTCGAATTTGACCGCATAGTATGGCGGATTTTCCAACGGGAAGAGCCTGCGCGCCATCTTGTGGAAATCCTCGTCCACGCCGTTGTGGCACAGTTCGTTGTAGCGCTCGATGGAAGCTTTCGCCTCCTCGGCGTCCATTCCCTCGATTTGCTCGAGCAGCCCTTCGATGGTGTCGGACGATAGAGCCCGTCCGTCTGCCACGGCAGCCTCCACGTCGGCGAGCGAGCGATGGTTGATGTACGAAGTCTCGTCCTCCTCGCTGAAGTAGCACACCACGCCGTGACCGGCGGGGAACTTCGAGCACTGCTCGGGCCATTTTGAGTCGAAGAACTGGTAGGTGGTCATGCGCGGTTGGAGCTCGATCTGGTTCTCTACTTGCTGGCCGGGGAGGTCCTCGTTCATAAAGCGCTTGCCCTTCAGATTGAGGTTGAGGTAGCCGTTGATGCCCATGACGCCGCGTCCGTCCGCGCCGGCACCGCCTCCCATGTGATGCATGCTCGGGCTATGGTAGTCTTGGATTTTGGCACCCGCCCAGGCCGCCATCTTGTGGCCGTCGCCGGTGTTGGTGGGATTGCCCTCAACGTCGGTTTTGAGCCAGAGCATGTCGAACCCGTGCTCCACCACTTCGGGCAAAAACGCCTTCATCATGTCTTGGTTGGAGCTGTAGTCTCCCGTTGCGAGGATCACGCCGTTCGTTGCGTCGATGCGCAGGTAGGCGCCGTCCTCTGCGCGACGAACGTACACGCCGACGCATCGGCCGTCCTCCATGATGAGTTTCTCCGCGAAATGCCCGAAGTACGTTTCCACAGTGCCCGTTTCTTCGGCCTTGGCCACGTTCTTCTTCATCACGCTGGTGAGGTCGCCAAAGGTGAACGTTCCGGGAAACGTGGGGATGGCCTCGTTTCTGAAGGACCAGTCGGGGTCGGGCTCGGGGTAGCGTTCGGGAATGAGTGCGTGTGTCTTCTCCTCTTCGCTTAGGACGGGGAAGCACGTGTCCGTGACGAAGATGTCGGGGTCGGCCTCGATGATCCATTGGAAGACGGACGGCATCTCGTTGATGAAGCGCTCCATGATAGCCGCTTTGGAGCGGTATCCGGATTCTATCTGCAGCTGCCTGACCACCTCTTCGGTGGTTATCTCGGGTCGCCCGAGGGCTTCCTGAAGAGGCCCGCCGATGACTGTGCACTGGGTTCCCGCCGTGACCACGTCCTCCGATTTCTCGATCCCGATGACGCGCGCCCCTTCCTCGGCCGCCGCTCGCAGGGCGGCGCAGCCTGCGTCCGAAAGGCCCACGACGACCACGTCGGCGTCAAGCGTCTCCGAGCAGTCTTCGTCGGATATGCTGGGAGGCTCGCCCAGCCAGTCGACCATTCCGTTGTCGAGCTGCCCGCCCTGCGTCGTCGTCGCTTCGTTCGCGCTGTCCTCGGAAGCGTTGCGGCTTGGAGAGCAGGCGGCGAGCCCTCCCGCGGCAACTCCCGCGCCGATGATGCCGGCGCCTTTCAGAAACCCTCTGCGAGTGATGTCCATAACGTCCTCCTCCTTCGTTTCCTGCGCCAGCGCTTTTGCGCATGCGCTTCTTCTGCCTTCCGCGTTGGCGCGGATCGATTCGATGATGCCGCGATAGAACGCTCCGATAAACCCCAAGACGGTTGGCTTTGTTGATGAACTTTCGCCTTGGGACGTACCCAAAACGCCGCGTCTTTGGGTAAATCTCCGATTCGGAGCGCTCCGGCGTTGCGAGGGTGCTACCCTGTGACCCGAGGGGTGTGCTCGATGGGGTGGCAGAGGGAAAGGGGAGCCGTGCGCATCGACGTCGAATCGGTATGGGACGCCATTCCCAAAGTGCCGCTGCGCTTTCTGGGATGGGGGCTTGTGAGCGTGTGGAGCAACGTCATGTACCTCTATCCCTCCGTCGCGCTTCCCGGCCTGCCCGATGACGCTCGCGTCGGATTCGATCTCGTTCTCGTGCTCACGATGGTTCTCATGGCTGTTGCGGCCCGGTTTCGTCGGGGGTTCGCTCCGTTGGCGGCTCGGCGTTGGGCGACGCCCGCAGCGTTGCTCTTGCTCTTGATCAGCACTCAGATAGATTTTCTGGCGGTGTGGTTTCACATTCCCTCTTCGGCGTTGATGTGGCTGTCGCTTCTGCTAGGGGGCGTGGGGACTGCGTGCATGATGCTTCTCACGAGCGAGTTCTTCGGATTCATCCATCCGAAGCGCGCGATCCTCTACATGGCGTCCGGATGGTTGGCGGGAGCGGTGCTGACGGTGTTCTTGCGGGCGCTTCCCCTGCCGCACTTGTGGGCGTGCATGACGGCGCTTCCCATCGTGGTGGCCCTGTGCTCGTGGCGCTCCTGCAAATCCCTGTCGGCTTCCGAGCGTTCCTTCATGGCGAGCAGAAGGTTCTCGTTTCCTTGGCTGCCCTTGGTTCCCATTGCGCTGTGCGCCATCGTCAAGCGCTGCCTGAGCGCGCTGGTCTTCTTGGAGGTGAGCACAGAGACGGTGAACGATCTGGGAATGATGGCTGCGGCGGTCGTGGTGTTGGCGGGCCTTATGCGCTATGGCGGCGATCTGAACATGCGGTCGCTGTGGAAGCTGGGCGTGGGGCTTATGTCGCTTTCGCTGGCGCCGTTTGCCATGGCGGTGTTCGGGGGCCAGGCGATCGCGGGATTCATTGCGGCGTCTTTGTCTTCTGCGGCGTACTACCTCCTGTTTCTCCTCATGACGGCCATCTTCGCGAACATCTCGTATCGATGGGGCGTGTGCGCTCTTTGGCTGTTCTCCATCGAGCACGCGTCGCATCTGGCAGTGGGGACGGGGGCCACGGCGGGGATGGAGCAGCTGATCACCGTCGCGAAGGTGCCGCTTGCTTTTCTCGACGTCGCGTTCGTCCCGGTCGCGCTTGCGTCCATGGTCGTCGTCTCCCAGCTGTTCAGGCGCTTTTCTCCCGACTCCCTTTGGGGCTTGGCCATCGACGACGACACGTCGTTCAGCGAAAGCGAACGGTTGCGCCGGCTGTGCGAGGAGTTGATACATGAGCACGGCCTTACGCGTCGCGAGGGCGAGATACTGTTCATGAGCATGCAGGGGAAGCGTCCGGCGACGATAGCGGAAGAGCTGTTCATCGAGGTGAGCACAACGCGCACCCACATCAAGCACATTTACACGAAGCTCGGCATCCATTCCCGCAAAGAGTTGTTGGATATGGTGGGAGGCGCTCCGGCAGGTGTGGACTCGTAGTTGCGGGGCTGGAATCCCGTGGCGACTTCGTGTATGGTGAGGATTCGGTAAGCGCATGGGATGCAGATGCTGAGGAGTGCTCATGGCGTTCGTGGAGTTTCGCGATGTGCGGAAGGTGTACCGGATGGGCGAGGTCGAGGTGGCCGCGGTCGACGGTATGACGTTCGACATCGAGCGCGGCGAGCTCGTCGTTGTGGTGGGCCCCTCCGGCGCTGGCAAGACGACGCTGCTCAACATGCTCGGCGGCATGGATTCCTGCTCGTCGGGCTCGATCATGCTCGACGGACGCGAGGTGAGCGGCTTCTCAGAGAAAGAGCTCACGTACTACCGCCGCTATGACATCGGCTTCGTGTTCCAGTTCTACAACCTCGTGCAGAACCTCACCGCGCTTGAGAACGTGGAGCTGGCCAGCCAGATTTGCAAGGAGCCGCTTGATGCGGCCACGGTGCTTCGGCAGGTGGGGCTGGGGCACCGCCTGGACAACTTCCCTGCGCAGCTTTCCGGCGGCGAGCAGCAGCGCGTGGCCATCGCCCGCGCGCTCGCGAAAAACCCGAAGCTTCTGCTGTGCGACGAGCCGACGGGCGCGCTCGACTACCACACGGGCAAGGCCATTCTCAAGCTTTTGCAGGATACGTGCTACGACACCGGCAAGACCGTCGTGCTCATCACGCACAACTCGGCATTCACCGCCATTGCCGACCGCGTCATCCACATTCGCGAAGGACGCGTGGCGGGCGTGGAGGTGAACGACGCGCCTGCGTCTGCCGAAACGCTCGAGTGGTAGGTGGCTTCGGTGAGAAACGCGTTCAACAAGGAGCTCGCCCGTTCGATCAGTCGCTCGCTCGGCCGCTTTCTGGCTATCGCGGCTATCGTGGCGCTGGGCACGGGCTTCTACGCCGGTTTGCGCATGACCGCGCCGGACATGAAGATCGCGGCTGACGAGTTCTTCGACGGCACGGGCCTCATGGATGTGCGCGTGCTCTCGACGCTCGGCCTCACCGACGACGACATTGCGGCGCTGCGCGACGTCGAGGGCGTGCAGGCCGTCATGCCCGCCTACGAGACGGACGTCATGGTCACCATGGCGGGCGAGCAGTACGCAACGCGCGTCCATTCGCTGCCCGACGCGGCGCGCGCATCCGACACGTCGGACGGGGTGCACGCCCGCACGGACGACCCCGACTACCTCAACCGTCCCATCCTCGTGGAGGGCGCATGGCCCGAGCGGGAGGGGGAGTGCGTGCTGTCTGCCGACCTCGTGGAGGCCGAGGGCGCGCGCATCGGCGATACGGTGCGCATCGACGAATGGTCCGAAGGGGCCGAGGACGCGCTTGTCACCACTGAGTACACGGTGGTGGGCTTCGTGAGTTCGCCGTACTACGCCACCTCGTCGAGCCTTGGCACCACGTCGCTCGGAAGCGGCTCCATCACGCAGTATATGTACGTGCCGGAAGACGACTTCTCGGAGGATCTGCCGTTCACCGAGGCGTTCGTCGCCGTGGCGGGTGCGGCGGAGGAGCGCTCCGACAGCGCGGCGTACGACGAGCTGGTGGCCGAGGTGACCGAGCGCATCGAGGCCCTTGCTCCCGCGCGCGAGCAGGCTCGCGCCGACGGCTTGCGCGCCGACGCGCAGCGCGAGTTGGACGAGGCCCGCGCCGAGTACGACGCGCAGAAGGCCGATGCCGAGGCGCAGCTGGCGGATGCGAAGGTGCAGCTTGACGATGCGGCCGCCGCCATCGCCGAGAACGAGCAGAAGCTGGCCGACGCCGAGGCGCAGCGCGATGCCGGCGCCGCGCAGTTGGAAGAGGAGCGGGCGCGTGCCGAAGCGCAGCTGGCCGACGCCGAGCGACAGTTGGCTGACGGACGGGCGCAGGTGGACGAGGCGCGGCCCGCCATCGAGGAAGGGCAAGCGCAGCTTGAGGAGGCGTGGGCGCAGTGGCAGACGGGTGCGGACGCGCTCGCGCAGGCGCGTGCGCACTGGCAGGAGCAAAGCGATGCGCTCGAGGCCGGCATGAGCCAGCTGCAGGAGGGCATCTTCCAGGCGCAAAGCACCATCGACGAGCTGCAGCGCCAGATCGATGGGCTCGACCCCGACAAGGACGTCGACACCATCGCCGCGCTCGAGGAGCAGAAAAGTGTGGCAGCCGAGCAGAAGCTGGCGCTGGAAGGCCAGCTTGGAGAGTTGGAGGCGCAGCGGCCCGCTCTCGAGACGGCTGCGCGCGAATTGGACGCACGCCAAGGCGAGGTAGATGCTGCCAAGGCCATCCTCGACGCGCAGCAAAGCGCGTTCGACCAGCAGAAGGCCGCCTTCGATGCCGCCGTCGCCCAAACCGAGCAGGGCGCGGCCAGCCTTTCCGCTGCCCGCCAGCAAGCCGACTCCCAACTGGCCGCCGCGCAAGCCCAGCTCGACGACGCCGCCGCGCAGATAGCCGACGGTCGGGAGCAACTTGCCCAGGGGCGCGCCGACTACGAAGCCGGCTTGGCCGAGTACGAGCGCCAGAAGGCCGATGCCGAGGAGCAGCTAGCCGAGGGGCAGCGTGCGCTCGATGACGCGCAGCGCCAGATCGACTCCATCGACAATCCCGCATGGTACGTCATGGACCGCACGGCCAACTACGGCGCGGCCAGCTTCGAGGCCGACGCCAACCGTGTCGACAACATCGCGGCGGTGTTCCCGTTCATCTTCTTCTTGGTGGCCGCGCTTGTGGCGCTCACCACCATGACGCGCATGGTGGAGGAGGAACGGCTGCTCATCGGCACGCTCAAGGCGCTCGGCTACTCGCGTGCGCGCATCGCCTCGAAATACCTGGTCTACGCCTTCGTTGCCAGTGCCGCTGGCAGCGTAGTGGGCATCGCCGTGCTCTCGCAGGTGCTGCCGGCGGTCATCATGAAGGCGTACGCCATCATCTACTTCGTGCCGTCCCTTCCTGTGCCGCTGCCGATGGACTGGGGCCTTGCGGCGCTCGCCGCCGGCCTCGGCGTGGGCGTGACGCTCGCGGCCACGGCTGCCGCCGCTGGCGCGTCCTTGCACGAGCGACCGGCCCTGCTCATGCAGCCGCGCGCTCCGAAGTCCGGCAAGCGCATCCTGCTCGAACGCGTGCGGCCGGTGTGGCGGCGGCTGTCGTTCTCGTGGAAGGTGACGTTCCGCAACCTGTTCCGCTACAAGAAGCGCCTCGTCATGACGGTTATCGGCATCGCGGGCTGCACGGCGCTCTTGCTGACGGGCCTGGGGCTGTCCGACGCCATCAACGACATCATCGACAACCAGTTCGGCACCATCACGAAGTACAACGCCATGATCACCGTGGAGGACGACCTTTCGCGCGACTCCCGCGAGGAGTTAGACGAGCTGCTTGCCGACGAGCGCTTCGTAAGCGCCAGCACGCCCGCGCAGCGCGAGAACATGCTGGCTTCGGGGCCCGACGACGAGGACGTGAGCGTGCAGGTGGTCGTGCCCGAGGAGCCGTCGCGGCTGGACGAATTCGTGCTCATGCGCACGCGCGTCGGCCACGAGCCCATCGAGCTGGGCGGCGACGGCGTCGTGCTCAGCGAAAAGCTGGCCGACCAGCTGGGCGTCGGGGTGGGCGACGAGGTGGCTTTGACCGAGCAGGACGCCATCGGCAACGCCACGGGGTCGTCGCATGCGGCCACGGTGACGGGCGTTATGGAGAACTACATCTACAACTACGTGTTCATCGGCCCCGACCGCTACGACGAGCTCATGGGCGGGCGGCCTCCCTACACCACCCTCCTCGCCGTCGTCACCGACGATCCCGACACGCGCGCGCAGCTGACCGAGCGGCTTGGCGCCATCGAGGGCGTGCGGACCGTCGCCTACAACGACGAGACGATCGACGCCTATCGCGAGATGCTTTCGAGCGTGAACATGATCGTGGTGGTGCTGGTGGCCGCCGCGGCGGCGCTCGCCTTCATCGTGCTGTACAACCTCACGAACATCAACATCACCGAGCGGATGCGCGAGATCGCCACGCTCAAAGTGCTCGGCTTCACGCCGCGGGAGGTGGACGCCTACATCTACCGCGAGATCGTGCTCTCGTCTGCCATCGGAAGCCTCGTCGGCTTGGCGTTGGGCGTGTGGATGGAAGGGTTCGTCGTGGTCACGGCCGAGGTCGACCAGGTAATGTTCGGCCGCGTCATCCATCCGGCCAGCTTCGCTATCGCCTTTGCGCTCACCATGGCGTTCACCGTGCTCGTGATGGTGGCGATGCGGCGCAAGCTCGCTGGCATCGACATGGTGGAGAGCCTCAAGTCGAACGAGTGACGCCTCCTGCGCGCCGCCCGCCTCGGGCGCGCTTCCACATGCGCCCTCTGTCGCACGCGCGCCCCTCGCGTGCCCCTCGCGAACTCCTCCCGAAGGACGCGCGTGCGGGAAATCCTTCGTTTTTTGGCCACGAAACCGCGTTCTGGCACGACGACCGCACGACGACCGCTCTCTTTCGCTTCGGACGGGCTCTTCTGCGCGGCGAAAGCCCAGGTCGGCGATTTCGGCAGAGCTGCCATGCCGCCGAAACGGGCTCGATCCGTGCCAGAACGCGGTTTCGTGGCCAAAAAATGGCCGGGAGTTTGCACGGAGCTCGCGCGCCGCCTTCCTTCGCGTTGCGAGCGGATGCCCTCGCCGTCCATCTCGCCGCACATCTTGCTATCCATCCTGCGCGCCCATCAGCTTGCGGGCGCATTCTCCGACTCGCATTCGGTTCGCGCTCGTGCCCTCCGCAGGCGTGCCGTGCGCCCCCTGCGCGCTTTTGCGCTACAATAGCGGTTCGACGACGAACGACAGAAGGGGACCCTCCATGAAAGTGACCGAGAAGAAGCTTGACGGCGGCCGCATCCAGCTTGAGGCTGTCGCATCCACCGCCGAAGTGAGCCACGCGCTCACCGTGGCGCATCGCGGTTTCGCCCAGCAGATGAACCTGCGCGTCGCCCCCGGCGGCTCGGTGGCCCAGGCGGCCGAAAAGGAGCTCGGCATCAAGGACCTCGATGCCGTCGTGCAGCAGCAAGCTGTCGAGTATCTTGTGCCGTTCGCCATCGACAAGCGCAACATCACCCCGGCGTTCCCTCCCGTGCCCAAGGTGGCCTCCGCGCTCAAGCGCGGCCAGACGTTCTCGTTCTCCCTCGTGGTCACGCCGAAGCCCGAGTACGAGCTGACCTCCTACGATCCGGTCACCATCACGGTGCCGCCGTTCGAGCTCGACCCAAAAGAAGTCGACGAGCAGCTTGCCCAGCTCGCCGACAACTACGCGGACTTCGTGGCCGACGACCCGCATCCCGTGCGCGAAGGCGACATCATGCTGCTCGCCCTCGAGGCGTCGCGCAACGGCGAGCGGATGGAGGGCCTTTCCACCGAGGGGCGCACCTACCTCATGGGGATGGGCCTCATGCCCGAGGAGTTCGAGCGGCAGCTTGTCGGCATGGAGGTGGGTGAGACGAAGTCGATCTCGTTCGCTGCGCCCGGCGCGCCCGACGATGGCGAGGGCGAGCGCATCGACTGCACCGTCACCGTGAAGGAGATGCAGAAGAAGGTTCTGCCCGCCATCGACGACGAGTGGGTGGCGAAGAACCTGCCCCTCTACCGCGACGCGGCGGCGTTGCGCGGCGGCATCGCCGACCGCCTGACTGCCGAGCGTCGGGCGCAGTACGAATCGTTCAAGATGCAGGCCGCCGCGTCCGAGCTCGCGCGCCGCTTCAAGGGCCGCATCCAGGACGAGGTGTACGAGGCGATGCGGAAGACCCTGCTTGAGAATCTGCGCGGGTCGCTCGCGCAGCAGGGCGTGCCGTTCGAGCAGTTCGTGCAGAGCCAGGGCGGCGAGCAGCAGTTCGGCATGCTCATGATGATGCAGGCGCGCGAGATGCTTGTGCAGGGCTACGCGCTCGACGCGCTGTTCCGTCACGAAAAGCTGACGCTCACCGAGGATGACCTCGACGCGGCGGCGCGCAGCATGAACCCGCAGGACCCCAAGGCCGTCCGTCGCGGGATGGAGGAGAACGGTCAGGGATTCGCGTTGCGCGAGGCGGCCGAGCGCATGAAGGCGAACCGCTGGCTGCTCGAACACGCCGAGGTGATCGTCGAGGAGCCGGCGAAGTCCTAGGCGCTACGCGCCGACGCGTCGCGCAGCGGCGGGGTAGGGGGATTGCACGATGCGCTTGCCTGTGACGCCCTCGGGTCGCATGAAGCTGCCCGAGGGCGTTTTCCGTGTTCTTGCTACCTCAGAAGATCGATCACCTCGACGCCAAGCCCCTCTGCCACCTTGCGGATGGTCGAAAGCCTTGTGTTTGGCGCCCCTTTCTCAACTTTGTTAAGTGTTGGTCTGCCAATATTCACCATGAGGCAAAAGCGCTCCTTCCCGATTCTCTGCTCTCTGCGAAGTCGCTTCACGTTCTTTGCGATGATCTCCTCGGGGCTTGTTTGGCTCTTTTCAGAATGTTTCATAGATGCTCCTTTCGCTCCTCTTGTGTCGTCTCCGGTGTTTCTCCAGCCGTCTCTCCATTGGCGGTGGCCTCTCATTGCGGCGCAGCGTTTTGTTGCAGGTGGCAGCGCGTATGGGCTCGGCAGACCATGTGCGGGAGTTCGCATTCGGGCTTCTCAAGAGAGTTCCTCCAACAGGTCGGCAACCTCGACTCCGAGGCCTTCGGCCACCTTGCGGATGGTCGAGAGCTTCGCGTTCGGCGCTCCCTCCTCGATTTGGTCGAGCGTCGGCCTTCCGATGCCCGTCATGAGGCAGAAGCGGGCTTTGCCCAGGCCTTGCTTCATGCGAAGCCGTCTCACGTTTCTCGCGATGGCCTCTTCCGGTGTCGTGCGGTGCGTTTCGTGCATGTCCGTCTCTCTCCTTTCTGAAAATCGCGATAAGCTTTCCCGCCAGCGGAAAACATGTTATGAAGCGAGGATGGCGGCGCATTGCTGCATGCGGGCTTATCGCCGGACTCGTTTTTGGCGATTGACGTGCTGTTCCGCGTGAGGTAATGAGGGCGAGGGGCGCATACGCAAAGAAGCGCCGCGCGTGCGCTCTCTTGCAGAAAAGCCGCTTCTTTCGCCGGTTTTATCCTCCGGGATACGTGTGTCTGTGATTTAATGAAAAACGATAAAAGCCGTCGTACGAATGACCCATTTTCATTCGGGAAAGCGAGGCGAGAGTGAGGATGGACGAGATGAGGCTTCCAGTGCGTGCGCGTATCGACGCTTCGAGGGAGGAGTTGGAGGAGTGCTTCGTTCAGTACCATTCGTGCGTCGAGAGGCTTAAGACGTATCGCTCCGAACTGGAAAGCCGTATCGAGTGTTTGAACGCAAGCGCCGTGGAGGATATCGAGCGGCTTGAATCTGAGGAGAAGGATGTTGATCGCATGATCAACACGGGCCAGGCTCATCTTGCTTCGATGGTGGCCATGCGCGCCCTTTCGCTGCATGTGCAGTGATGGGTGACGCTCGGGTTGCTCTTTGCTGCTCTGCCGGTTGCTTTGCCATGTGGCCGGCAATCTTTCTTGCGGTTCCGCTTTTTGGATGTCTTTGCATTGGCGTTGGTGCTGCTGATGGCTTGAACTTCGCGGGTTTCTTCAAAGGGCTTTGGTTTTGAAGGATCTCGCTTACTGATTATTCTTTCTCCGCTTTGCTCCGCGATGCAAATTGATGTTTGCAAATGGCTTTGAGGGGAAGAGGTTCGGTTGGGCTGGGCTTGGGGAGCGCAATGCTCGCTGGGAGTGAGGTTCGAGTTTTGCCCAGTTCGCTTCGGCAAGCTCGATCGCTGTTGCTCTTCGCGTTCCTTAGTGATAGAAATTGTCTTTACGCCGAGCTTTTGTCCTTCGCAAGTTCTTCGAAGGACAAAGGGGTGGGTTGGCTGCATGATTGTGGCTACCCCCGGAGTTTCCGTCGTTTCTCGACCTCTCTTGTGTGCAGGTTGTGTCCGAATGCCCATCAGGAAATTCTTCTTGAATAGCCGGGGTTTTCTGCGTATAATTCTCGTTTGCGTCTGGCCATAGATGGATACACCCGGACGCGTGGCACATCGGAGTCGCACGGGCCAAGCCTCCCCACGGTTCGTCGCGGCAATCGAGTCCACGAAGAGACGAAGGGTTTTCGGGGTACGGAGAGGCGTGCGAGCGAGAACCCGCAGAAAGGAAAGACATGGGAGTCAAACAGTACAAGCCGACAAGCCCCGGCCGACGCTTCCAGACGGTCTCGGACTTCTCCGAGATCACGACGGACAAGCCGGAGAAGTCCCTGCTTGCGCCGCTGTCCAACAAGGCAGGTCGCAACAACAACGGCCGCATCACCACCCGCCATCAGGGCGGTGGCAACAAGCGCCGTTACCGCATCATCGACTTCAAGCGCAACAAAGATGGCGTGCCCGCCAAGGTCGCTACCATCGAGTACGACCCGAACCGCAGCGCCCGCATCGCCCTTCTGCACTATGTTGACGGCGAGAAGCGCTACATCCTGCATCCGAAGGGCCTGCGCGTTGGCGACATG
>HHCFC01400__coassemble_1310_pt1 | contig 32990 bp, 27 predicted proteins | sample HHCFC01400__metabat2_high_PE_041 | metagenome-assembled genome bin HHCFC01400
GACGCGGAAGCGCCGTGTTCTTCTCGAGCCACGTGCTGGAAGTGGTGGAGAAGCTATGCAACAAGGTGGCCATCATCAAGCAGGGCGAGCTGCGCGCCTGCGGGCCGACGTCCGAGGTGGTGGGCGACGAGAGCTTGGAGGACGTGTTCCTCGACATGATCGAGCGCGACGCGCAGGGCGCGCGCGGGGCCGACGGCGTGCGCGGGATCGACGATGCGCACAGAGCGCAGGGCGCGCACGGGGCTGGCGAGCCCTGCGAGGGGCGGGAGATCGACGCTGCGCGCGCGTCCCGCTCGGCGCAGACGGGGCGCACGGGGTGCGGGAGGCGGTCATGAGGTCGTTTCTGCTCTTGCTGAAAGTCCAGATGCTGGGCTTGTTCGGCATCAACAAGGCGCTCCATGCCGATGCGGCCCGCGCCAAGCGCACGTTGGCCGTGGCGGCGGTTGCGGCGGTGGGCGTCGTGGCTCTGGTGGCGGCGTACGTGGCGAGCGTGGCTGGATCGTTCGCGCAGGTGGGGCTTGTCGACGCCATTCCGCTCGTCGCGGTGCTCGTGGCGAGCGTGGCCGGGGCGGTGGCGGCGTTTCTGAAGGCGAACGGCGTGCTGTTCGCCTTCAAGGACTACGATCTGGTCATGTCGCTGCCGGTGCGCACGTCGGCGGTGGTGCTGTCGCGCATCGCGCCGCTGTACGCCATGGGCGCGGCGCTCGGCTTGCTGGTGGTGGTGCCCGCGTTTGCCGTGTACGCGGCGAACGCGGGGGCGGGCCTTGCCGCGGCGGTGTGCGCGGTGCTGTCGGCGCTGCTCGCACCGCTCGCCCCGTTGGCGGTGGCCGTGGTTTTGGCGGCACTCGTCGCGGCGGCATCGGCGCGGTTCAAGCATGCGGGCGTCGTTGCCGTGGTGCTGACGTTTGCGCTGGTGATTGTGCTGATGGCAGGGTATGCGCACGTGATCGGGCAGGGCGGGGGCTCAGAGCAGCTCGTCCAGCTCGGGGCGGGGCAGATGGCCGCGCTTTCGAGCGCCTACCCGCCGGCTGCGTGGGCGGCGGCGGGCATCACGCAGGGTGACCTTGTGTCGTTCGGGACGTTCGCGGCGGTGAACGTGTTGGCCGCGGTTGTGCTGGCGGCGGTGCTCGTGCGGCTGTTCGTGCCGGTGAATTCGTGGCTTGCGGCGGGAAGGGCGCGGGGGACGTTCTCGTTCGACGCCGCGCATGGCGGGGCGTCGCGTGCGGGCGCGTCTGCGCGCTCGCCGTGGCGCGCGATGTTCGGGAAGGAGGCGCGCCTGCTTTTGGCCACGCCCATCTACCTGCTCAACGCCTGCATGGGCAACGTGCTCCTCGTCGTGGGGACGGCGGCGCTCGCTGCGGCTTCGGTTGCGGGGGCGCTGCCGCTCGGCGACCTGCCGCCGGAGGCGGTTCCGCTCATCGGGAGGCTTGCGCCCTGGGCGCTCGCGTTCTGCGTGGGCGTCGCGTCCACGACGACGGCGTCGGTGTCGCTTGAGGGCTCGGCGCGCTGGATCATGCTCGCGGCGCCGGTGCCCGCCCGCACGGTGCTCGCAGCGAAGGCCGCGCTCAACCTGGCGCTCGCGCTGCCGAGCGTCGCGGTGGGCGGCGTGCTCGTGGCGCTCGCGCTGCCGCTCGACCCGCTCGCGCTCGTCGCCGTCTTCGCAGCGCCGCTCGCGTGCGCGCTGTTCTCCACTTACGTGGGGCTGGCGCTGGACGCGTTACGTCCGCGCTACGACTGGACGACGCCGTACGAGCCGGTCAAGCGCGGCATGCCGGTGTTCGCGGTCGCGCTTGGCGGCGTGGTCATCGTCATGGCGGGCGGCGCGGCGGCGATGCTCGTCGGCGCGCCGGGGTCGCTCGCGCTCTCGGCGGCGGTGGCGATCGTGTCGATGCTCGTGTACCGCCGGGTCGCGCGGATGGGGTTGGCCGCCTGAGCGGAGATGCGTTTCGGCTGATCGATTGCTGGGACGGGTGCCGAAGGGGGCGGTTTCGAGGATGGAAAGGAAGGGCTTCTCATGAGGCGTGCGAGTGAGGCTGACGAAGCGAACAGGGCATATGGGGCGCGCAGGACGGGCGCAGCGCGCAGGACGGGCGGCGAGGACGGCGAGGGCGTGCCGCGCGAGGTCGCCGGCTTCGCGCGCAAAAGCGGGAAGGTGTTCGAAGGGCGCGGTGGGCTGGCGGTGCTCGTCGCGGTGACGCTCGCGCTGTTGACGGCGGCGCTGGCGGTGGTACAGTGGGTGGTGCTGCCCGACGAGGTGGTGTCGCACGTGTCGCTTTCGGGCGAGGTGAACGGCACCGCGCCGAAGTGGCTGTTCGTGGCGGCCACGGCGGGGTTCGGCCTGTTCGGATCGGCATGGTTCGGCTTCGCTCGCGAGAAGGTCGGCCTGGTCATCGCCGCTGTCGGCGCGGTGGCGGGGGTGATCGATCTCGCGTTGAACCTGCCGTTTTCGTGATGGAGCCTACCAGGAGGGCCCGCTTATGATCATTCGCATCGATCAGAGGTCGGAAGAGCCGCTGTACCTGCAGATACGCAGTCAGATCATCATGGCCATCGCCACGGGCGAGCTTGCGCCCGGTCAGGCGCTGCCGTCGGTGCGCGCACTGGCCAGCGACCTCGGCATCAACCTGCACACGGTGAACAAGGCGTACGCGGTGCTGCGCGACGAGGGGTATGTGCTCATGCGGGGGCGCTCGGGCGCCTACATCGCCGATCCGTGCGAGGACGATCGGCTCGCGCGCGCCCAAGCCGAGCTGGCGAAGATGGAGGACGGGCTGTTCGAGCTGGCGCTCGCGCATCGCGCGCGCGGCGGCAGCTGGGGAGAGTTTTTAGAGTGCGCGCAGCGTCAGGCCGCGCGCGCCTACGGAGCGGGCGAGCGGTCGGAAGCGAGGAACGCGCAGGGCGCGGGAGCGGGCGCGAAGGGCGATGCGCCTTCGACGGGCATCGGCTGCGCCGCGCCGCGCGAGTTGTCGTTCGGGGGAGGCGCGTAGCGGTGGAGGGGATCGATTCGACGCTCATCATGCTGGTCACGTCGCTGATCGTGCCCTTCGTCGGGGCGTTCATGGCGGCGACCCCGTACCTTATGCGCCGCGGCGAGGTGTTCGCCGTCACCGTGCCCACGTCTGCGCAGGGCGATCCGTTCGTCAAAGCGCTCAAGCGCCGCTATGCCGCCATCGTGGGCGGGGCGACGGCGGTGCTCACCGCAGTCGGACTTGGGTGCGCGATGGCGGGCGCGGCGGGCGGCGTGATGGGGACGCTCGTCGTCGGCTCGCTTGCGCTGACCGCGGGAGGCTACGGCCTCATGTTGGCGTTTCGCGCGAAAATGGTCGCGTACAAACGCGAGCGCGGCTGGGAGGCCGATGCGCAGGAGGCCGTCGCGGTGGTGGGCGAGCAGCCTGTGCCGCACGCTATTTCGGTGAGGTGGAACCTGCTGCACCTGCCCGTCATGGCGGTCACGTTGGCGGTGGGGGCGCTCGGATACGCTCAGATGCCCGATCAAATTCCCCTGCACATGGACTTCGACGGAACTGTGAACGGCTGGTCGGAGAAGACCCCGCTCATCATCTGGATGCCCGTGCTCATCCAGGCGTTCATGGCGGCGTGCTTCGCGTTCTCACATTGGACCATCGCGCGCTCGAAGAGGTGGGCCGAACCGGGTGCGCCGGCCACGTCGGCGCTGGCGTACGGCCTGTTCGCTCGGGCGCAGAGCGTCTACCTTGTGGTGGGCGGCCTTGCGGTGTCGGTGGCGATGATCGCCATGCCGCTGTCGTTCATGGGCCTGATTGGCATGGGGCAGACGGCCGTATTCATCATGAGCGCCGTGCTCGTGCTGTGCGTTGGCGGCCTGGCGGTGAGCGTCGTGTACGGTCAGGCCGGCTCGCGCGTGTTCAAGCGCATGCAGGCATCCGACCGACTGCTCGTGGATGACGACCGGCACTGGAAGCTCGGCGTGTTCTATTTCAATCCCGACGATGCGAGCCTGTTTCTGCCTGAGCGCTTCGGCGTGGGCTGGACGATGAACTGGGCGCGCCCCGCCGTGTGGGCCATCGTGGGCGGGGGAGTGGTGGTGACGGTCGCGTTCGTGGTGGCGATGGCGGCCATGACGTAGGGCGCGCGGTAGGTGGCGGTGCGGCGCGTGTCCGGTGAGCGGTTGCTGAGCGTGCGGCGGCGCGCGCTCAGCGCGACGGCCGTCGCGCATCGGTTGGCAGCCTCCGCGAAACGTCCATGGCGTTTGCCCGGCGGTTCCGCTGAGGGGTCGGAGGGGTCTGCGAAAAGCACGCCCGGGCGCAGGGGCCTCAAGGCTCGGCGCGCTGCGAGATCGGTGGGAACCTCTGCAACGCACGCGCTTCCGCGTCGCGTCCAGGGGCGGCGCAGGCGGCGGCGAACGGCGCGTTCTCGGGATCGAGGCATTGCGCGCGCGGTACGCTGACGGGATGGAACAAGAATTCAACGGCCTGGCCTCTTTGCGTGGCCAGCGAGCGAAACGCTGCAACGAGCGCTTCATCTACGCGCTCCATGCATCCCGACAACACAACGCCGCAGAAGAGGGACGTGGCGCATTCGGAGGGAAGTTTGCCGCGGTTCATCCTCCACAGCAATGCGAGCAAGGTGTTCTTCGCGATGTTTACGGGTGGCGCGGCGCGTCTGCGTGCGAGGTGCGGTTCGAGGGGCTCTACGGGCGTTCGCAGGTGGGAGAGCGTGCAGCCGCAGCTGCGAACTGCTGCGAGCAGCGTGTCGAAGACTGCGGGAATGGCGTGCGTGTGCTGGTGGCTATCGAGGCGCAAGGCATGCGCCTGTGCAGGGAACGCCTCCAGAAAGCGCTCGATCTGTGCGACGCATTCGCGCTCGATCTGCGCGCGAGCTTGTGCGCGTTGTGAGCCGTTCGTCAGGCGCGCGAGCCCAAGGAAGTCGTGGCAGAACATACCGCGCTCGTTTACGAGTAAGGGCACGTCGGAGGTGTCGGCGCACGGTGCGCCTTCCACGAGGTTGAGGTGCAGCCCCATGAGCAGCGCCCCGCTCTTCACGTGCGGCGCGGCCAGCGCGGCTGCCTCTTCGAAGGCGGGGCTGTTCGCGAACGCGCTTGCGCTTCCGAGCGCTCCGTGCCCGCCGCACGCGTCGGAGAGTGCGAGGATGGCGCGCGCTTGGGCGAGCGTGATGCCGTAGTCGTCCGCGTGGAACAGCACGCCTCCTGCTGCCGGGTGCGCGGGTTCGGCGGCTTCGGGATCGGGGCCGCCGACGGGGCGATGCGTGCGGTGTTTCTCCATCGATACCTCACATATCGAAAGCCGTTCGTACTCCAACGGGAGTATCTTCGTAAACGTTTTGTTTGGGTTCCGGTCGGGATTCCTGCCCATGATAAACTACCTTCCCAGTCGAGGGAACCGAGGTTTTCGCTATGGATTTTTCGCTCATCGTGCCATGCTACAACGAGGCGCAGAATGTCCGCACGTTCTTTGCGACCGCAACGGAGTGCCTTGACGCCGCTGACATGGCTTATGAGCTGGTGTTCGTGGACGATGGTAGCTCTGACGGCACGATGGCCGTGGTGCGCGCCGAGATCGACACATACCGGCTCATGCGCCCTTTTGGCCGGGGGTCGTTCACAGTGGTGCGCCTCTCGCGCAACTTCGGCAAGGAGGCGGCGCTGTACGCTGGCCTTGAGCGCGCAGACGGCGCGTACGTGGGCTTCATCGATGCGGACATGCAGCAAGACCCTGCCGTCGCGCTTAAGATGATGCACTTTTTGCGCGACCACGACGAGTTCGACTGCGTGGTCGCCGTGCAGGACAAGCGGCACGAGAGTTTGCCGATGAGGATGTTCAAAGGCATGTTCTACCGGCTGTTCAACAGCATGAGCGAGCTGCGCATCGTGGCGAACGCAAGCGATTTCAGGGTGTTTCGCAAACCGGTGGCCGATGCGCTCGTGTCGCTGCGCGAGCAGTTCAGGTTTTCGAAGGGGCTGTTCTCGTGGGTGGGGTTCGACACGTACGTCATGCCCTACGAGGTGCATGAGCGTCTTGCGGGTACGAGCCGGTGGACCGTGCGCAAGCTGTTCTCGTACGCATGGAACGGCGTGCTTGCGTTCTCCACCTGGCCGTTGAAAGCGATTATGTGGATCGGGATGATTTTGGCGCTCGTGTCGCTCGTGCTTTTGGGCATGGACGTATACCAGAACACCGTCTCGACGGATCCTTTGTCCATGAGCCAGATGCTGATGGACGTCGTGCTGCTTCTGGGCGGCGTGCAGATGTTCGTGCTGGGCGTGATCGGAGAATACGTGGCGCGCGCGTACGTGGAGGCGAAGAGGCGTCCGGTGTACGTTGCGCGCGAGGAGTTCGTGTCGCGTGCGATGCCGGTGGCGGGAGAGTTGGGGAGCGGTTCAACTTCGTCTGCGGACGGGGCGGGCGCACGCGCTGGCGCAGACTTGACGGGAAACGGGGTTGGCGGGGGCCGCAAGAACGATGCCGTCGATGTCGAAGAGGCGGTGCGACAAGCGGTGCTGCGCGTGCTTGAGGCCCAGGCGGCGCGTTCAGAGAACGGGGCTTGTGCGTGAGCTCGTTTGAGGTCGCACGACGACGCACGGATGTTGGCGCGGACGAGCGGGCGTGGCGACACATGGACGCGGGCGCGCATGGGCGGGCGTGGCGACGCGTGGGCGCATGGGCGAGGGCGTGCGGGCGGGCTGAGGAATCGCCCGAGGCTTTGAGGGCCGAGGATCCGAGCGCCGTCCGATCACGTGCGATCCATCTGATCGTGTTGGTCGCGGGCGTGGCGTTTTTGCTGGCGAACGCCTTTCACGGCAACGTGTGGTTTGACGAGAGTTATTCGGTGGCCATTGCCAACCATTCGTTCGCCGATATCTGGCGCATCGGGGCGGGCGATGTCCATCCAGTGCTGTTCTATTGGGCACTTCATGCGCTTAATCTGGTGTTCGGGCAGAATGTGCTTGTGTATCGGCTGTTTGCGACGGCGGGCGCGGTGGCGCTCGCTTGTTTGGGCTACACGCACGTAAGGCGGGATTTCGGCGCGCGCGTGGGCATCCTGTTCTCGTTTTTCGCGCTGTTCACGCCTTATGTGGCGACGATGGCCGTCGAAGTGCGCATGTACTCGTGGGCCACGTTTTCGGTCATGCTGTGCTGCATGTACGCCTATCGCATCGCAAGCGTTCTGCGCCGACGGGGGCCGCGCGGTATCTGCGCGAGCGCGCAGGGTCTGCGGCTTTGGGGGGGCGCGCCGCGGCGTTGGTGGATCGTGCTGTTCGCGTCCGGCTTGGCGAGCGCGTACCTGCATTACTTCGGCGTGATCTCCGCGTTCGTGGCGAACGCGTTTCTCCTGTGTTTTCTCGTGTGGCGGGTCGTGCGCTTGCGGCGGATCGGAGGCAGCGGGGGTGGGGCGCTCGCCGTGTTCCTTGCGGGCTCGGTCGTGCAGGTAGCGCTGTATGCGCCGTGGCTTCTCGTGCTGTTGCAGCAAGCGGGCGTGGTGTCCGATTCGTACTGGGCGAACATCGTTTTTCCTACGACGTACATCGAACTGGCCACCTATCCCGTGCTAACGAGCCAGGTGTCCTTCGCGCTGCGCGGAGCGTACGGAGAGGGCTGGGAGGCTGCGCTCAACGTGCTGGGTGCGGCGGCGTTGGCGGTCGCGGCGGCATTCGCGATCCGCGCTGCATGGCGCGGGGTGCGCGTCTGTCGTGCGATGTGCGCCTGTCGTGCGTGCGGGCTGCGTGCGGGTGGCGGGGGATGCGCGAGCGGGCCACGTGTGACTTCCGGAAAGCGGGCTGCTTCTCGGGCATGCGGGGAGGAGACGCCGTGCCGCGCGTGCGGGGCGATGCAGGACGATGCGGGAAAGGCGCGCGGGGCTGCGCGGACGGCGCGGCGCGATGGCGGCGCGCGGCGTGCGGGCGATGCAGTACCTGGGGCGATGGCGCGGCGGTTGCAGCGCGCGGCTTCGTGGGCGACATCGGACAAGGTGTTGCCCGTGCTGCTGGCGCTTGGGGTGTACGGCGGCGTGTACGGCATAGCGTGGGCCGCCTCCTTCGCCCTGGACTCCCTCATCCTGTACTACCGCTACCTGTTTGTGGCTATCGGTCCTTTGCTGTTCGCGTGCGCGGGCGTGCTCGCGCGGGTGCGTAATCGGGCGCTTGTGGGGTCGGCATGTGCCGTGCTGCTGGGGGTGTCGGTGGTTCATCAGGCGCTTTCGGTGATGGACAGCTACGATGCGCGCAACGTCGAGCCGCTTGTCTGCCTTCAGGAGAAGGTGGATGCGCTTGCCGAGGAGCAAGACGCCGCCCCCTTGGTGGTTTCCTCCGATATCGGCTTTCAGGGCGTGGCGGCGGTCGTGCTTCCTGAGATTCCCCAAACCTATCTGGATTGGCAGCAGGGGAATTGGGGCTTGGCGTACGAAGCGTACGCCCCCGTGCTGACGAGCGAGAAATCGTGGGAGCTCATCTTCGAAGGGTTTCACGGTCAATTCGTCGTGTTGGGGCAGACTCAGGAGGAGGGGCTGCCGCGCGATGTGGCCGATCTGGCCCAGAAAGATGGATTCTGCCTGATCGAAGCGCAGACGTTCTATCGACCCTACGAACGCACTTGGTTCACCGTGGCCGTGATGGACAAGGCGTGAGCCTCGATCTTCGAAGTCGGCCTTGCGCTTTGGCTGTGTGCGAACAGCGGTTGGGATATGGGCTGCGAGCGTTGGGCGGCGTACGGCGGGCGGTGGCGGTGAGCGAGTGCGGCGGTTCGGTTGGTGTCGGACGGCGATGCGGCGAACGGGCGGCGTGCGGCACGTGATCGGTGCGCGGATGGTTGGCGACGGGTGGTACGTGGGCGTTGGGTTGAGACGGGCAGGAGCCGGGCATTGGCTGCGCGGTATGCGATCGGGTTCTGCGGGGCGGCGAACGTCGCGAACTTTGGGTGTTTTCCGGATTCCGCAGGAGGCCGCGCTGACAGACCCTGGGCCGTCTCGTACGTTCGGTAATAGATCTTCCATTTCTTTTTAATATTTGACCGTTGTGGACAAAAAGGCAGCAAGATTCTGCGTCTCCCACATTTTTTGTTGCATTTACAACGAAAATGGCAGCAAGAGGGGCTAATCTAGGGTTGAAAAGGAAGTAAGTAGGCTCTTTCGGTACAATATCGGGAAAAATTCGGCAATTCATTACCGAGCGCGGACGGGGGAAGGCGTAGACGAGGGACAAGCGCAAGCAGGGCGGCAAGCGCAGACGGGGAGCGAGAGTTGACAGGGGGCGAGAATTGACAAGGGGGCAGCATGAACAGGGGCGATTGTAGACAGGGGGCGAGTATCGGCGAGGAGCGGGCGTTTCTCACTTGTCAGCATCGATGCAAGCCTGCGTTCGCGGGGTTTCGAGCCGAGCCTCGTGCGACCAGGCGCCGCGAAAACCCCCGTTTGGGGCTTCCGTAACGCTGGCAGGGTCGTGTGCGGAGGGTTGGCTTTGTTATGCCAATGGCGGCTTGCCGGAGGGGTATGCGCGGGCGTGGGGCGCGGGATGTGTGCGATGTGCTTGAGGAGGGTGCTAGGGCTCTGCGTGCAGGGGAATCCGCGATTTTTGGCCAGCAAATCGAGTTTTGGCACGCTTCGAGTCCGTCTCAAGGCGCTTTTACCATAACAGAATTCATCGACCTGGGCTTTTCCCAAATGCGGATATCTTTTTTGGGTTGAAGAGGGAGGCATGCGTGCCAGAACGGGATTTCGTGGCCAAAAATCGGAGGATTCTCTGCACGGGGGCGATTGCACAGATGGTGCCGCAAGGGGTCGTGGGAACGAGTTGCGCGTGGTACGGAGTGCGCGGATCAGAGATTGCGGCAGTCGTATGGGGGGGGGTCTGAGCGGGATTCCTCCCGTCGTATCGTGCGTGCGCTATAATCGCCTGCGGATGGTGGCGACGAAGGATGGAGCGGCATGGCGTTTCTGCTGGGATGCGAGAAGGTGCGGGTGGAGTTCCCCACGAAGACGGTGTTCGAGAGCGTGTCGCTCGGTGTGGACGAAGGCGACCGCGTCGGCATCGTCGGGCGCAACGGCGATGGCAAGTCCACCCTGCTCAACCTGCTGGCAGGCAGGCTCGAACCCGACGAGGGCCGCGTGCTGAGAAACGGCGCTGTGCGCGTGGGCGTGCTGGGGCAATCCGACGACTTTCGCGACGACGCCACGGTGGGCGAGGCCATCGTGGGCGAGCGGCCCGAATACGAGTGGGCGGGCGACGCGCGCATCCGTGGCATCATCGCCGGGCTGGCTTCCGACATTCCTTGGGATGCGCAGGTGGGCGCGTTGTCGGGCGGTCAGCGGCGGCGCGTGGACCTCGTGCGGCTGCTCATCGGCGACTGGGACGTCCTTGCGCTCGATGAGCCGACGAACCATCTGGACGTGCGCGCCATCACGTGGCTGGCGGGGCACCTGAAAAGCCGTTGGAAGCAGGGGGCGGGGGCGCTGCTCGTGGTCACGCACGACCGCTGGTTCCTCGACGAGGTGTGTTTGCGCATGTGGGAGGTGCACGACCGCATGGTCGAGCCGTTCGAGGGAGGTTTCTCGGCCTATATCATGCAGCGCGTGGAGCGCGACCGCTTGGCGGCGCTGGCTGAGCAGAAGCGCCAAAACGAGCTGCGCCGCGAGCTGGCGTGGCTCTCACGCGGGGCGCGGGCGCGGGCGACGAAGCCGAAGTTCCATGTGGCCGCCGCGCAAGCCCTCATCGCCGACGTGCCGCCCTTGCGCGACGAGCTGGCTCTCAAGCGCATGGCCATGGCGCGCCTTGGCAAGCAGGTGGTGGACCTCGAGCACGTCATGGTGCGGTTCGAGGGCGAGGACGGCTCGGTGCGCACGGTGCTCGACGACGTGGACTGGATCGTCGGTCCGGGCGACCGCTTCGGCATCGTCGGCGGCAACGGCGCGGGGAAGACCACGCTTCTGCGCGTGATCCAGGGCTTGCAGAAGCCGAGCGCGGGGCGCGTGAAGATCGGCCAGACCGTGCGCTTCGCCGTGTTGTCACAGCATCTTGACGGCCTGTCCGATGCGGGCGACGACCGCGTTCGGCAGGTGATCGGACGCTACAGCCGCCGTACGATGCTCGACGGCAAGGAGATGACGCCCGCGCAGCTGCTCGAAAAGCTGGGCTTCTCGCGCGCCGACCTCAACGAGCCGGTGCGCGATTTGTCGGGCGGGCAGAGGCGGCGGTTGGCGCTCATGCTCATCTTGCTGGACGAGCCGAACGTGCTCGTCCTCGACGAGCCGGGAAACGATCTGGACACCGATATGCTGGCCGTGGTGGAGGATCTGCTGGACGGCTGGCCCGGCACGCTGCTTTTGGTCACGCACGACCGCTACCTCATGGAGCGCGTCACCGACCACCAGTTCGCCCTTATCGACGGCAAGCTGCGCCATCTTCCGGGCGGGGTCGAGGAGTATTTGGCGCTGGCAGATGAGCGCGAAGCGACCTGGTCCGGCGCTCGTCGGCAGACGCGAAGTCGATCGGACGGTTCTGCTCGCACGAAGCATCGGCAGGACGCTTCGGCTCGTGCGGAACTCGCTCGGAGCGCATCTTCCGATGATCACCTGGAGGCAGAGAACGCTCGTCCGCAGCTTTCGGGCGGCGAGATCAGAACGCTTCGCAAGCTCATGCAGTCGAATGAACGCAAGATGGAAACGCTGAAGGGGAAGATAAGCGACGTCCGCGAGCAGATGGCCGCCGCCGACCCCACCGACTTCACCGCTCTCGGCGATTTCCAATCCCAGATCAACGATCTGCAACAGCAAATAGACGCCCTCGAAGAAGAATGGCTCGAAGCCGCCGAAACCTTGGGGGAGTAGGCGCGCCTCCGTTTGTTCGGGAGGCATTGCTGTACTGGGTAGAAGCAAGAAAGGATGCCTTGCGTGCTCGATATTGAAACCATTGCGAAAGGCGTGCAGGAGTCGATTCGCGACTATCCGGTAAAAAAGATCGAGCTTTTCGGCTCGTATGCTGAAAACCGTCAGACTGAGGAGAGCGATGTCGATCTACTCGTTGAATTCACTTCGCTTGCCGTGTCGCTGCTCGTGATTGCTTCGTTGCGGAACCGTCTTGAGAATTCCCTTGGCGTTTCGGTCGACCTCATTCACGCGCCTATCCCCGAGGATTCGATTCTCGAGGTAGGGAAGCGGGTGACGTTGTATGAACAATAAGAATTTCGCTGTGCTCGAGAAGATGCTCGATGAAATCGCTATCGCTCGGTCGCTCATGCGCGGCTCTGATTTGACCTCGTTTCTTCAAGACGAAATGCTCAAACGAGCGGTGTGCATTGACGGTTGTCACTGGTGGCGAACTGGTCAAGAATCTTGATGATGATTTCCGTGTGGCGCATGCGAATGTGCCGTGGAAGGATATTGCGGGATTTCGCGATGTCGCAGCTCGCAAGTATCAAACGTTGCGTATGGAGGACGTGTACGTAACTGCAAGCGACGACTTTGACGCGCTCGCAACCATGCTCGGAGAAATAATCGAAGCGGAGAAACGGTAGCATGACCCCCCCCCCTATGCGCGATGCCCGCGCGAGGGGCTCACACGGGCATCGTGGGTGCCGCTAATGTCGGTGGAGGAAGGGCCGCCGGGGTTCGCCGCCTTGCGGGTGCAAGCAACAGGCTGGGCCGACCCGTCGAGCAAAGCCCTGCTGGGCCGCTGAGGTTTGCCGCCCCGCGGGTGCAAGGAAGGGCCGCGGAGGCTCGTTGTCTCGCGAGCGTGAGGAAGGGCCGGCGGGGCCCCGCCCTGCGGGTGTCGGGAGGATCGCCGGCGCGCAGGGCGCGGTGCGGAAAAGCGTACTTAGCTGATTTCCCGTGCGGGAACCTGCTATGATATGATTTTGCTATGATCGAGGGGAAGAAAAGGGGAAACGGCGCTCGCGTGCCCGCTGTCGACCGGCATCTTCATACCGGCTCGTTCGCGGCGTTCAAGGCGACGTTTCTCCCTGGTTTGAGCCTCGCCTTCTTCGGGATCGGGCTCTATCGCCTTTGGTACCAGTTCAGCTTCTACAACCTGCACTTCTCCGCGGATATGGGCATGGTGACGGTGGGCGCGAACATCGCCCGCGTGGCCGTGATCGCGCTGCTCGTGCTGCTCGCGCGCCGGGACGGCTTCTCGCGGGCGGCGCGGGGCGTGTTCGTGTGGTCGGGTTTCGTGCTGATGACGGCCTCGAGCGTGCTGTACCTGATCGACCTCTTTTTCAACACGGCCGATTTCGAGGCGCTGCGCGTGGTGGTGGGCGGCGTGGGGCTTGTCGGGGGCGAGGTCATCTGGGTGTTCTTCCTTGAACGGCTCAGGCCCGGCGAGGCGTTTTTCTACGCGGCGGGCGGGCTGGCGCTCTCGTGCGCGTTGTCGCTTGCGATGGGGTATCTGGATCCTGCCGTCTCGGGCATGATCAACCTGTTCGTGCCGGCCCTGTCGGTGTTCGCCTACTGGCAGGCCATGGCGCGGCTCGACGAGCGCGGGCGCGCCGGAGAGGGGGCGGGCAAGGCCCCGGGTGCGGACGCGCTGTACGAGCGGGATCCGCTGCGGCGCGGCGTGGCGCAGGTGCTGGCTGCGTTCTTCCTGTACGCGTTTTTGCTGGGCATGGCGTTGGGGTATCCCGACGGGCGCGAGCGCGAGCTGTCTCAGGCGGTGCGCTCGATCCACCAGGTGCTGGTCGTGGTGCTGGTTGCGCTTGTCGTGTGGCTCGTGCTGGTGCGGGGGCGCTCGTTTCGGCTTTCGGGGTACTGGCTGTTCCAGAACGCGCTCATGATGGCGAGCATTTGCTTTCTCATGAGCGGACAGGCCGGCTCCGAGGAGGCGAGCGCGTTTCTGCTCACCAATGCGGTGACCTGCTTCTACATCCCCCTCGTGTTCTTCTCCTACTGCATCGGGCGCCATGTGCGCCAGCCCACGACGATCGTGTACGCGGCGGCGTACGGCGGCTCGCTTCTGTGCATGGCCGCGGGGCGCATCGTGGTGTACGCGGTGGGGCCTGCGCTCGACCACGGATTGTGGCTGCTCATCGCTATGGCGATCGTGGTCTTGGTGGAGGCGACGCTCATCATGCGTCCGCGTTTCATGGGGGATTGGCCGGTCGGGTTCGAGCTGTGCCGCGCCGCGTCCAAGGCGTCGGGAGGCGGCTTCGTCGAAGAGGGGCGCGCCGACGGGAGCGCGGATGCGCGCGCGGTTGAGGACGCGGGCGCATTCGGTGGCGGGCTAAGCCCTGCGAGCCCGGTTGCGGCGTTCGCGCGGCGGTTTGGCCTGAGCGAAACCGAGGAGGCCATCGTGTCGCTCATCGCGCAAGGGCGCAGCCGCGCCTTCATCGCCCGGACGCTCAGCTATTCGGAGAACACCATCAGGAACTACACGAGGACCGTGTACCGCAAGGCGCAGGTTCACTCGAAGCAGGAGCTGCTCGACAAAGTGGCCGAGGCCCGCAGCGAAGGTGCGGGCCTCGGCGGGGAGGGTTCTGCGGGCGCGAAGCCCGGCGGCCCGGATTAGGGGCGGCTTGGGTCAGAGGCAGTTCGGACTGGGGACGGCTCGGACTACGCCCCGGCGTGTTGAGCCGCCTGTGCGCCGGCGTTGCGACCGAAGGTGATGCAGTCGGCGATGGCGTTGCCGCCGAGGCGGTTGCTGCCATGGATGCCGCCGGTGCATTCGCCGCATGCGTAGAGGCCGGGGATGGCCTGTCCGCTCGCATCGAGGGCTTGCGACGAGACGTTGACGCGGATGCCTCCCATGGTGTGGTGGACCGTCGGCACCTTGCGGCATGCGTACCAGGGGCCTTCGGTCATCTGCTCGTCGGCTGTGTTGTTGGCTGTGAAGCCGAAGGGGTCCTCGATCTCGCCTGCGACCACTTGGTTATAGCCGTCGATGGCGGCTTGCAGCTTCGCAGCGTCCATCTCCGTTTGCTGCGCAAGGTCCTCGATGGTCTCGCCCTTCACGATGTGGCCGAGCGCCAGCATGTTCTCGATGGTGGCGCCGTTTGAGTCGGGTTCGGTCTCGGAGGGGTAGCGCACCTTGTTGACGACGATCCAGTACGTGGAGTCGGGCTGCGCGAAAATGGCCTTGCACAGCGTGTCGCGCTCGGCGCCCTCGTTGACGAAGCGGTCGCCGTCCTTGTTCACGAACACGCGGTTGCGGCCCGAGGTGCGGATGTCTTCCATGAGGCCGGTTCCGGGCGTGCCGCACGGGTGCAGCTGGATATCCGACAGGCCGATGAGCTGGGCTCCGGCCTCTTCGGCAAGCTTGAGGCCCTCTCCTTGCGCGCAGGGCTTGATGTTCGTGCAGCCGATGGAGTCGTCGAGTTTCACGTCGGCCCACACCCCGTCGTTGACCTGCTGGCGGTACTCGACGTTCGCGCCGAACCCGCCCGTGGCGATGACGACGGACTTCGCGTTCACGACCACGTCCTGGCTGCCGCGGTGCACGGCCTTCACGCCGGTCACCGTGCCGCCGTCAAGGACGAGTTGCGCGGCCTGCGTTTCATGCAAGACGGTGATCTGGTCGGGATGCTCTTCGACGAACGCCTCGAAGGAGCGGATGTAGGTGTTGCCCGACGGCGTGGCGGGGTAGTGGCTGCGCTCGCCGAGCGACCCGGTGGCCGACCCCACCTCCTCTTTGAACTCCACGCCGAGCGATTCGAGCCAGTGGACCGAGTCGAGGGCGTTGTCGGTGAGGTAATGGATGAGCTCGGGCGTGCCCTGCTCATGGCCGCCTTCGTACGTGGTCTGGTAGAACTGCTCGATGGAGTCCTCGATGCCCTGTTTTTGCTGGCGCTCGGGGTCGACTGCGTTGAGCGCTCCTTCCGAGACGTTCGTCGAGCCGCCCGTGATGCCGCATTTCTCCACCACGACCACCTGGGCGCCCGCTTGGGCGGCGGCGATGGCCGCCGTGAGCCCCGCGCCGCCGGCCCCGATGACGCACACGTCGGCATCGTAGGACGCCTCTACGCTGTCGTCCGGTCCGGGGGCGGCTTCGAGCGCGTCTGCGGCGCCCGCCTGCTCGGCGCAATCCCTCACGCCCTGCTGCAGGCACATGCTGGACAGCGTGGCGCCGGTGACCGAGTCGATGTCGAGCGTTTGATACTCGATGATCTGGTCCGAAAGCGTTTCAAGCGCCGAAGCGCCCACGCCGAGCGATTCCTGGCTCGTGGCGGCGTCGATGGCGGTGACGGCGCTTTCCGAGAACGTCACGTCGATGGTGAACGGGGCGTTGTGGCCGGTGACGTTGGCGGTGTACGTGCCCGCCTTCCAGCCTTGCGCCGCGCCTCCCGCGCCCGATTCCGCGCTCGGCGACGCGCACCCTGCGAGGCCGAAGCCCATCGCGGAGCCGCAGACGCCGATGAACGCCGCGCCCTCCAAGAACGTCCGGCGGGTGACGCCGCCTCGCTGGAACAGCGCCGCGCCGCTTGCGGCACCGTGCTTCGCGACCGCTTCGAGCGCGTCGCTGTGGCGAGAATCCCTCATGTGCGATCCCTCCTTCGCCCGCTGCGCGGGCACTCGGTATTGCCTACGGCTCGGAATCGTAGATCCGGGGAGGATGCGGGGACTAGACGCAAAGGGTACTCACCGGTGTCCAAAAGGTACTTTTTACGCGTTTGGGCTGATGAGGAGCGCGCAGTGGGCGGGGTGTCTGCCGCAAGGGACATCCCGCAGCGGGGAGGGGCCGCTGCGGGACGCGAGGGAGCGGCGCTCGCCTGCGGTCGCAGCTCGCAGGCGGTGGGGGCGCCCCTAGCCTTGCTCGGCGATGAACTTGCCGGTCAGATAGCCGTACGTCATAGCAATGGAATGGCTGGCCCCGGCGAGCGTGGCCGGATAGTCGCCGAGGAAGCGTCCTCCTTGCGTATTGCCGATAGCGTACAGTCCCGGTAGGACGTGGAGGCTTTCGTCAAGCACCTGGGCGTGCTTGTTGGTTGAAAGACCGCTCATGGTGACGAGGCAACGCAACGCGTTGTGCGTGTCGTCGCTCGGCCCGCCCGACACTTCGTAGCGGATGGCGTAGAACGGCGGGGTGCTGAGCGCGAACATGCGCTCAGCCGCTTTGCCGAAATCCTCGTCGACGCCCTTTGCGCACAGTTCGTTGTACCGTTCGATCTCGGCTTTCATCGTGGACGCCACGTCGGCATCCACCTCGAGGTTCGCGATGAGCTCGTCGATGGTGCCGCCTTGGGCCGACGTCCACTCGTCCACCGCTTCCGCTGTTTCGGGCGCGATGTCCGTGTACGCCCCCAGGCTCGACTGCATGGATTTCGCCTGCTCCACGAAGTTCGCGTCGAATATCTGATAGATAGTGGCATCGGGCTGGCGCAAGATGGCCGATCCGAAGTGATCGTTGGTGAGGTCCTCGTTGATGTAGCGCTCGCCAAGGGCGTTTAGCTGCAGGAACGCATCGACTCCCAGCTTGCCCAGGTCGCCGTGAGCCATGGCGCAGTGCGGCCCCTCCTCGATGTGGCCGCCGGCCCAGTGGCCCATGAGCATGCCGTCGCCCTGGTCGGTGAACTCTCCGTTGGCGTCCATGTGGGCGTAGGTGAACGAGAACTTGTCCTTGAGGTTGTAGATCCAGGGGATGTAGTACGCGAGCAGCTCGTCGTTGCGCACGTAGCCTCCTGTGGCCAGCACGACGCCCTTGCTGGCGTTCACTTGCGTGAACTCGCCGGTGGTGACATCCTCGTAGATCACGCCGGCCACGCGATCGCCGTCTTTCACCAACTGGCGGGCGCGGGCGTTGAAGCGTGCGTCCACGTTGCCGGTGGCCTGGGCTTTTTCAAAGTTGGCGAGCATGATGGGCTTGTGGCCGCCCTTGTTGGGCGTGCTGAACGAGAGGGTTCCGGTGAACACGCGCTCGTGGTCGACGTCGGGGTCGTAGGGCTTGTACAAGTTGCGGTTCACGACGAAGGCGTCTTTGTCTGCGTCGTATTTCTCGCCTTCGGGGGTTTGCCACAGAAGCCCGTCGTAGGCGCCGGCATACCAGTCGAACGCCTCGCCGCAGTGGTCGGCCCAGTTTTTGAGCACGCGGAAATCGGCGCGGTGACCGGTCTGCACCATCATCTCGTTGACGAGAGCCGCCGCATCCACGTCCTCGATGCCCATTCTCCGGGCGTTTTCGGTGTTGAAGGCGGCGAATTGCGAAGAGCGGGCGCTCGGCTCGGCGCATCGTTCGAGGGCGATCACTTTGAGCCCCTTCTCGGCGGCCGAACGGGTGGCCGACACGCCGGCCACGCCGAGACCCACCACCACGACGTCGGCTTCAAGCGTTTCCTTGATGTCGGAGATGGGTTCGGGCGCATCGAGGAACGCGGGACGTTGCGTCGGCGTGCCGCTTGGCGAGCCGTCTGCCGCAGCCCCTGTCCCCTTTCCGGCAGATGCTTGCGGAGCGCACCCCGCCATGCTCGCCGCCAGTCCCGCGCCGAACGCTCCGGCTCCGATGAGAAACGACCTGCGTGACATCTGGTTTTTCATGGTCCCTCCTTGGATCGATTGTCTTGGGGCGCTGCGGGAAGCAGCGTTCCCGCTCCTGACGAAGCCAGCGTGACGCGTCTTAACGGCGCTTCACAGTGGAGGGGAGGGGGGATGGAGGGGGGATTTTCATCCTCCCCTTCGCGTTTCGCATGGCTGGGGGATGTCGTTTGTCTTAAGATGGGCGGGCGGGCTTGCGCGAAGCGAAGGAGGGGCGCTGCATGGAGAACGGCGAGCGTGTCGGCGACGGTTTTGCGGGGTGGTGCGGCTGGTGTCTCGGCCTGTGCCTCGTCGTGTCGTTTTCGACTGTGGTCAGCTTGCAGTTGACGGACGCGCCGTCAGATGCGGGAGCGCTTGTGCTGGCGGGGGTTCCGTCTTTGGCCAGAATCGGGGCGTATGGTGCTTTGGCGGTGCGGGCGAAGCGCGTCGGGGGCGTGCTGGGGCGACGTCGGCTGCTCGCGTGCGCGGCCGCCGCGATGTCGATCGGCGCGTTGGGGGCGACGGCGATGCCTTCTTGGGCTGCGACGCTGTGCGCGGTCGTTCTCAACATAGGCTTCGCTGTTTTGTATTTGGGATGGATGGAACTGTATGCCCAGTTCGACACGGCCCATGTGCTCGTGTTCTTCACACTGGCCCATTTCCTCTCCGCGCTTTCGACGTTTCTGGTGTGCTTGATAGAGCCGTTTCCGGTGGTGGTTCTTGCGACCGTCGTCATGCCGGCGGTCTCGCTGCTGGCGCTTTGCCGAGCAGATCGTCGTACGAGGAAGGCTTCGTTTCGTCAGGGCGAACGGCAGCGCTCGGAATGGACCGTTTCGGTGCGTCCCCTCGTTTTGCTGGCGGCGTTCGGGTTCTCCAACGCGGTGATTCGCGGGTTTCTTGGGGTGGAGGACCGAGTGACCGTGCTTTTCGGCGTGTGCGTTGCCGCCGCGTGCGTCCTCGTTGCGGCGCTGGCGCGCAAGGGGATGCTCGAGATCAAGACGCTGTACCAGATGGCAGTTCCCGTGCTGGTGGCGGGCGCGCTGCTCGTGCTCATGGGGTACGGATGGAGCGGCGTTGCAGCGGCGCTGTGCTCGAATGCTGCGTTCACGTTGTTCTCGGTGTTCGTGACGGTGGTGTTCTGCGGCATCTCGTATCGCTACGGCGTGAACGCCGTGTGGATGTTCGGCATCACGCAGGCGAGCCTTTCGGCTGGATCGTTCGCTGGCAAAGCCGTTTCGACGTTGGGCGCGCCGCTTTTCGCCGATCCCGAGGTGCTTATGGCAACGATAGCGGTACTGGTCGTTGCGTTCGTGGCGTTGTCGATGGTGCTCGTTTCCGACCGCGACTTCACGACTACCTGGGGCATCGCCAGCCTCAACGAGGAACCTGGCGCGCTTACGGTGCTTGACGAGGAGGAGCGTACGGCGCGGACGTGCGCGCGGGTGGCGCAGCGCTATGGGCTGACGCGCCGCGAGGAGGAGGTGCTCGTGCTCATGATGCGCGGCTACACGCTCGCGCGCATCGGGGAGGAGCTGTACGTGGCGGACTCCACGATGAAGACCCATTCGCGGCATATCTACCGGAAGGTGGGCGTGGGGAACCGCAACGAGCTTCAGGAGCTCGTTGCGGCGTACGGAGCGTAACGAGGTTATCGCGTCCGTTTCCTCACGGGAGCGGGTCGGGAGATCGATTCTGTGGCGGGTTTTGACGGAAATCCGCTTATCGGCGGGCTCAGTTCGTTGGCGTCTTCAGTGTCGATTTTTGTTTCTCCAGGTGAGAGAGGAGGGCTGACGAAGAAGGGGAGGGATGGGAATTCGAGGGCGGTTTCCAAGGGCGGTTTTCCGTCAAAACCCGCCACGAACCCGTCATGGCGTGCCTTCAACCGCCGTTTTCCCATAGGCTCTTGCCGTGAGTGGAGGCAAGGTGTCCTCTGCCAAGTAACCGTTTCGTCAAATCGGCGCAAAAGGTTCGTGCGCGGTCGTGCTGCGGGACGCTCGCGTTCTACCATGGAAAGCCGAAGGCGAAAGCGGAGGTAACGGTGGGAGTGGAAACGAAGGCGAAGACGAAGGAGGAAGCGATGGCGATCAGGCTTGTGGCCAGCGATATGGACGGGACGTTCCTCGACGAGCGCGAACGCGTGCCCGAAGGCGCGCTCGACCTCGTGCGGAGGCTGCGCGATGCGGGCATCCGGTTCGTCGCGTCGTCGGGGCGGCGCTACGACACGCTGTGCGAGCTGTTCGAGCCGGTGGCCGATTGCATGGATTTCGTGGCGTCGAACGGCGCGCAGGTGTACGTGGAGGGCGAGCTGGCCGATCTCGAGGTGTTCTCGCATGCGGCCGTGCGCCGGCTCGCGCGCATCGTGGACGAGTTCGGCGCCATGCACCTGGCGCTGTTCGACGAGACGCGCAGCTTCCTGCTCGACGACGAGGCGCGCTTCGAGCGCGAGAAGGACAAGAACCTGCCGAACCCCGTGCGCGTCCACTCGGTGCCTGCGCCCCAGGTCCACCTTCTGAAGGCGTCCGTGTACTGCGACGACGATCCGATGGATCTCGCCTACATCCTCTCGCGCGAACTGGGCGACGACTTCGTGTTCGCGCCCTCGGGCCGCCGGTGGATCGACGTCATGCAGCGCGGCGTGACGAAGGCCACCGGCGTGCGGCAAGTGCTGGCCGCCCACGGGATTGCCGCCGACGAGATGATGGCCTTTGGCGACTCCATGAACGACTACGAGATCCTGCGTATGGCCGGCGCAAGCGTGGCCATGGGCAATGCGCGTCCCGCCATCAAGCAGATCGCCTCGCGCGTGATCGGGACGAACGCCGAGCACGCCGTCCAGCGCGAACTGGAGCGCCTGCTGGAAGCGCGCTGAGGGCTTCACTTTCGCGCGCCGTCCCGCCCTGCTCTTGCAGTTCTCGGCAACAGGGAGGGTGGTCGCATTTCGGTCGCGTAAGGCGATCGCATTCGGCAATCAACCCGTGATCGTATGAGGTTGATTGCCGGGGATCGTATGATCCTCGAAAACGGGATTGCATTTCCCTCGAAAACGGGATTGCATAACGCTCGAAAACGGGAAAGTTGCCGATCATGGCCTCAGAGCAGTTCGTCATGGAGACGCAGATGTTCGGCACGCTGTTCGAGGAGATATGCTTGCGCGACAAGGTGGCCGCGAATCCCGCTGCGAGGAATCCCGAGCCGTCGTTTCTCGCGGTGCTCGTGGGCGTCACGCCTTTCGCCAGGCGTTTGCCGAGCGGCGTGTGCGTGGTGCCCATCACGTCCCTCGGCGCATGACGGTCGACGGGCTCGCTTCCCAGAAGCGAAAACGTGCGATTTTGCGCCTTTGGATCGGGCGTTTCGGAGGCTTGGCGGGCGCGGTTTCACGCTTGGGCGGTCACCTTCGAATCGAATGAGGTTCTTGTTGCGTATAATGGCGGCATGGATGATTTTTCTTCACAGAACAGCGCGGCGGCAGACGTCGCGCCCGCGCCCGCCGCATCCGCCGCCGCGCCCGCGCCCGCCGCATCCGCCGCCGCGCCCGCACCTGTCGCCCTCGCGCCCGCCGCTGCGCCCGCGCCCGCCGCGCAACCCACCGTGCTCGTGGTGGAGGACGATGCCGCCATCAGCGATGTGACGTGCTCGTTCCTCGCGCAAGAGGGCTATGCGTGCACGCCGGTGTTCTCGGGCACCGAGGCGCGCCTTGTGCTGGGCGCGCATCGCTTCGACCTCGTGATATGCGATCTCATGCTGCCGGGGCTGCCCGGAGAGGACGTGGTGGCGCTCGTGCGCGCGCAGGGAGCCACGCCCGTCATCGTGACGTCCGCAAAGGGCACGACCTCCGACAAGGTGGCGCTTCTGCGCACGGGTGCCGACGACTACCTGGTGAAGCCCTTCGATCTCGACGAGCTGTTGGCGCGTATCGAGGTGCAGCTGCGCCGCGTCCGCGATGCGCGCCTCGCTCCCGACGCCGCAGCCGGCACCGCGCCTGCAAGCGGCCTTGCCGCACCGCGCTCCGAGCGCGCGCTGCGGTTCCGCGCCTGGATCGCCGACGAGGACACGCGCACGTTCACCGTGGACGGCGCGCCCGTGCGCCTCACGCGCACTGAGTTCGACCTTGTGTGCGCCCTCATGCGCCGTCCGCGCAAGGTGTTCACCAAGCGCGAGCTGTTCGCCGCGGCGTGGCGCGAGGAGCCGGTGGTGGAGGAGAAAACCGTGAACACGCATATCGGCAACATCCGCGCGAAGCTGAAGGGAACGGGCACCGAGGGCTATATCGAAACCGTATGGGGCATCGGCTTCAAGCTGGCAGAGTGACGGCGCGCTTTCGTCCCGTCGCAGCGCGACGCCGCCGCGCCCTGTCTCCCGTCGCCCTGCCGCAGTGCGACGCCGTCGCCCTGCCGCCCGTCGCCCTGCCGCAGCAGCGCCCTCGCCTTCCCGCATCCCTGCCTTGTCACTTTCTTATAACTTTGCGGAAGGTTTCCGGAAACCCCGTCCGTATGGTGGAAGCGTCAACCGAAGCAGAAAGGAGCAACATGGATGCCATTGCAACAGCGGGCCTCACGCGCACCTTTGTCACGAAACGCGTCGTGGACGATTTGACGCTCACCGTGCGCCAAGGCGACATCTACGGGTTCGTGGGGCGCAACGGGTCGGGGAAATCGACGGTCATGAAGATGATTTGCGGGCTGGTGCCGCAGACGGCGGGCACCGTCCGCATCTTCGGGGAGCAGTTCGCGCCCGGCACCACCAGCCGCCGCATCGGCGCCGTCATCGAGGACCCGGGTTTCTACCCCGGCTTTACCGGGCTCGACAACGTGCGTTGCCGCGCTCTGTCGCTGGGGTTGCCCGACGAGAAGGCGGCGTCGGCGCGGGCGCTGGAGCAGGTGGGCCTCGCAGAGGTTGCCCGCAAGAAGGCGAAAGCGTATTCGCTCGGCATGAAACAGCGTTTGGGACTGGCGATGGCGCTTGTGGGCTCGCCCGACATCCTCATGTTGGACGAGCCGTTCAACGGGCTTGATCCGCAGGTGGTGCGCGAGGTGCGCAGCCTTATCGTGCGGCTGGCAGAAACGCGCGGCGTCACCGTGTTCATCAGCTCGCACGTGCTGGACCAGCTGGAGCGCATGGTCACGCGCTACGGCGTCATCCGCGAGGGACGCCTCGTGCGCGAGGTGACCGCCGCCGAGGTGGAGGCGGAATGCGCCGACTACCTGAACGTGCGCTGCGCCGACACGGAGCTGGCGCTCTCGGTGCTGCAAACCGCGTTTCCGCAGGCGGTGTTTTCCGTCATGCCCGACAACGCGCTGCATGTTTCGGGCGGCGTCGTACCGCAGGAGGCGGGACGGGCGCTTGCGCAGAAAGGCATCGTCGTGGAGGAGCTGTACGTGCACGAGCGCGACATCGAGGAGTATTTTGTGGCGCTCATGGGCGGCGAGGCCGAAAGCGCTGCGGCACCCACCCGCCGCAAGGCCGCGAAAGGGGGTGGTCGTCGTGCTTAGCATGCTGCGCCTCATGCTGTTCCGCATGCAGAAGGACTTCACGTTCGTGCTCTTCGCTTTCTTCATCATTGTGATTGCGGTGTTCTTTCCCCTGTTCGCAGGGCTTTCCAAAGTGTTTCCGCTCAACATCGTGGTCATTAAGGCACCGGCAGACGCAAGCGTCTTCGACCTTATCGGCATGACTTCCGGCGTCGTGTCGTTGTGGTGGTGCGGCGTAGCGCTTGCCGCCCTGTTCGCCGCCGACTTCAAAAAGGGTTCCATCAAGAACTATCTGCAGGCGCGCGGCGGCAGAACGTCGTGGGCGCTGGCGGCGGCAAGCACGCTCATCGCCTCGGCGACATGCTCGTTCGTCGTGTACGCTGTGTCCGACGTGGGTTTTCGCCTGGCGGGCTACGATATGGCGCCAACGAACCCGCTCGACGCCGTGCGTTGGGTGGTGCAGACGGCGGTGACGCTTTCCGGATACGTTGCCGTGGCTACGCTTGCGGTGACGATAACCCGCAGCGAGGCCGTAGGCGTCTTCGCGGCGGTGCTGCTGATAGGCGGTGCGGTGGAGCAGGTGCTGCTGGGGCTGTGCTCGCTGGCGTTGAGCCCCGGCGCGGCAGAAGGGCTGTACGCGCATATGCCCATCGCCGACATGAGCGTTTTGCAGGGCGGTCCTTTGCCGTGGGGCAGTTGTATCGAGGGCGCCATCGTGTTCATATGCGCGAGCGCACTGGTTGCGCTGGTCATGAGGAGAAGGAAGCTGTAGCCATGTTCGAGTTGGTGCTTGCAGGGTTCGTGCTCGCGGTTGCGTGCGCGGCGGGCGTGGTGGCGCTGTACGAGCGCGAGCTGCGCCGCATGGCGCGCTTTCTTGACGGGCGCGACCCCGCAAGCAACGAGCGCGTGGGCGTGGAGTTCGCCACGTCGGGCACGCGCGCGCTGGCACGTGGGGTGAATGCCACGTTGGATGCGCACGGCGAGGCGAACGCCGCCGCCATCGAGCACGCCCGCGCGTTTCGGCGGGACTTGGCGGCGCTCTCGCACGACATCCGCACGCCGCTGGCGGGTGCGCAGGGGTATTTGCAACTCTACGAGCGCACCGGGGACGAGGCTGAACGCGCGCGCTGCGTCGCGGAGGCGCGCGAGCGGCTTGCCGCCATGCGCACGCTGACCGACCGCCTGTTCGATCACGCGAAAGCCGCCGATCCCGACGCCGAGCTGCCGCTTGCGCGCGTGGAGGTGCTGCCGCTTGTGGAAGACGTGCTGGCGGCGGCGTACCCCGACTTTCTCGAGCGCGGGGCGGTGCCCGAGGTCGATTTCGCCGACGAGGGGTTTTCCGCTACCGCCGACGCCGACGCGCTCGCGCGCGTGCTCTCCAACCTGGTGACGAACGCGCTGCGCCACGGCGCGGGGGATGTGCGCATCATCCAGCGCGGGCGCACCCTCTCCTTCGTCAACGCCGTGCGCGAGGGCGCCGCACCGGACGTCGAGCGCCTGTTCGACCGCTTCTACAAAGCCGACGTCGCCCGAAACGGGGAAGGAGCCGGCCTGGGCCTGTCCATCGTCGCGAACCTCTGCGAGAAGATGGGGGCGAGCGTGGAGGCGCATTTGGAAGGCGACGAGCTCACGATAACGTTGACGCTCGCGGAATAGGGGGGCGACACCAGGGGCGCGTTCGCAGGTCGAGCGGCAAAGCGCTTGTCGAAGCGCCAGCGCGGGATGCGCCCGGCCATCGCGCACCAACACTTCCTCGCGAACGCCGCGCGCTCCTACGCACCTTCGTGTGGTGAGCCGCGACGCGTCGAAGGCCGCTTTCCGCTTCTCGGATCGATTGTGCGGCGCATTGCCTGGATGCGCGAGATTCGGTTGGCGGGTTGCAAGGAAGGTGGCGATTGCCGTTCGGGGGCGAAGCGCGCCACGTCCGTTGCTCGGCGATCGGGTTGACGCGCTCGGCGCGGCGCGGTATGCTGCCGGACGTCGTGTTCACCCCTCGGGAGGATTCCATGAAGCTCTGCAGGGAAGCCGCTCTGTGCGCGTTCGCCGACGAAGCATCGCACGGAGCAGGGACGGACAGACTCGTCGGCATCGGGAGGCGCGCCGCGTAAGGGCACGTCTCGTCGTCGATGCCGGGATACCGGTACCTCGAGCGCCGCGGATGGTTCGTCCGCGGCGCTTTCTTGTTCCGCTGGCTTGACGGTCGGCGAAACGTCTCGCCGCTGCGAAGCCGTGCGGCGCTCTGGCTTGGCGTTCCAAGCACTCCTCGCGTGCAGAGGTGCGCTTCGTCGGTTTTCGCCAATTCGGAGCATCGTAAGGCTTCTTGGTGGCTTCCTTGCTGACTTTTTCGCTGGTTTTTTCGCCACCGGCGAGAACTCGCGCCCGCATCCTGAGAACATCGAGGTGAACCGTGTTGAATTCTTCTTCCGATCGCTCCTTTGCCGAGGGGCCGTTGCTTCGGCGGCTCGTCGTGTTCGCGCTGCCGCTCATGGCGCTCAATCTGCTGCAGTACGTGTACCAAACCGTGGACATGGTGGTGGTCGGCCACGTGGTGGACGAGGTGGGGCTCGTGGCCATCTCGAACGCGACGAACGCGGCGTATCTGGTGAGCGCGTTCGTGATGGGGCTTGCCGCCGGGGGCGGCGTGGTGGTGGCACGGGCCGTGGGAGCGCACGACGTGCCCGGTCAGCGGCGCGCATACGCGGCCACGCTGCTGGTGGCGCTGGCGGCGGCGGGACTGCTCGCGCTGGCGGGCGCGGCGCTCGCGCGACCGGCGTTCGCGGCGAATGCGGTGCCGCCCGCGGCGCTCGATGCGGCGGTGGCGTACACCCAGGTGGTGTGCGCGGGCTGTGTGGGCCCGTTTTTGCTGAACGCGGCTGTGGCGTTTCTCAAGGCGCACGGCGATGCGCGCACGCCGCTTCTGCTGGTGGGCGTGTCGGCGTTCGTGAACGTGGCGCTTGACCTTGCGCTTGTGGGGCCGGCGGGGCTTGGCGTGGAGGGCGCGGCCTATGCCACGGTGATCGCGCAGGGCGTGGCGGCCGCGGGTGCGCTCGCGGTCGTGTGGCGGCGCTATCCGGGCGCTCGGGTGCTCGCGGGGCGAGGTCGTGCGTCGGGGCCGTGCGGAGGGTTGGGCGACGGGCCGCGCCTTGGCGCGAGCGTGGTCGCCGTGCTGCGCGTGGGCGTGCCCTCTGCCGTGCAGATGGCCGTGGTGAACCTGTCGTATGCGCTGGTCACGGGTCTGCTCAACCGCTACGGCACCGACGTGGCCGCCGCGGCGGGCGTCGGTCTGCAGATCAGCACCGTCGCGGGGCTGCCGTGCTGGGCCATCGGCCAGGCCATCACCACTGCTGCCGCACAGAACGTGGGTGCCGCGCTGCCCGCCCGCGCTCGTGAGGTCGTGCGCCTCGGCGTGCGGCTCAACGTGGGCGTGACCATGGGTGTCCAGATCCTTGTCCAGCTGTTCGCGTCTGCGGTGGTGGCCGCCTACGGCCTTGCGCCGGACGGCGCGGCGCACGACATCGCCGTGCTGTACCTGCGCATCACCTGCAGCGTGAACGGCCTGTTCTACGCCGCCATGTTCAGCTTCGACTCGTTCGCGCTCGCCGCCGGCTCGCCGCGGCTCGTTTTGGCGAACTCGCTTATCGACGCGTTCGCCGTGCGTTTCGGCCTCGCGTTTTTGCTGAGCGGCGTGCTCGGCTGCGGGTTCGTGGGCGTCTTCGCGGCGCAGGCGGCTTCGCCGGTCGTTCCCGCCCTTGTCGGGGGCGTGTACGTGCGCCGGTGGTCGCGCGCGCATCTGGGCGGCGACGGGCCGTGCGGCTCATCCGTCGGATAGCCTTCCTGGCCGAAGCGGACGAACGGTGTCGTCAAGACGAGCGGCGCCGCTGAGTTGAACGAGCGGCGCTGCTCAACGTCGGCGTCTGGCGCGCGGAGGGTGGGGCTTGATGGCGGGAAATGACGGAAATCCGCGATCGCGCAGCGTCGCCTTCTTTGCGAATGAAAACGACCGATGTGCTGAACAGGCCATATGCGAGGACGTTGAATGGAGAGCGGCGATGCCGGATGACTCTGCCGCCTTCCGATCGCGGATTTCCGTCATTTCCCGCCACGAACGGCACTTCTCTGCACGAAATCGTTCGAGGATCGCGGGGGGGGGGGAGTGACAAAAGAACGGGGATATAGGGTGACAAAAGGACGGAGGTATTGTCACGTCCGAGGGTCGCGATTGCACGTGCGAAAAGGGCTCAATCTTTCCAGAGCCACCATTTCAGCTTCGCCGGATCGGGCCGCTCCGCTTCCGCGAAGTACACGGCCTCGCGGTACGCGTACAGGCAGCATCGGTCGGCCCCTCCATGCACGAGGACGTCGCGTGCGTACAGCTCTTCGGGATCTTGGCCGCGCAGGTCTTCGACGCGTTCGATGCCGATGTCACGCAGACGTTGTGCCAGCTGCGGTCCGATCGTGGGGATGGTCGTCACGTCTGCCATGCTTGCTCCTTTCCGCGGTTGACGGCGAACGCCGTTGGAAACATTGTACCAGGTCGCGATATGCGCAAGAAAAATCAAGCGACGAGGGGAGGTTTCGCGTGACAAAAGCCCGGGGATATCGTCACGTTTCGAGGCTATTTCGGGCCTCTTTGCGGTTCCTGCCGTCCATTTCGGTCAAATATCAACAGAAAGTCAAGAATCCCTTACCGTAAGAGCCCTCTGCGCGTTCTTGGCATTGTCCGGAGTCTTTTCGGAGGCCGCCGAGTTTCGTTATACTGCGGCAGGACTGCAATCGACGGGTGGAGCGACGCGGGAGGAAACCATGGGTCAGGCGAGCGTGCTCATCGTGGAGGACGACGCGCACATCAGCGGAATCGTCGCGGAGCATTTGGGCCGCGCGGGGTATGCGTGCACTCAGGCGTTTTCGGGCACGGAAGCCCGGCTCGTGCTGGACGGCGCGCGGCAGCGCGGCGAGCGCTTCGACGTGGTGGTGTGCGACCTCATGCTGCCGGGGTTGCCCGGCGAGGACATTGTGCGGCTCATCCGCGCTGCCGATGCGGACACGCCCATCGTCGTCACGTCGGCGCGTTCGGCGGCGTCGGACAAGGTCGACCTGCTCAAACTCGGCGCCGATGACTATCTGGCGAAGCCGTTCGATCTCGACGAACTGCTGGCCCGCATCGAGGTGCAGCTGCGCCACCGCGGACGCGCGATTGCGGTGGCGGGCGGGGACGACGTGCTGCGCGTGGGCAAGTGGGCGCTCGACCGCGCGGCGCGCACGCTGAGCGCAGACGGCGTCGAGATTCCCCTCACGCGCACCGAGTTCAACATCGTGGAGCTTTTGGCCGCGCATCCGAAGAAGGTCTACACGAAGCAAGAGCTGTTCGAGCTGGCCTGGGGCGAGCCGTTCGCCGCGGACGACAGCACCGTGAGCGTGCACGTGTCGAACATCCGCGCGAAGCTCAAGCCCACGGGGACGGACGGCTACATCCAAACCGTATGGGGCCTCGGGTTCAAGCTGGCCGCCGATGCGGCGGGGTCGCGATGAGGGGCGCGCCCGCCGCTTCCGGCGCGCTGCTCGGTTCCCTTGCGGCAAGCGCCTCAGACGCGCCATTCGATCCCTCCGCGGCAACCGCTTCCGGCGTGCCCTGCGCCTCCGTCCGCGCCCACGCCTACGCCTCCACCGTTCTCGTCGCGTCCGTTGCGATCCGCGCCTCCATTTCTCTTGTCGCGCCCTCTGCGGCAGCGCGTGCCTCCGCTCCTCCTATCGCGCCCTCTGCGGCGGCGCGTACCTCCGCATCTCCCGCCACGCCCATTACGGTAGCCCGCGCCTCCGCTCCTCCTATCACGCCCTCTGCGGCGGCCCGCGCCTCCGCTCCTTTCACCACACCCTCTGCGGCGGCCCACGCCTCCGTCCGCGCCGTCGGCCCCCGATCTTCAAACTTTCTTAAACCCCGCTTTAGCCTTCCTGAAAACCCGACCCGTATCCTCGATGCCGTGAAGGAAATCGACACGAGGAAGGAGCGCTCATGAACGTCATCGAGGCGCGAGGGCTGACGAAGGCTTATCGCGGCAAGCGCGTGGTCGACCGGCTTGACATGCGCGTGGCGCAGGGCGACATCTACGGGTTCGTCGGGAAGAACGGGGCGGGCAAGTCCACCGTCATGAAGATGGTCTGCGGGCTGGTCACGCCCACGGAAGGGGAGATCCGGCTGTTCGGCGACGCGCGTCCGGGCGGCGAGGGCGACTTGCGCGTCGGCGCGCTCATCGAGGAGCCGGGCCTTGTGCCCAACCTCACGGCTTACGAGAACCTCATGGCGAAGGCGCTGGCCTCGGGCATCGTGAACGCGCCCGACCGCTGCGCCGAGACGCTTGCGCTCGTGGGCTTGGGCGAGACGGGGAAGAAGAAAGCGCGCGGTTTCTCGCTCGGCATGAAGCAGCGGCTGGGTCTGGCGCTTGCGCTTATCGGTTCTCCCGATCTGTTGCTGCTCGACGAGCCGTTGAACGGCCTGGATCCCGAGGGCACGCGCGCCATGCGCAACCTCATCGTTCGTCTGAACCAGTCGTTCGGCGTGACCATCGTCATCAGCTCGCACGTGCTCGACCAGCTCGACCGCATGGCCACGCGCTTCGGCGTCATCGCGAACGGCCGCATGGTGCGCGAGATGACCGCCGACGAGGTGCAAGCCGAGTGCGGCGACAGCCTGCGCGTGCGCACTGCCGACCCCGCCCGCACGCTCGCGTTGCTGGAAGAAGCGCTGCCGGGTGCTGCCTTCCGCGCAGAGCCCGACGGCGCGCTTTCGGTGTCGGGCGCGGTCAACCAGGCGGCTGTCGCGCAGGTGCTGCGCGCGTCCGACCAGACGGTGCTCGAGCTCAGCCAGGTGAAACGCGACATAGAGGACTACTTCGTCGAGCTCATGGAGGGCGGTGTGCGCGTTCAGGCTGAAACGGCAGCGCGCGGGAAAGGCGGTGCGCGCCATGTTTAACCTGTTGAAATCCGATATCTACCGCCTCGTGCACGGCAAGATGCTGTGGGTGAGCCTCGCCCTTACGGCGCTTTTCGTGGTGGGCGCGGCCGGGTTGGTCTGGTTCGCGACGACGCCGCAGTTCGCCCAGATGGTGGCCGAGCAAGCTGAACACGACCAGCAGAACGCGACGGCGAGCGACTATCGGCAGGACGATATGAGCCTTTCGGCAGCCGAAACGACGGCTGAAGGGACGACCGAGCCGACGCCCGAAGCGACGGCGGGCATGGCTGTCAGGTTCACTGATGGATCGGGTGCGAACCTCACTCCCGAAGAGGTGGAAACCCTCAACGAGAAGGAGCTTCCGTCGCGCACGAACGCCTACGCGCAGGTGCTTGTCGCGGGCGGCGTGCTCGCGATGATCGTCTCTCTGGTGACGGCGATCTTCCTGGCAAGCGATTTCGAGACGGGGTTCGCGAAGAATGTGTTCGTCGGCAGGGGTCGCCGCCGCGCGGCGTACTACCTTGAAAAGCTCGTGCTCTGCGGAGTGCTGTCCGCTGCGTTTCTGCTGGTGGGGATGGTGTTCACAGACGGCTCCTTCGCGATTGCTGGGTTCGAGTACCGCGCTTCGGAGGCGCTTGGCGAGTACTGGGGCTGGGTGGCGCTTGCGTGGCTGGCCGTGACGATGTACGCGATGGCGACCGGTGCGACGGTGCTGCTCACGCGCAGCAAGGCGGTCGGCATCGTGTTCGCCCTCGTCGTTGCAACGGGGGCGCTGGCGAGCATCGTCATGACGGTGGCGTCGACGTTCGCCCCGGCCTTTCCGGTGTTGGACGATGCGGTGAAGTGGCTTCCCGCGTCCAGCGTGGCGCTGCTGAGCTCCGGAGGCGTGGGCCTGCTGTCCTCCACGGAAGGGGCGGCGCTTGCGGGGCTTGCGGTTCCGGCCCAGGTCGCGCTCGTGCTGGGTGCGGCGATCGCCGTGTGCGTCGCGCTGGCGGCGGCGGTCGGGCCGCGGAAGGACGTGTAAGGGATATGACGGTCGTGCTCGCGGGGCTTGTGTGCGGGGTGGCGGGCGTGGCTTTGGCTGCGCTTGTGTACGAGCGGCAGCTGCGCCGTTTGGCCCGCAGTCTGCGCGAGCGCGACGCGCACAGCAACACGCGCCTTACGGTGGAGGCGCCGGGCCGCGGGTTCGCCGAGCTTGCGGCTGCGGTGAACGGGCAGCTGGACGCTGCGCAAAAGGAGCGGGTGGAGGCCCTTCGCCGTCAACGGGAGTTCCAGCGCGATCTGGCCAGCCTTTCGCACGACGTCCGCACGCCGCTCATGGGCGCGAAGGGCTACGTGCGCCTTGCGCAGGATGCGCGTGAGCGGCCAGATGGCGAGGAGACGGTCGCCCGCCACCTGGCCGCCGCCGAAGCGCGCCTCGACGACATGGGCGCCCTGCTGGACCAGCTGTTCGCCTACGCGCAGGCAAGCGACCCCGACCTCGCGCTCGACCTGCGCCCCGTGCGCGTGCTGCCGCTGCTCGCCGACGTGCTGGTGGGGCACTATCCCGCTTTCGACGAGCGGGGATGGGAGCCGCAGGTGGATTTCGAGGACGAGGCGCTTGCAACGGACGCCGACCCCGAGGCCCTTGCGCGCATCTTCGAGAACCTTGTAGGCAACGCGTTGCGCCACGGGGCCTCGACGCTTGCGGTGCGGCAGCGCGGGCGCGTCGTGACGTTTGCGAACGAGGTGGCCGATCCCTCCGCGCTCGATGTGACGCGGCTCTTCGAGCGCTTTTACCGCGCGGACGCTTCCCGCAGCGCTTCCGGTGCCGGTCTGGGCCTTGCCGTGTCCGCGAGCCTTGCCGAGGCCATGGGCATGCGCCTCTCCGCGCGGCTGGAGGGGCGCATGCTCTGCATTGACCTGGAGATTTCCGAATGCTTCACCTGAGGTGTTCGCCGAAACGTTCGCCCAAAGCGGTCGCGTGCGAAACGCCCCTTCCGAAGCTCATCGCCGGTTGAACGCGGGCAGCGTGACGGGCAGCCCGCCTTCCATAACAAGCTTCGGCTCTCCCTCGATGAGCGGTCGGAAGTACGCGAGCGCTTCTTCCGTGACGCCCTGGTAGTTCGGCAGGATCCACTCGGCGGGGAAGCGGCGCACGTGGTTGGCGAACT
>HHCFC01400__coassemble_1319_pt1 | contig 32281 bp, 21 predicted proteins | sample HHCFC01400__metabat2_high_PE_041 | metagenome-assembled genome bin HHCFC01400
CCATGGTGCCCGCGCGTCGCAAGCGCCTCATCGAGCTGTCGCGCGAGTACGGCTTCATGGTGGTGGAGGACGACCCCTATGGCCGTCTGCGCTACGAGGGCGGCCACGTGCTGCCGCTCAAGGCGCTTTCGGACGACGTGGTGTACCTCGGCACCGTGTCGAAGGTGTTCGCGCCGGGCTTGCGCACGGGTTGGATCGTGGCGCCGAAGAGCGTGCTGGCGAAGATCAACCTCGTGAAGCAGGGCACCGATCTGTGCGGCAGCGCGTTCAACCAGGTGGTGGTGGAGCACTACTTCACCGACACTCCGTGGCAGAAGACGCTGCGCACGTTCGTCAACACCTATCGCACGCGTCGCGACGCGATGCTGGCGGCGCTCGACGAGCACTTCCCGCCCGAGGCGTCATGGACGCGCCCCGAGGGCGGCTTCTTCGTGTGGGTGACGCTTCCCGACTACGTGGACACCGGCTCCATGCTGGGCGCGGCGCTCGAGCATGGTGTGACGTACACTCCCGGAGACGGGTTCTTCCCCGACGGCAAGACCGGCAAGAACTGCATGCGTATCGCATTTTGCTATGAAAGCCCGGAGAACCTTGCCGAAGCCGTCAAGCGGCTTGCGGGTGTTATCAACGAGCGGTTGGAACTGTATCGAGCGTTCATTGATGCCGGCGCTTTGCCGAACGCCGGACAAACCGACGTTGCGGGCTATTCCGGCATCCAATCTTGACCCCTGTGCGCTTGCCCTCACGTGCGAAAGCATGCTTAGCCGCGCGGCGAGTCGATTTTGGACATTGGACGGCTCTCGCTGACTGATTAGGACTGGCGGTTTGGCTGCTGTTGAAAGGAAACGACATGGGCCTCAAAGTTGCAGTGTTGATGGGCGGCGCCTCGTTCGAGCGCGAGTTCTCCCTGTCCAGCGGCAAAAACGTGTGCGCGGCGCTTGAAGAGGCCGGCCACAAGGTGGTGCCGCTCGACACCACGAGCGACCTCGTTCCCACGCTGCGCAGCGAGCGTCCCGACGTGTGCTACAGCGCCCTGCACGGCAAGCACGGCGAGGACGGCACCATTCAAAGCCTGCTCGAATTCCTCGACATCCCGTTCGTCGGCTCGCCGTCGCATGTGTGCCATCGTACGTGGAACAAGGACTCCATGCATTACGAGCTGGCAACGTATCGTGCCATCACCGGCGATGCCCCCGTTGCTTCATGGCCGCAAGGCATTTACTTGGCGCGCGACGCTTTCAAGGACATGGGTGCCGCTACGGCGCTCGACTTGGTGGAAGAGCGCGTGATCGGCGGTTATCCTGTGGCGGTGAAGCCCGCGCACGGCGGTTCGGCTATGGGCGTGCATCGCGTGGATTCCGTCGATGAGCTGGGCGAGGCCATCCTCGATGCGCTGTCGTTTGACGAGGCGGTGGTGGTCGAACAGTGGGTCGAGGGCGTGGAGATGGCCGTGTCGGTGCTGGGCACCGGCTGGGACGCCTATGCGCTGCCGCCGGTGGAGATCGTGGCGAAATCGGGCCGCTATGACACCGAGGCTCGCATGACGCCCGGAGCTGTGGAGTACTTCGCGCCCGTTCGGCCCGCGTCGCTTGCTCAGGACGAGGCCGATGCGCAGGCCATTCGCGCCGAGATCGAGCGCGCGGCGCTCGAGGTGTACCGCGCCTACCAGGTGCGCGACCTTGCTCGTATCGACCTCATCTGGGACGGTGCCCAAGCGCGCGCATTCGAGGTGAACGTGTCGCCCGGCATGGCCGAGCACTCCCTGTTCCCCACGGCATGCGCCGCCGCTGGGCTGTCGCTGCCGAAGGTTCTTGACAGCCTGGTCAGCCAATACGCACGATAGGGCAGGGGCGTGACAGGGGGACGGGGATAACGTCACATTCCCAAAAGACTTACCGCGTTCGGTTATCTTGCGGAATGTGACATTATCCCCGTCCCCCTGTCACGCCCCCGCCACGCTCGGTCGTTGCTCTCTCTCGACCTCTCCGTCCTCCTGTCACGCCTTCGCCCCCCTGTCACGCGCCCCTTCGCAAGCGGCTTCAACGAAACGGCAACCGAATTCTATTGCGCCTGTGTTTTCCCTCCGGGCGCGCATGGATGCCCGTATAATGATCGGACAGACGAACATCCCCAGAAGGAGGCTGTCATGGGCAACAAACTAGGTGCTTTCTTGGCCGGAGGGCTTGCGGGCGCGGTCGTCGCGCTTCTGTGCGCGCCCCGTTCGGGTCAGGAAACGCGGGCCATGGTCACCGATAAAATGAACGCCGTGTGGGGCGAGGCCCAGGAGCTTGGCGCGCAGGCTGGCAGCAACGTGCAGCAGGCGTACCACGAGGCCACGGCCAAGGGCCAGGAGGTCGTCCACGACGTGGCGGCCAAGGGCCAGGAGCTGTACGGCCAGGCCACGCAGCGCGTGCAGGATGCCGCCGACACCATCAAGCCGGCGTTCTCGCAGAAAAACGACGAGCTGCGCGAGAAGATCGAGGCCGCGCGCCAGCGCATCGCTGCGCAGGTGGCGAAGAACGCCGAGCAGGCGCACGATTCGGCGAGCGAAGCCATTCCCGTAGCCGCCGACACGGCTCACGAGGTTGTCGACGCCGCGCAAGGCAAGGCCGAGAATGCGGTCGACGCCGTAAAGGGCACCGCAGAGAGCGTTGCCGACAAGATCGACGGCAAGGACGCGCAGTAGCGCTGGGTTATCGAAAGGGAAGCGGCACGCGAAATGCGAGGAGCGGCGCTGGATGCGCCGGAGGAGCCTCGTCGCGCGCCGCTTCCGTGCATCTGAACGCACGCATGGCGCTGGGGGTGCGGCTCCGAACCGCGAAGCGCGCCGTGCCGTACGGGAGAAGGACATGGCAAGCACACTCATCACCACGGGAGAGCTCACCGGCGTGCGCGTCGTGGGTGGAAAAAGCGGGCAGAAGCGCATCGGGAAGGTGCGCCATTTCGTGTTTCATCCGAAGGAGAAGCGCTGCGTCGGCTTCATCGTGAAGCGCCCCGACTTTCTGTGGATGTTTCGCCGCAAGGACAAGTTTGTGTCGATCGAGGGATACGACTTGGTGGACGGTCGCGTGGCGATTCGCGACGTTTCCGAAGCCACCGATCGGGCCGCATGCAAGGCGCTCGGCGTCAACTGGGACGACTGCGTGCTGTGGGTGGGGCTTCCCGTCATGACCGAGGACGGCCAGTCCTTCGGCGTGGTGGGCGACGTCGCTTTCAACCGGCGCACGGGCGCGGTGGAGTCCTTCGACACCGATGCAGGTGCCACGGCCAACGCGCTTTTGGGCGCGCGCACGATTCCAGCCGATCTCATCAAGGGGTTTCGGCGCGGCATGGGCGCGGCGGTGGCTCCGACGGGGCAGGAAGGCGTGCAGACCGACGAGGTGACGTTGGGGGCCATCCTCGTGTCCGACGAGGTCAAAGCGCTCGCGACCGAAGGCGGCGTGGCCGAGAAGGCCGGAGCCGCCACGGCGGTGGCCGTCGGCAAGGTGCGCACGACCGTGGACAAGGCCAAGCCCGTCGCCAGCGAGATGGCTCGGAAAACCGGCGAGGTGGTGAACAAAGGTGCCTACGCCACCGGCAAGCAGATCGCCGCGACGAAGGGCATGTTCTCCAGCTTCAAGGAGGAGTACAACAAGGCGCGCGGCCCCAAGCCTGCGAAGGGCGGTCGGGCCATCGAGAAGGTGGACGATGCGTCGCAGTCGAAGGGCGTCGCGAAGCCCGCGCCGAAGTCCGCGTCAAAGCCCGCCGCGAAAGCGTCGACGGTCGCCAAGAAACCCGCCGCCAAGAAGCCCGCTCCGAAGAAGAACATGTTCGCTGCATTCAAGGAAGAGTACGACAAGGCCCGCCACGATGACTGACAAATTCGACACCGGAAAACTCAAGGCCCGTGCCGAGGAGCGTCGGGAGGCGTTGCATGAGAAGGCCGAGCAGGAAGTGACCGTGCGCGGGCACGCGATGGAGAAGGGCGACATCTTCAAGTTCGCCGGCCTCATCGCGTTCTTCGCGATCATGGTGCTCATCTGCGCTTTGCTGTGGCCGTATTTCCACGACCTGTTCGAGCCCGGCGGCATCGACCGCATCATCGCCGACGTGCGGGGCGCAGGGCCGGTTGGGTTCCTCATCCTTTTGGGGTTGCAGTTCCTGCAGATCGTGGTCGCGTTCATTCCCGGCGAGGTCGTGCAGGTGGCGGCGGGCATGCTGTACGGTCCGTGGGTCGGCGCGCTCGTCATCTTCGTAGGATGCGTGCTTTCGAGCGCATTCATCTTCGCGCTCGTGCACAGGCTGGGTGCGCCGTTCGTGCAGAGCATGGTTCCCACGCAGTATCTCGAGAAGTTCCGGCGCTTCGAGGCGTCGGGCAAGCTCAACATCACGGTGTTCATCCTGTTTCTCATTCCCGGATTGCCGAAGGACGTGTTCACCTACCTGGTGCCCCTCACCGACATGCGCATGCGTACGTTTCTGGTGTTGTCCAACGTGGGGCGCATTCCGGGCATCGTTGTCTCCACGTATGCCGCGGACGGCTTGGTGGACGGGCGCATTTGGGAGAGCGTCGTCATCTTCGCCGTGGCGGCGGTGATCGCCATCCTGGGGATCGTGTTTCGCGAGCGCATCATGAGGATGCTCGACCGCTCATCGCGTCGCGACGGCAAGTGACGGCGGGTGCCGTCGGGGCGCAGGTCCGCGGGTGTCGGTGCGGGGCGGGGCGGGGCGCGAGCGCGCGCGTGATGGGATGGATTTGCAACGCGGCGTGAAGGACTTGAACCCCCCCCCTCGTTGGGGTGCGGGTGCGCGTGCGAAGGCGTGGAACGGGACGCGAGTATGGGGCGAGACACGACGGCGGGTGCGGTGGATGCGCCGCGTGCGGCAGAGGCGGGGCGCGACGGCGGGAGCGATGTGCGCGGCTGGTGTTCTGCCCTTAAGAATCGATGACATCCTTAACGGTATCGTGACGGAATCGGCGAGTCGGCCTTGTCGGGCACTACCATGACGCTCAAGGAATGCCGAAGGTGAAGCGAAGATCGAGAGAGGTCCCTTATGGCTACGAACGAACCCTTGAGCAGCGCGGCAGACGAAGTTGCCGCCGCTGAAGCCGAGTTGAAGGCCGCCCAAGAGCGCTTGGCGGCTGCCAAGGCGAGGATGGCCGCAGAGTCTGCCGAGGATGCGGCGGCAGATGACCGTGGTGATGAGCGCGACGATGCGGCCCATGACGAGCGCTCTGGCGACGAGTTGGGCGGCGGGAGTGCGGATACCGAGGCGACCGCGGTTGCCGTCGCCGAAGCCGACGCTTCCGAGGCACCTGGGATGGCTGAGAGCTCCGGCGCTGCCGCGTCCGAGGCTGCCGATGTCTCCGATGATTCCGATGATTCCGATGCCGCCGGCGCTGCCGGCGCAGAGGCGCCCAACCCCGGCGTTGCGGCTGTTCGCACGACTGAGGACATCGCGGAGCCTTCCAGCGCGGGTGATGTGCCGAGTGCTGTTGGCCCTGAGGGCGCTTCCTGCGTTCCGACCCCTCCGGCACCTGTCGATGCCTCTTCAAGTTCGAATGCCCCTCGACAGGAGCCTTCTGCGACGGTTGGCGAACCCGATTGGGTCCCGTACTCCACGGCGCAGATACCCACGCCTCCTTCGTACGGTTCTCCCGTGCGGCATCCGGGCGATGCCGTCTTCCACCAGCCGCCAGCACCGGCAGGGTACGGGTATGCACCGCCGCAGCCCCAGTATCAGGCGCAACCTCAGCCTTCGGCTCAGCAGCCGCCGCATGCCGGCCCCGGCGCGGTTCCTCCGCAGCAGCCGTATTACGGTTACGCTCAGCAACCCTATTACCAACAACCCTACGCTCAGCCGGTGGTCAGCACGAAAGACCATGTCGCCGCAGGGCTGTTGGCCATCTTCCTGGGACCGTTGGGCATCCATAAGTTCTATTTGGGCTACAACACGGCTGGATTCATCATGCTTGCCGTGTCCATTGTGGGAGGGCTTCTCACGCTCTCGTTGGCGATGTGGGTGATCTGGGTCATCTCCATCATCGAGGGCATTTTGTACTTGACGAAGTCGCAGACCGAGTTCGAGCAGATGTACGTGCTGAACAAGCGCGAGTGGTTCTAGCAACCGCGCGGCAGGGCGGTGTGGCGGGGGTGCGACAGGGGTGTGACAGGGGGACGGGGATAATGTCACATTCCCGAGAGGCTTGCTACGTCCTATCATATCGCAGAATGTGACATTATCCCCCCGTCACACCCCCGTCACATGCGCCATCGTGCTCCCGTCGCGCCGCCTCCGTGTCGCTGCGTCCCCGCCGCGCTGCACTCTCCCGTCGCATCTCCGCACTCGTTTTCCTGCTGCGCTCCCGGTCGCACTCGTCCTTCGCAGCGCTGTGACCGCGTCCCCGTCATCCCCTCCCCTCTCTCTTTCGTTGCTCCGTCGCCCGTTTTCCTGCCGCGTCTAGAAAGAAGGTCGCAGAAAATGTTTCACGTGAAACATTTGTTCTCTTGTCGCATGACATTGCAACAAGTGTTTCACGTGAAACACCTCCTGCTCTTCGTTCGATTTGCCCCAACTCGCCCTCAATACGCCCCTGTGCTTCCCAGCTCGCTCCCTCCCCAACGCTTTCCGATCTGTCCCCGGCTCGCCCTGACTCGATTCCAACTCGCTTTTGGCCCGCCCCCAGCCCGTCCCCGGCTCGCCCTCAACGCTTCCCAGTCTGCTCCTGGCTCGCTTGGGGTTCCGCTCGCGGGGTTTTTCGATGGAACGAAGCGTTTCCCCATGCTTTTTCGCTAGAATGACCGTATCGCTCAGGCGCTGATCCCATAAGGAGGAAATCATGCCCAAAATCACTCGTGACCAGGTGCGCGTTCCCGTTGACGTCATGCCTGAATCCCGTGACGAGTACATCGAGAACTACCTGAAGGCCACGCGCGGCACCGGCCGTCTCATGCTGTTCGCGTGCGACCAGAAGATCGAGCACCTCAACAAGGACTTCTACGGCGAGGGCATCGACATCGCCGACGTCGAGCCGGAGCACCTGTTCAAGATCGGTAGCCAGGGCGTGTGCGGCGTTCTGGCCGGCCAGCGCGGCCTCATCGCGCAGTACGCCGCCGACTATCCCGAGATCAACTACCTTGTGAAGATGAACTCCAAGACGAACCTCGTGAAGACGAGCCAGGACGATCCCTACTCGCCGCAGCTGCACGACCTCGACGCCGTGCTGGCCATGCGCGAGGCGGGCGTGAACATCGTGGGCCTGGGCTACACCATCTACCTGGGCAGCGAGTACGAGTCCACCATGATGGCCGAAGCGGGCCAGCTCATCGCGCAGGCGCATGCGAACGGCCTGCTGGTGGTGCTGTGGATCTACCCGCGCGGCAAGGCCGTCACGGCCGAGAAGGATCCCGACCTCATCGCGGGTGCAGCGGGCGTGGCCCTGTGCCTCGGTGCCGACTTCGTGAAGGTGAACCCGCCGAAGCCCGAGGGCGACGACACCCGCACCCCGGCCGAGGCTCTGAGCATCGCCGCCAAGGCTGCGGGTCGCACGGGGCTTGTGTGCGCGGGCGGCTCCACGGTGGACGCCGAGACGTTCCTCACGCAGCTGCACGATCAGATCCACATCGGCGGCGCGTGCGGCAACGCCACCGGCCGCAACATCCACCAGCGCTCGCTGGACGAGGCCGTGCGCCTCACGAAGGCCATCAGCGCCATCACGCTGGCCGACTACTCCGTGGCCGACGCGCTGGCCGTGTTCAACGGCGAGAAGGACTTCGCGCTGTAAGCCGCGCTTGACGCATTCGGCGCGTTGACCGACCTTCGGTTCTCCACCGAGCCTTCGTCGGATTCGCCCTAGGATGCAAGCGGGCCCCTCGTTCGAGGGGCCCGCTCGTTCCGTTGAATACCTTACCCGCTTCGCATCTCGTTGGTCAGTTCGATGATCTCCTGCTTGCTGTGGACGTCGAGCGCGGCGTAGATCTTCTTCGCATGGGTGCGCACGGTGTTCTCGGACACGAACAGCTTCTTCGCGATGGCGCGGACGTCGTAGCCGTGCGCCAGCAGCACGAGCACCTCGGTTTGCCGCTGGGACAGCCGATGCTTTGCGGCCAAGTGCTGGCAGCTCTGTTCGATGGGGTCGATCGGCCCAGGTGCGCCCGCCTTCCCGCTTCCATCCTCGGCCCGTCGATGGCCGTCATTCGCCGCGCTCGGCTCGTTCGCACCTGCTCTGTCCGTCGCGCCCGGTGCGCGCGCGACGAAGAACATGACGATGGAGCATCCGTACAGCAGGGCCGCCACCGCCACCGCAGTGGTCGTTTCTTGCACCAGCAGCTGTTCGCGCGCGGCCTCCATCGCGAAGTTGCTCAGCCGGTTGGCACCGTAGAACAATCCGGCGAACAGGCCGTACACCGCGGTCAGTCCCAGATTTCGCTCCGTGCTCACCTCGATGCTCTCGATCATGACGATCATCGAGAACACCACGAACGCGATGCCGCTCACGTAGGGAACGACGATGCGCAGCGGCGGATCGAGGACGAGAAACAGCAGCAGGGCCGTTGCGATGATGGGGAACAGCACGGTGAACGCCCCGATGAGCGTCGTCTTCCGCTTCATCCCGAGCCAGACGATGCCCAGAACGAGCGCGGCGATGATGTTCTCGGAATGCACCATAAGCGACTGCTCGACAAAGGACATGCCGGCCATCGACCCCTGCGACACCGTGGCGATGACCGGCGTGGCGAACCCGATCATGGCGCAGCAGAGCAAGGGCCTCCAAAACGAGGACGCCAGCACGCTCGGCGAAACGGTGCGAGTCGGCACCTCCGCTCGGCCTTCGCGGCGGGCGATCCGCTCGTGGCCGAGCAGCGCCGCCACGTTGAGCGTGGCGAGCGCGGCGATGGTCAGCGCGATGGTGGACGCATCCAGCGTGAAGAACGCCAGGTACGGCACGGCCGACAGCACCGACCCCAGCACGATCTCCACCTTCGCCATGTCCGGCCCGTCGGCAAACAACGCGCGCGCCCAGCAGAAGAAGCAGCAGGTGGTTCCAACGCCCATGCAGGTGCCGGCCGCGACGAGCACGGCGGGATTCTGCAGGAGCGTCGACAGGCACATCAGCGCCACGGCGGCGCTCAGAAGCGCGATCGCCGCGACGAGGGGGCTTCGACCGAACAGGCGCGGTGCACGGTACGCTCCTGCGAAAAACACGGCGAACGCCGCTACGTTGCTCAGCGACAGCGGCGTGTTCCAGAGGAGCTGGGCGTGCTCTCCGAGCGTCGTTTCGGGCAAGAGGGCGAACCCCCACAGCGAGAACGAGTTGAGCGCCAGGAAGCACGCGAAGCCTGTGGCCGAAAGCAGGATATGCGCGATGGTTTTCTGCATGGAACCCTCCTTGCGGCATTGTACCCGATATGGTTGCTTGAAACGACGGCTCGCATGTTGAAGAAACCGGCCGAACTGCGATTTCCCTTTGAATTCACCCAACTTATGTGAAGGTTTGACGGCCAAACGCCCATCGCGGGTGAGCGTGGGAGGCGTTGCGACGTGCTAGATTCGAGCGGTAGTTTCATCCGGAGCAAGGAGGGAAAGCATGGAATTGAACCGACGAGACTTTCTGAAGGGCGCAGGCGCGCTTGGAGCGCTCGGAGCCATGGGGACGCTGGCGTCGTGCGCGCCCGCCTCGCCAAAAACCGCAGCCGACGGTGCGGGCGAGGGTGCGACCGCCGACGGCGCGCTGACCGCGCAATCGGCTGCGCAGAAATGGAGCTTCGAGATACCGCCCGAGCCCATCGCCGATGAGGATATCGCCGAGACGTTCAGCGCCGACGTGATCGTGGTGGGCGCCGGCATGGCGGGAACGTGCTGCGCCGTCTCGGCAGCCGAGGGCGGTCTGAGCGTCATCCTCATCGACGCCGGCACCAAAGCCATCTCGCGCGGCGGATCGAACCAGGCCATCGGCACGAAGTACCAAAGGGAGATGGGCATCGACTACACGCCGAAAGATGCGCTCGAGCACGTGAAGATCGAGCAATTGGCGGGTTTCTACAGCATGGACAAGATGAAGTGGTCGCGATGGCTTCAGTACAGCGGCGAGTCTATGGACTGGATGATCGACAAGATGACCGCCAAGGGCCTCAAAGTGAACCTCGAGCCTCCCTACACCGATCCCGACGGCACGCTGGCCGCGCCGGCCTCGGTCCACAACTTCTGGAACGACGAGAACCCGCTCGGCGTGTTCCAAGGCGCGCCCTTGTGCGCCCAGGCGTACGCCGACACGCTCACGCAGGATTTGGGCCAGGAGGTGCACTTCCAAACCCGCGGCGTGCAGCTCGTCCGCGAGAACGACAACACCGGGCGCGTGAGCGCCGTCATCGCGAAGCGCGCCGACGGCACCTACGCCAAGTACGAGGCCGCCAAAGCCGTGGTGCTGGCCACGGGCGACTTCTCCAAGGACGAGGACATGATGGCCAAGTACGCGCCGGACATCTACCATGCGCTGAAAGACCAACTCACCTTCGGCGAGGACGCGGTCGATTTCGACGCCGGCATGAACTACTCCGGCCTCATGCCCGGCGACGGCCACAAGATGGGCCTGTGGGTGGGCGCGGCTTGGCAGCGGGTGTTCCCGAACCCCTGCGCCGTGAACGGCGGCGTTCCGGGCCCCAGCCACTGCGTCATCGACAACTTCTGGGGCATCAACCTCAACATCAACGGAAAGCGCTTCCAGAACGAGAACACGAACTTCGCGTTCGGCGCCCGCTCGCTGCTCACGCAGCCGCAGACGACGGCCTTCGGCATCTGGGACTCCGCATACGCGTACACCCAGGACGAATGGGAGACGCTCGGATGCTCGGTGAACAACGTCACGCCGCAAAAGCCGCTGACCCCCGAGCAGATGATCGCCTCGTGGGACGCTAACGTGGAAAAGGGGACGTACTTCAAGGCCGACACGCTCGAAGAGCTGCTTGACCAGCTCGAGGGCATCGATAAGGAAGAGGCCCTGGCCTCCATCGAGCGCTACAACACCTACGCCGAGCAGGGCTACGACGAGGAATACCAGGTGAACCCCAGCATCTTGTTTCCCATCAGCACGCCGCCGTTCTACGGGGCGAAGACCACGGGCGTGACGTTTCTCACGGTCATGGGCGGTTTGCGCACGAACGAGAACCTTCAGATCTGCGAGGAGGACGACACCCCCATCGAAGGTTTGTACTGCGTGGGCACGATGATCGGCGACTTCTTCGCCGGCACGTACAACTTCGGCCTGCCCGGCCAGAACTTGGGAGCCTGCTGCTGCACGTTGCCGTACGTGCTCGGCCGCGACCTGGCCAAGCTCTAGCGCTCCTGTTCGACTGCCCTTCCTCGCGCGCTTGCGGGCGGGGAAGGGCGGTGCTTGCGGGGCCCGCGTTGCCTCTGCTGCTCCAGATTTATCCAAGCTTGCCTGCGGCCAGGTCCTTCCCCAGGACGTAGGGCAGCGTGATGCAGGTGGCTCCGTAGTTCATGCCCTCCATGGCGAACGTGTAGGTGCCCGAGTAGAAGTTGCCGATCATGCATCCCGCGTTGAACAAGCCCTCGATCGGCTTGTCGTTCTCGTCGAGCACGCGCAGGTCGCTATCGGTGCGCAGCCCTCCCAGCGAGGTCAAGAACCCGGGCGAGAAGGACGCGCCGTAGAAGGGGCCGTCCCCTTCGCCGATGGGGATGAGCTTGTCGGCAGTCTTGTAGAAATCAGTGTCCACGCCCGCTTCGCACATCTTGTTGTAGCGTTCGACGGTGTCGATAGTGGATGCGGGCAGGCCGAGCTGGGCGATCACTTCCTCGCGCGTGTCGGCCTTGACGATACCGAACCCGTCGGCGTCGGTGTCCCAGCGCTCGATGACCTCTTCGGTGGTGAAGTACTCGCCGTGGGGGTAGTTGATGGCGCCCCATGGGCCGCCCGCCTCGGCGCGGTTGGCTCCCCAGATGCAGTAGGCGGTCTTTTCGGGCAGATGCATGATGGTCGCGCAGGCAAGGCCGCCCAGCGCGTCTTCGTTCATGAAGCGCTGGCCGGCGTTGTCCACCATGAGCCCGGTGTGGCTCGTGTACGGTTGGTCGCCGGGAAGGTTGGGGCGGCCGAGCATGATGTTGTTGGGCTCCTTCTGCCAGGCGGCGCCCACCCACAGCTCCATCTTATGGCCGTCGCCGGGCATGAGGCCGCCCATCCAAATTCCCTGGTCGTAGTTGATTTCGGTTGTGAAGTCGCACAGTTCGACGGCCTGGGGGCAATAGCGCTCCATCATGTCCCTGTCGTGGGAGAAGTCGCCGGTCGCCATGATAACCGCCTTGGTGCCGACGTACTTGGTGTAAGCGCCGTCGCCGTCGGAGGCGATGATCGCGTCCACGCGTCCCTCGGTGCCGTTGGCGATGCCGCCGCGGACAAGCTGCTCGCCTTTGACGCTCCAGCGCACGTCCACTCCCAGATCGTCGGCGATGTAGCGCGCCATCTCCGTCGCGATGTGCCCCTCGCCGTTTCCGATGGAACCTTTCAGCTCGCTGTCATCGACGTAGAACGCGTGGGCCGCAGGCGGGGTGAACATGGGGTCGCCCTCTTTGTATTCGGGGCCCGATTCGATCGTGGTCTTGATGCCGGCTTTGGCCGCGATGTCGATGATCCAGTTGATGGCCTCCTCGGAGTTGTTGTAAAACTTGTACCACAGGGCCGGTTTGAAGTTGCCGCCGTTGGCCACGTACTCCTTGCGGTAGAACCACGTGGGGTCCATGCGCGGAATCCCCATCTCCTCCATCACCTTCGAGTACACGCCGTTGTTGGAACCTCCTCGGCTCACCGGGCCTTTCGATGCGCTGATGAGCGTCACCTGCAGGCCGTTCTCGGCGCAGGACGCGGCGGCCACGAGCCCGCTCATGCCGCCTCCCACCACCACGACGTCGGACTCGACCGTTTCGGAGATGAGGTCGTCGCCGATAGGATCGGGCGCGATCTCGAAACTCCATCGCTGGTCGGCGCTGTTCGTGGCCGTCGCGGTGGCATCCTGGACAGCATCGTCGGGCTTCGCTGCGGGGGAGCATGCGCTCAGCGCCCCTCCTGCGACAAGGCCTGCGGCACCGAGGGCTGCTCCTTTGACGAAGCTGCGGCGGTTGAGGTTTCCCTTCATGACGTCTCCCTTCCTTGGTTCGGCTTCCCAAGGCGTCAAGCTGCCGCGGCTCGGCGATGTGCGCCTTGGGCTGACCGCAGCCTATTCGAACAGGCAAAACAAAACCTCCCCCAGCCTAGGTGGTTTTTCGTCCAGGAGATCGGACGCTGCGCGCGCCCGACAAGTCGGTCGAACGGTGCGGTACAATGTGCGCGCGGGGAGCTCGGGCAGACGTTCGGGGCTTGCTGTCCGTGCGCGGAGGGAGGTGCGGATCGGTGGGATTCGTCCTGAAGGACATGAGGCGGGAGCACGTGCTGGCGGCGCTTGCCTACGGTTTCTTTTTGGCTGTCACCTCGGTGACGCTGTGGGGAGGCTATCTTCGGTTCTTGCCGGGTTCGGAAAGTCCGGATTTTCTCGTGCTTGAGTATTTCGCGCGAAGCGCGGCGCTGCCGGTTTCCCTCGCCGTTTCCGGCGTGGTGGCCTTTCGCCATCCGAAGGCGCGGCGCTGGCGCTCTCCGGTTTTGTCGTGGGCGCTTTTTCTCGCGGGGGCGCTGTTGGCTGCTTTACGGCACAGCGGCTTGGTTCTGCCCGAATGGTCGCTCGTTGCGGCGGGGGCGTGCTTCGGGTGGGGGAGCGGGCTCATGTTCGGCGCTTTGCAGGAGGTTGTGGCGGCCCAGAAGGTGTTCACCGCCGGCATCGTCGTGTTCGCGGCCGCCGGCATATCGGCGTTGCTGTTCTTTGCCGTGGAGGCGTTGCCGACGAACGTGGCTCCGTGGGCGTCGCTGTTCGCATTGGCGCCCGCTGCGGTGCTGCTCGCCCGTGCCGCTTGGAAGTGCGCTCCGAAGGTGCATCCTCTGTTCGATACCGTGCCCGAACAGAGGTGCGATCGCTGTCGCGAAGCGGCTCGCGAGTTGTGGCGTCCGTTGCTTTGCGTCGCCTTCTCGGCGTTTATCGTGGGCATCGTGCGTGTCGAGTCGCTTTCGGGCGGTGGATCGATCGACCAAACGAACGAGAGCAACATGATCGGGCTGCTTGCCGCCTCCGTTGCCTTACTGGCCACGTGGAGGCTGCTGTACGAGCGCGTGACGCTTATGCGTCTGTATCAGATACTCTTTCCGCTCACGGCGACGGCGTTTTTGCTGTTGCCGCTTCTTGACGGAACGTTTCACCAGATGGTGCGTTCGCTGGTGTTCCTCGTGTTCTCGGTCACGTCTTCGCTCATGGTGGTGTCGTGTGCGCGGACGGCGCGCAATCAGTCGCTTGCCCCTGTGTTCGTGTACGGCTTTTTCGCCGGCATGGTGTACGCGAGCTCGCTTGTGGGCTCCGTCGTGGGCCTGCTCGTGGGCGCGGGACGGGGCGTGGGGTTGGCAGAGCTTTCCGTGGTCGCGTTGGTGGCGGTGTACGTGCTGTCGGTTGCGATGGTGATGCCGCATAAGGGGAGGGCTGCTCGCAGCCAAGCCGGCGCGGGCGAGGGGCGGTCGGTGGCTTCTGCGGGAAGCGCGGGCGACGTGGTCTCGGCTGGCTGCGCGGTCGTGGCCGAACGGTACGGGTTGTCCCGTCGCGAGGCCGAGGTGCTCGGCTTCTTGGCCCGTGGCCGCGATGTGCCCTACGTGGCAGAAGAGCTGGTCATATCGAAGAGCACCGTGCGCACCCACGTCAAGAGCATCTTCGCGAAAACAGGGGTGCATTCGCGTCAAGAGCTCATCGACCTGGTGGAGTCTATCGAAGCGTGACCCGACGGGTTGCCGCGCGCGTTGGCGCCCGCCAGCCGATCGGTTTCTTTTGGCGGGTTTTGACGGAAAACCGCCATTCGTCGCGCGCTCCTTCGACGCACTCGGATGACGACGCTTCGCTGAACAGGCATAACGTGTCTGCACTTGCTTGGCGAAGCGGTCGCGTCATCGATTTCGAGGGTTCCGACCGCGGTTTTCCGTCACTGATAATCGTCAATGGGTTCGCCCTTCTTTTTTTCTTCTGGCCAGAGAAGGGTAACCTGCGTTGCAGGGACGGCGCGGTGGCTCGTTTTCCGTCCGACGCCCGAGGGCTGTCTTTGGTTTGAGTCGCCCCGCGCCGTCCCGGCGACCCGAGGACCGGCCATGACTTGATAGGAGCATGGGCGCGGCCGCAGAGCAGCATCTGCATTATAGCGCTCCCGCCAGTGACGCGTCTGCCCGCCCGAGGGTCGCCGAGCACCCGAGGAGAGGAGAAGGATGAACGAGAGAGGGACGGTCGCCGCCGGGATAGACACCCACAAGGACACGCACGCGCTGTGCGTGATCGACCTCGTCGGCCGCGTCGTGGCGACCGGCGCGTACGCCGCCGACGGCGAGGGGCGCGACCGGATCGCCGCGGCGATCGGCGACCCGCGCGACTGCGTCGTGGTCGGGGTGGAGGGGACCGGCTCGTACGGGGCCGGGATCTCCAGGAGGCTCGCAGAGCTGGGCTACGACGTCGTCGAGGCGGTGGGGCCCAAGCGCGAGAAGAGGATGGCGGGCCGGGACAAGAACGACCCGGCCGACGCGGAGAGGGCCGCGCGGGACGCCCTGGCCGGCAAGGCGTCCGGCGCCCCGAAGGCCGGCGGCGGCTGGGCGGGGGCCCTCAGGTTCCGCATGGTCGCGCGCGACGCCGCCGTCAGCGGGCCGGCCAGGGCGGCGAACTCCGCGCACGCGCTCATCGTGACCGCGCCGGCGCCGATCCGCGGGGAGCTCGGCGGCATGAAGACCCCCGCCCTGATGAAGGCGCTCTCCCGCAGGCGCAGGGCCCGCGACGTCGTCGAGTCGTCGCTCTGGGAGTCCCTCCGGTCCCTGTCGCTGTCGTGGATCGGCGCGAAGAAGGCGGCCGCGGCCCACGAGGAGGCCATGAGGGAGATACTGCTCGCCAACGCGCCCGCCCTGCTCGACATCCACTGCTGCGGCACGATAAGCGCCGCGAGGCTCGCCGTGACCGCCGGGGACAACCCCGAGAGGGTGAGCGGCGAGTCGGCGTTCGCCTCCCTTTGCGGAGCCTCCCCCGTCGAGGCCTCCAGCGGCAAGGTCAAGCGGCATCGCCTGAACCGCGGCGGCGACCGGCAGGCGAACCGGGCGCTGCACACCATCGCCCGCCAGCGCATGAAGCGGGACTCCCGCACGAAGCTGTACGTCGACAAGCGCACGAAGGAGGGCAAGAGCAGGCGCGAGATCGAGCGCATCCTCGTTCGCTACATCGCGCGGGAGGCGTACGGCGCCCTCATGCGCCCGATGGACGCGGCTTGCGAGCCCTACAGGGCGTCGGCGAGGGCGGCCAAGTCGGAGCGCCTGAGGGCCGGGGCCGCGCAGGCCCAGGCCTCCCGCGCCCTCGGCGTGGCGAGCGCGCGGATAAGCGAGATGGAAAGGGGGCGCCTCGTGGACGCGCCCCTTCTCCAAAGGTACCGGAGCTGGCTTGAGAGCCTGTCCGCCGGAGAAAGACGGGAAAGCCCAGAATAGGGCTTGACGGGAAATAGGAGCCTCAAAACCCGCCACGAACGCGCACGGCCCCTGCCGACCCCGGCTTGGCGCAGGGTCCGGCCCGAAGCGGCAGGGATCGCGCCTTGCGCATAGGCTTCCCTCCGGAAAAGCGCCCCGAGGGGCCGGCGGCGGCTCCGGCGGGGATCCCGAGCTGGGGAAGCGTCCTCGCCGGGACGGGAGGGCACTCGGCGGCCTATGCGCAAGGCGCGATCCCTGCCGCTTCGGCGCGACGTCCGTGCCGAACCGCGACCGATGCGCCTTGCGCCCTCCCGATATCGATCCCTGTCAGGATAGGCTCGGCTCGAAGATCGGCGAGCACGGATTCGTGTCAATCCCGGTTTGACAGAGCGCGCGTTCGCTGCCCTCGTGTGCGGTTCGGCGTCTCTTGCGCTCCCCTCCGAAACGCTTCGGCTCGGCTCCAAGGTCTGGCCGACGCGCTTCGGAGGGGAGCATAATGCTGCGAAGCGGCATGCGACGACTTGGGTTGTTCCCTACGCTCCTTCGCCTTCGAACAGGGATTTCGCCACGGCGAAGCCTTCGCCTTGCACGCCGATGCCGCAGCTTCCGACGATGGTTTCGCCGATGGCTCGCAGTCCGGGAATGGGCGCGCCGCTTTCGTCGAGCACTCGATAGCCATCATGGATGTCCACGTTCAGGCCGCCCACGGTGATGTGCATGGCCCAGGTGCGCGGGCTCGCGTAAAACGGCGGGTTCTCGATGGGGCTTTCCTCGGAGAACGTGGTGCGGCCGAAGTCGGGATCCTCGCCGGCGCGGGCGATCTCGTTGTAGCGCTCGACCGTCTCCTTCAGCGCCGCCCCTCCGCAGCCGATCTGCTCGCCCAGCTCCTCGATAGTGTCGGCGCGGTACAGCTGACCCTGGTCGATCAGGCTTTGCAGGCTGTGTCCGTAGCGGTTCACGTCGCCGTTCACGCGGCAGGTGTCCGCGTCGGAGATCATGAACATCTGCTGATCGGTCTGCTCCATGATGTGCTGCGTCATGGTGTAGCGGTCTTTCACCTCGTCCATGAAGCGCTTGCCCTCTTTGTTCACGATGACGCAGTCGACGTCGTCGCCCACGGTGGTCTCGTCGGTGGAGTTCTTGCAGTCGGCGAAGGGGAAGGGCATCTGCGTGTCCATGAGCGCCACGGTGCCGCCTGCGGCCAGGCCCATCGTGATGCCGTCGCCCGTGTGTCCGTATGCGTTCGTGGTGGGGATGTCGACGCCCTCCTTGAACGGCCACATGGTGTTGTACTCGCGCAGCATGTCGGGGTTGCCCGAGAAGCCGCCCGTCGCCAGGATGACGCCCTTCTCGCCGCGCACGCGGTACGTGGTGCCATCAGGGCCTGTGGCCTGCGCGCCCACAACCGTGCCGTCCTCGATGATCAGCTCGTTCGCGGGCGTGTTCAGGTAGATCTCCACCGGGTAGTCGTTCTTTTCGATGGCGTCTTGGTAAAACATGAAGTAACCCTGCCCGCACACGCCTTCGACCGGCGATGCCCAGCGGGGCCACGAGTAGCCCACGATGCCGCATAGCTCTTTGAATTGAAAGCCCTCGGACACGAGCCATTCGTCGAGGTCGGCGATGTTCTCGGCGGTTTTCAGCATCTCGGCGTACTCGCCTTCGCCTTGCAGCTTGTACTGTAGGGCATGCAGGTAGATGGAGTCGAACACCTTGGTGCTGCCCGAGGCTTTCCAGGCGTCGTAGTCGGATTGAAGCTTGGCAAGGTCCTCGGCGGGCATGACGCTTGCGGCCTGCTCCAGCTCGTCGGCGAGTTCGGCGGCATAGCTGTCGGTCATCTCTTCGCGCAGCTCATCGGGAGCGTTCACGTATTCCAGATAGCCTCCCGACACCAGCGCGTTTCCGCCGATGGTGCAGCTTTTCTCCAGCACGACGACCTTCTTCGCGCCCAAGCGGGCGGCGGTGAGCGCGGCTACGGTGCCCGATCCGCCGGCACCTACGATGACCACGTCGGCCTCGATGTCTTCTACGGCGGTGGATGGCGCGGGTTTTTCGTACGACCCTCCGAGCTTCTTTCCTCCGGCTTGCTTTACGCAATCGGTTGCGGCCGCCATGATGGCCATGCTGGTGAGCGTCGCTCCCGTTACCGCATCCACGTCGAGGGCTTGGTGTTCCACGATGCTGGCAGGGACGCGCTCGATGGCTGCGTCCGAGATGAACTTCGTTTCCTCGTGGTCCGTCACGCTCAGGCTGACGAGCGCGTCTTCGCTGAACGTGGCCTCCACGTGCACGGGGCCGAATTTCCCTTGGCTGCTGGCGGTGTACGTGCCTGGTTTGAAGCTACCTGCGCCGCTGTTGTTTGACGGCGAGCATCCCGTTATGCCGAAAACGGCCATCGACACGCCAGCGACGGTCATCGTTTTGACGAACGAGCGGCGTGAGAGCTCGGGGCGGTGCGCGAGGGTCATGGCGATCCTTCCTTCTTGTTGTCGGTTCCTCTCTTTCAGCCGCTGTCAACGCGGCTGTCGCCCTCCTTGGCGAACGGTGCCGAAGGTACGCTGCGGATGTCCGCGACGCAATCGGTTTTCGGGATGAAAGCAGACATGAACTTTGTAACCCTCTTTGTAACCTTCCCAGATGGGAGGCTGCTTTTCTGCGTAAGCGCAAGCGGAGTCCTCCCGTGTTTGCGCGCGGAGCGCGCTTCTTGGGACATGCGTGCTACAATGCGCTTATGGAGATTTCTGCCGGCCGCACTGGGGACATGGCCGCAACGTCCGACCGTCTGCGTGACGCCCAACGGCGTTTTGCCGACCTGCGTCATCTGTCGCTGTGCTTTTTCGGATTCGCGTTCGTGCGCGCATGGGACGACATCGCGTTTGCGCGCTTCGCAGCGCTTTTTCCGAATGCTCCGTGGTTTGGTCAGGATCTGATGAGCCTTGGCATGCTTCCGATCTTCGTCGTGCTTGTGGTGGGCGCACGTGCGCTCACGCCGTTGTTCGAACGCCGGGCGCTCATGATCGCCGCTCCATTGCTCATGGTGGTCTCGGTGGTGCTGTTCGAGGCGGCCAACTTAGCCGGCTTGGGTGCGAACAAGCTGTGGGACGGTGCGTTTTGGCCGCTCGTTGCGGTAAGCGCGTTCACGGCGGGCGCGGGAGCGGCGCTTTCCATCCTCATGTGGGCCGAGCTTCAGAGCTGCTTCAACTCTCTTCAGATCGTGCTGTACGTCTCGGGGGCGTTCTTCTTGGGGTCGGTTATCGGGTGGATGACGTTCGGCATGGACGAGTCGCGCCTCGTGGTGGCGCTCCTTGCGCTGCCTGTGCTGTCGTTCGCATGCCTTAAGCTGGGGTTTTCGAAAATCCCTTCCGATGATCTGCCAAAACGCACCTGGGGCAAACTGCGTTTTCCGTGGAAGCTCGTCATCGTGTTGGGCGTATACGAGTTCGTGTTGGGCGTGAAGCAGGGGGCTTCGTTCGAGAGCGATCTGTTTGCGTTTGGCGTGATGCTGGCTTCGGCCATCCTGTTCACGGTGGTCTACTTCTTTTCTCATAGGTTCGATTTCACGCGCATCTACCGCACTCCCATTGTGCTTATGGTGTGCGGGCTTTTGGTGGCGTTGCTGGCGTTCTCGTCGAACAGCATGGTGTCGGACGTGCTCGTGTCGGCGGGCTATGCGCTTATGTTTCTGATGCTGACGGTACTTCTGTGCGATATCGCGCACCGTTACGGCGTGTCGGCGGTGCTTTTGTGCGGCATCGAGGAATTGGTCATGTTTACGAGTGCGGCGGGCCATCTGACGGCGGCTGGCATGGAGGGCGGGATGCTGCCCGTGAACGTTGACGATCCAGCGGTTTCGGTGGCGCTTGTGATGCTGGTGGTAGTGGCCAGCATGGTGCTTTTGTCCGAGCGCGAGTATTCGCGTTGGGGCGCTTCGTTTTTCGGTGCAGGGAAGCTTGCGTTTGACGGCGATGAGCGAGGTCGGTTCGTGCAACGTTGCGCAGAGATCGAGGAGCGGTGCGGTTTGAGCCCTCGCGAGAAGGAAGTGTTCCAGCTGCTTGCCGAGGGCAAGAATGCGGCCGCTATCGAACGCGAGTTGTACATTGCCAACGGCACCCTCAAGTCGCACACTCGCCGCATTTACCAAAAGCTTGGCATCCACAGCCGTGACGAATTGCGTGCTCTTGTGCATGGCGAAGGTTCGATCGGGAAGGGACAGGGATAGGCCGGCGAATCGGGAGAGCTTGCCTGCTCTCAATGCGCGATACGCTGACGATCCGGTGTGTGCTCGTTGCCTTCCCGTTGCCCCTTTTCGGATACCATGGTGACAAAGCGATCGAAAGGAGCGAGCATGAGGGAGTTGCCCGGTTTGGCGAAGTTCGGGTATTTCTGCGTTGGATTGTTCGGGGGCCTTCCCGGTGTGCTGGCCGCCTGGTTCATGGGCAAAGACGGTTGGGGGTGGAGCGAGGGCGGCAAGAGGTTCGCTTGGCTCGGCTGCCTGTTCTTCCTTGTTCTTGGCGCTGTTATGGTGCTGACGGGTGGAGTGTTCGTCCTGCTAGCGCTCGTGACCGGCAATGCAACCGTAAACGTCTCATGATCGGTCGCTCGGTTGCGCCGCACAACTCGGAAAAGCGGCGAGCCCCCGAGGCATGTGCTTCGGGGGCTCGCTTGTCTGCGGATGGTGCCCGAGGCGAGAGTCGAACTCGCACGTCAAAGACAACGGTTTTTGAGACCGCCGCGTCTGCCATTCCGCCACTCGGGCGCATCGCAGAAGTATACCGGATGTGCGAAAGCGCGTCGAGGGAAAAATGCGACCGTCATGCATCGAGCATCGCGCATTGGCGAGTTCGCGTTCGAGCTGCGCGAGAACGGCGAGGTGATCGGCGCCGCCACGAACGACGCCGCGAGCAAGATCGCCTTTGAGCGCATCGAGTACGCCGAAGCGGGCGCACGCGAGTACGAGATCGTCGAGGTCAAGGGCGATGCCGAAGGCGTCACCTACGACGAGACGGTGTTCGCCGTGTCCGTGGACGTGGTTGACGACGGCGAAGGCCGCCTGACTGCCATACTGGGCTTACGACGAGAACGGCGCGCCGGTGTTCGAGAACACCTACACCGCGCCCGAGGAGCCTAAGCCGTTGCCGCCGGCAGATGACGGCGACGGCAGCACGCTCGTGAGGACGGGCGACGCCGCGCCGACGGCCCTGCTCGCCGGCGAGGCGCTGGCAACCGCTGCCGTCGTATGCGGGACGATGCTTCGTCTGCGTCGTTCGCATCGGAACGGGCGTTAGCGCCTAAGACGAGTGGTTGACAAGGGGCCGCCGAGCGATCGGCGGCCCTTTTTTCATGTGATGTCGAGAGCGGCAGGAGAGCAGACAGGGGGATCGCGCGCCTATCCTTTGCGGACTCTTCGGCGAGCGCGGGAAACGCAGCTCCTCGATCCGAACGCTCGCTTGCCCGACAATCTTGCAACATGCTTTCGCCCGTCTGGCGCATCGGTGCTCGATGGCGCATAATTGGCCGAAACGCACGCGTATCCAAAAACAGGGAGGCATCTATGGAGCACGAAGAGCTCACGAAGAAAATCGACGCTTATCTTGAGGCCCATTGGGATGCCATGGTGGAGGACATCGCCTCCCTCGTGCGCATTCCCAGCTTCGAGGAGTTGGACAAGGCGTCCGAGGGCGCGCCGTTCGGCCCCGGTCCGCGCGAGGCGCTTTCGGCGGCGCTCGACATGGCGGTTGACATGGGCTTTCAGACGCACGATGTGGACGGCTACATCGGCTACGCCGACTTCCCCGGTGAATCCGACACGCAGCTTGGCATCATCGGCCATATGGACGTGGTGCCCGCCGGCCCCGGCTGGACGTTCGAGCCCTACGACGTCGCCCGCAAGGACGGCTACCTCATCGGCCGCGGCGTGATCGACGACAAAGGCCCCAGCGTGGTGGCCCTGCACGCCATGAAGTTCTGGAAGGACATGCAGGACGCGGGCGAAGCGCCGCGCTTCCCCTACACGCTGCGCTTCCTGTTCGGCGCGAACGAGGAGACCGGCATGGCCGACGTGGCCTATTACCGCGAGCGCTACGACGACCCGGCCTTCCTGTTCACCCCCGACGCCGAGTTCCCCGTGTGCTACGGCGAAAAGGGAGGCTACAGCGGTTCGTTTTCCAGCAAGCCCATTCCCGAGGCCGAGCGCGTGGTGATCGCGTTCACGGGCGGTGCGGCCACGAACGCGGTGCCCGGCATCGCCGAGGCCGTGGTGAGGGCCGACGCCGCCAGCCTGCCCGTCGCCGAGCGCCTTTCCATCGTCGCCGACGGCGAGGGCCGTGCCCGCATCACCGCATCGGGCAAGGGCGCGCACGCCTCGCTGCCCGAGACGGGCGTGAACGCCATCGGCCTTATCGTGGACTACCTGCTGGCCAACGATCTGTGCTCGCCCGACGAGCGCGCCTTCTTCGAGCTCGACCAGAAGCTGCTTGCCCACACTGACGGCAGCGGCATCGGCATCGCGTGCGAGGACGAGCACTTCGGGCCGCTCACCGTGGTCGGCGGCACCATCAAGATCGAGGGCGACCGGTTCGTGCAAACGCTCGACAGCCGCTATCCCACCTCCATCACAGCCGAGGAGATCGCCGCGCGCCTCGGGCGGCTTGTCGAAAGGGTCGGCGGGTCGCTTGGCGAGGCGCACGTGATGCCGCCGTTTCTCGTGGAGCCGGACAGCCCGGTGATCCAAGCGCTGCTCAACGCCTACAACGAGGCCACGGGCGAGGATGCCAAGCCGTTCACGATGGGCGGCGGCACGTACGCGCGCAAGTTCTCGAGCGGTGCTAGCTTCGGGCCCGAGAAGCCGTGGATCGAGGATCCCGCCTGGGTGGGCCTCATGCACGGCCCCGACGAGGGCGTGAGCGAGGAGTTGCTCAAGCAGGCGTTCAGGATCTACGCGCTCACCCTCGACAAGCTGATGAGGCTCGATTTGCGCTAGATGCGGTTCGCGCTGCGCGCGCCCGCTTTTCCCTTGTGCCCCGGCTCGTCCGTTTACGCGCTCTCCTGCAGACGCGGGGGAGCGTGAGGGGTGCGAAGGGGGGCGGCGAGGGGGAGGGGCGTCCCGCTCGTTTCGCCTCTTCCTTTCGGCCCCCTGGCTTGCGTGGCTTTTCGAGGAAGCAGAAGGGGAGGCGAGCGCGGTGCGTGGTAGGCGGGCGAGGCGTGCGATGGCGGCTCGAGCTTGCAGGTGCGCCTCGCGTGTCGCGAGCGCGCGAGGCCCCTCCCCGCCTTTCGCCTGCTGGGCGATGCGTCGATGCGCCCCGTCGCTGGATGTGCCGATGCGCGTGCCGGACGGATCGCCGATCTGCTCTTCGCTTCCGCAGTACAGGGCGAGGGAGCGGTGCTTGCGAGTGCATCTTTCCCTTGCGCTGTCGGATGGCTCGCGCATCTCCTCGCAGGTGCAGGGCGGCGCGAATCGACTCCTCGTATCCGCTTCTCGCCGCAAGGCCCCATCCATCCCGTCACGAAAGGTTCCGCATCATGGTCGACACCGTTCCCGATTTCACCCCGCCGCTCGCCATCGCCGATGCCGAGGGGCTCGAATGCGCTTCCGACGGGCGCATCGTGCTCGAAGGGCTTCCCAACACGCGCGACCTCGGCGGCATCCCCGCCTCCGACGGCCGTGTGGTCGCTTCCGCGCGGCTCATTCGCTCCGGCGCGCTCGACCGCGCCACCGAGCGCGACCTTCGCACGCTGCTCGACGAGTACCGCGTGCGCACGGTCATCGACCTGCGCACCGAGGAAGAGCGGCGCGAGCATCCCGACCCGGAGGACGCCATGGAGGGCGTGCGTTTCGTGAACGACCCGGTGCTCGACACGGCCGCGCTCGGCGTCACGCGCGAAGGAGGCCTCTTGGGCGCGCTCAAGGCCCTGCGCGCGCTCAAGAAGAATCCGGCTGGCGTTATGGAGGACGTGTACGAGCGTTTGATCCTCGACGAGAAGAGCCAGCGCGGCTACGCCCGCTTTTTCGACGACGTGCTGGCCGCTGGCGCGAACGAAGGCGCCGTTTTGTGGCACTGCACGGTGGGGAAGGATCGTGCCGGTTTGGCGGCGGCGCTGCTTCTGCACGCGCTCGGCGTTCCGCGCGATGTCGTCATGGCCGATTACCTGGCCACCAACCGCCATGTGGCATCGCACGCGCAAGACGTTGCGGACGCGCTGGCCGCGCACGGCCTGGCCGGGAAGTTCGACGAGGGCATCCGCGTGCTCAACTCGGCCGACCCCCGCTTTCTCGAGGCGGCGTTCTCGGCTGCCGAGCGCTCCTTCGGCAGCCTTGACGACTACCTGCGCGATGCCCTCTGCGTCACGGACGAGAAGCGCGCCGACCTGCGCGACCGCTATCTCGTGCGCCCCACGTGACCGACGGACCCAATGCGTTCTGCCGAGCGTTCCGCGCGTTCGGGTGTCGCGGCCTGAGCGCGTCTGCGCGTGCGGGCCACTGGCGTCTGGGGGGCCGGCAGCCTGCGTGCGTCTGCGCGTATGTGACGATATCCCCGTCTTTTTGTCACGCTCGTGTCCTCCCCACACCCGCACGCACCCGCTCCCTCGCGCGCGGTCCGTTCCCGCCACTTGCCCCTCCGGCGGTGGATTCTCCCGATCTTTCGGCTTTTGCGCGCGGGCGGCGCGCGATGCCGTATAATACAAGGGCGATATCGATTGCAAGCGTTCGAAGCGAGGAGGCCCTGGTGTTGAAAGCGATGATCGTCGATGACGAGGCTCCCGCGCGCTCAGAACTGAAGTTCCTGCTCGACGAGCTGGGGCAGACCGAGGTTGTCGCCGAAGCTGCCAGCGTGCGCGAGGCCATCGAGAAGTTGAAGGAATACCCCTGCGACGTGATGTTCCTCGACGTGAACATGCCCGAGGCCACCGGCCTGCAGCTTGCCGAGGCGTTGCAGCACCTCAAATTTCCCCCAGCTGTCGTGTTCGTGACCGCCTACAGCGAGTTCGCGCTCGACGCGTTCAAGGTGAACGCCATCGACTACCTGGTGAAGCCGGTTGAGACGGAGCGCCTTGCTCAGGCCATCGCCCGCGTGCGCGAGCACGTGTCGCTGCACGTGCAGGCGCAGAAGTCCGAACGCATCCCCGTCGAAAAGGGCGGCAAGAAAATCCTCATCGGCATCGACAAGATCCGCTTCGTCATGGCGCGCGACGATTACGCGTACCTGCAGACGGACACGGACCGCTACTTCTCCACGGTGAGCCTTGCTCAGCTGGAGAAGCGCCTCGACGGCCACGGGTTCTTCCGCGTGCACCGCGGCTACCTGGTGAACCTGTCAATGGTGGAGGAGATCGAATCGGTGTCGGGCGGCACGCTGCTGCTCACGCTCAACGCCGTGGACGAGAAGATCCCTGTCTCGCGCCGTCGCGTCTCGGCCCTCAAGAAGGCGCTCGGGTTGTAAGACGCGCGTTGCATCGATCGAACGCGGCCCGCTCTTCGGAGCGGGCCGCTGTGCGTTTGGGATGGCGATAATCGGCGATCTTTCAGGGATGTTTTCCGATGTCAAAACGTCGTCCCTCGTACGTCTTTCCTTGCACGTTGTTTCGTGCATGCCTCTCCTCGTGCTCGTCCCTCACATGCCGTTTCGCGCGTGCCGTCCCTCGCGCGTCGCCCTTCTTGTTCGGCGTTTGCGCTCTTCATCATTGTTGTCGCAGGTCAAAAATCCTCTTCGCTTGCAGCCGTCCTCTGCCCCTTCTGTCGCGCTCGCCGTGCGTCGGCGATCTCCCCGCGGGCGCGAGAGGTGCCTCCCCTCGCTTTCTCCGCTCTCGTTCACAACTCCATCACAAGGGCGCGTTCAGCGCGGGCGCGCTTTGCGTGCGTTTGCTAGAATGAGAAAACTTACGCAGAAAGAAGGTGCCCATGCTGTCTGGTGATATGGAAAAACTGTATCCTTCCGCCAAGACGCTCGTGAAAGAGTGCGTCGCCAGCCGTCTCCATGGCCGAGATGCGAGCTTGTACGATTTCTCGGACGAGGCGCGTGCGTGCGCCGAGCAGTACATGGGATGGACGGATCTCGCCAGCAATCCTCCGTATCCGCTTGAGAAGATCCAAGCATTCGCCGATTCCATCATCGAGCAGGGGCTGAAAACCGTCGTGCTCATAGGGCAGGGCGGCTCCACCCAGGCGCCGATGACCATCACGAAGTACAACAAGCCCGATTCGTCGAAGATCACGTTCAAGACGCTCGACTCCGACTCTCCGGTGCGCGTGCGCGCCATCCTTGCCGAGGTGAAGCCCGAGACCACGCTTTTCATCATCTCCTCGAAAAGCGGCGGCACCATCGAGCCGCGTCTGGCCCTGCGCGCCGTGCGCGACGCCGTGGCCGACCGCATCCCGCCCGAGGAGCTGGTCAAGCATTTGGTGGCCGTCACCGATCCCGGCTCCGACCTGGAACGTCAGGCTCGCGAAGAGGGTTGGGGCGCGGTGTTCTCCGGCGAGCCGTCCGTGGGCGGGCGGTTCTCGGCCCTGTCGGTGTTCGGCTTGCTGCCGGCCGCGCTTGTGGGCGTCGATTTGCACGAGTTCATGGAGCATGCGGTGAACGCCGAGCGCCAATGCAGCGAGGACGCCATCGACAACCCGGCCATCGGCCTGGCCTCGTTTCTGTACGACAACTACCTGCAGGGCCGCAACAAGTTCTCGTTCCTCACGCAGAAACGCGGCCGCGTGCTGGGTCTGTGGATCGAACAGCTCGTGGCCGAGAGCCTGGGCAAGGACGGCCAGGGCATCCTGCCGAACATCGAGGTGGATTCGTTGCTGCTCACGAAGGATCCGGGAGATCGCAGCGTCATCGTGTACCAGACGCAGAACAACCTGTGGGACGAGCGCCGCAACTTCGAGATGAGCCTGTCCTACATCGACCCCACCATCCCGCGGGCGAACTTCAAGATCGATTCGGTCATGGAGCTTGCCGAGCACTTCGTGATGTGGGAATACGCCATCGCCATGTGCGGCTACCTCATGCGCGTGTGCCCGTTCGATCAGCCCGATGTGGCGTCGGCGAAGGCCGCGGTGCTCGACATCCTGCGCGACGGCCAGCCCGCGCCCGACTTCGTGCAAGACTTCCTTGGCGAGGTGAACATGGGCGAGGTGGAGGTGCGTCTGTCCCCGTGCTTCAAGGACTGCACGGACGTGCACGGCGCGCTCCGGGCGCTTCTGGGCAGCATCCAGCCGGGGGATTTCTTCGCGCTGAATGCGTTTCTGCCGTTCACCGGCGAGGGCCGACGCGAGGCGCTTGAGACGATTCGCCACGGCGTGGCCGACAAGCGCGGCGTGGTATCCTGCCTGGAAGTGGGGCCGCGCTACCTGCATTCGACGGGGCAGCTGCACAAGGGAGGCCCGAACTGCGGCGTGTTCCTCATCTTGTCGGCCGACGAGCTGAAGGACATCCCGCTTGGCCAAGAGGCTGAAAGTCTGGGGTCGCTTGCGAAGGCCCAGGCGTCGGGCGACCTCGTGACGCTGGCCGATCGCGGCCGCCGCTGCGTGCATCTGCATCTGCCCGACAACTCGGGCGTGACGCTGCGCCAGCTGGCAGAGGCGATCATGGGCATCCTCGAAGAGCTTGAGGCGCCGACGCGCTAGCGGCGGTGCGACGGGTGCGCTGCGGCGCGATGGGAGCGCGGTGGCGCGGCGACTTGCGTGACGCGGCTTCGGCTTGCGGTGACGCGCGGCGGCCTGTTCGGCGATTGCGGCGACAGCGGCGAAGCGGCGGCGCGACGGCTCGGGGAGCCGCGTGAGAAACGAAGCGAGAAAGGGCGGCCCCGGAGGCCGCCCTTGCAGGTTGAGGGCGAAGCGGAGGCTCGGAATGATCGAAGCGCTCGACATCCAGGTGAAGGGCATCGTGCAAGGGGTGGGCTTTCGCCCCTTCGTCTACCGCATGGCGAAGAAGTACCTCGTGAACGGCTGGGTGCTCAACGCCGCCGACGGCGTGTTCGTCCATGCGGAAGGCGAGGGGAAGCTGCTCGACGAGTTCGTGCTCGAGTTGTCCGAGAACCCTCCGGCCGCTTCGCGCGTGGAGGAGGTCGCGCTCAAAGAGGTGCCGATCGAGGGCTTCGACTCGTTCGAGATCCGCTTTTCCGACGCCGCCGCCGTGGAGAAGACCACGCTCGTGTCGCCCGACCTTGCCACCTGCGACGATTGCGCGCGCGAACTGTTCAACCCCAACGACCGCCGCTATCGCTATCCGTTCATCAACTGCACGAACTGCGGCCCGCGCTTCACCATCATCGAGAAGTTGCCCTACGATCGCGCCAGCACGTCCATGAAGGACTTCCCCCTGTGCGAGCGGTGCGCCTCCGAATACGGCGATCCACTCGACCGTCGCTTCCACGCCCAGCCCAACGCATGCTTTGCGTGCGGCCCGCAGGTGAGCTGGCGCGAGCACGAAGGCGGCGACGTGTCGGCGCCGCTCGGCCCGGTATCCTGGGGCGCGACGCGCGAGGAGAGCGACGCGATCTTCGCGCGCGCCGCGAGGCTGCTGGCAGAGGGCGGCATCGTGGCGATGAAGGGGCTTGGCGGCTTCCACCTCGTGTGCGATGCGAACAGCCCCGAGGCGGTGGCGAAGCTGCGCGCGCGCAAGCGGCGCGAGGGCAAGGCGTTCGCCGTGATGGCCGCCTCGGTCGACGACGTGCGCCAGGTGTGCGAGGTGGGCGACGAGGAGGCCGGCGTGCTCGCGGGGCCGCAGCGGCCCATCGTGCTTATGCGCAAGCGGCCGGACGCGACGTTCGCGCCCGGCCTCGCCGACCGTCTCCCGGAGCTGGGCGTCATGCTGCCCTACACGCCGATGCAGCACCTGCTCCTGCACGACTTCGCCGATGTGACGAAGGCGGCGAAGGGGCGGGGATATGGTCGCATTCCACTGCTCGTGATGACCTCGGGGAACCTGCACGATGAACCCATCGTCATCGACGACGAGGACGCCTACGGGAAGCTGTTCGGCGTGGCCGACGCGTTCCTCGGCCACAATCGCGCCATCCGCACGCGCTACGACGACTCGGTCGTTCGCGTCATCGCCGCCGGCAGCGCGGGGAAGGCCGTGCAGTTCATCCGTCGTGCCCGCGGCTACGCGCCTTTGCCTATCTCACTGGCTAGTCAGCCAGCGGAACGGGCCGACGCTGCGGAAACCCTCGCTGACGTTGGTGGACCTGCGACCGCGGCGCGCCGACACTCCGTGTTCGCCGCAGGGTCCGAGCAGAAGAACACGTTCACGCTCACGCGCGATGCCGAGGCGTTCGTGTCGCAGCACATCGGCGACATGGAAAACGCCGAGACGTACGACGCGTGGCTTGCGGCCAAGAGCCGCTACGAGGCGTTGTTCGAGATCGCACCCACCCTGCTCGCTTGCGACCTGCATCCCGAGTACCTTGCGTCGAAGTGGGCGCGCGAGCGCAGCCGCGCGTGCGGTCTGCCGCTTGCGGAGGTGCAGCATCACCATGCGCACATCGCCGCCGTTTTGGGCGAGCACGGACTGGAAGGGCCGGTGTGCGGCATCGCGTTCGACGGAACGGGCTACGGAGCGGACGGCGCCATCTGGGGCGGGGAAGTGCTGCTGGCGAACCGCACGGCGTTCGAGCGGTTCGCGAACTTCGTCTACGTGCCCATGCCCGGCGGCGCGGCCGCGGTGCGCCATCCGCTGCGCATGGCCTACGGCGCGCTGTGGGCGTTCGACCTGCTCGACCATCCCGGTGCAGCGCGCGCGCTCGAGGCGCTTGGCGAACAGGCTGCCGTGTGCGAGCAGATGATCGAGCACGGCATCAACACTCCCCAAACCTCGTCGGTCGGTCGCCTGTTCGACGCGGCCAGCGCGCTCCTCGGCATTTGCACCGCCCCCACCTATGAAGGCGAGCCCGCCATCCTCCTGGAAGCGGCCATCGACGCTGCCGAGCTTGACGGCGCGCCCCCCTCCGACTCGGTTGCTGCTTCGTTTGCCGTTTCGTCCACCCGTTGTGTCGCAGGGGGTTTCGACGCCGAACGAACGAATGTTTCACGTGAAACATGTTCCGCGGAACAGGAGAAATTCGCAGGTCAGGAGAAGCTTACAGGCTGGGAAGAATCCGCAGGACGAGAGGAATTTGCGGGTTGGGAAGGATCCGCGGGTCAGGAGAGGCTTGCGGATCGGGAAGAATCTGCGAGTTGGAAGGAGCTTGCGGATCGGGAAGGATCTGCGGCGCAGGAGAAGCTTGCGGGTTGGAAGGTGTCCGCTGGACAGGATGAATCCGCAGGTCGGGAAGAATCTGCCGAACGGGAGGAGTTCGCCGAGCAGGAGGAATCCGCTGGACGAGACGAATCCACGGGCCGGGCATCCGCTGGGCAAGGGGAGTTCGCGGGTCGGGAGATGCCCGTAAGCCAAGGGGAATCCGCAGGCCGGGAGGAAGGCGACGAGACCGCCGCGTCCGAGCGCTACGCCATCGCCGTCCTCAAGAACACCGCCACCTCTTCGAGCACCGCGCAGGACACGTCCGTCGTTCTGTTCGACGCGGCCCCTTGCTTCCGCGCGCTGCTCGACGACGTGGTGGCCGGTGTGCCCGTTTCCGTCATAGCCCGCCGCTTCCACGACGCATTTGTCCAGGCCATCGTCACGGCAGCCGAGCTTGCGCGTGCCCTGTACGGCATCGAGGCGGTGGCGCTTTCCGGTGGCGTGTTCATGAACCGCTACCTCGTTGAACATGCGCTCGCCGCGCTCGAGGCGGCAGGATTCATGGTGGCAGTCAATCGCGATTTGCCGCCCAACGACGGCTGCGTTTCGTTCGGGCAAGCTGTGGTAGCATGGGCTGCGAACGAAGAGGGCGTCGCCGAGGGCGACGCGTAAGGCGCGCCTGCGAAGCCGCACTGCGATACGAAAGAAGGCATGAACCATGTGCTTGGCCATACCCGCGAAGATCATCGAGATGAAAGACGACCGCTTGGCGACCGTCGATATCCTCGGCGTCACCCGCGACATCGCGCTCGACCTCACGCCGCAGGCCGGCGTGGGCGATTTCGTGCTGGTGCACGCCGGATTCGCCATCGAGGTGGTGGATCCCGACTACGCGCAGGAGACGATCGACCTCATAGCGCAGTTCCCCGAGTTGGCGGCCGACGAGATGCCCATCGGCGAGGAGACGGCCCGATGAGCGCGGCGGAGTCTGGCGAGGGCGCGCGGTGCGCGCGTGCGGAAGAGGCGTCGGAGGTCGAAGCAGGAACAGATGTTTCACGTGAAACATCTGCCGTCTGCAGTGCCGCTGGTGCCGATGCTGTAGCCGCCGCCCGCGCCGCCGCAGCCAGCACCCTGGTCGCCGCCACTACCGCCGACCATGGTGCCGCCCCTCATTCCGTTTCTGTAACTGGCATTGCCGCCCACGCCGTCGTAGCCGACACCACCGCCCACGCTGCCGCAGCCGGCGCCATTGCCGCCCGCGTCGCCGCAGCCGACATTGCTGCCGCAGCTGGCACCGCTGCCGCAACCGACGCTGCCGCCGCAACCGCCGCCCGCGCCGTAGCCGCAGCCCCCGCCCCCCTGCACGAGGCGCGCACGGTGGACGCCGCCGAGATGCAGCGGGAGTTGGCGGCGTTCAAGGACCCGCAGCTGGCGCGCGGCCTCATCGAGTCCATCGGCAAGCTGGCCCCTGTGGGCGGTGCCACGCTCATGGAGGTGTGCGGCACGCACACTGTGGCCATCGCGCGCAACGGCATCCGCAACCTCATGCCGCCGGGCACGCGCTTGG
>HHCFC01400__coassemble_1321_pt1 | contig 32133 bp, 24 predicted proteins | sample HHCFC01400__metabat2_high_PE_041 | metagenome-assembled genome bin HHCFC01400
CCACCATGCGGGTGAGCATGTAGTTCGTCGTGCCGTTCACGATGCCCATGACCGAGCTCACCTCGTTGGCGATGAGCGAGTGCTTCATCGGATCAATGATGGGGATGCCGCCGCCCACGCTGGCCTCGAACGCGATCTCCCGACCAGCCTCCTCGGCCGCACGCATGACCTCCTCGCCGTACGTGGCCATGAGCGCCTTGTTGGCCGTGACCACGTTCTTGCCCGCGCGCAGTGCGCCGAGCACCACATCGCGCGCCACTGTGGTGCCGCCGATGAGCTCGATGACGATGTCGATGTTCGGATCGTTCAGGATGTCGCGGTAATCCTGCGTGAAGAGGTCCTCCACGCCGTGCGCAATGGCCTGCTCGGGATTGCGCGAGCACACGCGCGCCAGCTCCACGTCGATGCCGTAATGGCGCTTGAAGTCTTCGCGATGGCTCTTCAGGATGTCGATGCACCCGCCGCCCACCGTGCCCGTGCCCACGAGTCCCAGTTTAACCGTCATGTCAGTTCCCTTCCTCGCCAACAGCGTCGCGACGACGCGCTTAACGCACTACTGTAGGGCAACATCGCCGCCGGATGCCGCATCCTGGAAAGAAAAGCGGCGAACCTCCACCATGCCGCCCGATAAAGGGCGGGAAGAGAGCGTTGGGAAGAAACGGGAAGCGGCAGATTCGCAAGCCTTTCCCAGACAGACAGGCACCCTCGCGAACGGACGCGCAGCCTGCTCGGGGGAACGAGCCGCGAGGTCGCCACGAAGCCATCCGCTCAACTCACAAAGCTCCATCGGGCGCTCCCGCATGGCTCGACGGGGCCCGCCTGCCTCAAGACGTCAAATAGGCGACGGAATCCTGGAGGACATCCTCGTCCAACGCCCCTTCGAACCTCACGCGCCCGTTTTCCAGCACCATAACGCGATCGCAGCACTCCGCGACGAAAGGCGGCGGCGCACAACGCACGAAACGCTTCCGAAAGGCACGTCCACCCGGCTCGATTGCGGTCATGCAGCACGAGCGTCCCAACCCGGTCGCAGCCCTCGCGCGACGCGCGCTGACCCTTCCCTACACGTCCCGCGCCATCAGGTCGTCGTACGTTTCCCGGCGCGTGGTCACGCGCGCTTCGCCGTCTTTCACGAACACGACAGCCGGACGCGGCTGGCCGTTGTAGTTGCTCGACATGGTGTGGTTGTACGCGCCCGTGCCGAACACGGCCACGATGTCGCCGAGGTCGGGGTGCTGCATGGGCATGTCGACGACCACGGCGTCGCCGCTTTCGCAGTGCTTGCCCGCGATGGTGACGATCTCGGTGCGCGGGTGCGCCGCCTTGTTGGCGATGACCGGCTCGTAGTCGGCGTGGTAGAGCGCCGTGCGGATGTTGTCGGACATGCCGCCGTCCACGGCCACGTACTTGCGGATGCCCGGCAGCGTTTTGATGATGCCCACGGTGTACAGCGTCACGCCCGCGTTGGCCACGAGGCTGCGACCCGGCTCCACGAGCAGCCGCGGCAGGGGCACGCCATGCTTCTCGCACGCGGCGCGCACCGCTGCCGTGACGGTTTCGGCGAACTCGTCGATGGAGGCGGGGCTGTCGGCAGCCGTGTATGCAACGCCCAGGCCGCCGCCCATGTCCAGCTCGCCCAGTTCAACGCCGTAGCCCTGTTTGATGCGCGCCATGAGATCCACCATCACCTCGATGGCCTCGGGATACGAATGGAGCGCGAATATCTGCGACCCGATGTGGCAGTGCAGACCCGCCAGACGCACGTTCGGCGCTGCGAGCACGTCGTGCACGCAGCGGTACGCGAAGTCGTCCCGCATGGTGAAGCCGAACTTCGAGTCCTCGCAACCCGTGCGGATGTACTGGTGCGTGTCGGCCTCCACGCCCGGCGTGATGCGCATGTACACAGCCTGTTCGACGCCCAGTTCGCCGGCAATCTGGGAGATGCGACCAAGCTCGATGCGGCTGTCGATGATGATGCGACCCACGCCCGCGCTTATGGCCTCGCGCAGCTCCTGCGGCGTCTTGTTGTTGCCGTGCATGAAGATGCGCTCGGCGGGAAAGCCCGCCGCCAGCGCGCACGCCAACTCGCCGCCGCCCGACACGTCGAGGCACAGCCCCTCGGCGTTCACGATGCGCGCGGCCTCCTTGTTGAGGAACGCCTTGCTGGCGTACACGACGTCGGAATTTTCGTGGCGGCTGCGAAAGGAGCGCAGGTAGGACTGCATGCGGGCACGCATGTCGGCTTCGTCCATCACGTAGAGCGCCGTGCCCTGTTCGCGGGCCAACTCCACCATGTCGACGCCGCCCACGAACAGATGGCCGTCGCGCACCTCGGCCGTCATAGGAAGCACGGCTCCCAGCTCCATGGTCGTGCGGTTGTCGGGTTGTTTGCTCAAATCGGCTGCAGGCAGTGCCACCGCGGTTCCTTTCCGTGCGTTCCGAGAATGCGCCTAGTCTACCATCGCCGCCAGCTGCTTTCATGTCCAACAGGTGAAATCTTAGAATTCCGCGAGCAAGGCCGTTGCGGGCCAGCTGGAAGCACGCCCTCGCCCCCCTACGACCGCGCTCCGAGATTATTCCGCATTTGGGAGGAAAGGCGACCGCCCGCCCAGATCAGCACGTTCGACAACCCGCATTCGACAACGCCCTCCACCTACGCCGAGCGGGCGACGCGCATGCGGTCGATGCGCTCGGCGATCCAGGTCTTGATGACCGCCTGGCGGTTGATGCCAATGCGCTTGGCCTCGCGATCCAGCTCGTCGATCATCCACTCGGGGAAGTCCACGTTCACCCGCCGCAGGTCGGTGTCGAGGTTGGGGCGTCGAACGGTGGAAAGATCCAAATACTCGACAATGTCCTCCTCGCCCTCGTCAAATATGCGGTCGAATTCCTCAGCCTTGATGCTCTTCGCCATAAATCGCAACCTCCTTCTTCCGAGAGCGCCGAACCGAAATGATGCGCACCACCAAGCCGCGATACGTGATGATGGCTGTCCAATGCTTGCCGCCGATCATGCCTATGACGGCGTACCGAGCCTCATCCTCGTACGCAACGTCCACCTCCACGAAACGCGGATCCTCCCACAGCCGCTTCGCCTGCTCGAAATCGATGCCGTGCTTGGCGCGGTTGCGGGCGCTTTTTACGGGATCGTACTCAAAAAGCATAGGAACGCCTCCATGCTGGTATATATCGTATACTCTTTGCGATCCGATCGCAACCACCAGCATAGCAGCCCGACCTCGCGCGGGAATGGCGTGCATCCAGCAGATCGCCGCCGTAACCCAGCGTGGTTCCGATGGCGTTTCGACGCACGTCGAGCGCTCTTCTAGCGCAATTCCGTCACGGTTCTCACGCGCTTCCAGCGAATCCACAACGATGCGACCGACGACTTCGCCTACGCCGAGCGGGCGGCGCGCATACGGTCGATGCGGTCGGCGATCCAGGTCTTGATGACCGCCTGGCGGTTGATGCCGACCCTTTTGGCCTCTCGATCCAGCTCGTCGATCATCCACTCGGGGAAGTCCACGTTCACCCGCCGCAGGTCGGTGTCGAGGTCGGGATACGACACCACGGCCTTATCGAGGTCAAGATAGTCAACGATATCCTCGTTCCCCTCATCGAATATGCGGTCGAACTCCTCAGCGCTGATCCTCTTCGCCATACACCTCGACCTCCTTCTTCCTTGAGCGCCGAACAGAGATAATGCGAATCCGCTCGCCTCGGCGCGTGAACACCGCCGTCCAATGCTTTCCGTCGATCACTCCAAGCGCGACGTATCGCACCTCTCCGTATTCGCCCAGCGACGGAACCGTCACCACCTTGCCGCTCCACAGCCGCTTCGCCTGCTCGAAATCGATGCCGTGCTTGATGCGGTTGCGGGCGCTTTTCGCGGGATCATACTCAAAAAGCATAGGAGCGCCTCCATGCTGGTATATATCGTATACTCTTTGCGATCCGATCGCAACCATCAGCTTACCAGCCGAATCTTGCGCCGGCATGGCGCACATCCAGCGAAACAGCGCCTCGATCCCATGCGGATCCCATGTGAGCGCCATGCAAGTCCACCGCAGATCGCACGCAAGCCCCCTGCATCTCCGACACGAATCCAGCCCAAGTCTTTTACGTTCCCGATGCGGATCAAACGCAAACTCCTCCTATGCGCCCCCGACGCAGACCAAATGCAAACCCCCATACGCTCCCGACACGAACCCGACGCAAGCGCCATGCAATCCCGATACGAACCGCATGCGTCCCCAACGCAAGTCCGATGCGAATCCAACGCGAGCAGTGCGCATCCCTCACGCGGATCTCACGCACATCCAGCACGCCTCCGATACGCTCCCTCCCCGTCCCCGCGCCGCGCACCGTGCGCGCCCCGTCGCATCCGCTCTCGCACACGAGCCGCATTCCGCTTTATACCCTAGCAAAATCCTGTGATTACGCGGGACGGCACTCGCCCACCGCAGGGAAACCGCTACAATGATCGCCGTTAGATACGAAACCCCGCCGCGCACGCGCGGGCGGGCGCAACATCGAGGAGGGCCCATGGCCAAGCAGGAACCGTCCATCGATCAGTGGCTTGCCGAAGCGAAGCAGGATCCGAAAGCCGCGCAATGCGGCATGTTCCTCACGCACAACGGCGTGGTGCGTGTAACGCCCAAAAAGCACGTGCGCGAAGGCGTCGAAGGGCTGGGAGACGTCGCCCAGGTGGAGTTCTCCTACGATGCCGCCGGTGTCGACGCAGCCGTGGCCGAGGCGCTCACTTGGCCCGGCGTGTACTACGTGCGCGTGTGGCTCAACGAAGGCGTGCTGGAGGTGGGGGAATCCATCATGTACGTGCTCATCGGTGCCGATATACGCCCGAACTGCATCGACGCGCTGCAAAAGCTCGTCGGCAAGATCAAGAACGACCTCGTGGTGGAGAGGGAGATCTACGCGTAGAAACGCACGGGAGCACGAAGCGACCACAGGAAGGCGAACGAGAACGCGCTTTCCGCAGTCCTTTCCGCACGCATAGCGGGCAGTCTTCCGGCGCACACGCCGCGCCCGCACGCCCAGCCTGACCGAAAGCCCGCACGCAAACGCACGCGGGCCGCGGCAAGAGCCGCGGCCCGCAGGGAGGGAATACCCGAAACAGCTACGCCAGGGCGTCGGCCACCACTTCGCCGACGTTCTTGCCGAACACGATGATGTCGCACACCGCGTTGCCACCGATGCGGTTGTCGCCGTGGATGCCGCCCGTCACCTCGCCAGCCGCATAAAGGCCCGCAATGGGGTTGCCAGACGCGTCAAGCGCCTCGTTCTTCTCGTTGATCTTCACGCCGCCCATCTCGTGATGGATGCCAGGAGCCACCTTGATGGCGTACATAGCGCCCTCGGCGAAGGCGATGCAGCCCTCGGTGCGGCCGAACTCGTCGGCTGCACCGTCGGTGGTGATGGCGTTGTACGCATCGATGGAAGCCTGAAGCGCAGCCGCATCCACCTCGATGGCCTCGGCCAGCTCGGCCACGCTGCCGCCCTTCTGTACAAGGCCCGACTTGTCGTACTTCGCGATGGCCTTGTTCGCGTCGTACACCTGCTGGTCGAACACGCACCAGGCGAAGCCGCCGGGCTGCTCCAGCTCAGCTGCCGACACCTTGTCGCGCGTGGACATCTCGTCGAAGAAGCGGTTGCCCTCGCTGTTCACGAGGATCGCGCCGCCGCCGCGCACGCCCTCGGCAATGAGCGTGGACGTCTCCTGCTCGACGGTCGGATGGATCTGGATCTGCTCCATCTGCACGAGCTCGGCACCCGCGTCTTCGGCCATCGTGTAGCCGTCGCCGGTCGCACCGGGCTGGTTCGTGGTGACGTAGCCTTCGAGGTCGGGGCGGTACTTCGTCACCATCTCGGCGTTTGCGCCGAGGCCGCCCGTGGCCAGGATGACCGCCCTGGCGTTAATCGTCGTGTCCTTGCCATCAAGGTCGACCTTCACGCCCGTCACCGCGTCGCCGTCCTTCACCAGCTCCTTGGCCTCGCAGCTCATCTTGGTGGGGATGCCGCGCTCTTCCGCTGCGGCCACCAGGCCGGGAACGAGGGTCAGGCCCACTGCCGAACCGTCCGTCGGACGATGGCAGCGCTTGACGGACATGCCGCCGGTCAGCGTGATGTTGTCCAGCTTGATGCCCAAGCTGTCAAGCCAGTCGATGGCACCGGCCGAATTGTCGCACATGAACTGAACGAGCTCGGGATCGCCCGTGTTGTGGCCGCCGTCGAGCGTTTCCTGGGCGAACAGGTCGTTGCTGTCCTCGATGCCCTGCTCTTTTTGGAACTTCGTCTCCGAGGCGTTCATGCCGCTCGACGAGAAGTTCGTGTTGCCACCGTTCACCGCCATCTTCTCCAGGATCACGATGTTCGTGAGCCCCTTGTCGTACGCGGCGATGGCCGCCGAGAGGCCGGCGCCGCCCGCGCCGATGATCACCGCGTCGTACGACTCACTCGTGCCTTCGCCCGCTCCCGAGCCGCCGGCGGCCGTGTCGCCCGACGGCGCGCAGCCCGTCAGGCCGAAGCTGCCCAGCACGCCCAGAGCGCCCATCGCGCCCACGCCCGCAACGAAGCTGCGACGCGTCAGGCGGTGGGGACGCGTCGTTGCGCCCGTCGCATTCTTGTCATGGTTCGTCATACCATCGTCCTCCCTCTTTATCTCACCTTGCGACCCCGCCTTTCGTGCCGAAGCCTGGCGAGGGCCGCGCCGAAACGTTGTCCACCATACTCAAATGCTTCCTGAAGCAAACACCCAAAGTGGGTGTTATTGACAAAATGGCTTATACTGAATCAAAGGAGTAGCATTTTTAAGGAGAGGAGGGGCGCTCGTGGAGAAGAAGGCTCCGAATACGGAGGGGGGGGGGCATGGATGGCGGCTGCCTTCTCGAAACCCGGCGTTATGCCCGGCATCGGCCTCTTTCTTCTGTTCGCAGGCATTTGGACGGGCGATAGCGCGCTTATCGGCCTTGCGCAGCCGTCGGGAGGCTACCTGCCCATCCGCGTGTTCTCGCTCGCAGCGTACGCCGCGTTGTTCATTGCGCTGAGCGGCGGGAAGGCTGTTCGGAGCCCCGGTCGCCCGCCGCGACCCTCGCGCGCGCATCGCCCGTCGCAACTGTTGCGGCTGTTGCGCCCGTCATGGCTTGCGCGCTCGTCGCGCGCGCAAGCGAGCCCATCGGCACACCCAACACGCTTCAAACGGTGGGCCGCCTTGGGATGCGGGCTGTTCGCATTGGGAGCCGTAGGCGTGCTCGCGCTTCGAGGACAGGATGCCGGCGCGCTCGTTTTGGTTCCGCTCGCGTTTGCGAAGTGCGTCGGGCCCCTTTTGAGCATCCCCCTCCTCGCATCGTTCTCGACGTTGCCGCGACGCACGGCAACGAGCGTCTCCACGATCTCGCTTGCGTGCGCGTTCGCCGTTGAGCCGATAGCTCGAACCGCGGTCGCCGCGACCGAGTGGGGCCCGGAAGCGCTTTTGGCGGCTGGCGCCGTCCTGCTCGGCGCGGCAGGGTGGGCATGCTCGCGCGCGGCGGCACAGGCTGTCCCGCCAACGACCCAAGCCGACCCGCGCGCGATAACGGGCGACGCCGTCACGCGCTTCCTTCCCATCGAAGACGCCATCCCATCCCGCCGCGCCGAACAGGGCGATGTCGCCGCCGCACGCGCCGATGATCCGGCAACGCGAGGACGCGGCGAAGGCCGACAGACGGCCCCTCACGTTCGGCGGCGCGTTTTCCGGCATGCACCTTCCGACGGCCTTCTCACCAGAAGCTCATTGGTCGGCATCGCGGGAACGGTCATGCTGCTGGGATTCATGCGAACGGAGGGATTCCCCGGAGCCGGCATAGGCGCGGCACCGGCCCTCATCGTGCTGGTCGCAGGCCTGTTCGCAACCGGACGCCTCCCCGCGCTTGAAGCGCACGAGCTGTTCCGCGCCGCCGTCGTGTGCACTGCGGCCGGATTCTTGCTCGATCCCGTCCTCTCCCCCGTCGCGCCCGATGCGGAACAGCTGCTTGCCGGAGTGGGCGCCACGTTGTTCGAGATCGTTGTGTGGACGACCTCGGCAATTATCGTCGGCTCGTGCGGAAACCGGCTGCGTGCCGCTGCGGCGACGCGCTTGGCAGCCGTTACAGGCCATCTGCTGGGAGCGCTCGTCGCCATGGCGGCGACAGCCGTCGGCGACGCGATTCCCCAGGCCGAGGAGGCGGCGTCGCTCTTTCTCGTGTTCGCGTACGTGGTGGGGCTGTTGTACCTGTCGGGCGACAAAACGCTGCGAAGCGTCCTGTCCGCGCAGGAGCGCCCCCGCGAAGACGCGGGTCGCCGCGCAGGCGCGACCTCGGCGGCGACGACGGACAGCGCTTCGGCGGGCGCGAGCGACCTCGCGTCCGCGCCTGCGCCCACTCCCGCCGATTCCGCGCCCGCCCACAACCTCGCACCCGCCGACCTCCTGTATTGGAAGCGCCCCTGCGCCCTCGTCGCCGAAGCCTGCGGGCTCACGCCGCGCGAGACGGAAGTGCTCGAGCAGCTTGCGCAAGGGCGCGACCTCGCCTTCATGGAAGAGCGCTTCACGATCTCGCGCAACACCATCAAGATGCACACGAAGCGCGTGTACGCCAAGCTGGGCGTGCACAGCAAGCAGGAACTGATCGATCTCGTGGATTCCGTGCGCGAACGCGAGCGGTTCGCCGAGGGCGACCGGTAAAGCCGCGTGTCGCCCGCCTTCCGACCTCTACGCCGTCGCCCACCACGCACTGTCGTCCGTCACCGCGCATGCCGAGCTGGCGCGACATAACGACACCGGCGCCGCCCTTTCCCGCAAAAAAACACCACGCGCTCCTCCTACGGAGTCTCAACGCCATGGCAAACGTCCGGCGGCACTTGCGCGCGAGCGGGCGCGCCGACACGCGCTTTCCCCTAGAGTGGTCGCACCCTATCCGACAGCGCGCCGCACGCTCGGCGCGCGCACGAGAAGAAAGGCGGCAACCATGGGAAAGTTCAGACGCTTTTGCATGATCGTGTTCGTCATTGCTGCCGTGCTGGGCGTCGGCGTCCTCGCATCCTTGTGGTTCGCGTGGGAGCCTTTGTTCCCCGCAATCGCATGGCTGATGGGCATGCCCTGGTTCTACGTGGTGGAGGCCGTGTTGCTGGGCATCACCGCAGTAGGCCTGCTGGTCGTGCTCATCCGCGCGATCTCGGCGCCGGGCAAGCACTCGCAGCTTGAGCTCGAACGCGGCAACGGCAGCATCGCCATCACGCAAAACGCCATCCAATCCACGGTGAAGCACGTCGTGGAAGGGCATCGCGGCATGTCTGTCAACTCCGTGAAGGTGGACATCGCGAACAGGCGCGAGCCGCGCATGACCATCCACGCGAAGATCGACCCGGGTCGCAACGCCGAGCTGGGACAGCTTGGCGCGAAGCTGCAAGACGAGATCGCCGCGACGCTCGAGGCGTTCACCGGCTACCCGGTCGACAGCGTGCGCATCACGTTCGTCGGCGACGCGGACGTGGTCACGCCCGCGTTCACGCTGCAGGCTACGAAGCACGACGCGGACGCGCAGCGGCAACACCCGATGCAGCCGGTTCCGGCCCATGCCGTGGGCAAGAGCGCGTAAGGAGGTGTCCGCATGAGCCAAGCAGTGATGGAACGGCGCGTCGCGAACGCGCCGAGCGCAGCGGAGAAGCCCCCGGCGTCCACACCGAAGAACGGTCGTGAACCCGCACGTCCCGCGCAGCGCGACACGCGACCCGTCGTGCGGGTCGTCGGCACACGGCACGGCGACGCCGCGCACGATGCAACCTCGAGGGATCGCACCGACCGCACCGACCACAGCGCATCCCCCGCCGTCAGCATGCGAGATGACGCCAAGGCCACCATCGACAGCGCGCGCGGCAGCGGCGAAGCCACCGCCGACAGCGCGCGCGGCAACGGCAAAACCGACAACGCGCGCGCCATGCGTGAAAGTGCGGTCGAGAGCGGCGCGGACAAGCCACACGGCGACGAGCCGGAAAGCGCCGCCAAGCCCGTCAACGAGGCCGGCAAGGCCGACGGGTCCAAGGAGAACGCCGACGCCGCCCCCGACACGGACGAACAGCGCAGCCGCGGCGTGTACGCCAGCGTCAAACGCGCGGCGACTTCTGCCGTGGAGCAGCACGGCCATGCGGTGCTCTACGGGATCGTCGGCTTCGTCGCGGCGGCGCTCATCCTCATCGTGGGCTTCTGGCCCACGGTGCTGCTGGCGCTGTTCGCCACCATCGGCGCCGCCATCGGCATGTACCGCGACGGCGATCGCACCACCCGCGAGCGCGTGAGCAGCGTCCTCAAGCGCTTCACCTGATCGACCCGCACAAGCTGGCGGCGCACGTCCCGCAGCTGGCGGCATGCGACCACCCGTCCGCAACGCGAACGTCCGGCACGCCCCAGCCGTCCGACGTGCGCCGCCAGCAGCGCAGCGTTCAATCCGACAGAAAGGAAGCACCATGACCCAGAGCACTTTGAACCCCACCAGCACCAAGAGCACCTACGACCCGTACTCCTCCGTAGACGAGAAGAACAAGGACAAGAGCGATTCCTTCGACCTGCGCGATCTTGAGGACGTCTCGGCCGAACCGGTGTACAAGCTGGTCATCAACGAGAACGTCGTGGAGAAGATCTCCTCGCTCGCAGCCCAGAAGATCGACGGCATCATCGATATGAAGGGCAACGTCCTCTCCCGCATCCAGGAGGGCCTCGGCGGTGCCGACAAGACGAAGGGCGTCGATGCCGACATCGTGGACGACGCAGGCGCCAAACTCGACCTCGACGTCATCCTCGAGTACGGGAAATCCGCTCCCCAGGTGTTCGACGAGATCAAGAAGGTCGTCGGCGACGACCTCAAGGACATGACCGGCCTCGAGGTGATCGAGATGACCGTGAACGTGGTCGACGTCATGACGCCGGACGAGTACGCCCAGAAAAACGGCGGCTCCAACAGCGGCGACGGGCAGCAGGACGGCTCGTCCAACTAAAGGACGCCGCCTCGGCGCCGTGCTGCGGAGCCGCCCCGTCCGCGCTCCGCACCCCACCTTCCAAGCCCGCCGCGCACCACGCGCGGCGGGCTTTCGTATGCGAGCCGAAGCTGCGGTCCGCGAACACGACCGCGCCATGCACGAGGAATCAGCGCACAGGAAGGGCCGAACGCACGGAGTCGGAGTGTGACGCGAGCGCAGCGAGGGGGGGGGCAGCAAGTCGCACGCATTCCGAAGCGAGCAAGCCGACAGGTACGCTGAGCGCGCTATCGAGCAAAGCTGCGACACGTGAGGAGAAGCCGGCGATTCGCTTCGATCACGGACGGCGCGACGCCCCGTGGCTCCACGCGCCATCCCGCCATCTACCCCCGCCCGTGCACGCCCGTGCACGCAAATCCTCCATTTTTGGCCACGAAACCGCGTTCTGGCACAAATCGGCCCCACTCCGACGACGCATCGGCTCTTCCGAGATCGCCGACCTGGGCTTTCGCCACGGCAGAACATGCTTTTGCTACAAAAATGGACAGTCGCCGTGCCAGAACGCGGTTTGGTGGCCAAAAACGCGCGATTTCCGCGCACGCTCCACCCTCAAGCGCCATACGCCCCCATCGCCGCACGAGCGAAGCACCCAGCGCGCACGCCACCCAGCACGCACGCCGCCGCGCCTCTTTGCGCCCGCATGACTACCCCATCGCCCGCACCTTCGCGGTGATGGCCGAAAAATCGCCCGAAGCGGCGCAGTAGCGCTCCAGATCCTGCGTGTTCGCGCTTTCGACGCCATCGATGCGCGTGACCGCGCCCAACCCGAAGCCGATGCAGGGAGCGCCCGCCTCCTCAAGGAGCGCGAGGCGATCCCGCTTGCCCTCCCTCGCAAAACGCAGCGGAAGGTACTCGACGAACCCGCGCCCGGCCAGCGCATCGCGCATCCCGCCCAGCTGACGCGCGACCTCTTCGGGCGACGCCGCAAGCTCGGAAGCCACCTGCGCCAGCTCAACGTGCGTCGCATGCGAGCGAGCCGCCGCGAGCGCCGTGCGCCGCACGTTGAGCGCGCCGTCCTCCCCTTCGCGCGCTCGATGGCCGAACGCCAGCACAAGGCCCAGCGAGTCGTTCGCATAGGAGTGCAGAAAATGGTCGCAGACGATGGGCAGATCGCCCAACGCATCCACCCGGTTGAGCCGCGCGAAATCGACGGGGTTGAGCGACAGCATCTCGAAATCGAAGCGCGTCACCCCGGCGCGTCGAAAGAACGGCATGGTCGCGCCGCTTATGTTCGCGATGGACGAGCGCATGGTGACAGGCGCGTCCTCGGCCACGTCGCACGCCTGTCGCACGGCCCGCACGATGCGAGCCACGTCCGCGCCCGCGTTCGACGCCACGCCGCCGCCCAACCGCACGGCCCGCACGCGGCAATCGTCGAACTGCCTCGCATTCGCCTCGATCTCGGCCACGAGCGCGTCCGCATAGCGCGCCATGCGCGCGCTGTCCCATCCGAGGATCATGCCCCCGCGCCTGAACGCGTCGTCCCTCACGCAAAACGGGATGCGCACCCGCACGATCGCATCGCGCTTCTTCGTCATAGCTCGCTCCAATCCGCTTCCCCCAGAGGCACGGGGCGGGGCGCGCCCTCCCGTCCTCCCACCGCATCGCAAACACGAAAGGGAGGGCGCGACAGTACCCCCGCCCCTTCGCCACAGCCCCGCCCTCCCGTCACGCGAGTTCGACTTGAAGAAGGATGCGGCGCCATCTTTTTCCTCGCATTCCGACGCGACGACCGTACGAACACGGCCGCCGCGCGTTTTTGGGCCGAGACACCAGGGAGGGAGGAGGACGACTCGGCCGCGAATAGGCTCGCAAACCCTATGCCAAATCCTCTATCACGCACTCGGCAGCGCAATAGCCCGAGGTGAGAGCCGACCCGCAGCTGTTGCCAGCCGTGGGCGTGGCGTACTGGATGCCGTAACGCTGCCCGCAGGTGTTTCCTGCGGCGTACAGGCCAGCGATAGGCTCCTTCGCGCCCGTCAACACCTGGTAGCGCCCATCGGTGCAGATGGCCGCATGCTGGCACAAGCCACCGGAGGGGTTGCCGCCCGTCGTACCGAACGAGGCGAAGAAGGGGGCGTCCTTGATGGGGAACAGGTTCTGTGGATCGCAGCCCCAGTCGTCGTCATGGCCCTTCGCGCACAGCTCGTTGTAGCGCTCGACCTCGGCCAGGAAGTTCTCCTTGGCCTCGCCGGTGTACCCGACGATATCGGCCAACTCGTCAAGCGTATCGGCGGCGTACACCGTGGAGTACTCCTTGCCGAAGCGAGCGAAGGCGCGCACGTCGAAGCCGTCCTTGCCCGTCTTGTAGTTCGCCATGTTCTCGCGCACCTCGGCCACCATGTAGTCCGAGCTGCGATCCATCGTCTCGTGGCCGTACCCCTGATGGGACAGATATTCCTCCCAGTTGGCGTCCGTCACGTTCACCAGCAACCAGCCCTCGGGCAGCATGTCCAGATAGCCGTTGGAGCCGTGCTTCACCATGGTCTCGTTCATGAAGCGCTTGCCGTCGTTGCCGAAGCACGGCCACGCGCCGCCGAACGCGAAACCCGGCACGCCGTTGATGCCTGCAGCCTGGCCGGCGCGGGGGCCGCCCTCCATGGTGCCGCCGGCCCACATGCACATGCGGATGCCGGAGCCGTCGCGGCCCATACCGCCGACCATGGTGGCGTCGGTTCGATCATTGCCGTACGACCAGGCCAGGTTGCGCATCTGGTCGGACAAGTCGAGGCGCATGTCGGGGTTGCCGCCGAAATCGCCCGCCGCCACGATCGTCGCCTTCGCGTTGATCTGATGGTACGCGCCATCGACATCCCGGAAGACGGCCCCGGTCACCGCATCGCCCTCTTTCACGAGCACCACGCCCTGGTAGCCCCACTTGATGGTGCCGCCGGCCTCTTCAAACGCCGCATGCACCGAACGGATGACGAACGGCCACATGTTGATGTTCGACTCCTCGTCGCGCCACTGCGTCATGGCCGGCCACGACTTCTGGCCGCAGCACTCGCCGCTGAAGTTGTCGTTGCCCTTGTAGTTGGAGGTCTTGGCGTACTTCTCCACGTACTCGGTCGGGATGCGCTCCACCATCCAGTCGAGCATCTCGCCGGAGCGCATGGCGTAGTCGCGAACAAGTTTCTGGTGCGCATGGCCGCGCGAGAGGCGCATGTACTCGTTGAACACTTCGGTGGTGTCGATCTCGGGCGTGCCCTTGTCCAGGAACAGCTTCGAGTTGTAGCAGGCCATGTCGCAGGCGTACTCGTCGTATTCGTCGTAGGTCTGCATCTCGGCGAGGAACACCTTCGCGCCCGACTCCTGGCAGCGCAGCGCCGCCACCGTGCCGGCGTTGCCCGCCCCGATGACCAGCACGTCGCATTCCTCGATGTCGGCGATGTCGGCGATCTCGGGAGCGTCGCCAAGCCATGCCGGCTTGTTCAGCATGAAATCGGCGGGCTCGATGTTCAACTGCTCACACCCGCCGCCAGCCGACAGCACGCCGTCGCCTTTGAGTGCAATGTACTCCTCGGGCGTGGTGGGCGCCTTCGCATCGGGGTTCTGGCCGCGGTTGAACGTCGACAGCTCCTGCATCACATCGTACGTGCCAGCCTCGCCAGACCCCGACTCGGCAGCCGACCCCGCCGACGACGCTTGCTGCGGCGCGCAGCCTCCCAACGCGCCAAGCGCGGCAACGCCCACCGTACCCGCGGCCGCGCTCTTCAGGAAGTCGCGACGCGACCAGCTGCGCTTCGTGTGCTTCGAGGTTGCTCCCATGTTCCCTCTCCCTTCGTTTTCGATGCCGAACGCGTGCTCCGACGCCTCCCTTCGCGCTTTCGGCTTTGTTGTACGGCGCCGGACGTTCGGCTACACTACGATGCAACGCGAAGCTTCGCCATCACTGAAAGCGATGATTTCAAGGTGCGCGAGGGCGCACGCGTGATCAAGCTCTATAGCTGAATTTGGTGATTTTCGCCTTTTACGAGGGAAAACGCTGCGGCGTTGCGGGGAGGAGCGGGAACATGCGCAGCACAACGCTTGGAAAGCGAGGGGGGGGGGCGATCCGACCGGGTTCGCGCCACGACCTCCGTATCACCGCATCCTGCGCTTTGGGGAGCAGGCCTTCTGTTCTCCGCGTTCCTCAACGCGATCCGCTTCCTCCCTTCCGATGAAGTGGGGACTGCGCTTCCCCTGCACGACTTCGCCCTATCCGTCGGATGGGGACTGGCAGGCTGCTCAGCAGCGCTCGCAGGAATCGCCGTGCATGCGAAGCGCACCGGCCGCCGCGCGCCCGATCTCACCCGCAACGCCTTTGTGCTGACAGCAAGCCTGCTTGTCGCAGGAGGCTTGCTGTTCATCGCGGTACCGTACGCAGGTGCCCCGCTGTTGCCCGGTGCGCCCGTCGCCGCATTCGGAGGGGCGTTCGGCGCAGGCTGCATTTTGCTGTCCGTAGCATGGGGATCGCTCTTCGCGCAGCTCGAACCGGAAAACCTGCTGTTCAACAGCGCTCTTGGCATTATGGTCACAGCCGTTGTCCACGTTTTGGCGGCTCCGATCTCGCCTTCTCCGCAGGGTTTGGCGCTCATCGCATGCTCGCTCGCCGCGTCCATCGCGTTGCTGATCATCGCCCGTTCGAGCGGCGGTAACAGCAACGATGCGCCCTGCGCCCCCGACGACATCGACCACCCCGCAACCGCCGGTGTCTCCTCGAACGCCCCCGTCGCCGCGCACAGGGTCGCCGATGGAGATGTGCGCGCAACAGGCGGCCTCGCCGTGTCTGCGACCGATTCCGACGATTCGCCGCAAAACGGCAAAGACGGTGGCGAGGACGGACGCGATCGCGAACGGCTGCACAAGGCGCTCGCCATGTTGTGGATGCCGCTCGCAGGAGCGTGCATCACGTGCTTCATTTTCGGATTGACCTGGGATCCTATCATTTCCAACGAGCAGATGCGCCTTCCCGACCCGCTCGGAGCGCTCAAATCGCTCATCGGCCCATCGCTGCTGGCCGCCTCCGTCGCGCTCGTCGCTTTGCACAAGGAGGATTCGTCGCCGCTGCGTCTGCTCAACCACGCCATGTACCCCGTCGCCGTGGCGTTTCTGCTGGCGCTTCCGACGATCAGCACCGACAGCAACCTCGCCGCCGCTGCAATAGACGTGCTCTCGCAGGCCAGCTTCGCCGTGATCGCGCTCGCCATCTGGTGCAGCATGGCGAGCGCCGCCCGCAGCGTTCCCTTGCCCGCCGCGTTCGTGTTTCCTTCGTGCCTCGCGCTGCTCGCGCTCGCATTTGCGGGCGGGCTGCGCGGCATCGCCGTCATCGGCACCGACGGACGGACGATCTGCCTCGTCATGCTCGCCGGATACCTGGCCCTCATCGCCATCTCGTTCGCCCAGGGCTCGCGCCAGAGAGAAGAACGCCGCACCGAGCCGCGCGGCGCGGACGACTCCCGCACCTACATCCACCGCCGATGCGACGCGCTGGCCGCCGAGCGGCACCTGTCCCCGCGCGAGCGCGAGGTGCTGTACTACCTGGGGCGCGGGTACAACCACGGCTACGTGGCCGAAAAGCTTTACATCTCCGAGAACACCGTGCGCACCCACGTGCGGCATATCTACGGAAAGCTCGAAATCGGATCGCGCGAAGAGCTTCTCGCGCTCATCGACGGAGAAACGCCCTCGGCGGTTCCATAGGGTCGCAGACCGCCTCTCAGGTGCGCACGAGCGCCTCGAAGCCCCCATCGTCCCAGCGCCCCGAAGCCCCGGAGTCCCGAAGCCTCCATCATCCCGACAACCCCGAAATCGTCCCGCGAATGCGCGTTGCTTTCGCACCCGCCCTCGCGGCCCTTGCATCCGCACATCCGAGTTCTCCCGCCCGTCCGCACGCTCCCGCATTTTCGTACGCGCCGACTGCGCGCTCCCGCTTGTCTGCATGCGCCATCCGCACGCTCCCGCATTGCAGCGCCCAGCCATCCGCACGCTCCCTCTTGCTCGCACGCGCCATCCGAACGCCTTCTCCCGAGCGCGCCCGATTGTTTCACGTGAAACAATCGCCCCGACCCCAACCAAACAAACGCTTTCGACACCGACGCGAAGAACGCAAGCGCTGAAATACGGGGATGTCCGCTGCAGACCGTCTTGCGAATGCGCGAAAGAGAGAGGGAATTGTTGCGCGGCAGCACAGCCCTGAAAGCTTGGCATCGCTTGCCGTGCGCTATCCTCAGGCGAACACGCTTAGTCGCGATGCGCCCCTGGCAAGCGTCCAGGTAAATGCCCACACCACGCGCGAAGGCTGGCCGAACTCCCTGTCAAACCTTCCCTATCCCCAAGTCTGCGCTTGCGCTCGCTCCCGCATACGCGCCCGTCCGTCGCTCCCGCACGCGCGTCTCATTTGCGTCGTCGTCCCGCCTACCCACCGACCCCGTGCACCCGTCTCACTCGCACGCTCGCCCCTTCCGCTCCATCATTCCACCTTGACCCGTCGCTCTCGCCCTGTTCCACTCTGCACCCGCCGCGCCCGTCCTCACGGACTTTGTACCCGCGCATCTTCCTCGCACGCCCCCTCGCGCGTCTCTCCGCAACGCAACCAAGCGCCACGCAATCGTGCGCCAACGGCACGGTGGAAACAGCCGGCCCTGTCACACTCGCCCAATCCAACCTCTCATCCGCAAAGGCGAACGCACGATTCCCAAAACAGGAAGAGCCACCTTTTGCCCACAAGCTTGAATCTTCGAGCCATGCGAAACAACGACGCGCTATGATGGAGGACGACATGCACCATGCAGCGCAAAGCGAGAAGCGAGGAGCGCCTCTTATGAACATCCTCGATTACCTGGCAACCGAGTTCGCCACCTTCGAGGAGAAGCCGTTCAATCCGGTGGATTCAGCTGTGCTCTCCCAATTCTGCATGGTGCGCGTCGAGGGCATCGCTCCACCGCTGCGCGAACGCGCATCGTTCAAGCGGCTCGGCACCGTCGTGGACAACCTCCTCTCGTCCGTCAAACGACCCGTACGCTTCATCGACCTGCTGCGCGCCGAGCGCTACGCCGACATGTTCACCGGCCTCGCACCAAGCCTCGTGAAGGAGAACCTGCTCGCGCTCGCAGCCAGCCCGCGCTTTCGCGACGTGACGGTCAAAGATTGCCTGAGCCTGTTCGACGCCGACCGTCAGACGCAGTTCGCCGCCATGGCGTTCGTCCACAAGAAGGAGTTCGCCTACGTGGGGTTCCGCGGCACCGACGCCTCGCTCACCGGCTGGCGCGAAGACTTCAACATGGCGTACGACGCGCCCGTGCCCGCTCAAGAGCATGCGGTGCGCTATTTGGAGGCCGTCGCGCCGCGCTTGCCGAAGCGCCTCGTCGTAGGAGGGCACTCCAAAGGCGGCAACCTCGCATTGTACGCGTCCCTGCGGGCCGCACCGTCCGTTCAGGATCGCATCGAGCGCGTGTACACGCACGACGGACCGGGCTTCAAGGCGGGCATGTTCTCGCCGGAGGACTGGCACCGCCTCGAAGGGCGCATCCACCGCACCGTACCGCACGACTCGATCGTGGGCATGCTCATGGAGTCGCACACGCCTCCGCTCGTGGTGTGCAGCACCGAACGCGGGATCAACGAGCACAGCCCGTTCACCTGGGAGGTCGCCGGCGACGATTTCCAATACCTCGACGACCTTTCCGACAACGCGAAGTTCACCGACGCCCTCGTTTCCGAGTGGCTTGCGCGCTACTCTGACGAAGAGGCAGCCGCCATCGTCGATGCGCTGTTCAAAGCCGTCGAGGCATCGGGCGCCCAAAACGCCACCGAGGTGTTCTTCGGAGGCGCCAAGACCGCGACGATGCTTGCCGAAGCCGCCAAGAACATCGACGCCGCCTCTCGCGACACCTTGCTGGCCGCCCTCGGATCCCTCGCAGAGATCGCCGCCCGCCTTATGGCCCAAGGGCTCGCGGGGAAGCTCGCCCCCAAGCCAAAGCAGCGCCCATCGCAGCACCCCCGTCCGCGGCCCTAAAGATGCTGAGCCGCGGGCAGACATCCCCTTCACGCGCGACGCGAAGGGGACGAACAACAAGCGCTCCAAGCGACACGGTCCCCCGACTGCGCCCCTAACCGAGCTTCCCGCTCGAAGCCGCATGCAGACCCCCGGAATCGACAGCCTCGCCATCGACCTCAGCCGCTGCCGCCTCTATCACGTCTCCGAGAAGCATCCGGAAATCGCGTGCGTTCTTCGATGTGACAACCGGTTTGCCCGTTTGAGCCTCGATCTCTTTGCGTGCGTTGCCTGCAACAGAGCCGCCCCGGCGAGCGATCTCCTTGCTCTCGTCGAACGCTTCGGGTTCCTCGGCTTTCGACAATTCGGTAGTCGTCGCTTCGGCCAACATGTTGAGCACCAATTCGAGCGTGCTCATAGTGTCCCGCAGGTTCTCCTTGGTCAGCCCTTTGTGGTTCTTGTACTGCCGCGTGGTCATCCCCGACCACGCTTGCGGGATCTCGCCCGTGAGAATGGCGAACTCCGACCCTTTCGGAACGCCCCGTTCCGTCCATTCGTCCGTAAGCTCTTTGCGCACCGATATCGTTTGCAAACGTTGGTTCACCCATTCGGGACTGTACCCCTTCTTCAAAAGCGGGTGGGTTAGCGCCCGCCCGCCTCAAAGGGAGAGCAGGGCGTGCGAACGGGGCGGCACCCGCCTCCCAGGGGAAAGCGGGTGGGACGACGCCCGAGGACGGGACACGCGGACGGAACGGCATCCCGCAAGGGGAGCGAGGCGCGCAAGCGAAGCAGCGCCAGAAAGCGGAACACGCGAGCGGCACGCCCCCAAGACAGCGAAACACGCGAGCGCGCCGGCACCCCAAAAAGGAGCCGCCAGCGCGCACAAAATCGGCAGCGTCGAAAGGCTACACGCGAACGGCTACACGCCAGCCGCGGCGTTCTCGCCAGCGATCTTGCCGTACACCATGCACATTCCCGCAGAAAGCCCCTTGAGGGAGATGGGGTACTGCACGGCGAAACGCCCGCCCTGCGTGGCACCGCAGACGTACAGGCCGGGGATGACCTCGCGGTCGGTGCTGTACACGCGGCACTCCTCGTCGGATTCAAGGCCGCCCAAGTTGCCCAACGTGAGGGCGCACCCGCACTCAGCGGCGTAAAACGGCCCGTTCACCAGGCCGAACAGACGCTGCGAGCTCTTGAAGAAGTCCGTGTCCTCCCCGGCGGCGCACAGTTCGTTGTAGCGCTCGATGGAAGTCTTCGCCGTCTCCACGTCCATGCCGTCGATCATGCCCAGAAGCTCTTCCACCGTGTCGGCTTTCAGGCAGCGGCCCTCCTCCACGGCGGCGTCGATGTCGGCAGCCGTGCGCACGTTGATCTTCAGCCCCGAAGCGGTGTAGGCGGGAAGCTCCTCTTCGCGATAGAAGCAGGCCACGCCGTGGGCCGCGGGGAAGTACTGCAGCTGCTCGGGCCAGGAGGAGTCGAAGAACTGGTACGCCTTGCGCTGCGGCTGCAGCTCCACCTGGTTCTCAAGCTGCTGGCCGGGAAGATCCTCGTTCATGAAGCGCTTGCCGCGCAGGTTCAGCCACAGAAAGCCGTTGTTGCCGATCACGCCGCGGCCATCGGCACCCGCGCCGCCACCCATGTGGTGGATCATCGGCGCGTGCCACTGCTCGATGGCGGCACCGGCCCACGCACCCATCTTGTGGCCTTCGCCGATGTTGGTGTAGTTGCCCTCGTTGTCCATGTCGATGCTGAGGATTTGGATGCCGTTCTCCACGCACTCGGGCGCGTAGAACTTCATCATCTCCTCGTTGCCCAGGTAGTCGCCCGTGGCCAGCACCACGCTCTTGGCGTTGATCTTAAGATACCCGTCGGAATCGGCGCTTTGCGCGTAGATGCCGGTCACCGCCCCGCTGTCGTCCTGGATGAGCTTCACGCCCTTCGTGTTGTAGCGCACGTCGGCACCGCCGTCCACGGCCACCTGCAGGTTGTCGGCCATGACCGTGGCCAAGCTGCTGAAGCCCACCGACGTGGGATAGCAGGGCAGATCCTCCTTGGTGTAGTCGTACGTCTCCGGCACCGGGTACATGTAGGGGAACATGTAGTTCTCCTGGCTTTCCTCGGGGATCTCGGCATAGCTCTCCGGGGCGATGTAGAGGTTTTTGCTCGCAGCCACGAACCAATCCAAGGCGGCACCGGATTCGTCGTAATAGCGGCTGATGACACTCTGGCTCACATGATGGCTGCATTCCTCCATGTGCATGTTGACGACCATCTTCTTGTCGAGGAAGCCGTCGCCGCGGCCCCACGTGGCCTGCGTCTGGCCGCCGAAGATGGCCATGTCGCTGGCGGCGCTGTTCAGCTTCGCGGAGCTCTCCAGGCACACGACCTTCGCACCTGCCTCCACGGCGGCGCGGGCGGCCGGAACTCCGGCGCAACCCAGGCCCACGACGACCACGTCGGTGTCGATCTCCTCCGCGACGTCGGAATCGGCGATCTCGGGAGCCTCGCCGAGCCACGGCATGGCGCCCGTGCCGTCGAAACCCACCGTGCCGCCCGACGCCGCGCCCGCGCCCGCAGAGGTGGAATCAGCCTTGGAGCCCGTCGCCTCGGAGGCAGACTTCGGCGCGCAACCCGTCAAACCCGCACCCGCCAGCGCGGCTCCCATGACGGCAGCTCCCGACAGGAAGCTGCGGCGGCTCATTCCCTGCTTGCTCTTCATCATGACGTTTCCTCTCTCTACAACGGCGGCCCCTCCAGACCGCTCTCGGAACACCGGGCAGTATGACGAACGAGGACGGCAGACGCACCATCCCCCATGGTTGATTTTGCGCCCGGAGCCCGTACGAGCTTGGGAAACCGGCCGAATGCCACAAATGCACAAGCGCCCACCATGCCGAAAAGGCCCCGCAGCGCATCAACCGCGAGGGTTGATTCTGCGGAAGCCGAGGGTTGAAATCGCAGGGCTTATGCCATAATGGGCACGGGAGGTAGATGTGATCGATGTTCGCACCATAGGGGTCGCGCCCGCACAGTTGCGCTTCGCGCTCGGCTACGCATGCCTCTGCGCATGGGCGGTGGTGCTCCTGCTGTCGCCCGCGTTCGGATTGCCGGGAGCCGTGCATGCGGCGGCCTCGTCCATGCTGCCGGGGCTTGTCGCCTGCCTTGCAAGCATCGTGGGATCGCGACGGCTGCCCTCCGTCGTGGGCCGCACGCCGTTCGTCACCGCCTCGGCGCTGTTCATGGCCGCGGGAACGTTCGTGTGCACGTTTCCGGCGACCGCCGGGTTTCCCGCAATGCGCATTGCGGGGCTCGCCTTCTCGGGCTTTTTCGCCATCATCCTCATCATGTCATGGTTCGACGCGTACGCGCGCATGGGTTCGCGCGCCATCATCGTGCTGGCGGGATGCGCCGCGTCCGTCGCGGCGCTGCTGTGCTGGGCGATCCTCGCTTGCCCTGCCCGCGCGGCAAGCGGACTTGCCACGCTTTTGCCGCTCGTCTCCCTCGCCGTGCTGCCGCGGACGCGGAAAGGCGCCGACGACGCGGCGGGCGGGCGCAAGGCCATCGAGCACGCCGCATGCGCGCCCGCCGAGCGAACCGCGCCGGGATTGCTCGACATCATGGCCGCCGCCGTGCCTTTGCGCACGCTCGTGGGGCTGGCCATCACGTTTTTCATCGTCAGCTCCATCGGATCGCTCGCACCCGAGTTCGGGCTGTTCAGCACCGCCGTCTCCCCCGTCTCCCTGCTCATCCCGCTCGGTGTGACGGCGTTCTTCGTCGCGAGCGCCTTCTTCCTGCGCGGGCGCATCGACCCGTCTGCCCTGTACAAAGTGCTGCTGTCGGCGTTCGCCGCAGGCGTGTTTTTGCTCATGCTGTCCATCGGCATCAGCGCCGCACTCGTCTTCTACGCCAACATCGTGGCCGAAGCCCTCACCTGGATGGTACTGGCGCTATGGGCGAAGAAGACGCCGGTCGAAGCCCATCTCGTGTTCGCCATCGGATGGATCGCCGAATGCGTGGGAAACACGCTCGGGCAATCGCTCGCTCCCCTGTTCGCGACCCATATCGAAGCGTTCTACGTCGTTTCGATCATGCTCATCCTGATTGCCGTGGGCTTCGCGTTCAGCGAAGGACGAGTGGTGCTTGAGATCGATTTCGAGGAGAACGGAGGCGAAGAAGGGACGCAACTTGACGGCACGGCGCAGAACCGCGCGCACGCGAGGCCGAACGGGAGCCTCGGCGCAAACGCGGAAGAAAGCCGGGGTGCAAGCGTCTCCCGCACCGCTCCGAACGGTGCCTCTGTTGACGATGCCGATGCGACTGCCGAGAAAGCCGACCCCATCGCCGCTTTCGCCTCGGCGCACGACCTTTCCCCGCGCGAGCGCGAGGTGGCGGCGCTCTGGCTTACGGGCCATGGCCTCAAGTACATCGAGAACGCCCTGTTCATCTCCGAGGCGACCGTGAAAACCCATCTGCGCAACATCTACCGCAAGTGCGACACGCACAACCGCGCCGAGATCATCGCGCTTTTCGAGCAGGAAAACGGCCTCGCCTGACCCCTCTCGCCCGCGAGCGCAGTTCGAGCCTGCGCCCATCGCACCGCATCACGCACGAGCGCGCCCATCTCCAATCGTACCGCGCCCGCTCTCCAACAGCCGTCCGCGTTCCGTTCGCATGCGCATTTCGGTAGCTCCGCTCGTCTCGACTGTTTTCGCGCCGCTTCGACGGTTCCGCGCCACTTCGGCCCGCGCACCCCGCCGCGCATCCCCGGCAGCCACCCACCCAGCGGCCTCACGGCGCGCTCTCGCGAGAGCGCGCCGCGCTACAGGAACCACTCCAGATGGCCGCAAGCCTTGCAAGCGAGGACATAGGCGCTCTTGTTCGCCCAGTCAAGCCCGAAAAGCGTGGCCCCTGCGGTGTTGAGCTGGGCCGTTCGCTCGTCGAACGCCTCGCCGCCGCAATGCGAGCACTTCACGCGGATGCCGGCCACCTCATAGCCGTCGTCCCCCTCCATTCCGCGGTTAAACGCCTCGACCAAGCCAAAACCCATCGCGCACCTCCTCGCACTCACACGTGCACTGCACGTCCCTACCCGCCGCACACGAACCGGCGCGGCATCAGATCGCATCCGGTAATGAAATGCCAAAAAATTTCTGATATATTACCAAAATTGGTTGTAAGGGGGTGCGAGAAAGCGCATCAAACCCTCTTTTCCTCCTTTCTCGGTAAAATATCAGCCCAAGTTCCTCAAATTCTTACCATTTTGACAAAGCAACTGATAAGAAAGGCGACTTTCGGTAATATATAGTAAAAAACTTCAGAATTCGTTACCGTTATCGCATGAAAAGGGATGCCGGGGGAAGGAGATGAGGGAGAGGAAGGGATGAGGGGTAAGGGAAGGAAGGGAAAAAGGGAGGGGGGGGGTGAAGGGAGGGAGAAAAGGCAAGACGCGAAGGACGCGTTCCCAAGCGCGAAAGCAAAAGCGGGCGGCAGCGAGCCTCTTCCTCGCTGCCGCCCGATCGCCTACTCCGAGAAATACCCCACGCCGGCCTCGAAGATCGGCTGGAACCGGTCGCCCGGCACGTTTTTGTACAGGCCGTCGCCGCGACGCTCCGAGTGCCCCATCTTGCCGAACACGCGACCATCGGGGCTCGTGATGCCCTCAATGGCCAGCACCGAGCCGTTAGGGTTCGCGGAAAGGTCCATCGACGGCACGCCGTGCTCGTCCACGTACTGCGTGGCGATCTGTCCGTTCGCGCGCAGATCCTCCAAAAGCTCGGGCGAAGCCACGAAGCGGCCCTCGCCGTGGCTGATGGGCACCGTGTGGATGTCGCCCACCTCGCAGCGGGAGAGCCACGGCGACAGGTTCGACGCCACGCGCGTGCGCACGAGACGGCTCTGATGGCGACCGATGTCGTTGAACGTGAGCGTGGGACAGCTCTCGTCCATGGGACGGATGTCGCCGAACGGCACGAGGCCCAGCTTCACGAGCGCCTGGAAGCCGTTGCAGATACCGAGCATGAGGCCGTCGCGATTCTGCAGCAGATCGCGCACCGCCTCGGTGACGGCAGGAGCGCGGAAGAACGCCGTGATGAACTTCGCCGAGCCGTCCGGCTCGTCACCGCCGGAGAACCCGCCGGGCAGCATGACGATCTGGCTGTTCCCGATGAGGCGCGCCAGCTCGGCAGTGCTCTCGGCCACCTTGTCGGGCGTGAGGTTGTTGATGACAAGCGTCTCCACCACAGCGCCCGCCTGCTCGAACGCACGAGCGCTGTCGTACTCGCAGTTGGTGCCCGGAAACACCGGGATGACCACACGCGGGCGCGCAAGGGGGCCGCCGCTGCGCACAAGCGGAGCCGCGCTCGTGAAGGACACCGTTTCGACCGTCGCAGGCCCACCAACGTCAGCGAGGGAAGCCGCAGAGTCGGCTGGTTCCGCCGATCGTAGATCGGTGGAACTTCTGTACGGGAACACGTCCTCGAGCGCGCCTTCCCACGCCTCCTGCAACACGGCCATATCCAGCGCTTCGCCGCACGCCGAGAACACGTAGGCTTCCGTCGTCGCGCCCAGCTCGTCGACGCGCAGGTGCTCGGTGGCCGTCGGCAGCGTGGCATCGTCGGCCATCTCCACGAGGAAGCTGCCGTACGCAGGCGCGAACAGCTCGTCGGCCGTCACGCCGTCGGCCAGCGCCACGCCGATGGCGTTACCCACGCACATCTTGAACAGCGCTTCGGCCGCGCCACCGTACCCCGGCGTGGACACCGCAAGGGCCGCCCCTTCGCCGATAAGGCGCTCCACCGTCGAAAGGGCCTCCAGAAGCCCCGCCACCTCGGGACGGACGCCCGCATAGGAAGCGGGGGCGATGCGCACGATGCGATGCCCCGCGCCTTTGAACTCGGGCGACGTCACGCGATCGACCGGCCCCACCGCCGTCGCGAACGACACGAGCGTAGGCGGCACGTCCAAGTCCTCGAACGACCCGCTCATGGAGTCCTTGCCACCGATGGCCCCGACGCCCAGATCGACCTGCGCCATGAGCGCGCCGAGCACCGCCGCCACGGGCTTGCCCCAACGCTCGGGCACGTCGCGCAGCTTCTCGAAGTACTCTTGGAACGTCAAGTACATGTCCGCACGCACGAACCCCGAGGCGACGAGCTTCGCCACGCTCTCGACCACGGCAACGTACGACCCTGCGAACGGATCGGCCTGTGTCAGATACGGGTTGAAGCCCCATGCCATGCCGCTTGCCGTGGTGGTCTCGCCGAGCACCGGCAGCTTGGCCGCCATGGCAAGCGCCGGGGTGAGCTGGCGCGACCCGCCGAACGGCATGAGCACCGTGCCCGCGCCGATGGTCGAGTCGAAACGCTCCGACAACCCCTTGTTCGAGCACACGTTGAGGTCGGAGACAAGCGCCTCCATGCGCTCTGCCAGCGAACCGCCCTCCCACGTGCGCTCATACGCGCTCCCCGGCAGCACCCGCACGTCTTGCTGCTTCGGCGCGCCGTTGGACGCCAAGAACGCGCGGCTCACGTCCACGATGGTCTGCCCGCGCCACGTCATGTGCACGCGCGCCTCTTCGGTGACCTCGGCGATGGGCGTGGCCTCGAGGTTCTCCTCGCGAGCCAGCGCCAAGAACGCCTCCACGTCCTCGGCGGCCAGCGCCACGGCCATGCGCTCCTGGCTTTCGGAGATGGCAAGCTCGGTGCCGTCCAAGCCGTCGTACTTCTTGGGCACGCGATCGAGGTCGATGAGCAGGCCGTCGGCCAGCTCTCCCACGGCCACCGACACGCCGCCCGCGCCGAAGTCATTGCAGCGCTTGATGAGGCGGCACGCCTCGCCGCGGCGGAACAGGCGCTGAATCTTGCGCTCGACCGGTGCATTTCCCTTCTGCACCTCCGCGCCGCAGCTTTCAAGCGAACCCGCGGTGTGCGCCTTCGACGAGCCCGTGGCCCCGCCGATGCCGTCGCGGCCCGTGCGCCCGCCCAGAAGCACGATCACGTCACCCGGAGCCGGCGTCTCGCGCCGCACGTGGTCGGCCGGCGTGGCGCCCACCACCGCGCCGATCTCCATGCGCTTGGCCGCGTAGCCGGGGTGGTACAACTCGTTCACCTGGCCCGTTGCCAAACCGATCTGGTTGCCGTACGACGAGTAGCCCGCAGCCGCCGTCGTCACCAGCTTGCGCTGCGGCAGCTTGCCCGCAAGCGTCTCGCCCACCGGCACCGTGGGGTCGGCCGCGCCCGTCACGCGCATGGCCTGGTACACGTAGCTGCGCCCGCTCAACGGGTCGCGGATGGCGCCGCCCACGCAGGTGGCCGCGCCGCCGAACGGCTCGATCTCGGTGGGATGGTTGTGCGTCTCGTTCTTGAACAGGTACAGCCAATCCTGCTCTTCCCCGTCCACGTCCACCTTGCACTTCACCGTGCAGGCGTTGATCTCCTCGGACTCGTCCAGGCCGGTCAAGATGCCGCGGGCTTTCAGCCAGCGCGCGCCGATGGTGCCCATGTCCATGAGGCACACCGGTTTCTCCTCGCGCCCTAGTTCGCGACGCAGGTCCAGATAGCGCTCGTACGCGGCGCGCACGGCGTCGTCGTCGATGCGCACATCGGCAAGCCGCGTGCCGAACGTGGTGTGGCGGCAATGGTCGGACCAGTAGGTGTCGATCATCTTGATCTCGGTGATGGTGGGATTGCGCCCCTCCTCGGCGAAATAGCGCTGGCAGAACGCGAGGTCGGCCCCGTCCATCGCCAGCCCGCGCTCGGACAGAAACGCCGCCAGCCCCGCCTCGTCCAGATCGAGGAAGCCTTCAAGCACCTCCACGTCGGCGGGCACGGGCTGCTCCATCCGCAGCGTCGTTCGCGGCTCAAGCGATGCCTCGCGGGCCTCGATAGGGTTGATGACGTAGCGCTTGATGGCGGCCACGTCCTCGTCGGAAAGCGCGCCCTCCAGCACGTACACGGTGGCGCTGCGCACCTCGGGACGCGCGCCCTGGCTGATCAGCTGAATGCATTCGCTCGCGCTGTCGGCGCGCTGATCGAACTGGCCGGGAAGGTACTCCACCGCGAACACGACCCCGCCGCGCGCGTCGGGCATCTCCAACGTGGCCACGTCGGACTGCGGCTCGCTGAACACCGTGGGCACGCAACGCGCGAACAGCTCTTCCGAGATGCCCTCCACGTCGTAGCGGTTCAGCAGACGCAATCCCGCAAGCCGCTCGACGCCCACGATGTCGCGCAGCTCGTGCGCCAGCGCCTGGGCCGCGCCGTCGAAACCGGGCTTCTTCTCCACGTAGACACGAGAAACCATGACCCCGCCCTTCTCCTCCGCTTGGCTACTTGCTGGAATCCTTCGCACCGGCCTTGTCAGCCGCACGGGCATCGCCAGACGCGGAGGCCGCATCGGCCTTGCCGGCATCGCCCTTCGCACCTTCGGACGCCCCCTTTTCGGCCTTCGACAACCTGAAGCCGCTACCGAACAAGCCGCGTTTCTTCGGCGCATCGGACTCGGCGCTGGCCCCGGCTCCCTCGGCGCCTTCCTCGGCCTTCGCGGCGGCTTCCTTCTTGGCGGCGCGCTCGGCGGCCTTCTGCTGCTTCTCGGCCGCGCGCATCTCCTTCGTCTTCTTGCTCATCATCTCATCCTGATAGGCGCGACGCACCTTGCGGATCTTCGAGAAGTCCACGTAGAGCGCGCCGATGATGCACGCGTACGCCAAACCGAGCGAGACGTACGTGCCCGCCTCAGGAAGGAACGAGCGCCCCACCCACGACAGCGCCGTCAGCACGATGGCACCGATGAGCAAGCCCCACCACACCTTGCGCAGACGCTTGTACTCGGCAGTGGGGGGATTGTAGTACTGCCGGTCGATCTCGGCTTGCTTCGCGCGCTGGACGCGCTTCTCGGCCTTCTTCTGCTGCTTGGTCTTCACCGTGGGTTGCATGCGCACCGACGAGGCGGCCTTCGTCTTGGGCTTCGCCGACGCAGCGCTCTTGCGCGTCTGCCCGCGATGCTCGTCGGTTTGATAGCGGTCGTTCATAGGGTTGCGCTGGGACATGGTGCTCCCTCAAAAAACTCGTAGGTCCAATACTCAAACTCTCGCAAGCCGAAGGCGACCCGCAAGCCAAAGGCAAACCCGCAGGTTAAACGAACCCCGCAGGTCCACCCAAGTCAGCGAGAGGCGTTGAGGTGCCCGAGGTCGGCGTGAAAGCTTTGCGAAGCGTGCTGTGCACGTGAGCAAAGCTTGGAGCGCCGAGATCGGGTGCCTCAACGCCTCGCAGCGTCGAGGTGTTCCGGCTGCCGTCAGGCAGCCGGAACAAAAGCCCTGCCGGTGATCAGCTCGTAAGCCTGGATGTACTTCTGGCTCGTGCGCTCGATGATGTCCTGCGGCAAGCGCGGCGGGGTGCCCTGCTTGTCCCAGTTGGCAGTGAGCCAGTCGCGCACGAACTGCTTGTCGAAGCTGGGCTGGTCTTTGCCCGCCTCGTACTCGTCACCCGGCCAGAAGCGCGACGAGTCGGGCGTCAGCACCTCGTCGGCCAGGACGATCCTGCCATCGATGCGACCGAACTCGAACTTCGTGTCGGCGATGATCACGCCGCGCTCAGCCGCGTGGTCGCGCGCCTTCGTGTACACCGCAAGCGCCAGGTCGCGCAGCTGCGCCGCATCGTCCTCGCCCACCACTTCGGCCAAACGGTCGAAGCTGATGTTCTCGTCATGATCGCCGATCTCGGCCTTCGTGGACGGCGTGAAGATAGGCTCGGGCAGCTTCGAGGAGTTCACCAGGCCCGCAGGCAACTCGATGCCGCACACGGTGCCCTGCTTCTCGTACTCCTTGAGGCCGCTGCCGGCCAGATAACCGCGCACGATGCACTCAGCCGGGAACATGTCGGCCTTCTTCACCAGCATGAAGCGACCGCGCAGATAGTCGGCGTAGGGCTTGAACTGCTCGGGCAGATCGGCCACGTCGGCAGAGATCAGGTGGTTCTCCACCACCCCGTCCAAAAGCTCGAACCAGAAGCACGACAGCTGCGTGAGCACCGCGCCCTTGTGCGGGATCTCGTCCTCCAAGATATAGTCGAACGCCGAGATGCGGTCCGTCGCCACGAGCAGCAGCGCATCCCCTAAATCGTACAGATCGCGCACTTTGCCTTGCGCATCGGGCTTGATGTCGATTCCGCTCATGCTGGTCCTTTCGTCGCTCTCTCTCGACGTCGCGCGCCTTGGCGCGGCGGTCGGCGCGCCGCCTTCCCCGCCGACGCGTCCCATTATCGTCTATTTTTGGTCTTTGCGCGACTTTCCGCGCGATTTCTGCTGCTTTTGCTGCCGTTGCTGCTTCTGGCCCCTCTGCTGCTCCTCTTCCCAATACAGCGGAATATGGATGGTGAAGGTGGCGCCCTCGCCCTTGCGGCCCTCCACCTGCACCCAGCCGTTGTGGCGATCGACGATCTCCTTCACCACCGACAGGCCGATGCCCAAGCCGCCGCTTTCGCGCGTGCGGCCTGCGTCGGCGCGCCAAAAACGCGAGAACACCATCTTCGCCTCCTCGGGCGAAAGGCCGATGCCCGTGTCCTGCACCGCAATGGACGCCATGATGTCGCCGGCCTTCACACGTACGGAGATGTGACCGCCCTCGGGCGTGTAGCGCACGGCGTTCGAGATGAGATTGGCTGTGGCCTGACGGATCATGTCCGCATCGCCAAATACGCGCACGCCGCGCTCCCGCTCGTAAGACAGCGTAAGACCCGAATCGGCCACGAACGCCTCGTGCGTGGCCACGATGCCCTCGATAAGCTCGCCCACGTCCACGACCTCGGCCTTAAGGGGAGTGGAGCGGTTCTCGAGGCGCGAGAGCTTCAAGATGGCGTCCACGAGGCGGCTCAAGCGCTGCACTTCGGAGTTCACCGTCTCCAAGCGCTCCTCGTCGGCCTCGAACACGCCGTCCACCATGGCCTCCACCGTGGATTGGATGGCCATGAGCGGAGTGCGCAGCTCGTGCGCCACATCGGTGGTGAGGCGACGTTCCAGCTCGCGGTCGCGCTCGATGGAGTCGGCCATTTCGTCGAACGTCTCGCCAAGGTGCGCGATCTCGTCCTCGCCGTGCAGCTCGGTGCGCGCGGACAGGTCGCCCTCTTTGATGGCCTTCGCCGTCTTGGTCATGCGGTTGATGGGGCTCACCAAAGCCCGGGCGAACAGAAAGCCGATGCACGAGGCCAGCACGATGGCCAGCACGGTGGCGAAGGCCATGGCCTGGTACGAGTTATCAAGAAACGCCTCGTCGGTTTGCGTGGTCAGCGTCTCGGAGCCGTACACCCACACGCGCACCGACCCCACGGCCACGCCGTCCACCTTGACCGCGGCCGAGGCGAACCGATTGCTGTCGGCGGCCGGAGGCGTGAGCGTGCGCGACCCGGACCCTACGCCATCCCCGCCGTCCATGCCGTTGTCGATGCTAATCTCGGACGACGACCACACCACCGTGCCCGCCGGGTCGCCGGTGCGGTTGTCGACGATGTCCACGGCCACGCCCTCGCTCAATCCGGCGGCGTACTGGCCGATGCGGAACACCTCTTCGCTGCGCAGCGTGCCGGTGCCGGGTTTCTCCTCCGTGCCAGCGTACACGGCCGCGATGCGCTGGGCCGTCGATTCGGCCAACGATTCCATGTTCGATTCGGTGTAGGTTTGGAAATGCTGCTCCCACACGAACGAGAGCACGCCGATGGCCACGAGGGCCGTCATGATGGCCACGAACGCGAACGCAGCGGTCACGCGCGTTGTGTACGTAAAATTATCCCAGCTGAAACGCTTGCGAGGACGCTTCCTGCGCCCCTCGCCCTCGGAAGCGCGCGCAGCGGAGCCAGCCGCGCCGTCCTCGGCCTCCACCCTAATGCGCTCGACCGCCCCCGAGGCGCCCGTCGCATCGGACGGGCGCTCGAAAGCGGTCGTATGCTGTTCGCCCTGTTGCCCCACGTCGGATTACTGCGTGGCTTTGGTGGGATCCTCGAAGCGGTACCCCACGCCGTGCACCGTGTGCAGCCACTTCGGGTTGCGCGGGTTGTCGCCGATCTTCGCGCGCAGGTTCTTCACGTGGCTGTCGATGGTGCGCTCGT
>HHCFC01400__coassemble_1331_pt1 | contig 31379 bp, 22 predicted proteins | sample HHCFC01400__metabat2_high_PE_041 | metagenome-assembled genome bin HHCFC01400
TGCTGCGCAAGGTGGCCGTGATGGACGCCGGCGACTCCGACTACTTGCCGGGTCGCCAGGTGAACCGCTTCGAGTTCGAGAAGGCGGCCAACGAGCTGATCGCCGAGGGCAAGGAGCCGCCCGTGGGCCAGCCGCTTTTGCTCGGCATCACGAAGGCGTCGCTCGCCACGGATTCCTTCCTGTCGGCGGCCTCCTTCCAGGAGACGACGAAGGTGCTCACCGACGCGGCCATCGAGGGCAAGGTGGACCATCTGGCCGGCCTCAAGGAGAACGTCATCATCGGCAAGCCCATCCCGGCGGGCACCGGCCTTTCGCGCTACCGCGAGGTGGGGCTTACCTACAAGGGCCGTCCGGTGGCGGGCGTGCAGGGTGAGCAGCTGCCCGACTTCGCGCCCGATGCGCTTCGCGAGATCGAAGAGCTGTTGCCGCAGCCGCAGGATTGGTCGCTCGATGGCGAGGGCTACCTCAACATGGGGTCGAGCTACGGCAGCTACTACAGCGGGCTTTCGCTCGGCCACCGCGGGCCGCAGCTGTCCGACGAAGACGCGCGCCTGTACATCTACGACGATCTGGGCGTGTCGCAGCGCTGGGCCAACAAGTTCAGCGAGGCGGGCATCGAGACGGTGGCCGACCTCGTGGGACACACCGAGGAGGACCTGCTGCGCATCGAGGGCATCGGCGTGAAGGCTATCGAGGAGTTGAAGGAGGGCTTGGCGGCACGCGATCTCATGCACGTGATCGAGGACGACCTTGCTGCCACAAGCGACGATATGTCGCAGCTGCTCGACATGGTGTTCAGCCCCGACGATACCATCCTCATCGGCGGGGACGAGCCGCCCACGTTCGACACGTCCGGCGAGGACATGTTGGGCGAAGCCCTGCCGCCGCGCTCCTACCAGCGCAACCTGGAGGAGTTGGACGCGCTTCTGGGCTCGGTCGGCTCGCTTGGCTTCGGGTTGACCAGCAAAGAGGACGAAGAGGCATCCAACGATGCCGAGGACGTGGAGGAGTAGGCCACGCGAACGGGAGGGGGTGCGCTGCGGCGCGCCCCCTCTTTTCAAAGGCGGGTCGGCGCCCTCGCCCCCTTCTTTTCCATAAGCGGTTTTTGCGGTCTGCCCTCTGTGCCGCGACAGGGGGGCGATAGGGCATGCATCGCCCCCTGTCGCGACGAAAGATTCTCGACGGGAGGGCGGTTGCGCGATACGTGCGTCGACCGCTTCCGCTCAGGGTTCTCTCCCGTAGCTCTTCTTCCCTTCCCGCTATTTGAAAGGTGCTTCCATGACGCTCAAAACCTATCTTCCGGAAAACGAGGAACCGCCGTCGTCTCAGATCGGGGCGACGCTCGAAGCCCTTGCCGCCACCATCGCCGCCCGACGCGACGCGGGCGACGAGAGCTACACGCATCGTTTGCTCGTCGGTTCGCCGGACGGCGTGCTGAAGAAGGTTATGGAGGAATCCGGCGAGGTGGCGCTGGCTGCGAAGGACGTCGAGTCTTGGGCCACCTCATCGCTTGCCGCCACGCTTGCGGTGGCCGGCGCAGATGAGGGCGATGTCTTGTCTGTGGAGCTGCCGCCCGAGTACGCAACCGCCGTCGACCATCTGCGTTACGAGGCGGCCGATGTGGTGTATCATCTTCTCGTCGTGCTCGAACGTTACGGCATCGACCTCGACGAGTTCGCTGCGGAGTTGAACGCGAGGATGACGGAGGGCGAGCGCCCGCGAGGTGCCGTTCGCTTGCGCGAAGAGCATATCAAGAGAGGAAAGTAGGCGGTTCCGACGGCCTATGGCTGTCGGAACCGCTCGACGCTGCGACCTTCAGCAGCGCCCGATCTTCGCGGCGATGCCGATGACGTGCGTACCATAGTGCGCTTCGTCGTCGCCATCTCCTCGATCTCGGGTGCTGCCGAAGCCCTCGCTGGCTTTTACTGAACCGACTAGATTGGAGAGGGGCATCAACATGGCACGACTTTTCGGGACCGACGGCGTGCGCGGCGTAGCCAACACGCAGCTCACATGCGATCTGGCGTTCAAGCTCGGCCAAGCGGCGGTGGCGTTTCAGGGTAAGACCGTCCTCGTCGGCAAGGACACGCGCCTGTCGGGCGACATGCTGGAGTCGGCCGTGGCGGCCGGCATCATGTCGATGGGCGGCACGGCGTTGTTGGCGGGCATCGTTCCCACGCCGGCTGTCGCGCTGCTCGTGCGCGAGCTCGCCTGCGACGGCGGCATCGTGATCTCGGCGTCGCACAACCCGCCCGAGTACAACGGCATCAAGCTGTTCGACAGCCAGGGCTTCAAGCTGCCCGATGCGGTGGAGGACGAGATCGAGGCGTTCGTGGCTGCGGGCGGCGCGACGGCCGATGACCTGCCGGCGGGCGACGCCGTGGGCGTGGCGCTGCCGGTGGAGGAGGCGTGCGAGCTTTATATCGCGCATGCCGTGTCCACGGTGGCCGACGAGGGCATCGATCTCGCGGGCCTCAGGGTGGCGCTCGACGTGGGCCACGGGGCGTCCTGCATGACGAGCGCCGAGGCGCTGCGCCGTCTGGGCGCCGACGTGACGGTGATCAACGAGGATTTCGACGGCACCGACATCAACGTCCAGTGCGGTTCGACCCATCTCGAGCCCGTGCGCGCGCTCGTGGCTGAGATCGGGGCGGACGTGGGCATCGCGCACGACGGCGATGCCGACCGCGTGATGATGGTGGACGCGCAAGGCAACGAGGTTGACGGCGACGTGGTGGAGGCCGTGTGCGCCATCGATCTCAAGAAGCGCGGGCTGTTGCCCGGCAACACGGCGGTGTCGACGGTCATGTGCAACCTGGGCCTCTCGCACGCGCTGCGCGATGCGGGCATCGAGCTTGTCCAGACGAAGGTGGGCGACCGCTACGTGCTCGAGGCCATGCGCGAAGGCGGCTTCGCCATCGGGGGCGAGCAGAGCGGCCACATGATCTTCCTTAAGCACAACTCAACGGGCGACGGCCTCGTGACGGCGCTGCAGTTTCTGGCGGCGTGCCGCCGTGCGGGCGCGTCGGTCGAGGAGGCCGCGCGCGTGATGACGCGTTTCCCCCAGACGCTCATCAACGTGGAGGTGGCCGACAAGCACGCCGTGGACGGCAACGCCGCCGTGCGGGAGGCCGTGGCCGCCGCCGAGGCGGCTTTGGGGGATTCCGGGCGCGTGCTCTTGCGCCCTTCGGGAACCGAGCCGGTGGTGCGCGTCATGGTGGAGGCCGCGTGCGCCGAGGACGCCGAGCGCCATGCGCGCGCCATCGCCGAGGTGGTCGAGCGCGAAGTCTGAGGACGAGGTCGGGCTTCGCGTCCCGCATGCGAGGCCCGTTCGCGGGGCCGATCTTTCGCGAAAGCCCCCTGTCGAAGACGGCAGGGGGCTTTTAGTTGCGGCCTTTGCTTGGTTGTGGAATCGCTGCGACCCCTCAGTCGGCGAGCGCGAGCCCGTCTGTCGGCATCGGCGCGCCCGAGGCCTCCCTGCCGCGCAACTGGGCCCGCGCCTCGCGCTGCAGCGCGCGGAAGTTCCAAAACGTCACGGCAAAGCAGATGAGCGCGTACACGAGCACGAGCGATTCCTTCGCCGAGCCGAACGGCGGCACGAGCGCCGCCTTGCTGGCGAAGGAGTAGAGCATGATGAGCAGAAACGGCAGGAGCATCGCGTACTCCTTCTTGAAGAACCGCTCGAGCTGAAATCCCCCGCCGCGCAGCGTGCGCTTGCTGGCCACGAACAGGGCGATGCCCGCGTGCATGGCTGCGAGCGCGACGAAGAACCACGGCTTCTCAAGGAACTGCATGATGGTGATGCAGCCGAACGTCAGAACGGCTGCGGCCATGAACAAGGCGAGCCCTGCGGCAGGGTAGCGGGTCGGGGTCATGCGTCCTCCTTGCTCGCCCGCACGACTTTGCGGGCACGGATCTCGTCGCTGCCATGATACGGCAAAAGCGGACGCGCGCAATCGGTTCGCTCGAATAGCCGCGAAAACCCCTAGAGCGCCCTGGGCGGTCTAGGCGGCTTCTCCCTTCGCCTCTTCTGCGGCGGCAGGCTCGCCTTCGTTGCGCGAGTTCGATCCGCTTGGCAGCAGAGGGGCCGCTCTCGTCCTGCGCTCGCGTGGCGAGCTCGGCCCCTTTCCAGCTCTCTGCGCCTCAGCGCACGAACTTGCTCAGGATGCGAACGAGCAGGCTCGGTTTGCGCGCATCGGGCTCCGAAGCGGTGGTCACGCGGCTCAGCTGCGTTTCCGCTGTGCGTGGCGCACTGCTCTCGGCGATGGAAACCTCGATGACGTCGGCTTCGAGCGCCGCCTTCTCATGTTCGCCGCCTTCTGTGCGGCCTTCGGCGGTCTTGGCCGCTTGGGCCGCTTGCTCGGCGGCGCGCGCGGCGGCTTGCACGGCCAGCTCGGCGGCAGTGTTCGCCGCGGCGGCGATCACTTCGGCCTCGTGCGCGCTCGCGCGTGCATCGGACAGGCGCACGTCCTTCCCGTTGGCTTCGCGCTCGGTCATCTCGTTCGTCGCCATAAGCTGCTCGGCCCGCCGCCGCGCCACGTCGCGAGAGGCCTCCCGCTCGGCCGCTTCGAGTCTGCGCTGCTGCGCGCGCTTGATGAGGAAGTCCTGCGAGTCGAACAGCTCCGTCTCGCCTTCGTTGCCGCGCCTCGCGAACGCTCCGAGGGGCGTGTAGCTTCTGTCGGATAGAAGCTCGCGCAGCTTCGCCGTATCGCTCATGCACACGTCCAGGTAGCCGAGGATCTGCTCGCGCAGGTCGGCGTCGAGGATGGGCCAGGCGATCTCGATGCGCTTGTCCATGTTGCGCGTCATGAGGTCGGCGCTCGACAGGTACGCTTTCATGTCCTCGCGCGGGCCGAAACCGTAGATGCGGCTGTGCTCCAGAAGCCGCCCGACGATGGACACCACGCGCACGTTGTCGGTGAACCCCTCGATTCCCGGCACGATGCACGAGATGCCGCGCACGAACATGGTCACGGGCACGCCGGCCTGCGACGCCTCGACGATCTTCTCGATCACGTCCTTGTCGGTGACGGAGTTCGTCTTGAAAAAGAGGCCGCACGGCCGCCCCGCGCGCGCCCGCTCGATCTGCGCGTCGATGTTCGCCAGGATCATCGGCTTGATCTGCAGGGGAGCAACCCAGAGGATGCCGTAGTTATCGGAGGTGTTCTCAAGCCCCATGTTGCGGAAGAACTCGGTGGCGTCGCGGCCGATCGTCTCATCGGCGGTGATGAACGACAGGTCGGTGTAGAGCTTTGCCGTCTTCTCGTTGTAGTTGCCGGTGCCCAGCTGTGTGATGTGCTGCAGCCCGGAGTCGGTCTGGCGCGTGATGCAGCAGATTTTCGAGTGCACCTTGAAGTCGCGAAAGCCGTAGATCACCTTGCAGCCGGCCTGCTCGAAGCGCTGCGACCACTCGATGTTGTTGCTCTCGTCGAAGCGGGCGCGCAACTCGAACAGCGCCGTGACCTCCTTGCCGTTCTCGGCTGCGGCGATGAGCGCTTCGGCGAGATGCGACTGGCTGGCCAGGCGGTACAGCGTGATCTTGATGGAGATGACGGTCGGGTCGTTCGCTGCCTCGCGCAGAAGCTGCACGAAGGCGTCCATGCTCTCGTAGGGGTAGGACAGAAGCACCTCGCGCTCGGCCACTTGGTCGATGATGCGCCGGTTGCGGTCGAGGCATGCGGGCCACTGGGGCGAAAACGGCGGGTTCGTGAGCGCGGCGCGCAGCTTTTCGGGCAGACGCGCGCCGAGGCCCCACGTGTAGCTCATATCGAGCGGCACCGGGGTGGCGTACACCTGGTGCGCCTTCAGGCCGAGGCGCTTGAGCAGAAGCTTCTCGAGCGTGCTCGAGAGCGGCCGCTCGCATTCCAGGCGCACCGGGGCCAAGCGCGAGCGTTTCTTGAGGATGCGCTTCATGTGCTCGCGATAGTCCTCGTCCGCCTCGTCCGACCCTTCGGTGGCGTCGAGGTCGGCGTTGCGCGTGACGCAGACGACGTTCGTGTGCTTCACGGCGTACATGCTGAATATCTCGGCGGCCACCATCTCGATGGCGTGCTCGAGCAGGATGAACTGCATGCCCTCGCCCGGCAGCTCGATCACGCGCTCGCATTGGCGCGGCATAGGCACGAGGCCGAGCGTCACGCCCTCGGCGCCGAGGTTCTTCGCCTTGTCGGCTTTCTCGGCCCTTTCGCTTTTGTCGGCGCCCTTGGCCTTTGCGGCCTTCTTCTTGGCGGCGTCGCGGTCCTCGTCGAGGCGCACCACCACGTACAGCGCGCCGTTCTCCAGATGAGGGAACGGATGGCGCGCGTTGATGATCTGCGGCGAGAGGAACGGCATGACGTTTTGGTGCACGTGACGGGTCAGAAACGAGCGTTGCTCGTCGTTTAAGTCCTTGGGGCGCAGGTGGCTCACGCCGTGCTCGCGGAGCAGGCGGCGCACCTCTTCGAACGTGCGCTCCTGGATGGGGTAGAGTTCGTGGCAGCGCTCGTAGATAGCGGCAAGCTGCTCGGCCGGCGTGAGGCCCGACTTCGAGTCGACGATGTGCTTCTTCACGAGCGCGAGGTCGGTCAGGCTGCCCACGCGCACCATGAAGAACTCCTGCAAGTTGCTCCAGAAGATGGAGATGAAGTTGAGGCGCTCGAGCAGCGGCACCGTCTCGTCGGCGCCTTGGTCGAGCACGCGCTCGTTGAACGCGAGCCAGGAAAGCTCGCGGTTCTGCAGGTAAGGGGGCGCGATCGGAGCAGCCCCCTCGGCATCTGCGCCGCTCTGCACGTTCGGCAGGGGCTTGCGAGTCCGATCGGCGTCTGCGTTGCGGGCATCGCCGTTTCCCGCGTCCGCTTGCGCGGCATCGGGCACCGCCTTCGGCTGCAGGGCCTGCTCCTTCTCGACGAGGTCGATCGACGGCTTGTTCGGCGTTTTCATAGACGTCCCCTTCCTGTACGTTGCCGACCGCGCGCTCAACGCGCCGACGGCGACAGCATGCGCTCGATGAGGTAGCCCTCGCGCACACCGTACTTGCAAACCTCTAGGCGCTCGGCCCCAAGGGCCTCGAACAGCGCGAGGAGGATGACGCATCCCGGCACGAGCGTGTGGATGCGCTCGGCGGAGGCTTTGAGCGCCGTGTGCGCGAACGCGTCGGGGTCGACGCGGCACCAGTGCAGTATGGCACGAACGTCGTCGGGCGTCATGGTTTTTGGGCGAGCGCCCCCGCCTGCGGTCTGCGCGAGCATCTTGGCGGCGGCGCGGACGCTACCTCCGATGCCGAAGAGCGTTTCGGCGCGGTACGCCTCGGCCTGCGGCAGCTCGGCCAGACGCCCGAGCAGTTCGGCTGCGATGGCGTCCATCTCGGGCCCGGTGGGCAGGATGGACCTCACGTGCGCGGCGAACGACGAGAGCGACCCTTGGCCGATGCTCGCGTCGTCGAAGTCGCGCCCGTCCTCGATGCGTGTGAGCTCGGTGGACCCGCCGCCGATGTCCACGAGCGTGCCGCGCTTCGCCGAGCGGTCGCACGTGGCGCCGACGAAGCCGAGGTGCGCCTCGTCACGGGCTGACAGCAAGTTGATGGGCAGCCCGCTCGCGTCCTCGATGGCGGCAACGGCCTCGGCGCAGTTCGCCGCGTTGCGCAGCACAGCGGTGGCGAACACCTCGAGGCGCTTGCAGCGGTAGAAGCGCGCCCGCTTCGCGTGGCCCTTGAGCACGCTCGCGGCCTTCTCTATGCCGGTCTGCGTGAACGCGCCGTCCTCCACGTAGGCCGCGAGCCCCGCCATCACCTTGTCGTTGGCGAGGCTTTTGAAGTCGCGGTTCGTGTAGGCGGCCAGACGGTCGTCTTTCACCTCGTACACGACGAGGCGGATGGAGTTCGATCCGAGGTCGACAACTCCGTAGTTGGGCATGGCGCTTCCTTGTCTCTCGCGCTTCGCGTTTTGCGGCTGCGCGCCGTCCTTTCGGACGCTGCGCGGCTCGGTCAACGATTCCATTCTAAAGAACCTGCGCCCGTTGCGCAAAGCGAGCTGCTGGATTGCCGCCAAGATTTTACCGAAGCTTGATGGGGGCGTCGGCGGCCATGCGCCGATGGGGGCGCGGCCGCGAGGGGCTGCGTGGAGACAGTCCGGTCTTCGCCGCAGCCGCCCTTCCGCGCTCGCGTTTGCGTTTTCTTCCGTCGAACTCCCGCGGACACGCGTCTGATCGTCTCTACTGGCGTTCTTCGCTCCCCTCCGTCAGGTCGGGCCGTGGGTCTTCCGGGTGAGAGGGGCGATGCAGGCGCGTTGCCCTCCGGCGTGCAGCGGGCGGCGGTCTTTTTTGGCCGCGGATCGGCGTTCTGGCACGGATTTCGGCGCTTTTCATGAGAAAAGGGGGAGAGGGGAGGGTGAATCCCCAGGTGGCGAACTGGAGATCGCGCCCGGGTGGGTGCGTTTCGTGCCAGAACGCCGATCCGCGGCCATTTCGCGACGAGCAATCCGCACGGGATGGATGCGCGCGGCGGGGTCGGGCGTTTGCGCCTCCGCGTTCTTGAGTTGCGCTCGCGCATCCGCTCTCACGTTGCGCTTGCAATTCCCCGCGCTTCCGCATTCCTGGCTCTTTCCCTGCGAGACGGGGTCGGCCCGCCCCTGTGGTATGATGGCCGGGCTACCGGAGAAAGGACGAGCCATGCTGGAAACCGTCGACTTCTCGCTTGCGCCGCTGCCGAAAGAAGAGTACCGGCAGCGGCGCGATGCGCTCATGAAGCGCCTGGTCGTGCTGCAGCAGCAAGCGCGCGAACGGGGTGTGGGCCTCGTCGTGCTGTTCGAGGGGTGGGACGGCGCCGGCAAGGGAAGCCGCATCTCCGATCTCATGTACCACCTCGACGCGCGCGCCACGAGCGTGCACGTCACCGAGAACCTCGACGTGGAGGCCGCGCGCGCCTTCGCGGGGTCCGAGTACGGCGTCACCGGCTTCTATCCTGCCATGCAGCAGTTCTGGCAGGCGCTCGGCATGCGCGGCACCATCACGTTCTACGATCGCGGCTGGTACACCGTCGCCACCCAGCGCATGCTCTACGCCGAATACGGCGATCTCGTGTTGGGCGGTCGCAGCGCCGAGGGGGGCGAGAACGCGAAGGAGAAGGGGAGGCCGATGGCCGCGGCCATCGCCGAGGCGCGCGACGAGCGCCACATCGACTCGCTGCGCCGCGCGCTCACCTCGGCGGCCGACTTCGAGCGGCAGCTCGTCGACGACGGCTATCTCGTGACGAAGTTCTTCGTCCACGTCACGAAGGAGGCGCAGAGAAAGCGCCTCGTCCGTCTGCACGACGATCCCGCCACGCGCTGGCGTGTGGACGAGCGCAAGCTGGCGAGCGTCGATGCCTACGAGGAGGCTTACCGCCTCTACGACAACCTGCTCGAGGGAAGCGATTTCTCCTATGCGCCGTGGCACCTGGTCAACGGAGAGGACAAGCGCCGCGCGAACCTCGAGATAGCGAAAACGCTTGTCGACGTGCTCGAAGCCGCGCTCGCGGCGGCGCCCGACGCCGAGGCCGCCCAGGCCGCAGCGAAGGCGCAGGCGAACTCGGCCGGCGCTCTGGCGGGCGCTTCGTGCGCAGAGCGCACGCCCGAGGAGGCGGCGCGCGTCCTCGAGGAGGCCGAGCGCGCTGCGGCCGAGGCAAGCGCCCGCGCCCCGCGCGCGTCGCGCTTCCGTCTTCTGCCCGACCCGCCGGAGGCCGATGGAAAGGACAGCGCGCCCGCCCTCGACCCGGAGGTCTACAAGCGCGAGCTCAAGGAGCAGCAGAAGCGCCTCAACCGGCTGGAGATGGAGATGTACCAAAAGCGCATCCCCCTCATGCTCATGTACGAGGGGTGGGATGCGGCCGGCAAGGGCGGCAACATCAAGCGCGTGGCCCAGGCGCTCGACGCGCGCGCCTACACCATCTTCCCCAGCCCCGCCCCCACCAAGCCCGAGCTTCTGCACCCGCACCTGTGGCGCTACTGGACGCGGTTGCCGAAGGCGGGCCACGTGGGCATCTACGACCGCAGCTGGTACGGACGCGTGCTCGTGGAGCGCGTGGAGGGCTTCGCGTCGGTGGCTGAATGGACGCGCGCCTACGACGAGATCAACGAGTTCGAGCGCGAGCTGGTGCGTTGGGGTGCCATCCTGCTGAAGTTCTGGGTGGACGTGAGCCCCGAAGAGCAGCTGTGCCGCTTTCGCGACCGCGAGGAGGATCCCGCCAAAAGGTGGAAGATCACCGACGAGGACTGGCGCAACCGCGACAAGCGCCCCCAGTACCAAGCCGCGGTGGACGACATGCTGCGCCTCACGTCCACGCCCATCGCCCCCTGGATAGTGCTCGAGAGCGACGACAAGCGCCGCGCCCGCGTCGAGGCGCTCAAAATCATCAACGACGCCCTCGAAGCGCGCTTGCGGGAAACCTGAGATAGCGCTACTATGGATGCCGACATCGAACGCGACCGTGCGCGCTTGCGCGCTTGAATGCAAAAAGGGGTAATCAGCATGACGCTTTTCGGAATCACCGTGCCCATGGAGGCCATCTGGATCATCGTGGCCATCATCGTGCTCATCATCGTGGTGTTCATCGCGAAAGGCTTCATCGACGAGATGAAGAAGTAGGGCGCCGTCTCCGGCTCCCGTCGGAAACGTGCGTTTTTTCGCAGAACGCGCCCCCATCTCGGGGGCGTTTGTTTATTATGTAACGGTTGAGAGACGGCAAGTTGCGACTGTCCTGCGGCGGCGTTCGGCGGGTTCGGCGCCTCCGTTCGACGGCGTTTGGAGGGCGAGTATGTCCGAATATCCACAGCATCCCGACGTTCCCCCGCGCGGTCGCCATGCGCGCGGGCCGGTGCCCCAAGATCCGGCATCGCAGCCGCAGCGCAGCTTCGGCGCGGGCCGGCCCGCGCCCCAGGCGGGCGACCGGGCCGGTGCGCAGCCTCGGCCCGGCCAGATCCCTCCCGCTGCGAACGCGTACCGCCGACCGGGCGCCGCGCCGGCGTCCCAGAGCGCTCGCCCCCAGGGCGGCGCTGCGCAGCCGGCGCAGGGAAGGCCCCAGGGTGCGCGGCAGACGGGGCCGTACCGTCCGCAGGGCGCCGCGTGGCAGGCGGGGCAGCGCCGTCCGCAAGGCGTGCCAGGGACGCAAAGGCCCCAGGGCGCTTCCGGAACGTACCGTCCGGCGCAGCCTGCGGGAGGCTACCGTCCGGCGCAGCCCGCAGCCGGCCGCGGACCGTCCGCAGCGCCGAAGAAGGGCGGCCCGTGGCGCGTCGTGTTCTGGGTCGCGCTCGTCGTGTTCGTCATCGCGCTCGCGGCCCTCGGCGTGATCGGATTTAGCTACTGGCAGGGTCAGCGCGCCTACGACGACATCGCCGAGCAGGCGTTCTCGGCTCCGTCCGACATCGAGGGCACGTCGCTTGCCGACCTTTCGGTGGACTGGGATGCGCTGCGCGCCATCAACCCCGACGTGGTGGGCTGGATCTACGTTCCCGGCACGGTGGTGAACTACCCCATCGTGCACACCGACGACGACAGCACCTATCTCACGCGCGACTTCAACGGCAACGAGGGGGGGTCCTGGCTGCCCACGTACGGCACCATCTTCCTGTCGGCGGCGAACACGGGCGATTTCTCCGATCCGAACAACATCGTCTACGGCCACCATTTGAACAACGGGTCGATGTTCGCATGCTTCGCGGACTTCGCCGACCAGGCCACCTTCGACGAGCATCGGACGATCTACCTGCTCACGCCCCAAGGCAACTACCGCCTGACCACGTTCTCGCTCATGCACGTGGACGAGAACGATCCGCTCGCGCAGACGAGGTTCACCGACGACGCCGCTCGCGTGGAGTACGTGCAGGACAAGATCGACCGCTCGGTCGTGAAGGCCGACGGCATCGCCGCGGCCTCCGACATGGGGCGCACGTTCGCGTTCGCCACATGCGACAACGTCGTTTCGAGCAAACGCTACGTGCTGTTCGCCTCCGTGACCGAGAGCACGGCCGACGCTTCGGCCGATCCCGATGCCGTCCAGGCGGTGGGGGAGGCGGCCGCCGAGACGACGGGGGAGGCCGCCGGCGAGGCGTCCTCGGGCGACGCCGGGGAGGCCACCGCGTGAGCGTCCTTCGACATCGCGCCCGACTTGGCTGCTCGGAGCGTCCCGACCGGTTGGAGGAGGAGTGCGCCGTCTTCGGCGTGTTCGCTCCGGGTGAGGACGTCGCGCGCATGACGTGCTTCGGCTTGCAGGCCTTGCAGCATCGCGGTCAGGAGAGCGCCGGCATCGCCGTGGGCGACGGCGAGACGATGATGGCGGCGAAGGATCTGGGATTGGTCACGCAGGTGTTCGACGAGGCCACGCTGGCCGCGCTCGAGGGGTTCGTGGCCGTGGGGCACGTGCGCTACTCCACGAGCGGCGGCGCGGCCTCATGGGAGGCGGCCCAGCCGCACATCTCGGCCATCGACGACGTGCTGATCGCGCTCGCGCACAACGGCACGCTTGTGAACACGGCGGCGTTGCGCGCCCGGCTCGTCCGCGACGGCGTGCAGCTGCGCGCCGGCACCGACAGCGAGGCGGCCGCGAAGCTCATCGGCCAGGTGACGCAGAAGACGCACCATTTGCGCAACGGCATCCGGCATGCGATGGAGGCGATCGAGGGCGCCTATGCCATGGTGCTGGCCAGCCCCGACGCGCTCTATGCGTTCCGCGACCCGAACGGCATCCGTCCGCTGTGCATCGGCGAGTTGCCGCAGGGCCGCGGCTGGGTCGTGTCCTCCGAGACGTGCGGGCTCGACATCGTGGGCGCGACGTACGTGCGCGACGTGGAGCCGGGCGAGATCGTGCGGTTCAACGCCGAAGGCGTGCACTCCGAGCAGGGCGTCTCCGCAGGTCGGCGCGCCTCGTGCATCTTCGAGTACGTTTACTTCGCCCGCCCCGACAGCGTGATCGACCATCAGAGCGTCTACCAGGCTCGGCGCTCTTTGGGCCGCATCCTCGCGCAAGAGGCGCCCGCGGAGGCCGACCTCGTGCTGGGCGTGCCCGACTCGGGCGTGCCCTCGGCCCTCGGGTTCGCGGCCGAGAGCGGCATCTCGTATGCGGACGGCATCGTGAAGAACCGCTACGTGGGCCGCACGTTCATCGAGCCGACGCAGGCCATGCGCCAGCTGGGAATACGCCTCAAGCTCAACCCGCTGCCGTCGGTCATCCGCGGCAAGCGCCTCGTCGTCATCGACGACAGCATCGTGCGCGGCAACACTTCGAAGAAGCTCGTGCAGATGCTGCGCGACGCGGGCGCGGTCGAGGTTCACCTGCGCATCGTGAGCCCCGAGGTCAAGTGGCCGTGCTTCTACGGCATCGACACCGACACGCGCGATCAGCTGATCGCGGCGAACATGAGCCTGGACGAGATGAACGCGTGGATCGGTTCCGATTCTTTGGCCTTCATCTCGCTCGAAGGATTGCGGGCGGCTGTGTCCGACGCACGACACCAGGGCTTTTGCGATGCTTGCTTCACGGGAGACTACCCGGTGGCCATCCCTGAGGCGCTCGCGGCGAAAAGCTTTTCAACTAAGAAGGATTTCGAGGACGTGTACGCCGAAGGCGCCAAGGGCGCCGACGTATAGAACCCAGAAGCGCAAGGAGAGAGCATGACCGACAGAATCACCGTCAACCCGGCCCAGAATAGCGACGCCCCCTCTCTGCCCAGCTGGATGGGCGAGGAGGCCGTGACCTACGCCCAGGCGGGCGTGGACACCGCCGAGGGCGCGCGTGCCGTCGAGGCCATCAAGGACGTGGTGCACGCCACGTACCGCCCCGAGGTGGTGGGCGACATCGGCGGCTTCGGCGGCCTGTTCTCCATCGCGGCGGCCAAGAACATGATCGACCCGCTTTTGGTGAGCGGCACCGACGGCGTGGGCACGAAGCTCAAGGTGGCGCAGCTGGCCGGCAAGCACGACACGGTGGGCATCGATCTGGTGGCCATGTGCGCGAACGACATTTTGGCGTGCGGGGCCGAGCCTTTGTTCTTCTTGGACTACGTGGCCATCGGCAAGTTGAAGGCCGAGAATGTGGCCGAGATCGTGAAGGGCATCGGCGAGGGGTGCAAGCAGGCGGGCTGCGCGCTCATCGGCGGCGAGATGGCCGAGCATCCCGGCGTGATGGAGGCGGACGACTACGACTTGTCCGGCTTCTGCGTGGGCGTGGTGGATCGGCCGCGCATGCTCGATCCCGAGAGCGTGCGCGAGGGCGACGTGCTCGTCGGCCTCGCGTCGAGCGGTCTGCACTCCAACGGCTACTCGCTCGCGCGCAAGGTGTGCGTGGAGGGAAAGACGCACTACGAGCTGCGCCTCGCGCGCGAAGAGCTTGGCGGCGCCAGCGTCGAGGAGGCGCTTTTGGCCCCCACGCGCATCTACGTGAAGCCGGTGCTGTCTGCGCTTAAGGCATGCCCCGGCGCCGTGCGCGCGCTCGCGCACATCACGGGCGGCGGCATCACGGAGAACCTCGACCGTGCGCTGCCCGAGGCGTGCGACGCCGAAGTCGATCTGGGCACGTGGCCCGTGCCTCCCATCGCGAAGTTCGTGTGCGACGCCGCGCATCTCGACGAGGGGGAGGCGCTCAAGACGTTCAACATGGGTCTGGGCATGATCCTCATCGTGGATCCCGCCCGCGCCGAGGAAGTGGAGGCCGCCTTGCGCGCCGCCGGCGAGACGACCTACCGCGTGGGGCGCGTCGTCGCGGGTTCGAAGGCGGTGCGCTACGCGAACGAGGGCGCGCTCTACGGGTGCGAGGGATAGGCGTCGGGCCGGGCTTGTAGGTACGCGATGCGTTCCGCGGGTTTGCGGTTCGCGCTCGCATGCTGCGGCGCGCGGTGCTTTGATCGGTATCGGTTTGCGATGGGTTTGAAAGGCGCTGTGCGATCGGGGAAGAAGACGGTAGTCGGCGGTGCGTGACCGTTCGGGAGCTTTGAGATGGTTGGCGTGCGCGCGGGCGGTTCTGTAAGGACGAGGCGCGCCGTTTCGCGTTGCGGTGTGAAACGGGCAGAGATGGAAGGTTGGGAATCGGAAGGAGGAGCGATGGAGCCGTTGAAGATCGGGGTGCTGCTTTCCGGTAGCGGGACCAATTTGCAGGCTATCATCGACGCGGTGCGCGATGAGGGGCTGCCGGTGGATATCGTGAAGGTGATCTCGTCGCGGCCGGACGCGTACGGCATCGAGCGCGCGCGGGCGGCGGGTATCCCCGCGGTGGCGCTCAACCGCGACGTGTACGCCGACCCGCTGGCCGCCGACGCGCGCATCGTGGAGGAGCTGCGCGCGGCGGGCGCGGAGTACGTGGCGATGGCGGGCTACATGCGCAAGCTCACGCCCGTGATGCTGGACGCGTTCCCCGACCGCGTGCTGAACCTGCACCCGGCACTGCTGCCGTCGTTCAAGGGCGCGCATGCCATCCGCGACGCCTATGAGGCGGGCGTGAAGGTGACGGGCGTGACCGTGCATTTCGCGAACGAGGACTACGACAAGGGCCCCATCGTGGCGCAAGAGCCGGTGCGCGTGGAAGAGGGCATGTCGCTGGACGAGTTGGAGGCGGCCATCCACGCGGTGGAGCATGCGCTGTACCCGCGCGTGCTGCGCTGGGTGGCGGAGGGCCGCGTGACCATCACCCCTGAAAGGACGGTGCGCATCGCATGAAACGGGAGACGCTTGAGGCGATCATCGCCGATTTGAAGGCCGGGCGCGCGCCCGCGCTTTCCACGGAGGACTTCCCCTGCTTCTCGGCAGAGGCCTTGGAGGGCAACGAGCATGTGTCGCCCGCGTATTTGGACGCGCTGGCGAAGCGCCTCACGGCGGCCGACATCCCCACGTTCGAGCGGGCCATCCGCGCCATCGACGAGGGCGATCTGGCGTGGCTGGGCTTCAAGATCGTCTACGATGCAGACGAGGCGCAGCGCAACACCGACAACGAGGTGACGAAGAAGTACGGCGACACAGGCTCGGCCGACGGGGAGCCGCTCGTGTTCTTCTGCAACGACGCGAAGGAGATCGTGGCGTCGCGCGAGCCGAGCCCGCGCGACGTGTTCCAGATGAAGGACGTCACGCGCGGCCCGAGCATGCACAACGAGCAGTTCGAGGGCTTGACGTGGCTTTCCGTGCCGCTGTTCGAGGCGGTGCGCGTGTGGCTTCTGGGCGCGTCGGACGCGGCGAGCGAGGTGGCGGCGCTGGCCGCGCACGTGGGCTTCGACGTGACCGTGGTGGACTACGACCCCGCCTACGTGAGCGAGGCGCGCTTCCCGAGCGCCCGGCGCATCGTGCTGGAGGGCGGCGGCTTCGACGGGCTGGCCGAGCTTGCGTGCACGCCGCAGGACTACGTGTGCGTGCTGACGCGCGGCCACATGTTCGACCCCGAGGGCTGCGTGTGGGCCACGCGGCACGGCGCGCACTATGTGGGTATGATGGGCTGCGCGGGCAAGAACGACCGCGTGCACGACCTCGTGCTGGCCGCCGGGGCCACAGAGGAGGACTGGGAGCGCGTCAAGCGCCCCATTGGCCTGAAGTTCGGCGCGAAGACCCCCGCCGAGCTGGCCATCGCCATCGTCGCCGAGCTGGTGGACGTGCGCTACCGCCAACGCTACACCGAAGAGGCCCGCGCCAAGCACGAGAAGAGCCTGGGGCGGGAGTAGGGCCGCGCGTTAGTATTCGCCCGCGCGCTTCCTGCGACAAGGATGGGGTTGGCGGTTCGGGATGCCGGGTCGCCAACCCCAACCCGCTTGGGTTTCATTTTGCGATGGTGAGTCACCCTGCGTTCCCCATCGACGCCCCTGGGGCCGTTGGGGACGGGGTGGCCATCTTGCCTCCCTGTCGGCCCGCTTTCGCCCGTCTTACGCCGCGGGCGCCTCCGCGCGCTTGATGGAGCGCACGAGGTGCACGGAGCATACGGCGAACGCCGCCAGCCCCACGAGCGCGCCCGCCAACCCCACGTCGGCGATGCCCGCCGCTTGCGCCACAGCCCCGCCGATCCACGTGCCGCTTCCTATTCCCAGGTTGAAGATGCCCGAGTACGCCGACATGGCCACCGCTGAGGCGTCTTCCGTCGAATTGGCCAGCACTTCCGACTGAAACGCCACGTTGTAGGCAGTGTAGCATGCGCCCCACAGCGCGCATACGGCCACCGTTGCCGTCGCGCTTGCCGCCGTCGCCAAAAGCAGGGCCATCGACGCCGCCACGCCGATGACGACGGCGCGCATGAGCGGGAAGCGCATGCGGCCGTAGGTGCGCGAGAGCAGGGCGCTGCCCGCCATGCCCGCCGCACCGTAGAGCACCAGCGTGAGGGTGATGAGGTCGTCAGGGAAATGGGCCACCTGCTGCAAGAACGGCTCGATGTAGCTGTAGCAGGTGAAGTGCGCGGTGGCGAACAGCGCGGTGACCACGTAGATGTTGCGCAGCGCGGGCGCGGCGAAGAGCGTCGGAAGCTCGCGGGGCGAGAAGGGCTTTCCCGCGGCGAGGCGAGGGGTGGCCGCGGCGAGGTAGGCCAGGATGCCCAACGCCACCGCGCCCACGCAGGCGAACGTCATGCGCCAGCCGAGGAGCAGCCCTATGGCGCGGCCGAGCGGCAGCCCGCACACCATGGCGACGGACGATCCCGTGACGATGACGCCCACCGCGACGCCGCTGTGCTTCTCGCCCACCACGCGCACCGCCAGCGGCGAGGCGATGGACCAGAACACCGCATGGGCCGCCGCCACCATGAGGCGCGCGCCCACGAGCAGGGAAAACGACGGGGCCAGCGCCGAGGCGACCTGTCCTGCGGCGAACAGGGCGATGGAGGCCAGCAGCACGGCCTTGAGGTTGAACCGCGAGGCGAGCACCATGAGGGGGATCGACAAGAGCGCAACCGCCCACGCGTACAGCGAGATGATGAGCCCCGCCTCGGCCTCGGTCATAGAGAAGCTTTCCGCTATGTCGACGAGAAGGCCGATGGGCATGAACTCCGACGTGTTCATCACGAATGCGGAAAACGCCAGCCCGATGAGGGCCATCCAGTGCGCGCGCGGCATGGTCTTCTTCTCCTTCCCTGAAAACAGCGGGTGCGATTGTAGCAGACCTGTGCAAAGGGAGGGTAAAGCTTTTGAATTCGGCGGCCGTTCGATCTTCGCGCTGTCGGGGCGGTCCTCGCGTGCCGCCCCGACGCCTCCGATTCCTGCCTTGTTTCTGCCGCCCGCCGAATTGTGGGAGGGGGCGGCCTGAGCGCGGGCATCTGGACGGTTGTGCGGGTTCATAATGGAAACGTTGTGGGTTGGCGCAGCCAGCACGGGAATGCGGCAGCGCGTTTCAGGCGCCGTCGCCGAAAGAAAGGATGTAAGGCCATATGAGCGATCCTCAAATCAAGCGGGTTCTGATGTCGGTGACGGACAAGACGGGGGTGGTGGAGTTCGCTCGCGCCCTGTCTGAGGAGTTCGGCGCGGAGATCATCTCGACGGGCGGCACGGCGCGCGCCATCGCCGAGGCCGGGGTGCCGGTCACGCCCATCGACGAGGTGACGAACTTTCCCGAGATGATGGACGGCCGCGTGAAGACGCTGCACCCGATGGTCCACGGCGGCCTGCTGGCGAAGCGCGACAACGCCGACCACATGGCGCAGGCGGCCGAGCACGGCATCGGCATGATCGACATGGTGGTGGTGAACCTCTACGCGTTCGAGAAGACGGTGGCGGGCGGCGCGGACTTCGCGACGTGCATCGAGAACATCGACATCGGCGGCCCGTCGATGCTGCGCAGCGCCGCGAAGAACTTCGAGAGTGTGGCCGTGGTCACCGACCCGGCCAGCTACGACGCTATCCTGGCCGAGATGCGCGCCAACAACGGCGCCACCACGCGCGAGACGCGCGCGAAGCTGGCGCTGCGCGTGTTCCAGACCACGAACGCCTACGACGGGGCCATCGCCGCGTGGATGGGCGCGCAGCTGGGCGAGGCGGCCGAGTCCGCGGCAGGTGACGCCGCGCGGGACGACAAGTTCCCCGCCGCCCGCGCGCTCGGCCTCACGAAGGCGCAGGACCTGCGCTACGGCGAGAACCCGCACCAGTCCGCCGCGTTCTACCGCCGCGACGACTACGCGGGAGCCGAGCATAGCCTCGCCCACGCCACGCAGCATCAGGGCAAGGAGATGTCGTACAACAACTACCTCGACGTGGACGCCGCGTGGGCGGCCGTGCGCGAGTACGACAACCCGGCGTGCGTGATCGTGAAGCACCTCACGCCCTGCGGCGTGTGCGAGGACGGCGACCTCGTGGCCGCCTACCAGCGCGCGCACGCGTGCGACCCGGTGAGCGCCTACGGCGGCGTGATGGCGTTCAACCGCCCGGTCACAAGCGATGTCGTGGTGGCGATCTTCGAGAACAAGCAGTTCGTGGAGGCCATCATCGCGCCCGAGTTCGCCGCAGACGCGCTGGAGATGTACAGCGCTAAGAAGAACGCGCGCCTGCTTTCCACGGGCGGCGTGAACCCGGCCGGCGGGGAAGTGGAGTACCGCTCGGTGGAGGGCGGGCTTCTGTGCCAGGACAGCGACGCCGTGCATGAGGACCCCGCCAGCTTCACGGTGCCCACGAAGCGTCAGCCGAGCGACGAGGAGTTGGCCGAGCTTCTGTTCGCGTGGAAGGCATGCAAGTCGGTGAAGAGCAACGCCATCCTCATCTCGAAGGACCACGCCACGGTGGGCGTGGGCGGCGGCCAGCCGAACCGCGTGAACTCCGCGCGCATCGCCGTGGAGCAAGCGGGCGAGAAGGCCCAGGGCGCCGTGGCGGCGTCGGACGCGTTCTTCCCGTTCCGTGACGGCTTCGACGTGCTGGCGCAGGCCGGCGTGACGGCCGTCATCCAGCCCGGCGGCTCCATCCGCGACGAGGAGGTCATCGCCGCCGCCGACGAGCAGGGCATCGCGATGGTGTTCACGGGCCATCGCCACTTCCGTCACTGATCGGCTCTCGCCGACGCCGCCCTGCCTTCGGCCTTGGTTCCGAAAGCGGGGCGGCGCTTTCGGGTGGTTGCCGCTCGTCCGCGTGGCGTCTGTCCGCCGTTCGCGCTTCCTCCCGTCTGTCCGCCGGACGCGCCCCGTCTCTTCGTCTGCCGCCTCTGCCCCGCCAGTCTGCCCGCATCCGCGGCTTTTCGAGCCGCGGGCGAAAAGGATCTGAATCGGCGGTGCTTCGAGCGTCTGCCGACGAACAGGTGGAGACGCGTTCGAGAGAAACTTCCGGTCGGTTCGCCCTCCTCCCGAGGCGACGGAGCAACGGGGCGGCAGGTGCCGCTTCGGTGCGTCTGCATCCGCCGGGTTGTGCGCCGAGGCGGGCCGGGGCTCGTGCTATACTGGGGCCTTCCGGGTCGGCGTTCGCGGGATGGCCGGATCGAGCGCGCAACCGCGCCCTTGCGCGAAGGGCGCAACGGAAAACGACTTGAAAACGACAGGCTGAAGAAAGCGCGCAGACCGCCCGCTCGACGGCGCGGGCGGGTATGCTGCCCTGTGCCGCCCTTGTTCGCACGGACGCCCTCCGTTCGTGCTTGCGGGCGTCGCGATCGCACCGAAGGAGGATCTGCCGTGATAGTGCTCGACGAGCCGTACGCATCCGAGCTTCTCGTCTCTTGGCTCGAGGAGTCGCAGCATCCCGTGCTCGACAACGGCTTCGCCCGCTCGCTCGCGCCCGCGCGCCTCAACCTCGTGCCGCGCGAAGAGGCCGTCTCGCGCCTCGAAGGCGGCGAGCGCGTCTACACGAACTCGGAGAACGCGCTCGCTTGGATCGCGGACAACGTGCGCAACGACGACCTCGTGCGCGCCATCAGCCTGTTCAAGGACAAGGCGGCCATGCGCGCCGCCCTTGCGCAGCTCGACCCCGGCCTGCTCTTCAAGACGTGTTCGGCCGACGAGCTGTTCGAGCTCGATTTCTCCCGGCTCGAGCCTCCGTTCGTGCTCAAGCCCTCCGTGGGCTTTTGCAGCATGGGCGTCCACGTGATCCGAAACCGCGACGATTGGGAGCGCGCGCTCGCCGACATACGGAAGAACTCCTCGGTCTGGCGGAGCAGGTATCCGGAAAGCGTCGTCGGCTCGGGCTCGTTCATCCTCGAGGGCTACGTCGAGGGCACCGAGTACGCCCTCGACGCCTACTTCGACGAGGAGGGCCGCGCGCATCTGCTCAACGTGCTGCGCCACGATTTCGCATCGGCTGCGGACACGTCCGACCGCATGTACGTGACGAGCGCGCCTCTCGTGCGCGAGACGGCGCCCCTGTTCGCCACATGGCTCGATCGTGTGAACGCGCTCGTGGGCGCGCGCAGCGTTCCCGTGCACGTGGAGGTGCGCGTGAAGGACGGGCACGTCACGCCCATCGAGTTCAACCCGCTGCGCTTCGCGGGCCTCGGCGGCACCGACGTGAGCTTCCACGCGTACGGCTACCGCACGTACGAGGCGTTCCTCGAAGGGCGCGATCCCGATTTCGACGCCGCGTTCTCCGGCAAGGACGGCAAGGTGTACACGATGTCGCTTCTGAACCCGCCGGCCGACGCCACGGGTGAGGAGGCGTTCGACTACGACGCGTTCGCCGCCCGCTTCTCGAACGTGCTCGAGCTGCGGCGCTTCGATGCGGATCGCGTGGGCAGCTACGGCTTCCTCTTCCTCGAGACGGATGCGGATTCGGCAGACGAGCTGGACTTCCTCATGCGCTCCGACCTCAAGGAGTTCCTCCGCTAGGCGCGGGGGAGGAAGCCGGGGCGCCGTCGTGAAACTCAGCATCAGAAACCTGCTTGTGGGACTGGTCATTGTCATCGTGCTCGCGGTGGTGCTTTTGCGCGGGGACCAGCTGGTGGAGCTGGCAGACACCATCAGGAAGGGCTCCGTCATCCCGCTCGTCGCGGCGCTGCTCACGCAGCTGGGCAAGTACTTCGCCCAAAGCTTCGCGTACTCCTACGCCTTCGAGGCCGTCGACGAGCGCATGAGTCCGCGCGAAACGCTGCCGCTCGTGTTCGGCACGTTCTTCATGAACACCATCGCGCCCTCGCTCAACCTGGCGGGCACGACGCTCGTGGTGGACGACGCGCGCCGTCGCGGCATCGCTCCCGGCAAGGCCACGAGCGCGGCGCTGCTCATGCAGATCACCATCGACTCGGGCTTCGCCACCATCATGCTCGTGGGATTTGCCATCCTCGCGTTCACGGTGGGGCTGTCGCCTCTGTGGTTTCTACTGGGGCTGCTCGTCATCGTGCTCGTGGGCGGGATGGTGCTCGTGCTCGTGCTCGGACGCAAGCGGCCGGCGCTCGTGCTCAGGCTGCTGCGCCCTGTCGAGCGGCTGGTGAACCGCGTCCTCGCGCGCTTCAAGAAGCCCGCGCTCGATCCGTGGGTGGAGCGCGCTGTGGCCTCGTTCTCGGATGCGGCGGGCCTCATCGGGCACAACCCCAAGACCACCGCGAAGGCGTTCGCCTGCTCCATCTTCGCCAGCACGTGCGAGCTCGCGTGCTTCAGTTTGGTGGGCGTCGGTTTCGGCGTCACGCATCCCGAAGCGCTCATCTGCGGCTACGTGGTCGCCACCCTGTTCGCCATGATCTCGATCACGCCGCAGGGCGTGGGGGTCGTGGAGGCGGCCGTCGTGGTGGCGTTCACCTCGTTCGGCGCGTCGGGCGCGGCGGGCCTGTCCATCGCGCTCGTGTACCGCGGCATCGTGTTCTGGTTCCCGTTCCTCGTGGGCGCGGTGCTCATCCAAACCACCAAGACGTTCAAGCGCGAGGCGAAACGCGTCGCGCGCGATCAGGAGAAGGGCAAGGGCCGCATCGGCGGCACGGCCCATGTGGCGAAGCGCCTCGACGAAGAGGCCTTGCGTGCGCCTCGGCCGGCAGTGCATCCGCGGGCAGAGGCGGCTGGGCGAGCGGCGCATCCGCAGACTGAGGTGCGCATGCAGATGGAGGGCGCTTCGAAGGCGGGGGAGGCGTCCAAGGTCGCAGGGGCCTCGCAGACGGCGGTTTCGCCGCGTGCGGATGCGCGGTCGGATTCGACGGGCGGCGAGTGCTAAAGGACCTGCTCGCGGCTTGCGGCGCGTTCGCGGGCCTTCTCCTCCAGGCGCGCGAGGGGCACGATCTTCGTCATGATGGTGCCGTCGGAGACGACGTCGCCCTCGTCGTCGAAGGCAGTGACGCGCCAGAACTGCTTGACCCCGCCCGAGCGCGCGGGCTCTTCGCGCTCGAGCTCGGCCACGCCGCGCAGAAGGCCGGCCGTGCCGCTTTTGCGATGGCGCACGTGCACGTCGATGCCGAACGGGCGCTCGACGTCGAAGTCGGTGCTCTGCTCCGTTCCGATGCTCGCCACCGTCTCGAGCAGCGCGATGGTGGCGCCTCCGTGCAAAAACCCGAAGGGTTGGAACAGATCGGGCGTGATGGGCATCGTCGCCTCCACGCGGTCCTTCGCAACGGATACCGTCGTGATGCGCAGCGTGTCGACCAGGGCCATGGGCATCTCCTTCAGTGCGCCTGCACGGAGGCGGGCTTCGCGGTTCTCGCGTACCAGTATACCCGAGCGCGTGCGCGTCGGCACCGGACAGTCGGCGGCGTCCGTCCCCAGCTGGCGGTCGTTGAGCGGTGGGTACGGCAAGGCCGCTGCGCTCTGGGCGGTGGTGGACGAAGCGCGGGCGGGCGTCGGCGGCATCGACGGCGGGGCTTCGGCGAGGGGGCTTCGGTGGAGAAGTTGCTTTCGGGGTGGTTTCCTGCCAAAGAGCCTTGCTCGCAATCATTGATGCTGCAAGCGAAATAAGCTAGGTAAAATGTGCCTTAGCTGATTCGGGAGAAATAAGTCATAGCCCATGATCGACGCATCTTTGTGCCGCAATTATTAAGTTGACGTGCATTGTTGGAATTGCTTTCGATGGTGAATGCTGTCGATTTGCCGCAGAGCTCTGATGCGCTCATATGGTTGGAAACGTCGTTCCCGTTCCGGTTGAAGAAGAGAGCGATTCCGAATCGGGGGGGGGGTGCTAGCTTCCTGCTTTCTTGAGCTTTTGCGACGGAAAAAGCTTGCAGCGCGCCTCTCGCAAATGCCAGACCATTTCAGAGCAAGAATTAGCCGTAACATCGCTTTTTTGCTCTTGAAACGATGCCGGTTGGCTGTGGCGAGTGTGCACAATCCCGCCGAGTGTTTGACATCTTTGAACTTATGGGAAATCCAGAGGTAGTGTGCGAGTTTGAAACGCTTTCTTCTCCGACAGGGTTGCGCTCGCCGACGCCGACTGATGAAGCGGGTGCGCTTTTCGGTGCGTTTGCCGATCCGGTCAAAGGAGCTTGCTGCTCGCGCCGCAAGCTCAAAAACGTTAGCATCCGTCACGTCCGTGCTTGTATGCTCGATTTCGAGGGACGCAGGTGGCCGCAGCGCTTTGTTTCGCATTGAGCCTCCGGTGGAATGCGCCCTTCTCCTGCTGGGTGCCGAAATCGTGATAGCTTGAGGGCTACTTCACCGGAAACAATCCTGAAAGGTAGCTGTAGCTGCCGGGCATCTTCTCGATCGGCTTGCTTCCCGCGGGCTCCATGCTTTCGGCGTCGTATCGGTGTATCGACCAGTTGTCGAGCATGTATATCGACCCGTCGGTTACGGTCATCTGGTCCACCCCGTGCTCAAGGGCGCGCTCCTCGACGGATCCCGTCTCCAGATCCACGACGCTCAGCACGCTGTCGCCTTGCTCTTGCCTGGTGTCGCAATGGGCGACGTAGAGCCTGCCGTCCACCAGGGATATGCTCGAAGCGCCTCTCTCGTTCAGCTGGATGGAGCTCAGCGTGTCGCTTTTTGTGTCCAGGACGCCGATCTGGCCTCTCGATGCGACGTCGAAGCTGCAGAAATAGATGCGGCTCTCGTCCGCAACCGCCCTGTAGACGCTCGAAGCGTAGGCGCAGCCGCTGCAATCGATCGATTTCCTGAGGGTCAGGTTCTCGTCGTAGCGCAGGATCATCGGAGAATCGTCGTCGAGGTCCAGTCCGAAAGCGTACAGGCTGCCTTCGTGCCAGACGATCTTCGACACGTAGACCCCCTCGATGGACACGCTCGACACCTCTCCGTCGTCGGTTCGGCAACGGTTTATGTAAGACGCGTAATTCAGCGTGTTGCAAGTGAAGACGTGCGCGTCGCTTGCGGCCACGTCGTTCATGGCCGGCTGCCGGATGGTGTGCGTTTCGGTGGCGAGGGAGTCCAGATCGACTTGCAGGACGGCCTCGCCGTCTTTGGTCTTGAAGTTTCCTTGGGGGATGGCGAACAGGCTGCCTTCGTAGACCAGCGGATCGTAAAAGATGTTCCCCAGCGTTGCGCAGCCGAGGGGGAGCTGCGCCACCTCGTTCATTTCCCCGTCGTAGAAGACGATCCTGCTCGTCTCTTTCTCTGATCGCGTTTCGATGACGCCGATGGCGGCGTCGACTGGGGCGGTCGGCCCTTCGTCCGAGGCGCAGCCGCAAAGGCAGGTCGCCGCCATGAAGAGCGCCGCGCCGGTTAGGAAGCGGGCAATGGTTCGTTTCATCGTCAATCCTCTGGTCGCGGCAGGCGCAGGCGGCATGCGGAGCGCATCGTCTGCGCCTTGCCAAAACTGCTTCTTGCACATCAAAGCACATTTCGCAGGCTAAAGCGTCAACGGGCACATAACCGGCTCAAAGATGCTCGCGACTGCTAATAGTTTAGTTGGAGGTACATGAGAACGCATTCTTTGGAATCTATGATCTCCATCGGGTGGATAATCGGTCCCAATACTTCGTTCGTGCTTATGTTAGCGCCAAAATTGTCGTAAAACGAAGCCCAGACCAATTGGGAGCAACAGAACGCATCCCGCCTCATCGTGTCGAAGAAGGCGTGCTAGGAGGCGCAGAGCGCTTTCCGCGAACATGGACGATGCGGTCAAGCAAGAGTTCACCAAGATCGTTGGCGAGCTGGGCATGAGCGCGACCACGGCGTCAACCTTTTCGTCCGCTCCGTCATCAGAGAGCGAGGGCTGCCTTTCCCCGTGGCTCTTCGCGTGTCGAGCGAGCGGGATCAGGCCGACTACAAAGCCCGCTAGTTCCGGCGCGGGGTCGCCGCCGTGGAAAGCGGCGACATGCTTACCGTCGAACAGGCGAAGCAGGCGCTCGGCATGGAGCGGGCGGGCGATGAGTAGCGCTTGCAGGGTGCTGATCGCCCGGTCCGTGATCGAGGACTTGGCGTCGATGGCGGGCCGGGTCAAAACCGGTTCTTCAATGTGGTCGATCTCTTGCAGCGCTTCCCCGAGATCGGCCACGGGCACGAGGCCGATCTCGGGGAAGATGAGTTGCCATTTCCTTGCAGGGAGTACCATCTGCCCGGCACCACCAAGACGATCTACTACGCGCTGGATGCCGCCTCGGGCATTGTGAAGGTGTTCGCCCTGCTCGATCAGCGGCGAAATCCGGCGAACCGGTTTCGCGGCATCGACGAGTCGAGGCTTGAAGACTTCTAGGGCGAGACCCTGGCCGTGCGAGGTCGAGCTGCGAGTATTGGTGGCCTTCTCCGGCATCGCAGCGTAAAACGTCGATAGCGGACCCCGGCTGGTTTCAATCTGCCATGATGGCCTGGGGCGAAAAGCGGGAATTGAAAAGATGCCGAAAGTTACCGACTTCGGCGAGGGGGCTTCGGTGGCGGCTTCGGTGGAGAAGCGATGGACGCGAAATTGTCGGCGTTATTGCTTTTGCTTTTCAATTCGTTGTGCTATTATAACCGTCGCTGCGTGAGCAGCCATCGGGATGTGGCTCAGCTTGGTAGAGCGCTGCGTTCGGGACGCAGAGGCCGCAGGTTCAAATCCTGTCATCCCGACCATGGAGCTAAAGGGGATGTTTCCATCAAAGCGAACATCCCTTTTTTGCATCGGAGAGCCGCTTCGTCGGAGACGATGGGGCTGGGTGGAACCGCAGCGGGCGGATCCGCGCGAGCAACTTGGAGGAACGTATGAAGATCCTTGGAATGGGAATGCCGGAGCTTCTCATCATCCTCGTGGTGATTCTGCTCATCTTCGGCCCGAAGAACCTTCCGAAGCTCGGCAGCGCTCTTGGCAAGACCGTCAAGAACCTCCGCGAGGGCATCGGTGGCGGCGAGAAGGCCATCGAAGACGCCGATGACGAGGAAGAGGTCGTCGAGGAGGTTGAGGAGCAGCCTGTCAAGAAGACGACGGCGAAGAAGACGACGGTCAGGAAGAAGGCCGAGTAACCCTCTGATTTTCGTTCGAGCGCGGTATGTGCAGACGGCCCACGCCTCGCACATACCGCTTTTTTCATATCGGCGCGATGCATTCGCGCTTACATCGCAAGAAGAGCCGGATCGCACGCTTGTGGGAAGCGTGCCTGTTTTATGCAAGTGGACAGGTGGAGGAACATGGCTGACAACAACTTCATCCTCACGCCGGAAGGCAAGGAGAACCTCGAGGCCGAGCTGCACTATCTTGAGACGGAGAAGCGCGCCGAGATCGGCGAGCGCATCAAGGTGGCGCGGGAGTTCGGCGACATCTCCGAGAACTCGGAGTACGACGACGCGAAAAACGAGCAGGGCATGATGGAGGCGCGCATCGCCGAGATCAGCCGCATCCTCTCCGAAGCCACCGTGGTCAACACGCCGAAGCGTTCGAACAACGTGCACATCGGCTCGACGGTGACCGTGGACATGGGCGGCCGCGAGCGCGTGTTCACCATCGTGGGCGGTGCGGAAAGCGACGCTGCAGCCGGCAAGATATCCAACGAGTCGCCGGTGGGGTCGGCGCTTCTGGGCCGCAAGAAGGGGGACAAAGTGGAGACGACCGGCCCGACTGGCCGTGTTATCTCCATGACCATCGTCAAGATCGAGCACTAAGGATCTGGGCTCCGGCGTTCGGCAGAGCGCCGGAGCCTGCCGACGCTGCGGACGGCTGGCGCGCCCAATCTTCGCACGGCGACGCGGGTTCGCGTACCGAAGTACGCTTCGCCCCCGTCGCCCCGCGAATCTCGGGCACCGCAGCCGCCCTCGCTGACTTACCACGCCAACCTGCGAGTTCGAGGACAACCTATGAGCGAAACTCCCGACCAGACCCAGCAGATCATCGAAGACGATCCCATCGCGGTGCGCCGCGCCAAGCGCGAGGCGCTCATCGCTGCGGGAAAGGACCCGTACGGGCATGCGTTCAAGTACTCGCACCATCTGGCCGAGTTAAACGAGCGCTACGCCGATCTCGAGGACGGCGCGTCCACTGAAGACGAGGTGCAGGTGGCGGGCCGCGTCATGGCCAAGCGCGACCAGGGCAAGCTGGCGTTTCTCGAGCTGCGCGACTCGTCGGGCGACATGCAGCTGTTCTGCCGCATCAACGCGCTGGGCGAGGAGGCTTATCGCCAGCTGAAGGATCTCGACGTGGGCGACTGGATCGGCGTGCGCGGCACCATGATGCGCACGAAGCGCGGGCAGCTGTCCGTTGCCGTGGCGTCGTTCGAGCTTCTGAGCAAGAGCTTGCGCCCGTTGCCGGAGAAGTTCCACGGCTTGGCCGACAAGGAGACGCGCTACCGCCAGCGCTACGTGGACTTGGTGATGAATCCCGAGGTCAAGCAGGTGTTCGAGAAGCGCTTCAAGATCGTGGCGGCCATTCGCCGTTACATGGAGGAGCAGGGCTTCTACGAGGTTGAGACTCCGTTTCTGCATCCCATCCTGGGCGGCGCGAACGCGAAGCCCTTCGTCACGCACTTCAACGCGCTCGACCGCGACTACTACCTGCGCATCGCCACGGAACTGCCGCTCAAGCGCCTTTTGGTGGGCGGGTTCGAGAAGGTGTTCGAGATCGGCCGCCAGTTCCGCAACGAGGGCATGGATCCCTACCACAACCCCGAGTTCACCACGATGGAGGCCTATCAGGCGTTCTCCGACCTCGAGGGCATGATGGAGCTCACCCAGGGCTACATCCAGGCGGCGGCGATGGCTGCATGCGGCACGCTGCAGATCACCTACCAGGGCCAGGAGGTGGACCTGTCGGGCGAGTGGCCGCGCAAGTCGATGATCGAGCTGGCGAGCGCGGGCGCGGGCGAGGACGTGAGCTTCGCACGCACGCGCGACGAGCTGGCGGCCATCCTCGAGAAGAACGGCGGGCATGCGGACAGCGCGTGGGGCAAAGGCAAGCTCATCGCCGAGATCTTCGAGGCCGTGGCCGAGGAGAAGCTCATCCAGCCCACGTTCGTGATCGACCATCCGCTCGAGGTGTCGCCGCTGGCCAAGAAGAAGGCCGGCGACCCCAACCTCACTGAGCGTTTCGAGCTGTTCATCTGCGGGCACGAGTACGCCAACGCCTTCGGCGAGCTGAACGACCCGGTCGACCAGGCCGAGCGTTTCCGCGCGCAGGTTGAGGCGAAGGACATGGGCGACGACGAGGCCATGGGCTACGACGAGGACTACGTGCGCGCGCTCGAGTACGGCATGCCGCCGGCGGGCGGCGTGGGCGTGGGCATCGACCGTTTGGTCATGCTGCTCGCCGACGCGCCGTCCATCAGGGATGTGCTGTTGTTCCCTCACATGAGGGACGAGCAGCACGCGCCCGCTCGGGCGGGAAGTATGTCTTCGAATGGTCCACTGGACTGTTCGATCCCGCACATGGGGGACGAAACTCCGGCTGGCGGGCGGGAGCGCGCTGCGGAAGCGGTCGCCGACGCCGCCGCTTCCGGCGATGCCGCTGCCCCCGCCGCCTTCGACTTCTCGAAGGTGGTCATCGAGCCTTTGTTCGAAGAGCAGGTGGACTTCGAGACGTTCAGCAAGTCGGACTTCCGCGCGGTCAAGGTGAAGGAATGCGTCGCGGTGCCCAAGAGCAAGAAGCTGCTCAAGTTCACGCTCGACGACGGAACGGGTGCAGACCGCATCATCCTCTCCGGCATCCACGCGTACTACGAGCCGGAGGATTTGGTGGGCAAGACGCTCGTCGCCATCACGAACCTGCCCCCGCGCAAGATGATGGGCATCGACTCGTGCGGCATGATCATCAGCGCCGTCCACGAGGAGGAGGGCGAGGAGCGCCTGAACCTGCTCATGGTGGATGGCCGCATCCCCGCTGGCGCGAAGCTGTACTAGCGCCGCCGCGCACGATCTTCGAGAAGGCCGCCCGGCTCTCCGTCGGGCGGCCTTCGGACGTTTGCGCTTCGTCGGTGCGGAAGGAGCGATGGCGCTACGGCGTTTTGCGCTTCGGGGTGCTTTGGCGTGCAGACCGCTTGGCGCGGGCGCGGTGCTCTTGGCCTCGCAACCGAGCGGGAGGTTCCATTTGTCGGCGTTCGCGCGCTCGACTTCCTTCGTCTCTGTTAAACCAAGATTGACACGAACCCATGTTCTTCTAGCTCCGAGCCGGGTTCCCCTGGCCGGGCGCCCCGAAAGGCCCCGCCTGACGGATCGGGGGCTTCCGAGGCGTCTGGGCGGCCCGCGCGCGGCGGGGCCGATCTGGCTATAGCAATCTTGGTTTGACAGAGACGCCTTTGCTTCGTGGCGGGTTTTGACGGAAAACCGCGGTCGAAGGGGGCCGCCGAAAGTGACGCCTCTTCCCTGCTTCGGGAAATGCCTGGTCGCGCCCGCGCTCATGCATCCGCCCGTCGCGAGCGCACGAGAGCGATCGCGGTTTTCCGTCAAAACCCGCCACCACGCACGCGGTTTCGCGCGCTCTGCCGAGCGACCGCCGCTGCTCGCTCCGTTCGCCTTTCAGCGCGCGGCACGTTTCAGAATCGTCTCAGATGCGAGCACGTTCGGAGGCAACCGGGGCCTCCGCTGCTCATCGGGGCCCGCCATGGTAGGATTGTCGCGCTGCCGCGCCCGGTCAAGCCGCCGCGTTCGATCGCGTTGCCTGATCGCGCTGCATGATCGTCCCACCGCGCTCGATCGCGCCACTTGCCGCGCCGCCCCGCGCGCCGCAAGTTATGGAGCGGGCGTGTGCGGCATGAGCCGTGTTGGCACTCTTTGCGTGCGAGTGCTAGCATAGTGCGGGTAACACCGAAGTACCGCCGCGAGAATCGAGGCTGACATGTCATTTGAGAAGTTCACGGACAAGGCGCGCAAGGTGCTCGTCCTCGCGCAGGACGAGGCCCGCTCGCTGCATCAGCCCTACGTGGGCACCGAGCACATCCTGCTCGGCCTCATACAGGAGAAAGACGGCCTGGCCGCCCAAGCCCTCGACCGCTTGAACGTCAAGTACGACGGCGTGGTGCAAGCCATTCGCCAGGTGGTCGCCATCGACGAGGACACCGACGTGTCCGGGCACCTGTCCTTCACGCCCCGCGTCAAGCGCGTGCTGGAGAACAGTCTGCGCGAGGCCATGCAGATGGGGCAGTCCTACATCTCCACCGAGCACTTGCTGCTCGGCATCGTGCGCGAGGGCGACGGCACCGCGCTCGAGGTGCTCACGCGCCTTGGCGTGTCCGGCGACGACGTGCGCGGC
>HHCFC01400__coassemble_1355_pt1 | contig 29372 bp, 25 predicted proteins | sample HHCFC01400__metabat2_high_PE_041 | metagenome-assembled genome bin HHCFC01400
GCGGGCATGGCGTCCTCCTTGTCGTCGGGTGCGCATCGCGGCGGGCAGGGCGTCGGCTGACCGCGCGGGGCGCGCCGCGCGTCGTCTGCGGGTGCGCGCTCCGCGTTGTGCGCAGGCCGCGCGCCGTCTTGCGCTACCGCGTTGTCCGTATACCGTACGACCTGCGTGTCTGTCGCCGCGCCGCCGCGTTCGCGACGCGCCCGCGGGTTGCCTCGTCGGCGGGTCGCACGACCTGGGTCGCGTGCAGGACACGCGCCACAAGCTGATCTGTACTCGCACGCCGCGCGCCGCGTTGCAAGCCGCTTGCGGGTGCATCCTGTTCGTCGTTCACGGGTCGAGCGCCGCGCCGCGCACGATACTCGGCGCGCCGGCTCTCGCCTCGCGGTCGCGCTGCGCCGCCTCCGGCCACGCGATGGGCCGCATGATCGGAGGCGCGATGGGCGAGCGGAGCCGTTTTTCTCGGTTCGGCGCCTTCAAGCCAAACAGATGTTTCACGTGAAACATCTGTTTCTGCACGGTTGGCGGCATCTGATGTCCTCCGTGCCATCGTAACCTATATGACCGAAAGTTGAAAGATGGTCATTTTCCCGTTGCCTTGCAAGTTATCGTATGCTAACTTAAATGACTGAAACTAAGAAATTGGTCATTTAAGGAAGGGAGCGGAGCATGAAGGCGAAGACGGCGGTGCGTCCCGCGCTTTCGACGGTGTTCTCGAAGGCGCAGCGCGCGTTCTACGAAAGGGCTGCGGATCCTCCGTCCGTCCCCGGCGCAGGTGCCTCCAGCCCCGGCGCGGGCGGCTCCGGCAGAGATGCCGCCCCCGCCGCAGGCACCCCGTCCGCGCGCCCCAAGCGCAAGCAGGGCCTCGCGCGCCTCATGGAGCTGGCGGGGCGCAAGCGCGGGCTGCTCGTCGGCGCGGTCGCGCTGGCCGTCGCGGCATCGGCGGCGCGGTTCTCGCCCTTCATCCTCGTGTACTTCATGATGGACCAGGTGGTCATGCATTTCCACGACTTGGCCTCCATCGATTGGCGCTTCATGGCCGCGCTTGCGGCCGGTGCCCTGGCCGCTGCGGCGGTGTACGGCGTCGCGATGTACCTCTCCACGATGCTCGCGCACACGGCGGCGTTCAACATCCTGTACGAGGTGCGCGTGCAGCTTATGGGAAAGCTCGCGCGCGTGCCCTCCGGATTCTTCTCCGACGTGCGCCAGGGCGAGGTGAAGAAGGTGATGAGCGCCGACGTCGAGCAGATCGAGGGCTTCGTGGCGCACCATCTGGCCGATGCCGCGTCGGCCGCCTCGCTTCCCCTTGTGGCCATCGCGTGTCTGCTCGCGGTGGACTGGCGGCTCGCGCTTGCGCTCGTCATCCCCATCGTGGCGGCGTTCATCCTGATGGGACGCGCTCTTGCGACGCCGGAGGGGGCGGCGTGCCAGGCGGCCATGCGCGCGTCCGGCGAGACGTTGGAGGGCACCACGGTGGAGTACGTGCACGGCATGTCGGTGGTGAAGGTGTTCAACCGCAGCCTTTCGGCGTTTCGGCGCTTCGAGGCCGACGCGCGCGAGTACGTGGGCAACATCAAATGGGCGACGTACTTCAACGCTTCGGGCATGGGCAGGATGTACGCGGCCATCGGCGCTCAGATGCTGTGCCTGCTCGTCGCGGTGCTGCTCGTCCTGCCCGGCGTTTCGGCCGACGGGCAGTCCTACGCGCGCTTCGTGTCCACCGTGCTTCTGTTCTTCCTCGTGGGGGCGGGGATGAAAGAGCCCGTCTTGCAGATGATCACCCAGACGGTGACGATGAGCGGCGTGAACGCGGCGGTCGAGTGCATCGACGATATCCTCGACTATCCCGATCTTGCCGAGCCCGCCGAGCCGCGCGAGCCGCAAGACGCGAGCGTGGAGTTCTCCCACGTGTCCTTCTCGTATGCGGGGCCGGACGGGCCGCGGGCGCTCGACGACGTGAGCTTTCGGCTCCCCTCCGGCAGCGTCACGGGCCTCGTGGGCCCTTCCGGAGGCGGCAAGTCGACCATCGCGGCGCTCATCCTGCGGTTCTTCGACGCGGATGAGGGCGCGGTGCGCGTGGGCGGCGTGGACGTCCGCGAGCTCTCGTCCCAGCGCCTTTCCGACACCGTGTCGTTCGTGTTCCAGGACACCTTCTTGCTGGCCGACACGCTGGAGGCGAACATCCGCATGGGAAACGAGGCCGCCACGCGCGACGAGGTGCTCGCGGCGGCGCGGGCGGCGTGCATCGACGACGTGGTGGCGCGCCTGCCCGAGGGCCTTGACACGCGCATCGGGCCGGGTGGCACGTACCTGTCGGGCGGCGAGGCGCAACGCGTGGCCATCGCGCGCGTGTTTCTGAAAGACGCGCCCATCGTGGTGCTCGACGAGGCCACGGCCTACGTCGACGCCGAGAACGAGGGGAGGATCCAGCAGGCGTTCGCGCGGCTTGCACGGGACAAGACCGTGCTCATCATCGCCCATCGCCTGAAGACCGTCGAAGCCGCAGACCGCATCCTCGTGATGGACGAGGGCCGGCTTGCGGCGCAGGGCCCGCACGATGCGCTCGTGCGAAAGAGCGCGCTGTATCGCCGGATGGTCGAGGCGAACGAGCGGCGCGACGCGTGGGACATGGCCGCAGGGAAGGAGGATCGTCGTGGGTAGCCTTGCAGAATCGCTCGACCGCCTGACGCTCAGGAGGCCCAAGAACTACTGCGCGATGGTCGGATGGCGCATCCTCGATTCGATGGTCAGCTCGCTGCCGACGGGCATCATGGTGGCGGCGGTGTACGTGCTGATGGGCCCCATCGCCGATCCGGGGTCGGCGCTCGACGTCCGCGCGCTCGCGCTCTGCCTCGTCGCGCTTGCGGCCCAGCTTGCGCTGTCGTACCTCTCTTCTCGCAAGATATACATACTGACCTGCGCGGGAACGGCCGACATCGTGCTCGAGGCGCGCCTTGCGATGGGAGAGAAGCTCAGGCGGCTGCCGATGGGCTTCTACAGCGAGCGCGATGCGGGCGATCTGACCTCGGTGCTTCTGCGCGACTATCGCATCGTGGAGAACTACGGCGGCGAGCTTTTGTCGCAGGCGGGGTGCATCCTCGCGAGGCTCGCGGTGTTCTCGGTGTTCCTCGCCGTGTTCGACGCGCGCATGGCCGCTGCGACGCTTGCGGTGGTGCCGCTGGCGCTTCCGTTTCTCTATCTGGGGTTTCGGGGGCTCTCGCGCGTCTCAGACGAGATGGCGCGCGCCTTGCGGGAAAGCGACGCGCGCAGCATCGAGTACGCGCGCGGCATCCGCACGCTCAAAGCGTTCGGCTTGGCGGGCGAGCAGTTCGCCGCGCTCGAGCGCAGCTTCGATGAGCTGCGGCGCGTGTCCATCAAGAAGGAGGCGGCCTCGCGTCCCGTGGCCGTGTTCGGACGGCTCGTGCTGTCGTGCGGCATCGGCGTGGTGATGGCCGCGGGCACGGCCCTTCTGTCGCAGGGCGCGCTCCATCCGTTCTCCTTCATGGTGTTTCTGCTGGTCGCGCTGAATCTGTACGAGCCGGTGATCTCGCTGTTCTATTTCCTGTCCGACTTCTCGCATGCCGACAAGGCGGCGCGGCGCATCGACGCGGTGCTCGACGAGCCCGAGCTTTCCGAGCCGGCTTTGGAGAAGCGGCGCGCGGCGCAGGGGCTCGACTACGCGTTCGAGGAGGTCGTGTTCGGCTACGGCGCGCCGGGAAAGGAGCGCCCGGACGCCGATGCGGCGCCGGGGGCGAAGGCCGCGCAAGGCGCGCCGGACGACGTGCTGCGCGGGCTTTCCCTCGAAGCGCCGCAGGGCGGCATGACCGCCCTCGTGGGGCGCTCGGGCTCGGGCAAGTCGACGGTCGTGCGGCTTATGGCCCGGTTCTGGGATCCGCGCGCAGGCGAGGTGCGCCTCGGCGGCGTGCCGCTTAAGCGCATGGGCGCAGACGCGCTGCTTTCGCGCGTGAGCATCGTGTTCCAAGACGTGTACCTGTTCCAGGACACCATAGCGGAGAACATCCGCATGGGGCGCGAGGGGGCCACCGACGAGGAGGTGCGCGATGCGGCCCGCCGTGCGGCGTGCCTCGAGTTCATCGAGCGGCTGCCCCAGGGCTTCGACACGGTGGTCGGCGAGGGCGGCTGCACGCTCTCGGGCGGCGAGAAGCAGCGCATCTCCATCGCCCGCGCGCTTTTGAAGGACGCGCCCATCGTGCTGCTCGACGAGGCGACGGCGTCGCTCGATCCGCAAAACGAAGTGCTCGTCCAACGGGCCGTCGCCGAGCTCGTGCGCGACAAGACGGTGGTCGTGATCGCCCATCGTCTGAGGTCCGTCCGCAGCGCCGCGCGCATCGTGGTGGTGGATGGCGGGGTCGTCGCGGAGAGCGGCACGCATGACGAGCTTGTGGCGGCGGGCGGCCTGTACGCCGGCATGTGGTTCGAGCAGCAGCGCGCCGGCGAGTGGCGGCTTGGGGGCGATGTTCCGCGGCCGTAGAAGGTTGGCGCGGCGGGGCGGGCGGGCGCGATGGGCGCGTCGGCGGGCCGAGACGGGTGCGGGGGAGCGAAGGCGAGCGAGCGGAAGGCCGCGAGCGCGGACGACGGGCCGAGGGCGATCATCGGGCGTGCGCGCGCAGCTCGTCGAGCAGTCCGGCGGCGAGGGCCACGCCGTCCTCGATGCAGCCGCTGCAGCTGCGAAGCGGCGCGCCCGTGCGCTCGCCTTTGAGGTCGGCGCAGATGGTGGAGCCGTTCTTCGCGCGGAACGCCTCGACGAGGCGGCGCACGTAGCGGTACGTGAGCTCTTTGCTGGTGGGGTCGGCCGCGCCGTTGCTGGTTGCGAGGCCGATGGCCATCGCGCCGCCCGAGACGGCTCCGCACGTCTCGCTCATGCCGCCCATCCCCCGGCCAAGCCCTTCGGATGCGCGGAAGCAGACGTCCTCGTCGGCGCCCAGACGCGGCGCGAGCGCGCAGACGACGCATTGGGCGCAGTTGAAGTTGCGGTCGTGCAGCGCAAGGGCGCGTGCGACGAGGTCGGCGGTATCGTTCAAAGCGGGCTCCTCTCATGAGACTGACCCGCTTATGATACCGCGCTTCCACCCGCCCGACGGCGCGGGTCGGGTTCGGGGAGGCGCGCGGTGCCGGAGGGGGTGCGGGCGTTCGCGCGCTTGCGGTGCGCTGCTGCGTGCGGGGCCGCATGCGAGGAGGCGGGCCGCGGCCAGACGCGCGGCAGCGCGGACGCGAGGCAGCCTAGATGTGCGGCGGCCTGGGCGCGCGGCGGTCCAGGCGCGCGGTAGCACAGGCGTGCGGAAGCCCAGATGTACGGCGGCTCAGATGCGAGGCAGCCCAGGCGCGCGGAAGTCCAGGTGCGCGCTCGCGAAAAGGGCCGGACGCGCACGGCGTCCGGCCCTTGCGAGGAGGCGGGAGGGAGGGGAATCGCCTCCTCGCGCCGCGAAGGCGGCTAGGAGAAGTCGAGCTCGCCGATGGTCGTGCCCTTCGCGCACGCCTCGCCCACGAGCTGGCCGAACGTCACGCAGCGGCCATGGCTCACGCCGGGGCAGTGCACGGGGTAGTCGTTGCCGAAGAAGTCGCCCTGCACGTTGCCGATGGCGAACAGGCCGGCGATGGGCTCGTCCTCGGCGGTGAGCACCTGGGAGTCGGCGTTCACATGGAGGCCGAACGGGATGGTGAGCGTCGAGCACACGTTCTTCGTCGCGTAGAACGGGGCGGTCCTCACCGGCGAGAGGAACTGCGCGGGCACGTTGAAGTCGACGTCCTCGCCCGCTTCGGCCATGCTGTTGTAGCGCTCGACCGTGGCCTTGAGGGCGTCGGCGGGAACGTCGATCTGCGCGGCCAGCTCGTCGAGCGTGTCGGCTTTGAAGAGCTTGCCTTCGTCAAGCCACTTCTCCATGACCTCGGCCAAGCCGTCGGTGAAACGGTCGAAGCGCTCGGGCTGCTGCTGCATGAGGTACGTCTCGTAGTCGCTGTCGAAGAGCGACCATGCCACGTTGCCGGGGGTGTTCATGCGCGCGTTCGTCAGCATGGGCTCGAAGGGCATCTCGGCGCCGTAGCGCTCCCCGTTGGCGTTCACGGCGAGCCAGCACATGATGAACGACGTGAGGTTGAACTCGAGCGAGTCTAGCGTGAACTGGTGGATCATCGGAGCGGCGGGGCTCTTCGACAGCGCGGCGCCGGCCCAGGCGCCCATGAGCAGGCCGTCTCCGTTGTTGAAGCCGGCCGGGGCGTACACGTTGGCGTCCGAGCGGTTGGAGATGGGGCAGAACGCGTCGATCATCTCCTGGTTGCCGCCGATGTCGCCCGTGGCCAGGATGACGCCCTTCGAGGCGTTGTACTGCACGTGCTTGCCGTCCTTCGCGGTGGCGATGACGCCGGTGATGCCGCTGGCCGCGTCGCCCACGAGCTGCTCGGCGCGCGCCTCGAACACGAACTCGGCGCCGTTGTCCACGGCGGAGTTGTACACGAGCTCGCCGAGCGTCACGTTGACCGGCTGGCCGTCATCGCGAGAGTCGTACTTCTCGCCGCCGCGCACGAACGAAACGGCGTCGGGGTAGACGCGCCACTGCTCGGGCAGCGTGGACCACACGCCGTACTTCGCGGTGCCGGACAGCGCCGACACCATGCTCACGCCGTTTTTGGCGCCCAAGTCCCTGATGTAGTCGAACACCTCGCCGGAGCGCGACGCCCACACGTAGATGAGGTTGTAGTTCGTGGTCTGGTGCGACGCCTGGTGCAGGTAGCGCGCTGCGACGCGGGGATCGAGGTCAAGGCCGCTCTCCTCGTGCCACGTGCCGCCGATGAAGCCCACGTCCACGCCGCGCATGGAGATGGTGGTGTTGCGCTCGATCACCACGGTTTTGGCGCCGTTGCGCGCGGCGGCCTCGGCGACGTTGATGCCCGCAAGGCCCGCGCCCACGACCACCACGTCGAAGTCCTGCGTCTCGGCCACGTCCGTGATGGGCTCGGGGGCGACCTCCCACGTGTGCTTCGCGCCCGCCTCTCCCGCCGACGAGCTTGCGTTCGCGTTCGCGCCGCCAGCGTCGGAGGACGTGGCGGGGCTGCAAGCCGGCAGCGCGACGGCTGCCGCAGCGGCGGCGCCGGTGGCGAGCGCGCCCTTCAAGAAGCTTCTGCGATTGATGTCCATGGCTTCATCCCTTCCCTCGGGGTCCTGAGGACCCGTGTTCCATCTGCCCGCGACGGCGGGCCGTGCGGCGTGTGGTCGCATCGAGGTCAGGATGCGGGATTCGGCTCGGCCGGCGCAACGCGCGAATCGCCGTATTTTCGCAAATCAGGCGTCTCCCGTGAGGCTTTCGGGCACCTCACGTGGTTCGGGTGATGGCGTCTCATCAGGCGAGGAGGCGAGATCGATGAACTGCTGGCGGTCGTGGACGCCCGCCTTCTGGTAGATATGGCGCACGTGGGTGCCCACGGTGTTCTCGGAGATGCCGAGGCGCTCTGCGATCCACGGCTGGGTGCGTCCGGAGGCCAGCAGGGAGGCGATCTCGCGCTCGCGCGCGGTGAGCCCGACGCGCTCGAACCAAGCGGCCAGGCGCGCTTCGCGTCCTGCGCTGTCGTCTCCTGCCATGCCGTCGGGGCGAGGGCGACCGAACAGCATCCACATGTCCTCGCTGCTCAGCAACAGCACCGTGGCGATGACCACGAGGTAGCCGACCACGGTCGTCTCGGCGGCCACGTTTCCGGACGGCACCTCGTCGAAGCCCACGAGCGCGATGCCGATCGCGGCCCCCGTCGCCGAGCACAGCACCGCGATGAGCCGCATGAGCGCGACGGTTCTGAGCGCATCGCGCGACTGCGCGTAGGCTATCTGCGAGAACGCCACCCAGATGAGCAGGTCGAGGATCGTGTATCCACCGATGACGATGGCTCCCGACACCCAGAACAGATCGGTACCGAACAGAAACGCCATGAGCATGAAGCCCGCGATCATGGCCAGGAGGCCCACGCGGTACACGGGGCTGGGCCGTCGCTTCGCCAGCACCACGATGGCGAAGATGAGGATCGACGCCACGCCGCGGGCCACCTGCACGAGGATGCCGCCGGACGCGCCGTCACCCGCGATCGGCGAGAACGACACGAGGTGCTGCAGGTAGCCGAACCCCGTCATGACGAGGGAGACGGCGCACAGAAGCGTCATCGACGTGCCGAGATGCGCCTTCAGGTGCGAGCGAAGTGAGGACTGCGACGCGGTCGCGATTCGGCGGCGGGGGGGGGGGTGCGTCGATAGCTGCGCTGCTCGGAGGGGACGGTTGCGAGCAGGGCGCCCGACGCGAGCGGCAGCAGCGACGCGAACACGGCGGCGGCTTCGGGAACCATGAACAGAAGCGGCGCGTCGACGAGGATGGCGCACGCGAAGCCGCCGGCCACGAAGGGCGTGGCGCTGCGCTCGCCGTCTTGGCAGTACGTCGCGCCCCATCCCAGCTGGCTTGCGGCCATGTACGCCCCGGCGCACAGGCCGCCGGCCGCGAGCGCCGCCGCGTTGAGGCTCGCTCCGGCGAGGGCGAACAAGAGCGATCCCGCCGTGCCGAGCGCCGCGAACGCGAGTGGCGCTCGCTTCCGCGCGAGCAGGGCGTTGCATGCGGCGGGCTGCGCCAGCGCGAGGGCGAGCCAGGGCAGGCTCAATCCGAACACGGACGTGGCCGCCAGCTCTGCCATGAGCCCCTCGGCTTCAGGGCGCACGAAGAGCAGGCTCATGAACAGCGCGTCGAGCCACGCCCAGAAAAACGCCGATCCGACGATGATCCTGGCGCCGGTCGCGCCGCGCGTCTTCTCCAACAGGTTCACGATTCTCTCCCTCCCTCGCTTCCGATTATACCTCAGTGCGGGCATCAGGTTTGCAAGCGGTTGGGAAGTGCGGGGCGGGGATGCGGCGGGAGAAGGGGCGCGGGGAAGCCTTGCGAGAGTGCGCGGGAGGCGGGGACGAAGGGGTGCGGCAGGGGGCGTTGCGAAACGCGGGGGTGCGGGGTGTGGGAGGGCGGGAGGTGCGGGGGCTGACGGGCATCGTGGGGTGGTCAATCGAGAAACAGGCAGACATTCTCATCCGGGGCGCGGGTCGGCTTCTCCATCCGTCAGCGCGCTCCCATCTTTGGCGGCGCGGTTCGCCGTGGCGACCGGGAAACGTTCGAACCCTTCTTCCTCTTTCGGTTGAGCTTCGGGCACCGAGGCGCGTGGGACATCGGGAGTGCGGTGCGTGTGGAGAGGGGTCGGGCATCGGACGACGGAGTGCGCGCGGACGACTGCTCCGAGGATGCGAGGCGTGCGGGATGATCGGGGAGCGCGCGGTGCCGGCTTCTCGCGGACATGCGGGGCGTTGCTGCGGGATGCAGCGCGGTATCTGCGGTTCGTCGGAGGTCGTTGGCCGGGTGCTTCGCGCGAGACGTCCGTGCCAATTCCCCCTTTGAGATCGCGCGATCCTGCCATCGTGGCGAGAAATCACCGAAATCGGAAGGCTCGCCCAACCGCCGCAGAATCCCCTGTGGAGCGACCTGGCCTTTCGCGAAGAGAAACCTCTTCGGATACCGCAGCGAGGGGGTCGAACCTTCCGATTTCGGTGATTTTTTGCCATTGCGGGCTCCATGTCTCTGTTGAACTGTCGTTGGCAGAAGCCGGGTCGGCCCGCCGAGCAAGGCCCCGCCTGTCGGGCGAGAGGGTCTTCCGAAGCGCCGGTGGACCTCGCTCGGCGGGCCGACCCGGCTTCTGCCGATTCCGGCTTGACGCAGAGTTCGGCCCGAAACGGCAGAGATCGCCCCTTGGGCATAGGTTCTCCTCCGAAGAAGCGCCCCGAGGGGTCGGCGACGATTTCGGTGAAAATCACGACCTGGGGAAACGCTTCCGTTGGGGCGGGAAGGCGCTCGGCGCCCTATGTGCAAGACGCGATCTGTGCCATTTCGACGCGATGTCCGTGCCAAACCGGGATCGACGCGAGCTCACGTTCTCCTGACATCGAGCCGAGCTTCCTCAGACCGGACCCCTCGGAAGCCCCCTTCGTCCAACGGGCGGGGCCTTCCGAGGGGTTGGCGGGGCCTTGCTCGGCGGGTCGATCCGGCCCATGCCAATCTTCGTTTACCATAGGGCAATGAAAGCTCTAGCACAAAATGACGGTTAAGAACGATTTTTCGATCAGATCGGATTTCGTGACCTGGCGTTTCTCCGAAAACGCTCCTCTAGGAAGCAGGAAAATCGTTCTTAACCGTCATTTTGTGCTAAGGGGATCGCCTTCCGCTGTTAAACCGGGATTGACATGGGCCGGGTCGGCTCGTCGTGCAAGGCTTCGCCATCGCTTCGGAGGTTCCAGCCGGCAAGCAGGAAGCCCCTCCTGGAGCACCCGATCGGGGGCTTCGAGGGGCGATTCGGCGAACGCGGGTTTGTGTCGATTTTGGTTCACAGCGGAGATCGCCTCTCTGCCAAACTGCCGTTGACAGGGGCGTTGACAGAGGCTGGGTTAGATCGCTGCGTGCGGATTGCTCGGACGTTTCGGAAGGCCCGCCTGACGGATCGGGGTCTTCCGAGACGTCTGACCAGAAGGGTCCGGCTCGGAATCCGGCGAGCATGAGTTCGCGCCGATCCCGGCTTAACGTGAAGGGTTCCATTGCGCATCGGGCAGGAAGGTGGAACGCCCGCTCCTCTTCGGTGCGGTGCGCTCCGGGTTTCGTTTGGCGCGGTTCGTCGATGTGGCGTTTGTCATGCATCCGTTCCCCAATATGTTGTAATTTCGCTATCATATTGTGTTACGATGACCATCTGCAAAGCGCACCGCAGCCAAGGGACGAAGGACGAGAGCCGACATGCAGATTTCCAAACGCAACGGGACGACGGAGCCGTACGTCGCCGACAAGATCAAACGCGCCATGGGCGCCGCATTCTCCAGCGTGGGCACGCACCTGGCCGACGACGAAGCCGATCGCCTGGTCGCCGGCATCGAGCGCGCGATGTCCGAAGCGGCGGCGCAAAACGGCGGCGCCGTCGCGGTCGAGGACGTGCAGGACCTCGTCGAGCGCGCGCTCATGGAGGCGAACCACTACCAGGAGCTCAAAAGCTACATCCTGTACCGCGAGGACCGCGCCCGCAAGCGCGCCGCCCGCGAGCGCCTGTGCGCGCAGCTGCCCGGCATCGCCGCGCTGCCAAGCGTGCTGGCCTCCGTGCAGAAGGAGTTCGCCGGCGAGGAGTACGAGCTTGCGCACCTGCACCACAAGTTCCAGTCGTTCGCGAAGCCCGACGCCACCGACGACCAGAAGCTGGCCATGCTCATCAAGGCGGCCGTCGAACTGACCACCCAGGAGGCGCCGCGCTGGGAGATCATCGCCGCGCGCCTGCTCATGGTGCAGTTCGACCGCGCCCTCGACGAGCGCATGACCGCCCGCCATATCGAGACGTTCACGCAGAAGGTGGCCTTCCTCACCGAAGAGGGCCTCTACGGCGACTACATCCTGCAGCACTACACGCCCGCCGAGCTGAGCGAGGCCGCCTCCTTCCTCGACCCCGCCCGCAACAACCTGTTCACCTATGCGGGCCTGCAGCTCTTGCTCGACCGCTACGTCATCCGCACGCACCAGGGCGCGCCGCTCGAGTCGCCGCAGGAGATGTTCCTCGGCATCGCGCTGCACCTCGCCATGGAGGAGGACCCGGCCGAGCGCCTGGGGTGGGTGCGCCGCTTCTACGACATGCTGTCCACGCTCAAAGTGACCATGGCCACGCCCACGCTGTCGAACGCGCGCAAGCCGTTCCATCAGCTGTCGTCGTGCTTCATCGACACGGTGCCCGACAGCTTGGACGGCATCTACCGCAGCATCGACAACTTCGCGAAGGTGAGCAAGTACGGCGGCGGCATGGGCCTGTACTTCGGCAAGGTGCGCGCGTCGGGCAGCGCCATCCGCGGGTTCGACGGAGCGGCCGGCGGCGTCATCCGCTGGATCCGCCTGGCGAACGACACGGCCGTGGCCGTCGACCAGCTGGGCATGCGGCAGGGCGCCGTGGCGGTGTACCTGGACGCGTGGCATCGCGACCTGCCCGAATTCCTCGCGCTGCGCACGAACAACGGCGATGACCGCATGAAGGCGCACGACGTGTTCCCCGCCGTCTGCTACCCCGATTACTTCTGGCAGCAGGCGCGCGACAACATCGAGGGCGACTGGTACCTCATGTGCCCGCACGAGATCGCCACGGTGAAGGGCTACGCGCTCGAGGACTGTTTCGGCGAGGAATGGACGCGGAAGTACCTCGAATGCGTGGCCGATACGCGCATCAAGAAGCGCGTCATCCCCATCAAGGACGTCATTCGCCTCATCATCAAGAGCGCGGTGGAAACGGGCACGCCGTTCACGTTCAACCGCGACACGGTGAACCGGGCGAACCCGAACAAGCACCAGGGCGTCATCTACTGCAGCAACCTGTGCACCGAGATCGCGCAGAACATGGGCGCCATCGAGCAGGTGGAGCAGCGCATCGAGGACGTCGACGGCGAGCAGGTTGTGGTCACCGTGACGAAGCCGGGCGCGTTCGTGGTGTGCAACCTGGCCAGCCTGTCGCTCGGCCACATCGACGTGGACGACCCGCAGGAGCTGGCGCACGTCACCGAAAGCGCGGTGCGCGCGCTCGACAACGTCATCGACCTCAACTTCTTCCCCGTGCCGTACGCTCAGATCAACAACCGGCAGTACCGGCCCATCGGCCTGGGCGTGAGCGGGTACCACCACATGCTGGCGAAGCGCGGCATCAAGTGGGAGAGCGACGAGCACCTCACGTTTGCCGAGCGCGTGTTCGGCGACGTGCATTATGCGGCGGTGCGCGCGTCATGCGCCATCGCGCGGGAGAAGGGCGCCTACGCGTTCTTCGAGGGCAGCGGCTGGCAGACGGGCGAGTATTTCCGCGACCGCGGCCTGGTGGAAGGCCGCTGGGAAGAGCTCGCGCGCGACGTGGCCACCCGCGGCCTGCGCAACGGCTACCTGCTGGCCGTCGCGCCCACCAGCTCCACCAGCATCATCGCCGGCACGACGGCGGGGCTCGACCCCGTCATGAGCCGGTACTTCCTCGAGGAGAAGAAGAACGGCCTCATGCCGCGCGTGGCGCCCGAGCTGTCGATGGACACGTTCTGGTACTACAAGAACGCCCACCTCATCGACCAATCGTGGTCGGTGCGCGCCTGCGGCGTGCGGCAGCGCCACATCGACCAGGCGCAGAGCATGAACCTGTACATCACGAACGAGTACACGTTTCGCCGCGTGCTCGACCTGTACCTGCTGGCCTGGGAAGAAGGCGTGAAAACCATCTACTACGTCCGCTCGAAGAGCCTCGAAGTGGAAGAATGTGAAGCTTGCGCTTCGTGATGGTTCCGTCGGCCTGCCGGCCGCCGGAACCTGCCGACGCTGCGGGGCGCCCTGGCGCCCGATCTCGCGGCGAGGCCGAGGGCTCGCGTACCGAAGTACGCCATGCCCCGCCCTCCCCACGATCTCGGGACCATGACGCCCTTCGCTGACTTGCTACGCCAACCTGCGCGTTTCAATATGCGCCCTGCGGGTGCATGGAAGGAGAGAGCTCGCCATGTCTGAACTGAAGAAGAAGCCCCTGTTCAACCCATTGGGGGATACCGATGTGCTCGACCGGCGGATGATCGGGGGCAACACGACGAACCTCAACGACTTCAACAATATGAAGTACGAGTGGGTGAGCGACTGGTATCGCCAGGCCATGAACAACTTCTGGATACCCGAGGAGATCAACCTCGGCGTGGACATCAAGGACTACCGCAAGTTGCCCGCGCCCGAGCGGCGCGCCTACGACAAGATCCTGTCGTTTTTGATTTTCCTCGACAGCTTGCAGACGGCGAACCTGCCCAACGTGGGCGAGTACATCACCGCCAACGAGGTGAACCTGTGCCTGGCCATCCAGACGTTCCAGGAAACGGTGCACAGCCAGAGCTACAGCTACATGTTGGACACCATCTGCGAACCGCAGGAGCGCAACGACGTGCTGTACCAGTGGAAAGAGGACGAGCATCTGCTGGCGCGCAACGAGTTCATCGGGAACCTCTACAACGAGTTCCAAGACGACAAGAGCCCCGAGGCGCTCGCGCGCGTGCTCGTGGCGAACTACATCCTGGAGGGCGTGTACTTCTACAGCGGCTTCATGTTCTTCTACAACCTGGGGCGCAACAACCTCATGCCCGGGTCGGTGCAGGAGATCCGCTACATCAACCGCGACGAGAACACCCACCTGTGGCTGTTCCGCAGCATCCTCCTAGAGCTCAAGGAGGAGGAGCCGCAGCTGTTCACGCCCGAACTGGTGGAGGGGTACCGCGCGATGATCAAGGAAGGCTGCGAGCAGGAGATTCGCTGGGGCCACTACGCCATCGGCGACGAGGTGGCCGGCCTCAACAAGCAGATGGTCACCGACTACATCCAATATCTGGGGAACTTGCGCTGCACCCAGCTGGGCTTCGAGCCTCTGTACGAAGGCCATGATCGCGAGCCGGAAAGCATGTCCTGGGTGAGCCAGTTCTCGAACGCGAACATGATCAAGACCGACTTCTTCGAGGCGCGCTCGACCGCCTACGCGAAGTCGAGCGCGTTGGTGGACGATCTGTAGGAGGCGCGCGGGGCAGAACCGGTATGCGTATGCAGTATACTGTGCACCAGGTGCCGATCGGAAAAGCGAGGTGAAGCTATGCCGCCGTATGCGCTGGACGAGTTGCGAGACAGGGTTGCGGAAGCGGCCCGAACCTACAACGAGCAGGTTGAAGAGCCGAACAAGATTCGGAAGGTCTCGCTGTTCGGAAGCTATGCGAAAGGGACGGCGAATTCGGCCTCCGACATCGATCTCCTCGTGTCGTTCACCTCGGCGGTCGTGAGCCTTTTCACCCTTGCAAAGGTTCTTTCCTCGATGGAACAGCATCTCGAGGCATCGGTCGATGTCGTGCAAGATCCCGTTCCCGATGACTCCCTTCTCGTGATCGAGGAGGTGATCCCGCTGTATGAAAGAGGCTGATCGGCGTATATTGAAGAAGATCGCGACCGAGATCCGCTACCTCGGGCGTCTGCTCGATGGAGTGGATCAGCGGGCATTTCTCGCCGACGAAACCATGGAGCGCGCAGCTGCCATGACCTCTATCAACATCGGCGAGCTGGCGAAGCGGCTCAGCGACGAGTTCTATAGCGAGAATCCGGGCAGCGAGCTCAAGTACGCGGCGAAAACGCGCGACGTGTATGCGCACGGCTACTTCACCTTGTCGTTCGAGGCAGTGTACAAAACCGCCGTCGAGGATTACCCCCGTGTTGGCAGGTGGATCGAGGAAGCGCTGGAGGGCGCGGATCCGGAATGAGCGACGACATCGGCGATCGTCCGAAACGCGGCATGCGGAGATTCTTGCTCAAGCGGATGCTGCTCATCCCGCTCGGGGCCGTCGCGCTCGGGGCGACGATGGCGGCGCGGGCGAACCCCGACGCGGCCGAATGGTACGCGAGCGCGGTGTACCCGGCGCTGTCGAGCGTCGTGGGCTTTTTGCCCTCGCTCGCAAGCTTCTCGGTTGCCGAATGGGTTGCGGCGGCGTTCCTGCTGTTCTGCCTCGCCTACCTTGCGTGCTCGATTCGCGCGGTCATCGTGCGCACGGGCGAGCGCGGCATGGCGGCATATCGCGGCGCGATGGGGGCGCTGGCCATCGTCTGCGTTGCGTTCTTCCTGTTCACGGCTTTGTGCGGGCTGAACTACCACCGCTACACCTTTGCCGAGCATGCCGGTTACGATGTGGAGGGGGCAGACGCCGATTCGGCGCAGCGCCAAGAGGAACTCGTGTCGCTTACCGCGGCGCTTGCCGACGAGCTGGGGCAAGCCCGGGCGCTGCTGGGCGACGACGCGGACCTGTTCGAGGTCGAGCCGGGCCAGTTCGAGCGCTACGCGCAGGAGTCGGTCGAAGCCATGCGGAAGCTGGCCGAGCAGTACCCGGTGCTTGAGCGTCCGCTGTACTCGCCGCCGAAGCCGGTGCTCGCATCCAAGTTGATGTCGTACGCGAACATCGGCGGCGCGTTCTTCCCCTTCACGATGGAGTCGAACGTCAACGTGGACAACCCGTCGTTCGCGATCCCCTGGGCCATGGCGCACGAGCTGGCGCACCAGTACGGCTTCATGCGCGAGGACGAGGCGAACTTCATAGCCTACCTGGCGTGCAAGGAGTCGGACGATGCGCTCATGCGTTACAGCGGGCTCATGCTTGCGTACGACAACGCCCTGAGCGCGCTCAGGAAGGTCGACTTGGAATCGGCGAATGCGATCGCCTCGGGGTTGTCAGCGGCGGTGCAGCGCGACCTCGCTCAGCGCGCGGAGCACTGGGCGAAGTACGAGGGTCCGGTCCAAGACGTCTCCAACGCCGCCAACGACGCCTACTTGAAGGCGAACGACCAAACCGACGGCATGCGCAGCTATGGTCGCATGGTGGATCTCCTGTTGGCCGAGCAGCGGGCGGAGGAGGAGTGAGGGCGGCTGTGTGCGCGTTGTCGGCTTGGGCGGCGTTCGATCCTCTTTCTCGCGCAGCGCCTTCCTCGCGCGCACGTCCGAATCGCGGTCACGCCGAATCGATGTCCGAAAACCGCTCGCTTGAGCGCGGGGTTCGCGCTGGACTGAGGCGAGCGACGATGCACCCTGCGCAAGAGGGTCGACGGCAAGGAGGAGGCTTCGTGACGCAGGCGCAGAAACGCGCAGTGCGTCAGGATCTCAGCCATCCTGGATCGCGCAAGCGTACGCTGCATGCGGCGTGCAGGTCGAGGGGCGCGTTTCGACGACCGGGCGTTCGTCGGCGCGTTCCTTGCCGGCATCTGTTGCCGCATCGCCTGTCGAGCGTGCGCCGATGCGAGAATCGCATGCTCTGTGAGGCGACGGCCGAGATAGGCAACGCGCTTTCCAGCAACGATGCGCAGGAGCGCATGGCGCTCGTGGAGCATTGGCGCCCATGGCACACTCTGCGACCCCTGCGCGCGTGGAGCCGTCTTGCAGACGAGGCGAAAGGAGCTGCTTCATGATGTACTGCACTGAATACGATACGGGGCTGATCGGCGTGTTGACGCTGGCGAGCGATGGCGAGGCGCTGGTTGGGTGCTGGTTCGAAAACGATCGCTTTTTTGGCTATGGCATCCATGAAGCCATGGAGCGGGAGGATGACTTGCCGATTTTCGGCCAAGCGCGCTGCTGGCTCGACCGCTATTTCGCCGGAGAGCGTCCCCTGCCGACAGAGCTTGCGCTGTCCGCGCGTGGCAGCGTCTTCCAGCGCCGCGTGTGGGATATCCTGACGGAGATACCCTACGGGCAGACGGTGACGTATGGACAGATCGCGAAGCGGATGGCCACCGAATCGGGCGGGCGCATGTCGGCTCAGGCGGTGGGCGGCGCGGTGGGGCGCAATCCGCTGTGCGTCATCGTGCCCTGCCATCGTGTGATGGGCGCAAGCGGCAATCTCACCGGCTTCGGCGGCGGCATCGCCACGAAGAAGAAGCTGCTCGAACTCGAAGGTGTCGACATGAGCGGGTTCTACACGCCGAAGGTGGGCACGGCGTTGTGAGGCGTGCGGTTGCGCGCTTGCGATCTCTGCTTGGAGGGGGCGGGCGGAGGGGACGGGCGGACTCTTCCGCGCATGGCGTGGGCGTGCTCTTCTCGTCGCTGCGTTGACTAAAATATATCAATTTAGTAGGATTTAGCGCGATACACAGGAGGCCCGCGGAGCGGGCGCCGGCCGCAGCCGGAGAGGCGCGGTCGGAAGATGGAAAGCAGGCGCATCATGACCGTATATGCAAGTGTAGCGGAGCTCATCGGCAACACCCCGCTCGTCGAGCTCGCGAACTATGAGAAGAACCACGGCTTGAAAGCCCGCATCGTGGGCAAGGTGGAGTCGTTCAACCCGGCCGGCTCCATCAAGGACCGCATCGCGAAGGCGATGATCGACGACGCGCTCGCGCGCGGCGTGATCGACGAGGACACGGTGCTCATCGAGCCCACCTCGGGCAACACCGGTATCGGCTTGGCCGCCCTCGCCGCCGCGCGCGGCATGCGCCTCATCATCGCCATGCCCGAGACGATGTCCGTCGAGCGTCGCAACCTCATGAAGGCCTACGGCGCCGAGCTCGTGCTGACCGACGGCGCTCTGGGCATGAAGGGCGCCATCGCGCGCGCCGACGAGCTGGCCGCCGAGATTCCCAACTCGTTCATCGTCGGGCAGTTCACGAATCCGGCGAACCCGGCCGTGCACGAGGCCACCACGGGTCCCGAGATCTGGGAAGCCACCGGCGGGGACGTGGACGTCTTCGTGGCGGGCGTGGGCACGGGCGGCACGGTGAGCGGCACGGGCGCCTACCTGAAGCGCATGAATCCCGACGTGCAGGTGGTGGCCGTGGAGCCGGTCGCGTCGCCGGTTTTGAGCGAGGGGCGCGCGGGCGCGCACAAGATCCAGGGCATCGGCGCGGGCTTCGTGCCCGACACGCTGGACACGGCGGTGTACGACGAGGTGATCGCCATCGCCGACGAGGACGCTTTCGCGACGGGCCGCGAGCTGGCGGCGAAGGAGGGCCTGCTCGTGGGCATCTCGTCGGGCGCGGCCGTGGCCGCCGCGCGCCAGGTGGCCGAGCGTCCCGAGAACGAGGGCAAGACCATCGTGGTGATCCTCCCTGACACCGGCGAGCGCTACCTGACGACGGCGATGTTCGGCTTCTAAGCGCGGCGCAACGATGCGACGAGGGGTCGCCGCAGGTCGAGCTGCGGCGACCCCCTTCCCTGTGGGATTGTCGCCCGAAACGGTCGGAATCGAGCCGAAAACCGACCGTTTCGGGCGACAACGTTCTTGAAGCGATGCGCTGCAACTCCGCCGTTTTGTGCACGGTATAGCCCTCGTGGTAGCAGCTGGCGTCGATTCCCTTCGTGTACGCGTCACGATCATCCACCTTGTCGGTGAGCGCTTGCTTGAGGACGTGCTTGATCTCGATATCCTTAACAAGGTTTCGCCCCATCGCCAGGAGATGATCTTCTTTATCGACCATGCTCCAATCGACGACCAGGCCAAGCTCCCCTTTCAAGATGAGGTCGAGCCATGTCCGCATGCTGCGGCCGTTACCCTCACGGAAGGGATGCGCGATGCTCATCTCCACGTACTTCTCGACGATTTCGACAAACGATGATTGAGGCATCGAGAGCGTGCTCCAAGGACGCTTCGAGGTGCATGAGAGGCGCGAACCTGAACGTCCCTTTCGCTCTGTTCGCGTCTCGGGGCTCGCCGGCGAAGCCGTCGACGTCTTGGAAAAGATGTCGATAAATGGCCGTCAGGTATTCGGCGGTTCCGGCTGCAGATTTTCGAGAATGCCGTCTTCGAACAGCCCAAGCGCTCGCTTTTTACTGAACAGCTCTTCGGCTCTTGCCAATTCTGCAGCGTCGGTGACCCCGGGCTTGTTTTCGAGCGTCATGTCGCGCCCCTTCGGATCGATCCGGCGTGCGATCCTACGCGCCCTGGATGGCGTCGATGGCGTCGATCACGCAGCCGCGGAAGCCGTCCTTCTCGAGCGCGGCCACGCCCTTGATGGTGGTGCCGCCCGGCGAGCACACGGCGTCCTTCATCGCGCCGGGATGCTCGCCGGTCTCTAGATGCAGCTTGGCCGTGCCCATCATCATCTGGGCGGCCAGGCGGTACGCGGTCGCGCGCGGAAGGCAGTGCTTCACGCCCGCGTCGCCGAGCGCTTCAAGGAATATCGCGGCGAACGCAGGGCCGCAGCCGGCGACGGAGCTGGCCGTGGACAAGAGCTTGCCGTCCACCCACTCGATGAGGGCGATCTGGCCGAACAGGTTCACGAACGCGCCCAGCTGCTCGTCGGTGAGCGAGTGGCGCTGCTCGCAGGCCACGACGCCCGCGCCCACGGCGATGGGCGTGTTGGGGATGGTGCTGAGGTGGTGCGTGCCGGGGGCGAGGATGCTCTCGTAGAACGCGAAGTCGCGCCCGGCGGCCACCGAGATCACGGCTTTGCCGGCAAGCAGGTCGCGCACCGGCTCCACCACCTGCTCGATGAGGTAGGGCTTCACTGCGAGGACGACGAAGTCGCTGGCCTCCACCACCTCGGCCGCCTCGCGATGCGCGTTCACGCCGAGCTTCTCGGCCGTGGCCTGCAGCTTGTCGAAGTGCCCGGCGCACGCGTGGATGCGCCCGCCCGGAAGCGCGCCCGAATTCACGAGGCCCTGCGCCATCGCCTGGGCCATGTTGCCGAACCCGATGAAGCCGAGCTCGATGCTGCTTGCTGTGTCCACCATGCTGGAAACCTTTCCGTCGCGATGCGTTTTTTGCTGGGTCGATTGTACGCCAGGCGAGGCGCGCTTCCAAATGTCGTTTCTGCGACGGCGCCGCGCCAAAGCTGGGTGCCGTTCGGCTCGGCCGCTTGCCTGCCCGCGATCTGATACAATCGCGCAAGGGGAACCGACGGCGTGGTCAGGGAGGCGTTGATGGACACGAAGAGCCTGATGGCGTTTAAGGCCGTGTACGAGGCCGGCAGCATCACGAAGGCGGCCGCGCAGCTTTACATCACGCAGCCTGGTCTTTCAAAGACCATCGCGCGACTGGAGACGGAGTTCGGCTGCGCGTTGTTCGAGCGCACGACCAAAGGAGTGACTCCCACAGCATACGCGGAGGCGCTGTACGCGAAGGTGGACAAGCTGAACGTGCTTCTAGATGCTATCGAGAAGGATGCCGTGGAGTTGGCGGGGAAACGCAAGCTGGCGGTGGCTTCGACCGTGGGCGTGACATTGTACGTGGGCCTTAAGTTCAACGACGACTTCGAACGCGAGCATCCCGACGTCAAGCTGACCATCGAGGAGAGCAGCGATCGGCGCGTCGAGGAGCTCTTGGCTTCCGGTGCCGTCGACATCGGCTTTCTGGCCGGGCCGATCGACCGGGGGAGGTACGACGCGTGGCCGTTCAGCCGGCATCGGCATGTGCTCGAGGTGAACGCTGCCGATCCTCTGGCGCAGCGAGAGTTCGTGACGCACGCCGACCTGGACGGTCGCTCCGTGGCGTTGCTCTCGCGGGACTATGTGCCGTACCGCAACAACTTGCGATGGCTTGCCGAGGCTGGTGCCGAGCCCGAGCGCTTGATCGAGCTGATCGAGGGCTTCACCGGCAGCCAGTTGGTAGCGGCTGGACAGGCCGTGAGCATCACGACCGACTACTCGTCGTTCATGAGGGCTGCGGAACGTGTGGTGGCAGTGCCGTTTGAAAGCGACGCGTGTTCGTACGACATCTACCTAGTGAAGCGCAAGGGGGAGACGCTGGACGACGATGCGGAGGCGTTCCGGTCGTTCGCGCTTAGGTGGGTCGAGGCGAATCGGGGGAACCTGTTCGCTTGGGAGCACTCCGTGTTTTAAACTGCGCCGAGGGCCATAACGATTGGTTATGACGACCAGCTTGTTCCGTCTGTTCCGGAGCCGGAGGCGGCTCGGTATGCTCTTCTTGTCCGAATCGACGAGGGTCGCGAGGGCGGCCTGGACAAGGAGGAGAGTATGAAGAAGGATATGTCGCGCAGGGGCTTTCTGACCACGGCAGGCTTGGCCGCCATGGCAGCGGGTATCGGCTTGGCAGGGTGCACGTCGAAAAGCGCTGACGGGGGCGCGTCCGTTGCGCTTACCGCCGGCGAGGGCGGGACGGGCGGCAACGTGCCGGCGAAGTGGGATGAGGAGTGCGATGTTCTGGTGCTTGGAGCCGGCGGTGCAGGCACTTCAGCGGCTCTGGCTGCGGCGAAAGCGGGCGCAAGCGTTATCGTGCTCGACTCGCAGACGTCGAACAACTTCAATGCGACGTCTATCTGCAAAGGCAACTTCTGCGTGGTGGGCTCCGATGAGCAGAAAGCGCTCGGCATCGAGGACTCGGTCGAGAAGTTCTTGGAGGACGCGATCGCCAACGGCAACTCGGACGGCAATATCATCCAGGCCAACCGCGAGGACGCCATCCGCACGTACGCCGAGAACAGCGCGCGCGGATACCAGCTGCTCAAGGAGCTGGGATTGGAGTTCCCTGACCCGTATGTGCAGGTAGGGCACTCGCTGCTGCGCTGCCATGTGGTCGACAACGCGAAGATGCTGCAGCTGCTGACCGACTCCGGCAAGAAGGCCGGAGCGGACTACCGCTTCGAGACCGAGTTCACCAAGCTCGTGTACGACGGCGCCGGAACGGTTCTGGGCGCCATAGCCCAGAGCGGCTCGAAGGAGATCGCGTTCAAGGCGAAGAAGGCCGTGCTCATGTGCACTGGATCGTTCCTTCGCAACGTGGAACTCGTCGAGGAGTGCGCGATGGGCTTCAGCAAGATACCGCTGTTCACCGGCCAGGGGCTGACGGGACTCGGACATCTGTCGCTCATGAGCCTAGGCGGCGCCATGTGGGGCCGCGAATGCATTTACGCGTGCGAGGGCGATTCTGAGGATGGCAAGGCTTACACGGAGATGTGCCACTTCGGTGCCATCGTGACCGACCTGTCCGGCAATCGGTTCTTCGACGACGGGCAGTATTGGACCAACGCGCGCACGCGCGCCCTGGTTCAAAAGTCGGCTCAGGAAGGCAACGAGAAGTTCCAGACGTGGCAGGTGTTCGACCAGGCGGCCTACGACCGCGCGGTGGAGAACGGACCCAACAACGGCATCTACCCGGAGAACGAGTCGTACTTCATCAAGGCAGACACCATCGAGGAGCTGGCCGAGGCCATCAATGCGCCCGATCTTCCCGCCACGTTAGCCAAGTATAACGAGGACATCGCGAACGGCGGCGACACACTCTTCGGACGCAAGCAATGGAACGGCGCCGGCACGCCTGCACCGGTGGCGCTCGATCAAGCTCCCTTCTACACGTACGCAAGCTTCCCCCACCTGCTGTACACGCCGTGCACCGGCTTCATGATCAACGGCGATTGCCAGGTGCTCGGGCAGTACGAAGAGCAGCCGATTGGCGGCGGCCGCTTGTTCGCGGCGGGCGAGATCGTCACTCGTTCCATCGTGGGCAACCATTACATGGTGGGCGTGGGCATCGGGTCGTGCACGACGTTGGGAATGGTCATAGGCGAGAAAGCCGCGGCCCTCGACGCCTGGGAGTAATCTTGACAATTCGTAAGGAAGCATTCCCTCCCTCGCGCTTCCTTTGCAACCTTGGCCCGATCCGTCTCGGCGGTCAGGCTCTTCCGATTTGACGGGTGACGGAAAGGGATCCTTTATGGACGCTCTCACGATGTGCGGAGGCGGTTTCGCACGGAACGCGGTGGACGAAGCGGCCGCTGCGTACGGTTTGACGCCTCGCGAGCGAGACGTGCTTGCGCTGCTCTTGCAGGGACGCGACGGGATGGCGATCCACCGGTTGCTGGGTATCTCGTACAACACGGTGAAGACCCACTTGAAACATATATATGGGAAGTGCGGTGTCGCATCGCGACAGCAACTGGTGTCTCTCGTCCATGGGGATTCCGGACTTCTGTCGGCGTAGGCCGTCCGAAACAGAAGGGGGGTTATGCGCTGAGCATTGTCGCGGCGACAGGCGTTACGCATAGAAGCGCAACGTCGGCGCTGCTCATCCAGGGCGCACGCTTTCCGGAGGTGGCGCATGGCCTTGGCAAAGCGCTGCGAGAGGGGCAACCCTGTCCTGTCTGCGTTTCAATCTTGGAGATTCGCTTCTGCAATAGGTGGTGTCGAAGGTTGATTTCGATGAACCTACAAGTTTCTGGCAAATATTTTCCGATGTACTATTGGGCGATGGTAACGTGAAACGTGAGCTGGGGTTTTCTGCACGGTGAGAGCAAACAGAACGGTAAGTTCGTACATCGAAAATCGTACCAGGAGCAGGAGCCATTTCCGAAATTGCAGGAGGCAGGCCAGGTCGTCCACGCTTTTTAAAAGGCCGTAATCTGCCGCGACGCGCCGCCGTCGATCGGCTGCAAGGTATACTGATGATCTGAGGACAACGAGGCGAAAGGCGGTTCCCTATGGAACATGCATGCAAGGTCACGGTGCTCGAGACGAAGGTGTTCCCCGACTTGCAGGAGCGCTACCTCGCCGACCCAAGGTCGGGCGCGTGCCCCTGCTTCCAGCCGGGGCAGGAGTTCCTGTTCGAGCGCAACACCGAGCGCGACGACTTCTGGCATTTCGGGTGCGACCTCACCCCGAAGTTCCCATGCTCAGAGGCATGGGACTGCATCAGCCGCTACATTTACACGGCGCTTCAGGGCGGCTCCGTCATGCGCGGCTGGACGAACGACGAGCGCATGATGATCGCCTGCTGCAACGACGGCACGCGCCCCGTCGTCTTCAAGATCGAGCGCATCGACCGGGAGTGACTGCTTCGCGCGGCGCATCGATGACGGATGCCTCACCGTTCGTCGGCTCTCCTGTGCAAACGAGGTTTGCGGCGCTACGCTCGTTTCCGACCGTATGCAGCGCGAGCTGGAAAGGAGCGTCGACATGCCCGAGATGAACGCGACCGTGCCCGCGACGCTGACGGGCGGGCACGTGTGCCTGGCGGTGTGCGCCGCGCTGTACCTGGCTTGGTGGTGGATGTTCTTCAACCCGGCCCTGCCGAAGGCGACGGGCGCGCTGTACGCGGCGGGCGTGGGGTGCATCGTGGGCGCGGTGCTGTTCGGGATAGCGGCCGTCGTGCTTATCGGTATGGGATTGGGCGCGCTCACGGGCGCATCGGCGGGCAGTGTCGTTCCCGGTTGGGCGTTCGCGGTGGGCGGGGTCGTCGCGTACTTCGCGCTGGCGTACGTCACGACGCGCTTCTTCCAACGGCCCGTGACCATCGAGCTTCTGCTGTTCGTGCTGTGGGCTGCGCTCGAGCTGGCCGTGGTGAACGCGCTTGCGGGTGCCGGCGCGGTGGGGCCAGGGCTCGCCGCGGTGCTCGCCGTGGCCGTCGCGGTGCTGTTTGCCGGTTGCCTCGTGTGCTACGTGCTGTACTTCCGCCTGTCGCCGATGCCCTCGTTCGTGGACGGCGCGTTGCCGCTGGCGGCCGTCGGCGTGCTGGCAGCCGCCATGGCGGCGCTCGTTGCCCGCATGTGAGGCGCTGCAGCATGAAAAGGGGCGCGAGCCGAAGCCCGCGCCCCTCGCGCGAATTCGATGCCGTACGCTACGCGGCAGCCTGCTCGGCTTCCCCTTCGCCCTCGGCTTCGCCGGCATCTTTGCCGGCCGAGCGCGCGAGGATGTTCGCGTACACTGCGCCCGAGATGTTGTGCCACACGCTGAACACGGCGCCAGGCACCGCGGCCAGCGGCATGCTTGCGAAGTGCACGGTGGCAAGCGAGCTGGCGAGTCCGGAGTTCTGCATGCCCACCTCGATGGACAGCGTGCGCATCTGCTCCTTGGTCAGGCGCAGGACGCGTCCGACCAGATACCCGAGCGCGTAGCCCAAAACGTTGTGGAGCATGACCACGAGGATGATGAGCGGCCCTACGGTAAGCAGTTTCGCCTGGTTGGCGGCGACCACGGCCATGATGATGAGGGAGATGCCTACCACCGACACGAGCGGCAAAACGCTCGCGCATGCCGCGGCCACCTTCTCGAAGAAGTAGTTGATGAGAAAGCCCGCCGCAATGGGTACGAGCACCACCTGCACGATGGACAGGAACATTTCGAGAACATCCACGTCCACGGTCTGCCCGGCGAACAGCAGCACCAAAAGCGGCGTGACGACGGGTGCCATGATGGTGGTGCAAGCGGTCATGCCCACCGACAGCGCCACGTCGCCCTTCGCGAGGTAGGTCATGACGTTGGAACTGGTGCCGCCTGGACACGACCCCACGAGGATCACGCCCACGGCCAGCTCGGCGGGCAGCTGGAACACCGCCGTGAGCAGAAACGCCAGCACTGGCATGATGACGAATTGGGACAAGATTCCCACGATGACGGCCTTCGGCTTCGTGAACACCACCTTGAAGTCGGCCAGCTTGAGGGTCATGCCCATGCCGAACATCACGATGCCCAAAAGGATGTTCACATAGCTTGTTTTGACGACGGATGATACGGGGCCGGGAAAGACCAGGGCGACGATCGCGACGGCAAGCGCGATGATCGCCATGTACTTTCCCGTGAAGTCGCTGATCTTGGCGAGCGTCTTCACAGAGGTGCTCCTTTCTCGGGGTTGGTGGAACTGAAGCAGTATACCGCTGCCGCAGACGATAAGCGAGGGTCGAAATCGCAGATGCGAGTGGCTCTCGAACTTGTTCCGCTGCGATTGACGCAGGGCGGCCCTCTTGCCGGCCCGCAGGGCCCGGCCGGCAGCGGGTTGGCGTTGTCGGCTGTCGTGTTGACGCGGCAACGGCCTCTTTGGTACCATGGCCGCCCGGGCTGTGGCGCCCGTCATCCTCTTGAAAGGCCTCTTTCCATGACCGTTCCTCCCAACCGGTAGATCACGCGACTCATCCCGCCTATCCGTCGCCGCGTTCGCGCGCGGCCGCTTCGTGATGGGCTCATCCGGCGGAACGATCGATCAAACGAAGAGGTTTCCTTTATGAAAAAGCTGAACAACGGCGTGGTGCCGCCTGCGCTCGCCTTCCTTATTGCACCTATTCAGAACGCAAAGGAAGGCAGCGAACATTATGAAAACGATACAGTGGCGCGTGGGGGCGACCTCCGCGCCGGCCGCTTTGCGTCCGTGCGGCGCCTGCGGTGCTGAGGCAAGGTTCGAATCGACGGGTCGGTTCCGCGTGAACGCCCAGAAGAAGCGTCTGGACGTATGGCTCATCTACCGGTGCGTCTCGTGCGGCAGCGTGTGGAATTGCGCGGTGGTCAGCCGCGGGCGGCCGGGCGGCGTCGGCCGCGAGCTGCTCGAGCGCTTCATGGGCAACGACCCGGGCTTGGCCCTCGAGTGCGCCCTCGACGCGGGCCTGCTGAAAGGCAACGGCGCGCGGCGGGGTCCGGTGGACTTCGCCGTCGAGGGCGAGCTGCCCGGCGACGAGGACTGCCGGGTGGAGATCCATGCCGAAGGGCTCTCGGGCATCCGGCTCGCCGCGGTGCTGCGTGCCAAGCTGGGCCTTTCGCGCAGCGAGCTCGAGCAGCTCGTGGGGGCAGGCGACGTGGCGTGCGCCGACGGCGCGGACGCGCTCGCTGCCAAGCTGCGGCCGCATCGGGCGGTCATGGTGCGGGCGCGAAGGTGCTGACCCGTTGAAGTGACGGAGGGGCTCGGGCAGGAACCCTCCCCTCTCTTTCCGCTGTCTGGCGGAGAGAGAGGGTGCTTGTCCGCCGATGGGTCGGGATTGGCATGCCGCGAGGCCGTCTTCCGGAGACGGGGCTCAACGACCCCATCCGACGCGGACCCTCGGAAGCCGGCCTTGCGCCCTTGGGGGGGCGGGTGGAGGTCGGCCCCTTGATCGGGGACGAGTCCTCGGGGGTCGGCCTTGCGCTTGTCGAGGGGGCTCGGTTTTCCCGGTCTCCGATCACGTTGGAGCCAGTTGTCGAACATGGCTGTGTCGGAGCCTTCCGTTTCCGAGCCTTCAATTGCACAGTTTTGGCCGCTCTGAAGCTCTTTTCCGCGGCTTGGCGAAAACTTGCTGACGGCGATCAGGGGAAATGCGCGAGGATCGTATCGTTCGGAGGGCGAGGACGCATTCGACCCCTCGAAAATCCTTCACAGCGGCCAAAACGGTGCATCCAAGAGGCCCCAAACCCGAGGAAAGGCTGGCGAGGAGCGGGCCGGCAACCACGCGAGCCGGCGTTCTCCTTGAGACACCCGGTTGCGCGGGTTGCTTGGCGCGCCGATCCCAAGGCGGTTGTGCGTCGGTTCCCGTGCTATCATGGCGGCGAACGTCACGGCGAGGCGAAGGAGCGCATCATGTATGGACTGAAGACTGAGGCCAGCTTCGATTCGGCCCATTTTCTCACCGATTACTACGGCAAGTGCGAGAACCTGCACGGCCACCGTTGGCGCGCGGTGGTGCGCCTTGCGGTGGACGACCTGCAAACCGAGGGCACGATGAAGGGCATGGTGCTCGACTTCGGCGTGTTCAAGCGCGCGGTGCGCGAGCTGGCCGAGGCGCTCGACCACACCTTCCTCGTGGAGGAGGGCTCGCTCGCCCCGGCGACGCTGGCGGCGCTCGAGGCCGAGGGGTTCAGTTTGACCGTGCTGCCCTTCCGCACCACGGCGGAGAACCTGGCACGCTATTTCTGCGACCGCCTGGTGGAGCAGGGCCTTCCCGTGTCCCAGGTGGAGATGTACGAGACTCCGAACAACTGCGCCGTCTACCGTCCGCAGTAGGCGGAGGGCGGCATGGGGAAGCTCGCGCTGTATCGGCAGATCGCTAAGCAGATAGGCGGGCTCATGGTCATGGCCGTCCGCTACGACGGCAAGGAGCCCGACAAGCTGACCGGGGCCTCGCGGGTCGAGTACGCGCTGCCGTTCGAAGGGGCGTGGACCGTGCTCAACGGCGGGGTGGAGGAGGAGACGTCGCATTCGTGGGACGTGCTCACCCAACGCTATGCCTACGACTTTGTGATACTCGATGACGAAGGGCGCAGCTGCCGCCCCGACGCCGATCCGGCCGACCCCGCCTCGTACTATTGCTACGGTCTGCCCGTTCTCGCGCCTGCCGACGGCGTGGTGGTCGAAGCGGGCGCGTCGTGCCCCGACGCGCCGATCGCGCTCGACGGCGCGGTGTGCTGCGGCGGGGACGACATCCGCGGCAACTTCGTGCTCGTCGAGCATGCACACGGCGAGTTCTCGTGCCTGTGCCATCTGATGCCGGGCGGCGTGCTGGTCGAGGCCGGCCAGGAAGTGAGGCGCGGGCAGCGCGTTGGGCTCTGCGGCAGCTCTGGCAACAGCTCCGAGCCGCACCTGCACTTCCATATCCAGAAAGGCCAAAGCTTCTACACCTCGCCCGGCGTGCCGGTGCGGTTCGCGGGCGTCGCGGCCGCTCCCGCGCCGAACTACGAGGCGGCCGATCCCCGTCCGCTGCCGCCGGGGGCCTACGGCGACTTTCCGCCGTTCCTCACGCGCGGCCTGCGCGTTGAGCCCGTGCATGAGAAATCGGCCTGAAAATGCAATGTCGTCGAGTTATGCACCCTTGCGCGAGCCTTAGCGGGGGGATTTTGCTTTGAGAAAAGCGTCGTTGACCGTAAAAGCCCAGGTCGCGATTCGCGCGATTCCTGACTGGATGCGCGGAAAGGGTGCATAACTCGCGTACATTGCAGTTTCAGGGCCGTTCCAGTTACGCAAGGGTGCAAAACTCGAGGACTTTGCGGCAGAACGCGTTCACTCCCAAAAGCTTTGCACGGTGTCGAGGATGTCGGCGGCGGGGAGGAGGGTGGCGTCGGCGATATCGGTGCCCGTCTCGTCGAGGAAGCGCCTGACCAGGTGGTACCCGCACGCGTAACCGGCGCAGTAA
>HHCFC01400__coassemble_1372_pt1 | contig 27763 bp, 32 predicted proteins | sample HHCFC01400__metabat2_high_PE_041 | metagenome-assembled genome bin HHCFC01400
CTCATCATCCGCGGCGTGAACGTGTTCCCGTCCCAGATCGAGCAGGTCATCACGAACTTCCCGGAGATCGCCACGCACTACCAGATCATCCTCACCACGCGCGGGCCCCTCGACCACGTGGAGCTGCAGGTGGAGACGGAGCCCGACTTCCCCATCGACGAGGTGCGCAGGATCGAGGACCTCAAGCGCCGCCTGGGCGCCGAGCTCAAGAGCAACCTGCAGGTGTCGGTGGAGGTCAAGATCGTCGAACCGAAGACCATCGCGCGCAGCGAGGGCAAAGCGAAGCGCGTCATCGACCTGAGAGAAGGGAAGTAGCCCATGATCTCGCAGTTGACCGTGTTCTTGGAGAACGAGAAGGGCCGCCTTGCGGCCGCGTGCCGCGCCGTTTCGGAGGCCGGCATCAACCTGCATGCGCTCAACCTGGCCGACACGGCCGATTTCGGCGTCGCCCGCATGCTGTGCGACACGCCCGAGGCGGCCGCCGAGGCGCTGCGCGAGGCGGGCTACCGCGCCACGGTGACGCCGGTCCTCGCCGTGCGCGTGCCGAACACCCCCGGAGGTTTGGCGGTTCTGCTCGAGTTCTTGGACGAGCAGGACGTCAACGTCGAGTACGGGTACTGCTTCTCGGTGAGCGCCGAGTCCGCGGTGGACGTGCTCAAGATCGACGGGGGAGAGGGCGTCGAGGCAAGCTTGGCCGAAGCGGGGTTCGCGCCCGTCCGACCCGAGGACGTCTACCGCGTTGGCTAGCGCGCGCCGACATACCGGATCGCCGCTTCGGCGACTTCTCGCCGAAGCGCGCGGGGCGCGCCTCGCAGCGTGCGCGCTCTCGCTCGTTTTGGCCGCCGCGCTTTGCCCCTTCCTCCCCGCGCCAGCCTTCGCCGACGTGCGCAAGGCCGACGTCGTCTTAGGGCAGACCGTCGACGCGCGGGGGCTGTCCGTGGCGCAATGCCCCAGCATCGACGCGGAGTACGCCCTCGTGATGGACGTGGAAGGCACCGTGTACTTCGAGCGCAACGCTCAAAGCCCCGCGCAGATCGCCTCCATCACGAAGATCATGACGGCCGTCGTGGCGCTCGACGCCGTGGAGGCGGGCGAGACGACGCTCGACGCGCCCGTCCCCGTGTCCGCGGCGGCTGCGGCCGTGGGGGAGTCGTCGGCCGGCCTGCAGGAAGGCGACGTCATGGACCTGGAGACGGCGCTCAAGGCGCTGCTCGTGCCTTCCGGCAACGACGCGGCTGTGGCCATCGCCGAGGCGCTGGGAGGAAGCGTCGAGGCGTTCGTCGAGCGGATGAACGAGAAGGCGGCCGAGCTCGGCTGCGCCGACACTGTCTACGAGAACCCCCACGGCCTCGATTACGACCAGTATGCGGGCGATCTGCACAGCACGGCGGCCGATGTGGCGGCCGTGGTTCGCCACGCCATGGAAAACGACGTGTTCCGCTCCATCGTCTCCGGCGGCAGCACCGACGTCGCGGTCGTGCGCGACGGCGCGGAGGCGACCATCCACCTGGAGACGACCGACGGGTTCCTCGACGTCTACGAGCATGCCATCGGCGTCAAGACCGGCTTCACCGCGTTGGCGGGCCCCTCGTTCGCAGGCGCCGCCAGCGACGGAGCGCGCGAGCTGTACGCCATCGTCCTCAACTCGTCCTCCGAGGCGCAGCGCTTCGAGGACGCCAAGACGCTGTGCGAGTGGGTCTACGAGCACCTCGTGTCCTATCCGCTGGCCAACAGCCCCGAAACGACGACGTACGACGGCGCGGAGGTCCCCGTCGTCGCCGAGGTGGCCCACGAGGACTGGATCGACAAGACCGTGAGGGCGACGCTGTCGGACCCCGACGCGGCGGTCGATGTCTTCGACCTCAACGGCAACGTGAGCCAGACGCTCTCCTTCGAGAAGCTCGAGGGGGACGTGCGCGCGGGCGACAAGGTGGGGACCATCACGTTCAAGCAGCGCAACGAGGAGATCGCCACGCTCGACCTCGTGGCGTGCGAGGACCTTGACGCGCCCGACTTCTTCGAGGGCGTCGGCGTCTGGTGGGAGCGGCTGCTGCGCGGCTTCTCGGGCCAGCCCCAGTCGGCCTCGTCCGTCACGTTGAACGAAACGCCGCTCGTCGTCGACAAAACCGCCGCATGAGCGGCGTCGAGAGAGGATAACGCCATGACCACGCTCTGCCCCGTATGCAGCAACCCCGTCGAGTCCGACGCCGCCGCCTGTCCGCAGTGCGGCTTCAAACTGCTCGGCGCCACGCAGCGCTTCGAGCCGGTGCCGCTCGACGACGCCCCGCCTTCCGTGGAGGCCGCCCCGCAGGCCCGCGCCGCGCTCCACGTGGTGCGCGGACCGTCTGCCGGCGTGACGCTCCAGCTCGGCGACGAGCCGCTGTCCATCGGGCGCAGCCCGCAATGCGACGTGTTCCTGAACGACATGACCGTGTCGCGCTCCCATGCCGCAGTGGAGCCCGACGGCGGCGGCTACGTCATCCGCGACGCGAACTCCTTCAACGGCGTGTGGGTGAACAACGAGAGCGTGGAGTGCCGCAGGCTCGCGTCCGGCGACGTCATCCAGATCGGGGCGTTCTGCCTCGTCTACAAGGAGGAGTAGCGGCCCGCGCCGCGGCGCGGGCGCCGTTTTTCGAACGAGAGGGGAGCGCGTGCGGCGCTCCGAAAAGGAATGGGCGCCCGAAGGGGGGATACGCCCGCGAAAGGGTTCGCATATGGAGCTGATGTCAGGCAACGAGGCTATCGCCCAAGGGGCATGGGAGGCCGGAGCGCGCATCGGGACGGCGTATCCGGGCACGCCTTCCACCGAGACGATGGAGGCGTTCGCAAAGAAGGACGGCGTGTACGCCGAGTGGTGCGTGAACGAGAAGGTGGCCGTGGAGGTGGCCGTAGGGGCCTCTGCCGCGGGCGCGCGCGTGCTGTCCACGATGAAGCACGTCGGCGTGAACGTGGCGGCCGACCCGCTGTTCACCGCCGCGTACACGGGCGTGGGAGGCGGATTCGTGATCTTGGCCGCGGACGATCCCGGCATGCACTCGTCGCAAAACGAGCAGGACAGCCACTTCTACGCCCGCGCCGCGCACATCCCCATGCTCGAGCCCGCCGACTCCGCCGAGGCGCTGCGTTTCGCGCGCGAGGCCTACGAGCTGTCCGAGCGCTTCGACGTGCCGGTCCTCATCCGCTCCACGGTGCGCGTGTCCCACACGAAGACCCCGGTCGAGCCGGGAGGCAGAACAGAGGCTCCGTCCAAGCCCTACGAGAGCGACCCTGCGAAGTGGGTCATGATGCCCGCGTTCGCCAAGCCCCGCCGCAAGGCGCAGCTCGCGCGCATCGACGCGCTACGCGCTTGGGCCGAGGACTGCCCTTACAACGAGGTCGTGCGCAGAGGGAGCGCCGTCGGCGTCGTGTGCGCGGGAGCGGTCTTTCAGCACGTGGCCGAGGCGCTGCCGGAGGCGAGCGTGTTCAAGCTGGGCTGCACCTGGCCCTTGCCCGCCGAGGCGCTGCGCGCCTTCGCCGCGAGCGTGGAATCCCTGTACGTGGTGGAGGAGGCTTCGGAGTACCTGAGCGAGGGCGTGCGCGCCCTCGGCGTGGAGGTGTCGGCCTTCCCGCATCCGCTGCCGCGCGACGGGGAGCTCTCGCCCGGCCTCGTGCGCGCCGCGTTCGGCATCGAGGAGCCCGCTTGCCTGCCGACGCCCGACGACGTGCCCGGACGCCCCCCGGCCCTGTGCGCAGGGTGTCCGCACCGCCTCGTGTTCAAAGAGCTCTCGCGCATGAAAGCCGTGGTCACAGGCGATATCGGCTGCTACACGCTCGGCGCGCTGCCGCCGCTTTCGGCCATGGACGCGTGCGTGGACATGGGCGCCTCGGTGTCCATGTCGCACGGCTTCGAGCTGGCCTGGGCCGGCACCGAGCACCGTCCCGTCGTGGGCGTCATCGGCGATTCGACGTTCGCCCATTCGGGCCTCTCCGCGCTCATCTCCACCGTGTACAACAAAGGCGGCGGCACCGTGTGCGTGCTCGACAACCGCACCACGGCCATGACGGGCCGCCAGGGCAACCCCTTCAACGGCGAGACGCTGCAGAAGCGCCCTTCGCGCGAGCTCGACCTCGAGGGCGTCGTGCGCGCCGTGGGCGTTGAGGACGTGCGGACCGTCGACCCGAACGACGCGCGGGCCGTGCGCCGGGCGCTCAAGGAGGCCGCGGCCAACCCCGAGCTCACCGTGATCGTGTTCCGCAGCCCCTGCGTGCTCATCGATCGGCGCCGAGACGCGCCCTACGTCGTGACCGACGGCTGCACCGCCTGCGGCGTCTGCTCGACGCTCGGCTGTCCGGCCATCGCGAAGGAGCCCGCGAGCAACCGCGCGCTCATCGACGCCGCGCAGTGCGTCGGCTGCGGCCAGTGCGCGCAGTACTGCGCTTACCGGGCCATCGTGCAGCGCGGATCCGAGGGATCTCCGCTGGAAGGAGGCTTCCATGAGTAGCGTGACCACCGTGCTTCTGTGCGGCGTCGGAGGGCAGGGCACCGTCCTCGCGGCCGATCTGCTGGCCCATGCGGCGCTCGAGGCCGGCTACGACGCGAAGGTGTCCGAGATCCACGGCATGTCGCAGCGCGGGGGAGCCGTGACCACCGTCGTGCGCTTCGGCAGAGACGGGGTGCGGTCGATGGTGAGCGATCCGGGGTGCGCCGACTGCGTCGTGGCCTTCGAGACCACCGAGGCCCTGCGCAACCTGCCGAACGTCCGCGCAGGCGGCCACCTTCTGGCGTCCGACGAGGGCATCCAGCCGCTGCCCGTGCTCATCGGGCATGCGGCCATGCCCGAGCGCGCCCATGAACGGTTGCGGGAGGCCGGGGCCACGCTCATCCCGGCCGGCGCCATCGCCGCCGAGGAGGGCTCGCCGAAATCGGCGAACGTGGTGCTGCTCGGCGCCCTCGCGACGAAGCTCGACTTCTCGCAGGATGCCTGGGAGAAGGTCGTCGCGTCCCGCGTGCCCCCCAAGACCGTAGACGCCAACCTCGCCGCGTTCCGCGCAGGCTTCGCCTTCGCGCAAGAAGCCGCCGACAGGGAAGGGGCGCGGTCATGAGCGTGCGGCAGATCAGCGTCTTTCTGGAAAGCAGGCCCGGCCATCTGCGCCGCGTGCTCGACGCCTTCGAGGAGGCCCAGGTGAGCGTGCGCGGCTACAGCGCCTCGGACACGGGCGATTACGGCATCGTCCGCTTCATCGTCGACGCGCCCGAACGTGCGCTCGCCGTGCTGCGCGACATGGGCGCGGCCGCGACGATCGGCGACGTTCTGTGCGTCCGCTTGAACGACGAGCCAGGCGAGCTCGCGCGGGTGATGGGCGTCATGGCCGACTGCGGCATCAACGTGACGTACAGCTACTCGCTCATCTCCACCTACATCGCGCTGTCCGTCGAGGACATCGGGCGGGCCGAGGAGCTGCTGGCCTCCGAGCCGGTTGAGCTCGTGGGCCAAGGCGCGCTCGCCGCCCCCCTCGCCCGAGGCGAAGGGCGGTGAGGCGCGTGGCCGACATGACCGCGAAAGGCGCGGCCTTGGCCGCTGCGGCGGCGGGCGATTTCTCCGAGCTGCCCATCCACAACCCCTCCGTCGAATGCGCCTCGCGCGAGCGCATCAGGGCCATCCAGCTGGCCGGCCTCATCGAGCAGGTGGCCTGGATCTACGAGCGCGTACCGTGGTACCGCGCGCGCATGGACGAGCAGGGCGTGTCGCCCGCCGACATCAAGACGCTCGAAGACGTGCGCAAGCTCCCTTTCACGGACAAGTCCGTGCTGCGCGACACCTTCCCCTACGGCCTGTTCGCCGTGCCGCTCGACGAGGTGGTGGAGCTGCACGCCTCGTCGGGCACCACGGGCAAGCCCATCGTCGTGGGCTACAACGCCCACGACATGGACCTGTGGGCCGACTGCATCATGCGCCTCGTGCAGATGGCGGGCGTCGTGCCCGGCGACCGCGCGCAGATGGCGTTCGGCTACGGCATGTTCACCGGCGGCTTCGGACTGCACTACGGGCTGCAGAAGCTGGGCTGCATGATGATCCCCGCCGGCTCGGGCAACACCGAGCGGCACATCTCCATGATCGAGGACTACGGCACCACCGTGCTCGTGGCCACGCCCTCCTACGCGCTGCACATGTGCGAGGTGGGTGAGCGAATGGGGTTCGACTGGAAGGCCTCGACGCTGCGCGTGGGCCTGTTCGGCGGCGAGCCGTGTCCTCCGGGCCTCAAGGCCGAGATCGAGGGCCGCATGCACATCGTGTGCACCGACAACTACGGCCTTACCGAGGTCATGGGGCCGGGCGTGTCGGGCGAGTGCCTGGCCAGCCGCGACATGCAGCACATCGCCGAGGACCACTTCCTCTGGGAGGTGGTCGATCCCGACACCGGCGAGCCGGTGCCCGACGGCGAGGAGGGCGAGCTTGTGCTCACGCCGCTCGGCAAGCAGGCCATCCCCGTCCTGCGCTACCGCACGCACGACCTCACGCGCGTCACCTGCGAGCCGTGCGCCTGCGGCCGCACCCACGCGCGCATGCGGAAGGTGCGCTCGCGCTCCGACGACATGCTCATCATCCGCGGCACGAACGTGTTCCCCTCGCAGGTGGAAGACGTGCTCGCCGGCATCGAGGGCGTCGCGCCCCATTACCGCATCGTCGTCGACACCGCCAGGGGCCTCGACCGCATGACCGTGCACGCGGAGCTCAAGCCCGAGGCGTTCAGCGACTCGTTCCAGCAGATGGAAGCGCTACGCCGCCTTGTCGAGGAGCGCCTGAAGGGCGTGCTCCTCGTGGGGGCGCGCGTGAAGCTCGTGGAGCCCGGCGGCATCGAGCGCACCACGGGCAAGGCGCGGCACGTGGAGGACAGGAGGAAGCCGTCAGCTTGACGGGCGAGGGACGGGCGATGCAGGCCGGTTGGACGAAACCCCGCCTTTCGCGGAAGGATTCGCGGACAGCCGGATGCCGCCCGCGCCGCCGTACGGAGCGACGGGCGAGAATGCCCGGACGGCGCGATCGGCGATCGGCTTCGCGACCGAACCCCGATGCGCAGATTGCGCCGTTTCGCCCACGACGGCGTCGGTCGTCTTCGATTCCGGAAAGAACGCGGACTCCGCGACGCGCCGTCCGCGCGAAAGAGGCGGGAACGCGCTCGACAAGGCAAGGAGGCGAACATGAAGCACCTCGGCCCCAGGCCAGGCGAAGCGTCCGGTCGCGACCCCGTGGTCGGACGCTTCGCGCCGTCTCCCACAGGGCGCATGCACGCGGGCAACGTGTTCGCGGCGCTCGCCGCGTGGCTGGTGGCGAAATCGCAGGGCGGGCGCATCGTGCTGCGCATCGAGGACCTCGACCGAGAGCGCTCGAAGCCCGCCTATGCGGATGCCGCGCAGCGCGATTTCGAAGCCCTCGGCCTGTTCTGGGACGAAGGCCCCTACTTCCAGCACGACCGGGAAGAGGCCTACCGGGCGGCCTTCGACGAGCTGTCCGCGCAAGGCCTTGTCTACCCCTGCTTCTGCACCCGGGCCGACCTGCATGCCGCAAGCGCGCCCCATCGCGGCGAGAAGGCGGTCTACCCCGGCACGTGCCGCGACCTCACGGATACGGAGCGTGCCTGCCGGGCGCAAAAGCGCACGCCCGCGCAGCGTCTGCGCGTATCGGACGAAGGCGTGTCGCTCGTCGATTCGGTGCAGGGCCCGTACTCCCAGAACCTTGCGCGAGACTGCGGGGACTTCCTCGTGCGCCGCTCGGACGGCGCGTTCGCCTACCAGCTGGCCGTCGTGGTGGACGACGCGGCCCAGGGGGTGAACTCGGTCGTGCGCGGCGTGGACCTTCTCTGCTCGACCCCGCAGCAGATGCACCTGCAGACGCTGCTCAGCCTTCCCCATCCCGCCTACGCGCACATCCCGCTGCTCGTGGCCGAACGCGACCGGCGCCTGTCGAAACGCGACCGTGACGCCTCCCTCGACGCCCTGCTCAGCCGCTTCAAAACGCCCGAAGCGCTGCTCGGTCACATCGCAGGGCTCACCGGCCTCGCGCCCACGGGCGACCCCGCCACGCCCGAAGAGCTGCTCAAGACGTTCGACCTCGCCGCGCTTCCCGACACGCTCGCAGACCCTGTTCAGATCCTTTGGAGGTGACGCGCTCGCCGAAGCGGACGGATGCGGAATCCGAAAGGGGAGGAGGCGGCCTCGTCAGAGCGCGGCCAGAACGCCGACCACGGCGATGACGCCGATCAGCGCGATCACGAAGAGGATGGTCGCCAGATGCAGATGGGCGAGGCTCGCGGCGCGCACGCGCGCGGCCATGCGCCCCGTCGGCGTGTCGGCACCGGAGGGCCGTGCGGGACGCTGCACAACGAAGAACCAGATCAGGGATGCAATCAGGGCGAGGAAGGCCGCGTTGTTGGCCATCGCGGCCACAGAGGCGACGGCCGCGTCGCGCGCGATCTCGGCACCGAGGTACGCGGCAAGCGTGGCCATGAGGACGCCTCCGACGACGAGCACGACCGCCATGCGCTTCCCGAGCGCGCGCACGCCCTGCTCGTCGGCTCCTTCGCGCGCGGCGCGGCCCGCGAGCAGGAACAGCCACGATCCGCGCCGGAACATGACGGCCAAAAGCGCGAACGCCGCCATCGAGGCGAGCGATGCCGCAAGCGCGGCGACGAGGGTCCCTTCCACAAACGTTCCTTTCATCGAGGTCGTACGGTGTCTCGGCGCCGACGCGCGTCACGCACCCGCCACGGCGCCGCTTGCGAGGATGGCGGCGGCGTAGAACGCGCCGAGCGCCACGTTCGCGCTGCATATCTGCGCCATCGCGCCGATGCGCGTCTCGGGGCGAAGCGGGTTCTTCAAAAGCGCGGAAACGAGCGGCCAGGCCGCCAGCAGCATGAACGGCAGCACTGCGATCCCGCCCGCGAAGCACGCCGCCACGAGGATCGCGATGGCGACCGGCCAAGCGAGGACGAGCGCACGGTACAGGCGCCGCGCGCGCTCGCGCCCCAGGAGCACCGGCAGCGTGCGCCGCCCCGCCGCGACGTCCTTCTCCACGTCGCAGGTGTTGTTGGTCATCATGATGAGCCCCACGCCCACGATGGTGGGAACCGCCCACAGAAGCGCGCGCAGGTCGAACGCGCCCGTGAGCGCCTGGTAGCACGCGAGCGGGATGAGCCCGCCCATCACCAGCCCGCTTACCAGCTCGCCGATGGGCAGGTACGAGACGGGCGTCTTTCCTGCCGAGTACAGCACGACCGCGGCGGCGCCCACGACGCCGATAGCGAGCGGGATCCACCCTGCCACCCAGATCACGTACCCTCCGAGCGTGAACGCCGCCGCCAAGAACCCGATGGCGAGGCCGAGCGCCGCGCGCGGATCCACGTTGTTGTGCACGAGCACGGCGTCGGTGGGGTCCACGTTGTCGTCGGCCGAGTCGGCGCCCTTCACGTAGTCGTAGTAGTCGTTGAACGTGTTCACCGCCGACTGCATGAGCACGCAGATGGCCAAAAGCACGCACGCCGTCGCCAGCGACGCGGACGGCGCGTGCGCGATGGCGGCGGCGGTGGCCACGAGCGCCGGCAGGATGGCCGCGGGCCAGGTGTGCGGCGCCGCCAACTGCACGGCCATGCGGACCGTGAGGCGGCCGAACGCTCCCTTCTCCTTTTCGCCGGCCTCTTCTGAGCCGGAGGCCCTTGCGGCCCCTTCGACCGAACCGCGCGCGTCTGCGCTCATTCTTCGCTTCCTTTCCCTTGCCCGTAGCGCGCCCGAACCCGCGGCAGCCTCAGCCGCGCCGCAGGTTTGAGCCGCCTGATCGTCTCGTCTTTGAGGATGCCACCGAGGGCGGCGACGGTCTGCCAGACGAAGCGCTTCGTCTCGGCGTCGAGCTGCGTGGCCGACCCGAGCAGCTGGCGCGCGTTGGCGAACAGCTTGTCCTGGAACTCGCCCCACGACGCCGCCTCCGTGGAGCACAAGAGCTCGAACACGGTGTCGATGAACCGCTCGCGCTCCTCGGGCGTCCTGCCGCGCAGCCACGCGTCGAGCGCCGCATCGAAGAGCACGGCGGAAGGGTTGAGCGCGTCTTGGTAGACGAAGTCCGCACCCTCGGTCTGCCAGGTGAACGGCTCGTGCTGGAACACCGACAACGCCGAAGCCGCCACCACGCGGTAATCGGCCCGCCGCTCGAGGATCATGCCGAACGCAGAGGACTCCGGCACCGTCTTGTGCAGAAGCCGGCAGAAGCGCTCCTCGTCGATGCGCGGCGAGGGATCCTCCAAAAACGAGGGTCCGTCATGGTTGAACACGCCGGCGACGCGCTTGAAAACCGCCTCGTCCACGGTGAGCGCCGCGTACTCCGCAAGGTTGCCGCCCTTGGAGTGCCCGCCGAGGAAAAGCGCGCCCTCCACCGCAGACGCCACGCCCGAGGCGTAGGCCAAGGCGGCGCGCTGGGAGGGAACGACCTTTTTGAAGCACAGGTTGAAGTCCTCCTTCCAGCCGGCGAAGCTCCCGTCGGTGCCGCGGAAAGCCAGGTAGAACGCCTCTCCCTGGGTGACGGGAAAGGACAAGGTCACCGCGCTGAACTGTTTCTCCACCGCCTCGGACACCTCGTTGGCGTAGAATGCGACGCGGACGTCGCGCATGCGGCGGCTCGAGGACAGCGCGCGCAGAAACGACGAGGTGTCCTTCGCATCCTCCATCCAGCTGCCGAAGGAGAGCGCGTCCCAGTCCGAGAGCATCACCACGTCGTGGAGCAGCACGCGCCCGGCGGGGGAGGGCGGCAGACAGGGGGACGCCTCGTAGTTGAGGTAGGCCAGCGTCGAGAACACGAGGGAGTCCACCGGGTTAAACGGTGATTCCGCGAAGGTTCGCTGCTCCTCGGCCATATACGCTACGATGTTCCTCATGCTTGTATTGTAGCCGATCGGACAGGACGGAGCTCAAGACCATGCGGGTTTGCACGCCAATCACCATACGGTATGCCGAAACGGACATGATGGGCGTCGTCTACCATGCGAACTACCTGCTGTACTTCGAGGATGCGCGCACCGCGTTCCTCGAGGCCATCGGCTTTCCCTACGAACGCATCGAGAGGGCGGGGCTCGTTTCCCCGGTGGTCGACCTCTCGGTGTCCTTCGGCGAGCCTTTGCGCTACGGCGATATCGCGACGGTGCGCACGCGCATCGTCTCCTCGCGCCCGACGAAGACCGTCTACGCCTACGAAGTGTTCAAGCAGGGGCAGGATCCCGACATGGCGCGGCCCTGCTGCACGGGTCGAAGCACTCACTGCCTCGTGGACGCGGAAACGTTCAAGCCCGTGAGCGTGAAGCGCGCCCTGCCCGAGCTCTACGCGCGCTACGCCGAGGTGATCGAGCCCGAGGAGGGCAAGGACGCCGCGCACGGCTGCGCGCAGAAGGAGGAGGACGGTCGATGAACGCGCCGTTCCGCATCCTGTTCGTGTGCCACGGCAACATCTGCCGTTCCCCCATGGCCGAGTTCGTGATGAGGGACCTCGCGCGCAAGCGGGGGATGGGGCATGCGCTTCTCACGGCGTCGGCGGCCACGCACGACGACGAGATCGGAAGCCCCGTCCATCCCGGAACAAGGCGCGTGCTCGCCGAGGTCGGCATCTTCTGCGACGGCAAGACGGCGCGGCGGCTTCGCCGCGCGGACGCGGGGGAGTGGGATCTGTTCGTGGGCATGGACGAGGCGAACCTGCGCGACATGCGCCGCCAGCTGGGCCGCGAGGCGGCAGAGCGCTGCGTCAAGCTCCTCGAGTTCGCCGGATCCGACCGCGACGTGGCGGATCCTTGGTACACCGGCGACTTCGAGACGACCTACGACGACGTCGTGGCCGGCTGCACGGGCATCCTCGCCTGGCTTGAGGCCGATGCCCGTGTCCGCGCATCCTGCTCCTAGCCCGCGAAGGACACCGCATGGACCTCGCCATCCTCGATTTCATCCAAGAGCGCGTGCGCTCGCCGCTCCTCGACTCCGTCATGCTTCTTGCCACGCATCTCGGCGATCTCGCTCTCGTTTGGCTCGTCGTCGCTGCGGTGCTCATCGCGCAACCCGCGCGCCGACGCTACGGAGTGGCTGTGATAGCGGCGGTCGTCGCTGCGGCGGCAGTGGGAATGTTCGTGCTCAAGCCCCTGTTCGGACGCGTGCGGCCCTTTGCGGCCCACGGCTTCACCGGATTGCTCATCCCGCCTCCTTCGGGCGATTCGTTCCCTTCGAACCATTCGATGGCGTCCTTTGCCGCAGCAGCGGCGATCTGTTGCCTGCCGAAAGGAGGACGGGGCGTCTCGGCGCTTAAAGCGGGGGCCGTCGCCGTCGCCCTGCTCATCGCGGTTTCGCGCATCTACCTCTACGTGCACTATCCGACAGACATCTTGGCAGGTGCCGTCATTGGCATCGGCATAGGCATGCTGTCCGTCTGGGCCGTCGGAAAGCTTTGGCCCAAAGCACCTCCCGGAGCCTAGCGAAGCGTCTGCCGCCCCTCCGAACGCCGCCGCGATCGCTTAGGCGCCGTTGCGATATCTTCGGCGTCGCGACCCTCAATGCGGAGAGGCCGGCTTTAAGCCGGCCTCTCCGTCTTCGCTTGCGCGATCCCTAGGCAAGACGACGAACGAACGACGCGCACCAGAAAACGCCCGCGAAGCACAACAGCGATATCACGTACCCCATGGCTCCTCCTTGCGCTCGGATATCGGGCGTGCAGCCCGTGCGTTCAGAATACCAACTTGAACCCAAGAGCGCACCTTGCATCGCGCATCGGTTACCGAGCGGTATCCGAACGACCATCCCCATGCGCGCCGAAAGGGGAGGGGGAGCCGGATTGGCTGCGCGCAAGTTCGGGCACGAGCAACGGAGAGGCGAACCAGTCGAGACGGCTCCAAGGCCGCCGAGCCATGACGGAGCCGAACGCATCGCGGCAGAACCGAACCACAGTATCGATAGGATCATCGCTGCGCAACGCTTCCTTGAGGGACAGAAGGAACTCGCCGGAATCCCTGTCGAAGCGCGCGCCTCGAATGGCAGGGCGCTTCGGCGGCTCGCCATCGACGAAAGGATAGGCTAAAGCGAAGAACGACGGCTCGTCTGTGCGCTCGTCACCCGGCCAGAAGCCGAATTCCATGAGCTCCTCGTCAAAAGCGGCGCGCTCCACAATGGATGCCGCCGGATCGAAGGGGAGCGGCTCGCCTGAGAACAGGGTGGTGGTCAGATCGAACGTGCCCCAATACAGCGAAGGCGGCGTGCGTTTGCCGCGAAAAGCCGAAGAGAAGCGCCCGAGGGCGTTGTGCGCGAACAGGAACTGGCGAAGCGCCTTTCGGGCGCTCTCCGTGTCGAAAGGCGCCCGATCCACCATCTTGTCGAAGGGCGTCGCAATCGACATCTCTTGCGGCCTTGGATCGATGGGGAGCGGATGGCCGATCTGATCAAGCATCTCCTGGAAACGGCGGTACCGTTCGCTTGTGGAGGCGGCCTCCCCAAGCGAGAACGAAGCGCGAAACCCTGAGGAGGACGCCGCGTGCACTTCGGCCGACTCCACGCTCAGCCGAACTTCGAACTCGCCGGATTCAGTCGATACAAGCCCCGTCGAAAAGCCGTCGGGTTCGAGGAGCAGCACCACATGCCCCCATTCGGGCTGCGGCACCATAGCGGCAAGCTTCGTTTTGCCCATCATCTGCAATACGAGATGAAGCGATGTGCAGGTTTCGCTCCACTCGCGATACGTCAGAACGTTCATGCGATCACCTCAGTGGTTACGCTACCTGATTTCGATTCGGCAAGAGGGAAGACGCACAGCTCGTCGAACGGGCGTAGGCAATCCACGACCCGTCTGCCACGAAAAGAGGGGTCGATCAAACCATCCGCTTTCACCGTCTCTGCCCCGAAGCTCCCATCGTGTATGATAGGATCATGAAAGCGGCGGGCAGGACAGAAGCGGGGGCTGCAACATGGCGGCGTACGGCGTTTGCCGTCGGAGGGTTCTCCTGTCTGCACTCCGTCGCCATCGTGTTTTTCCACCGCGACTGGCTCTTCGACCTGCCCGGCGCCGACCCGCTCGCCTACGCGCTCTGCCCGAACGGCTGCCTGCGCCTGGCGGCTGCAGCCGACCGCGAACAGCGTGTACGTGACCGAGGCGTCGCCGGCGAGGAGACGCCGCTTCGTCGGGGTCAGCTGTTCAAAGCCGACACGCTGGAAGCCCTGGCTGTTCAGATAGGCGTCGACCTTGCGACTTTCACTGCGGAGATGGAACGCTATAACAGCTTCTGCGAAGCAGGGAGGACGAGGATTTCGGACGCCACCTGTTCGACGATTTGAGCCCCGTGAGGGTGCCTCCGTTCTACGCCTCGCCAGCCACATGGGCCGTGCACATCGCCATCGGTGGTCTGAAGGAAGACGACGCGTTTGCCGTGCGCGGCAAGGCAGGTCAGGTCATCCCGGGCCTGTTTGCTTGCGGCGAGGTGCGCAGCGGCATCTGCGGCGTCGACAGCATCGCCGACGGCATCGCAGCCGGACGCACGATCTGCGCATAAGCTGATCGCATGGTGCCCCATGTGCCTATGGACGCCGTACGGCGGCGTCCATAGGCACAGATCTTTGCGCTCTTTTTCAAGAAGACGATCCGTCCAACAATCGAACGTCCCCGATCAAAGTCCATGATCCGTTCTTTTAAGTTTACATAACATATATTATCAATAATATATCTTGCAAAAAAGGAAACGTTACCCCCAGGTCGCGCTTTGCCCAGACGCGCTTCCAACGCCGCTTTCAACTGAAAGATCCAACTCGCCGAATTCCATCATCTGCAGAACCTCGGGAAGCACAGTGAAAAATGAATAGGCATTCAGCGCAAACGCGACAACGCACACGATCAACCCGATCACGCTTGATCGCATCAACCTTGCCGCCGCCATGGAAAGCTCGGAGCCTTCCGCAGCCAGCCGTCCGAACCGCCTCAAGGCGATAGCCCCGCACACGGCACCCGCCACGCTCAGCGGCATGCCGCCGAAGAAAACGGACACCGGGCCCGCAACGCTCGCCACCGTGGCAAGCGTTCGCGCAGTCTTGAAGTCGGAAACCTCCCGTGCGCTTGGCTGCCGAGCCGGCAAGCTTCCAGGGTCGCCCGGCAAATCCGAAGTGCGGCCTTGGCACCCGGGGTCTTCAGGATTCCGAGACGGGTCAGGAGGCGTATTTTGCCCGATCGTCATGACAACACCCTTCATTAGTAAAATTACAAGTCTTTGAACAGGCATTTTTCAAACGAGGCTCTGAGAGCCATTCTAAGACCCCGTTTTGGCCTCGGATGACTCCTTACTCGCGAAAACGATGGTTTTCGAGCGATGTCACAGCGCGACCGACCCCACGGGGAGCTCTTGCGATCCTTCATCCCGCGACAATCCGGCTTCAGCGGCGCGAAGGCGTCCGAGACACTCTTCAAGTTCGGCGATCTGATACTCGAGCGCCGCTTCCTGCGTGCGCACGACGGAAAGCCGCTCGTCGCGCGAAACGATGCCGCGCCTCTGAAGCCGCACGTAGTACTGGATGCCCTCTATGGACAGGCCGCTTTTGCGCAGTGCGTCGACGAAGCGAAGCTGCGCGGCGTCCGCATGGGAGAACGTCCGCACGCCGCGTCGGTCGCGTGCAAGCCCTGGAAAGAATCCGCATTTGTCGTAGTATCGTATGGTGAACGCCGAAATGCCCGTCAAATCGACAACTTCGGCGATGCCGAGGCACGGAAACCCGCTCGCACCGGCATGCTCCGCGAACGGAGGCGACCCTTCCTCTTCCATAGAGCGCTTCGCCTTTCGATTAGAGTAACTCTAACATGCTTCAGCGTCGCCTCAAAAGCCCATGCCACTGCTCCCGAACCCTCCGAAACCGCGTTCGGTGTCGGGCAGATCGGCTGTCGCCTCGAAAGACACCGGCGGCACCGGCATGATCACAAGCTGGGCGATGCGATCCCCCCGCTTGATGGCGAACGGCTCGCGCGGATCGAGGTTCACGAGCACGGCGCATATCTCGCCACGGTAATCGCTGTCGATGAGGCCGGGGGCGTTCACCAGCGACACGCCGTGCTTGGCAGCCAACCCGCTGCGCGGCAGCACGAAGCCGGCATATCCGCGCGGCAGGGCGAGCGCCACTCCGCACGGGACGAGCCGGCGTTCGAAAGGCTGCAGCACATCGTCGCGCGTCGAGCGAAGATCGACTCCTGCGTCGCCCGCGTAGGCGTAGGCCGGCAAGGGCAGATCGGGATCGAGGGCACGCAGCGGCACGCGCAAAGGGGCTGTCATCGCAGTCCCTCGAGCGCCGCGGCGAACTCCTCGACGTTTTGGAAGTCCTTGTACACGCTCGCAAAGCGAACGTACGCCACATCGTCGAGCTTGGCGAGCCTCACGAGCGCCATGTCGCCAAGCTCTTTCGACCCGATCTCGGCCTTGGACGCGTTGCGCAGCTCGGATTCGATGCTGTCGATGAGCGCTCCGATCTGCTCAGGAGAGATGGGGCGCTTCGCGCAGGCCATCAAAAGACCGCGCATGAGCTTCTGCCGGTCGTACGCCTCCGAGGAGCCGTCCCGCTTGGTCACGATGAGCGGATTCTCGCCCAGACGCTCGTAGGTGGTGAAACGCCTTCCGCACTCAAGGCATTCCCGACGGCGGCGAATAGCCGTGCCGTCTTCAGAGGGACGGGAATCGACGACTTTGGAATCGGGATTCCCACAGGAGGGGCAACGCATAAGAGGCTCCTTTGATCGATTTTCATACAGGCTAGCATACAAGATATAGTGGTTCAATCAACCAATGAGAATCAGCAGAAATGAGTGCAGAAACGAGCTTTTGCGCGCAACCCCTTCCCCTATGGCAGAATACGGACGCCGCGCGGCCCCGAGTCTTCGACGGGCGACGGCCACGGCATCGAGAGCCCCTTCGCCCGAGCGAATCGGCATCGCCAAACCGAGCGACACCGGTTTTCCGCTTCGTTCGCGCCTCTGCCCCATCGGCGTTAAGAAGTTGCTCGCAACCGTCGAAAGCAACCGATCGAGGGCTTTTAGATCTCCTGGGTCGCGAAAACGATCCGAGGAAATGGTATCGAGGCTGGCGCTCGCCGCGATCCGTCCACAGAAGCGGGGTCGCTGTCGAGCATAGGGGCAGCTTCGCAGACAGGCAATCCGACATCGAGAACGGACGGCACAAGCGAACTCTCAAACAAGAGAGGAAACGCCGCTTTCACCCTAAAAGGCGAGGATCCCGAAGGCATGGTTTGGCCACCGAAAGATACGAGGAAAAGAGTGCGCAAGAAGCAAAACGAGGAGTTGCACAAGGCAGGGATGGGACTTCGGCGCCCTCCGAAAGCGGTTCGCGGCGGCGCGAGGCGCCTCCTCCCGCTCTTCGGAAGCGCCGCCCGGACGGATGCGCTTTTCTCTGAACGAGCTTATCCGACCAGCATCCTCTCCGAAACCCGTTAAAAGCCGACGAGAACGGCGGCGAGCGACGAAACGACGCAAACGCCTCCGGCCACCACTGCCTGCCAAGGCTTCACGCACTCGTACGCAACACCTCGCGCGTTGCCGTTGCGCAAGGCTCGCCCCGTGTCGGTCGCAAGCAGACGCTCGCGCATACCCAACCTCAGAGCCTCCGGCGATCGATGCGTCTCGCAAACCGCAGAGCGAGCGTTCCGACTGGGAAACGCGATGATGGCCGCGGAATGCGAAGGCGAGCGGAGAAGTTCGATCTTCAGGGCAGACGAGCCGTCCACGTAGCACCGCTCCTCGATTTTCTTCATTTTTCTCCCTCTCTCCTCTTGCGTAGAACCTTTGTTCGCATATATAATAGAACGAACAAAGGTTCATGTCAACAAGAATTCAAAACATCTGTTCGTTTGAGGGAAAGGACGGGGCATGTCCGAAAAAGTGACGAAACGCCAGCAGGCAGTGCTCGATTGCATTGAAGAGTGCATCCGGGAGAAAGGCTACGGTCCGACGGTGCGCGAGGTTTGCCAAACCCTGGGCCTCTCCTCCCCCTCGACAGTGCATGTGCACCTCAAGGCCCTTGAGCAAAAGGGGCTCATCAAGCGCGATCCGCTCAAGTCGCGCTCCATCGCGCTCACCTACCCCCTTGAGGACGCAGCGCTCGCCACGAACGTGGTGCAGCCGAGTTTCAGCAAGATCGTGAACGTTCCGCTCGTGGGCAATGTGGCGGCCGGCTCCCCCATCCTCGCCGAGGAGAACATCACCGACACGATATCGCTCCCCACCGACATCGTAGGCGACTCCCCTTCTTTCCTGCTGTCGGTGCGTGGCGAGAGCATGATCGAAGCGGGCATCAACGACGGAGACTACGTTGTGGTGAAGGAGCAGCCGGTGGCCAACAACGGCGACATCGTCGTGGCCATCATAGACGACGGCGCAACGGTCAAACGCTTCTTCAAGGAGAGCGACCATATCCGTCTGCAGCCGGAGAACTCCACCATGGAGCCCATCATCACAACCGACTGCGCCATCGCCGGAAAGGTGGTCGCGGTTTTCCGCCGTCTGTAATCAGTCCCTTCAAGCCGATTCCGCATACTCCGGCAAAGAGGCGGTCCGGCGCGAAACCGACCCTTCCCGCTTCGGCGAAGGCCGAAGCGGGAAGCTCAGCGCTTTCCAGCACGGTGCACGGCATCCTCGAACAGAATGCGAACGGGTCAGCCCGTTTGCGCGAAAGACAGTCGTCTTCGTTTCGCGCGGCGACGAAAAGGCGTTTACGAGGAGCCGGTCGAACCGCCCTTTCGGATTGCGCTCCGAAGGCGGTTCGCAACGCGAAGCGCACCATCCTTTGAAAACCGCGCATAAGCGCTCACGCTGAACTCGTCTTGATGGCGCAAAGCGAGAACGACGAACATGCCAAGCGACGCGACGAGGTAGCAGTCTTTCACGTCGAAGACGAACCACCCCGCAACCTGCAGGAAATCGAGGCTCCCGCCCCAAAGCGTGCGATCAAGGAGCCCGCAGACGGATCCTGCCATGCCGAGGCAGAACGCCGCCGCGGGCACCGGGCGCGCGGAACGCACGTTCGCCCGGTAAAACGCGTAGCCGCTCGCGTACAGCCCGATCACAAGGACGTTCATGGCGATGGCCACCGCAGGAAGGCTCAACGGCTCGATGAAATTGCCTCCCCACGTGAGGTTCTCGTTCACTTTGGGGTAGAACGCCAGGACGCCTTCCACAAAGGGAAACGAGATCCCGAGAAGGGGCCTCACAAGCGCGAGCTTCACCGCTTGATCTGCCACGACGAGCGCGACGATCGCGCAGACGGCTGGGGAAAGAAGCCGCTTGCGCGATCGAAAGGGCCGTCCGTCAGTCGCCATCGACCACGAAGGGACGAAACGCTTCCGCGAAAGAGGGGGCAACGAGCATGACGAGACGCGTGCCTTCCTCCTCATGCGTTTCGGACAGGATGCGGCATCGCTCGTGAGCAAGCGAGACAAGGTCGCCTCTTTTGTACGGCACGAGCACGTCGAGACGAGCGTCGCTCGCCGACGCCACGCGCGCGACATGCTCGACGAGCGCCTCGATCCCCTCCCCTGTCGCCGCCGACACGAACTGAGCCTGCGCATGGCGCGCCCTGAGCGCACCGAGCTCCTCCGCGTCGAGCAGATCGCACTTGTTGAACACGAGCACTCTCCGGATGTCCTGCGCACCGATCTGCCCGAGCACCTCTTCGACGGCGGTTATCTGCGCCTCGCGCTCCTCTGCCGACGCGTCCACCACGTGCAGCACGAGATCGGCGCCCGCGATCTCGTCAAGCGTGGATTTGAACGCCTCCACGAGCGTGGTGGGAAGCTTTTGGATGAATCCGACCGTGTCGGTGATCGTGATCTCGCGGCCTTCCGGCAGCTCGAACCTGCGCGTAGTGGAATCGAGCGTGGCGAACAGCTTATCGTAAGCGAGGACGTCGGCATCCGTGAGCCGGTTGAGCAGACTCGACTTGCCCGCGTTCGTGTATCCGGCCAGCGCCACCTTGAACATGCCGCTCTCGTAGCGGCTCTCGCGTTGCACGGCGCGCACTTCGGACAGGTGCGCGAGCTCGCGCTTGATGGAGGTGATCCTCTTACGCACCATACGGCGATCCACCTCGAGCTGGCTTTCGCCTTCGCCGAAGCGCGAGCCCACGCCGCCGCCCATGCGGTTGGACGCAAGGTGGGCCCACATGCCCCGCAAGCGAGGCAGCAGGTACTCGTTTTGGGCGAGCCGCACCTGCAAGCGCCCCTCCTTGCTGGTGGCGTGCAAGCCGAATATGTCGAGGATGAGCGCCGTGCGGTCGATCACCTTCACATCGCGGCCGACCGCCTTCTCAAGGTTCGCCTGCTGCGATGGCGTGAGTTCGTCGTCGAGCACGACGAGGTCGGCTGCGTGGGCGCGCGCGAGGTCGGCCACCTCCTCGGCCTTGCCGGTGCCGATGAAGGTCTTGGGGTTCGGGGCTTCGAGCCTTTGGGAGGTCACGGCCACCACGTCCGCCCCTGCAGTGTCGACAAGGCGCTCGAGCTCGGCAAGCGAGGAGGCGAGCGGCCACGCCGCACCCGGACGGTCGACCCCGACGAGCACGGCTCGTTCGCGGCGCTCCTCGGAGACGGTCACAGCGCCGCGCGTGATGACGGATTCGAATTCGGACATAGGACATCCTTTCCCTGATGCGACCGAAACGGTCAGAAACGATGAGGCACGATGAAAGACGGCTACCTCGGCTGCATGGATGCTCCTGTCCGACGACGATGGCATGGGCGCTTCGACGCGCCCGCCCATCATAGCACATCGGCTTCGTGCGAGCGCTCCGGCACCCTCTGCAAGCCGAACGACGATTTCAGGAGGCACCCTTTGCAAGCGCATCGAGCGCCCGGTCGAGCAACGCGCCCGGATCGTCGTCGTTCGCGTCGATCCAGCGGATGCGGGCGTCCTTGCGAAACCATGTGCGCTGGCGCTTCGCGTAGCGATGTGTGGCCACCTTGATACGCCTGACCGCTTCGGAAAGCGTCGCCTCGCCGTCGAGGGCCGCCGCGATCTCCTTGTACCCGATGGCCTGGGGAGCCGTGACACCCTCGCGGAACCCTCGCTCGAGCAGTCCGGCCACCTCGTCGACGAGCCCCGCTTCCACCATGGCGTCCACCCGCGCGTCGATACGGGCCCGCAGCACGTCGGGATCGACCGCCAACCCCACGAAGAGCGCCGGAACCACCTGGGGAATCGTCGAAAGCCGCGCCCGCTGCTCAGCGTAGGAGCACCCTTCGTCCAAAAGCTCGAACGCGCGCGTGACGCGCTTCACGTCGGCTGCGGGGATGATGGCCGCGCTCGCCGGATCGCGCTCGGAGAGCATCTGCCAAAGCGCTTCGGCCCCCTTTTGCTCCGCGATGCGCGCGCACCGCTTCCGAACGGGGTTGTCCACCTGCTCGCCTGCGGGAAACTCGTAGCCGTCGATGGCAGCGCGCACATAGAACCCCGTGCCGCCGGCCAGCACGCTGCGCAGACCGCGCGCGTCGATCTCTCGGAAGCGATCGCGCGCGTAGCGTTGGAACAGCGCCGCCGAGAACGGCTGACCGGGATCGACGAGGTCGAGCCCGTGATGGGGCACGAGCCGTTCGGCGAGCGGGATCTTGCCCGTGCCGATGTCCATGCCCCGGTACACCTGCATGGAATCGGCGCTCACCACCTCGCCGCCCAACGCCAGCGCGACGGCCTGGGCGAGGTCGGTCTTGCCCGACGCCGTCGGCCCGACGATGCACGCCACCGGAGCCCGCAACGCCAGCGCCGCCGGCTCAGCGGCCATCTACGACCTCGCCCGCGAGGTACCACGTCCTCGCCTCGTCGATGCGCACGGGCACGATGGAGCCGGCGAGCGCCTCGGCCGTCGATCCGCTCGGCACGGGGGCGTGCACGGTCTGGTTCTTGGGGCTCTTGCCCGCAAGCAGCCCTCCGTCGCGCTTCGACGCGCCCTCCACGAGCACATCCACGACAGAGCCCAGGTCGGCCTGGTTCGCCTCGAACGCGCGCGTCTGCACGAGGTCGACGAGGCGGTCGAAGCGCTCCTGCACGACCTCGCGAGGCGTCGAATCCTCCATCTTCGCCGCCGGGGTCCCCTCGCGCTTCGAGTAGATGAACGTGAACACCTGATGATAGCCCACCTCGTCCACGAGCCGGAACGTGTCCTCGAAGTCCTTGGCCGTCTCGCCCGGGAACCCGACGATGACGTCGGTGGACAGCGCGATGCCGGGACACGCCGCACGCAGCTTCCTCACGAGATCGAGGTAATGGGCGCGCGTGTAACGGCGGTTCATGGCCGCCAGCACCGCGTCGGAGCCCGACTGCACGGGCAAATGCAGCGCCGGCATGAGCGATCGCAGCTTCGCGAACCGCTCGATCACCCCGTCGGTGAGGTCCTTCGGATGGCTCGTGGCGAAGCGCAGCCTCTCGACGCCCGTGGCGTCGAGCGCGTCGAGCACCGCGTCGAAGCGCGGCGCGCCGTACAGGTCGCGCCCGTAGGAGTTCACGTTCTGCCCAAGCAGCGTGATCTCCTTCACGCCGGCCGCCACGTAGCGCTCGGCCTCGGCCGCGATATCCTCCAAAGGGCGCGATTTCTCGCGTCCGCGCACGTAGGGCACGATGCAGTAGGAGCAGAAGTTGTTGCAGCCGATGGTGATGGGCAGCCACGCCGCCCAATCGTGCTCGCGCGCCGTCGGCAGCTCGGTGGGAAACGACGAGGCGGCGTCGAGCACCTCCACCTGATGGCCGCCCTCCTCGACGGCCGCTTCGATCAAACGGGGAAGCGAGCCGAGGTTGTGCGTGCCGAAGACCACGTCGAGATGCGGCAGTTCCTCGACGAGCTTCTCGCCGTCGCGCTGGCCGATGCAGCCTCCCACGGCGACGATGCGCTTCGCAAGCGGCGAGCCCGTGCGCAGCGGCACGTTTTTGAGCGAGGCCACCTGGCCGTACAGGCGCGTGTCGGCTGCCTCGCGCACGCAGCAGGTCATGAACGCCACGATGTCGGCGTCTTCGATCGCCTCGACCGGCAACGCGCCAAGGCCCTCGAGCATGCCGGCGATGCGCTCGGAATCGTGCTTGTTCATCTGGCATCCGAACGTGCGGATGCAGAACGTGAGGTTCGTGAAAGGGGTCTGCATGGCCGTGTCAGCGGGAGGCAGGGCAGACATCGGACACGCCGTCGACGGCACCTGGAGCGACGTTGCGCACGTAACGCGGCTCGACGGAGAAGCGAATGGCCGTGCGGTACTCTCCGTCGATCACGATGTCGGCGAACGAGGGGACGCAGACGATCTCGATGCCGACAGGCGACAGGAACCCGCGCGATATGGCGATGGCCTTCACCGCCTGGTTCACCGCGCCCGCGCCGACGGCCTGTATCTCCACGCACACGCCATCCTTCACCATGCCGGCGATGGCGCCCGCAACCGACGCGGGCGACGACTTCGACGAAACCTTCAAGCAGCCGATGTCCGGCTTGTCAGCGATTGTGGGCATGCATATCCTTTTTCGTATGGTCCGTTACCTGTGCGTTTGTCTCATGCAATATGCCGTCGCGCTCTCAGCGCCGCTTGAGCGCTTGTGCTATTCTACCCATTCCCCGTATGGTTCGCAACCTGCGCATACGTCCGGCACGTCAGCGCAGCTTCTCGACGGGGATGAGCACGCGGATGCCGTCTTTTCCCACGCGCACCTCGGGGCGCACGTGAGGTTCGAGGTAGTAGTCGCGCGCGAGCGCGGCGAACGCGTCCGACACGCCGGCAGAGAATCGTTCGAGGTCGGCCGGATCGACGCGCAGACCTCGCGCGTCGCCGCCTCTCCTCGAACGCGCAGACGGCTTCGCGGCGCCCTTCCCCTCTGCCGTCCCCTCCCCGGCGATGCGCACCCGGTTCACGAGCGGCTCGAGCGGGTCGATCCCGCCGTCCATGACACGGCGCGCCGAGCGCTCCGAGATGACCAGGCCGAGCCGCGCGGCCTCCTCGGCGAAAGACGCCGGATCGGCCGCCGTGGCCAGACGCTTGCACACGGGGAGCCCGGAGGAGTCTGAGCAGAACGCGCGCGAGGCAGAGGTGAGCGACGAGAGGCCGAAGGCGTAGACCGTGGCGGCCACTTCGGTGGCCGACCCCGTGTAGACGGTGCAGGTGCGGCGATGCTCGAGCGCGAACTCGCAAGCGGTCCGCAGGATGTTCTTCGGGCCGCGCACGGCGACGCTGCCGGATTCCGTGCGCTCGAACGAGGGGAACGTGGATTGGTCGGCCTTCTCTCCGAGCCGGCCGAGATCCGTCTCCACGACGAACGAGGATCCCTTGCCCGCGTCCGACGCGGCGATGCGGGCGGCTTCGGCGTTCACCGCGATGGAGTAGAGCGCCATGCCGCGCCCGTGCACGCCCCATTTGTCCATGTGCATGGTGTCGAGCTTGGAGGTGACGCGGGGCTCGAACACGCGCTCGTGCATGGCCGGGGGGATCCCGTCGCCGTCGTCGATCATGACGATGCGGCGCCGGCGCTCCTCGCGCGTGGCCGCCATGAAGATGCTCGAGGCATGCGCGTCGCGCGCGTTCCTCAGCATCTCGATGACGATGTCCTCGGTGGAGCGGATGTCGTGGGCGGCCTGGCGGCGCTCGGCCTCCGCGCTCCTCAAACGGACGAAGCCGTCTCCGAGGTCGGCTTCGACCCGGAGACGGCTGTCGCCGCACACGTCCTCTATGAAGCGCTCGAGCGTTTCGTCGGCCATGCCGGACGTATCCTACTTCGCGATGCCGATCGCGCGGCTCTCGCGGATGACCACGACCTTCACCTGACCGGGATACTGCATCTCGTTCTCGATGCGCTGCGCGATGTCGTGCGCGAGCACGGTGGTGGCGGCTTCGTCCACCGTCTCCGGCTCCACCATCACGCGCACCTCGCGGCCCGCCTGGATGGCGTAGGTGCGCTCGACGCCCTTGTACGAGCTCGCGATCTCCTCAAGCTTCTCCAGGCGCTTCACGTACGCGTCCAGCGTCTCCTTGCGGGCGCCCGGACGCGCCGCGCTCACGGCGTCGGCCGCTTGCACGAGCACGGCGAGCACGCTCGACGGTTCCACGTCGTTGTGGTGCGCTTCGATGGCATGGACGATCTCCTGCCGCTCTCCGAAGCGGCGCGCGAGGTCGGCCCCGATGACGGCGTGGCTGCCCTCGACCTCGTGGTCGACGGCCTTGCCCAGATCGTGCAGAAGGCCCGCGCGCTTGGCCGGAACGGGATCAAGCCCCAGCTCCGAGGCCATGACGCCCGTGAGGTAGGCCACCTCGAGCGAATGATTGAGCACGTTTTGGCCGTAGGAGGTGCGGTAGCGCAGCCGTCCGAGCGTGCGCACGAGCTCGGGGTGCAGATCGTGGATGCCCGTGTCGAAGGCGGCCTGCTCGCCGGCCTCCTGGACGCGCTGGTTCACGAACGCCTCGGCCTTCGCGAACATCTCCTCGATGCGCGCGGGATGGATGCGCCCGTCGGCGACGAGGTTCTCCATCGTCACGCGCCCGATCTCCCGGCGCACCGGGTCGAAGCACGAGATGGTCACGCACTCGGGCGTGTCGTCGATGATGAGGTTCGTGCCGGTGAGCTGCTCGAACGAGCGGATGTTGCGCCCTTCGCGGCCGATGATGCGGCCCTTGAGGTCGTCCGACGGGATATGGATGGCAGAAACGGTCGTCTCCGCCGAATGGTCGGCCGCCACGCGCTGGATGGCCAAGCTCAGGATCGAGCGGGCCTTTTTGTCGGCCTCGGCCTTCGCGCGGGCCTCGGCGTCGCGGATGATTGCCGCGGACTCGTGGGCGACCTCGTCTTTGAGCGTGTCGAGCAGCTCGGCCTTCGCCTCGTCGGGCGTCATCCCGGCCACGCGCTCGAGACGGCGGCCGACCTCCTGCTCGGCCGCGTCCAGATCGCGCTCGCGGCGGTCGAGCTGGCCCTGCTGGGACGACATCTGATGCTCGCGCGCGTCGAGCGACTCCACGCGTCGGTCGAGCAGCTCCTCGCGCTGGGACAGGCGACTCTCGGCCGCGCGCACCTCGCGCAAGCGCTCCTTGTTCTCTGCCTGAGCCTCCTGCTTGAGGCGCAGGGCCTCGTCCTTCGCTTCGATGACGGCCTCGCGGCGCAGCGTCTCGGCTTGCCGTTTGGCGTCGGACACCAGGGATTCGGCCTCTTGCGCCGCACGCTTGGTGGACGTGTTGGCCAAAAACCGGGTGACGACGAAGCCGAGGGCGATGCCGACGACGGCGCCGATGACCAGCCAAATGATCTCGGGCATGCGCTCCCCCTTTCGTTTCGCGTTGTCGATGGTACGGTTCTCAGGGTCTGTGGTCGTAAAAAATCCCGGCAAAGCCGGGCATGAGCGAACGCACGCGATACGGGTGGCATCGTATGGACTTTTCTATAAGAAGTACCCTCATCGGGTACGCATCACTCAAGCTGCATCCCATGATAAGGCTTGCGGTTGATTTGTAAAAGCCCCGATGCGAGAAATATTTGCAAAACCCCTTGGACGTGCAAGGTTTTCGGCCCGGTGGAAGGGCCTCTTTCCGTGCACAGCGTGTCCAAACGGACCGGAAGCGCCCCTGCGGCCGGAAGGCCTCTCGAGAAGAGGGCCCGCCCGAACCGGAGGGGAAGAAAGACGGGATCTCCTCCAACCCCTTTGCGAGAGGTTTTGGACGAAGGGCGCTCAGCCCTTTCGGGATTCGCTCCACATGCGCGCGGCCGATGCGGCGGCGTCTGCCCCGAACCCCTTCTGCACAAGGCGGCGATACGCCGCGTCGCGCTGGTTCTTCGCGCGCGGAGGCCGGCGCTCGAGCAGCGCGAGCGCGCGCTCCACCTCGTCCGGAGCGCCCTCGTCGGCATCCGCGAGCGCGTCCACGCCGTCCGGATCGATGCCGAGACCGGAAAGCTCTGCGGCGATCCCTTGGCGGCCCCGCCCTTGGGCGAGGCGGCTGCGCGCGAGCACGTCGGCATAGCGCGCGTCGTCCACGAGCCCGCAGGAAAGCGCGCGCGCAAGGGCCTCCTCGACGGCCTCGGGCGCGAACCCCTCCCGTGCAAGGCGGCGGCGAAGCGCGGCGCTCGCTTGCTCCCTCGCCCCGGCCAAGCGCTCGATCTTGCGGAAGGCAGCATCAGAGTCGGTCGCGCGGCCCTTCGAAGGCGCATCGGGCTCCGAAACCTCGTCCACCGCGTCCTGCGGGCAATCGAGCGCTCCCCCTGTCCCGATCCTCCCTCCGCATGCGACGCGCGAAGACGCGACCGGGTCCAAGCGAGAAGGGTTCCGGCCCTCTATGGCGGCGATCTCCGCGCGCAGCCGCTCGCGGAGATCATCGGATGCCCCGGACACGCTACCTCTTCTTCGCGGGCTTGGCCGCCGGCGTGAGCGCTTCGGCCTCCTCTGCCGTGCGCGCGACGAGGGGGATGTCGAACGCCTCGCGCACCTTCGTCTCGAGCTCTTCGCGCAGATCGGGGTTCTCGCGCAGCGTCTGCTTGGCGGCCTCGCGCCCCTGTCCGAGGCGCTCCTCGCCATAGGTGTACCACGCCCCGCTCTTCTTGGCGACGCCCGCCTCCACCGCCATGTCGACGATGCACCCCTCGCGCGAGATGCCCTCGCCGTACATGAGGTCGAACTCGGCTTGACGGAACGGGGGCGCCACCTTGTTCTTCACCACCTTGGCGCGCACCCGGTTGCCCACGACCTCGCCGTCCTTCTTGATGGAGTCGATGCGGCGGATGTCGATGCGCACGCTCGA
>HHCFC01400__coassemble_1383_pt1 | contig 27172 bp, 20 predicted proteins | sample HHCFC01400__metabat2_high_PE_041 | metagenome-assembled genome bin HHCFC01400
TCCGAGAAAGCGGAGTGACGGATACGGGGGCGGCTGCTGAAAGCAGCCGCCCCCGATCGTTTTGAGGGGTCTGCCTGGGTGGCGGGTGCTGGCACGTGGACGGCGGTCGTGCTTTGGGGCCGCAGGGTGCCGACGGCGGGGTTTGGCGCGCTGCCTTCGTCCGCGCATTCAAGCGCGCGCTAGGCGTTGCGCGATTCGCCATTCCGTGTTCGCTATTCACGACCGAGCGTTTCTCTGAGGCGCAGCGTGCGCGCCGATGGAGGATCGCAAAGGGGAGACGTATTGCGTGCGAAGCGTGGCAGGGGGGACGGCCGGATGGCCGACTTTGCGGGCTGGCTTTGCGCTGCGGTCGAAAGATCGGTGGCGGGGCTTCTGTTGGCCGGAACGCAAAACGAGCCGGATCTGCGATCCGGCTCGATGACAAGTGGTGGAGCCTAGGGGGATCGAACCCCTGACCTCATGGCTGCCAGCCATGCGCTCTCCCAGCTGAGCTAAGGCCCCGAAAAAGTGCGAGATTCAGTATAGCGGAAGCGCGTCGAGGGTCAAGGACTTTTTTGAAAATATTTTCAGCGATTCGCGGGAGCGGGGTGCGGGAGCGGGAGCGAGGAGCGGGGTGCAGCTCAGGCGCGGCGGCACGGTGGGAGCGGGGCATGTAGCCGCATTTTCCGTTCGCAGGTTGAGATCGGCGCCGGATCGCCGATCTTGCATGCGTGTCCATCTCGCTCGTCCTTGTCGCTGAGTTCAGGCGCGCGACGGGGGTGGGAGCGCAGGGTCGACGCGCGGAGGGGGGGGGCAGCCGGAGGGCCGACAGGTCAAGGGGAGTGCGCAACCGCGCATGCGAAGGGCCCCTGAGCGGGGCCCTTCGCGCGTTCGATCTGGGACGCCGCGACAGGTTTGGCCGGCGTCGTTCGCGTCGGGCTACTCGGCGCCGACCTTCTCGATTTGGGCGATGACAGGGTCGAGCGCGCCGGCCACGTCGTAGTCTTCCACCTTGCCCGCGTCGCACAGCCGTGCGAAGGCGGGGTCGATGGGCAGCGTGGCGTAGGCGGGGATGTTGTAGCGCTCGGCCACGGCCGCGCCCTGCGGCTCGCCGAAGATGTGGTGCTCCTTGCCGCAATCGTCGCACTTGAAGTAGGCCATGTTCTCCACGAGGCCCAAAAGCGCGACGTCCATGTCGTGCGCGAGGTTCACGGCCTTGCCCACGATCATGGCCACGAGCTCTTGCGGCGCCGACACGGTGACGATGCCGTCCACCGGCAGTGACTGGAACACGGTGAGCAGCACGTCGGAGGTTCCCGGAGGCATGTCGACGAACAGGTAGTCGATCTCGCCCCAGCTGACCTCGCTGTAGAACTGCTTGATGGCATTGGACACCACCGGGCCGCGCCAGGCGACGGGCACGTCGTCCTTCGGAAGCATCAGGTTCGTGGACACCACTTTGATGCCGCTTTGCGCCTGGGCGGGCAGGATGCCGTCGGCATCGGCCGTGAGCGGGTTCGTGATGCCGAACGTCTTGGGGATGGACGGGCCGGTGACGTCGGCGTCGAGGATGCCCACCCGCTTGCCGCGCTTGCGCATCTCGCTGGCCAGCAGGCTGGTCACGAGTGACTTGCCCACGCCTCCCTTGCCCGACACCACGCCGATGACGTGGCGGATGTTCGAGCGGGCGTTCGCGGCGATGGTCGCCGGACCCTGCGCTGTGCGCTCGCCGCAGCCGGACACGCCGCAGCTGCCGCACTCATGCGTGCATTCTTCTGTCATGGCTCCTTCTTTCACGTCGTCAACGCTCGCCTGCGGGGCGGGCGCGCCTCTCGTTGTACCGCGATCATAGCACAAGGTTTATACTACGTTGGACTGAAACGTTGGACCGAATCGGGCTCGCGCGACGCGGCGCGGAGGCGAAGGAGCGGGGCATGCTGTTTGCTGACATCGATCTTCTCGACGAGAACCTGGACTTTCGGGCGCACCAATGGGTGGGCGTGCGCGACGGGCGCATCGCCTACGTGGGCGGCGCCGCGCCGGAAGAGGGGGAGGCCGCGTCGTTCGGCGAGGTGTACGACGGGCGCGGCAAGCTGCTCATGCCCGCCTTCTACAACGCGCACGCGCATGCGCCCATGACGCTGCTGCGCGGCTACGCGGAGGATCTTCCCTTGCAGGCATGGCTCAACGATCTGGTGTTTCCTTTCGAGGCCAAGATCACGCCCGAGGACTGCTACTGGGGCACGCTGCTTTCGTGCATCGAGATGGCCCGCTACGGGTGCGTGGGCTTCTCGGACATGTACTATCATATGGAGGAGGGCGCGCGGGCGGCCATCGACGCGGGTGTCAAGATGAACCTCTCCGACTCGCTTCTGGCGTTCGACGGCGAGGGATTGGACGAGCTGCCGGTGAAGGGCAGCCTTGATCGACTGACGCGCGATCTGCAGGGCGCGGCCGACGGAAGGATCGTGGTGGACTGCAACGTCCACGCCGAGTACACGTCGAACCCGCGGGCCGTGGCCGATCTGGCGGCGTACGCGAAGGAGCGGGGCCTGCGCGTGCAGGTGCACGTGTCCGAGACGCGGCTCGAGCACGAGGAGTGCAAGGAGCGTCACGGCGGCCTCACGCCCGTGCGCTACTTCGAGAGCCTGGGGCTGTTCGACTGCCCGACGACGGCGGCGCACTGCGTGTGGGTGAACGACGAGGACATCGAGGTGCTGGCGCGCCGCGGCGTGTTCGTGGCGGCGAACCCCGCGTCCAACATGAAGCTGGGCAGCGGATTCGCGCCCGTCTCGAAGATGCTCGAGCGCGGGGTGCGCGTGTGCCTGGGCACCGACGGCATGGCCTCGAACAACAACCACGACATGATGCAGGACCTCTATCTGCTGGCGCTTTCGGCGAAGGGGGCCGCGTGCGATCCGACCGCGATCTCGCCGAAGCAGGCGCTCGCCGCCGCCACGCGCACAGGCGCGCTGTCGCAGGGCCGCGAGGACTGCGGGTACGTGGGTGTGGGCGCGCGGGCGGACCTCTGCGTGCTCGATGTGACGGGGCCGTCGTGGACGCCGATGACGAACCCGCTCGTGAACGTGGTGTACGCCGGCCATGGGGCGGACGTGTGCCTCACCATGTGCGACGGGCGCGTGGTGTATCGTGACGGGCAGTGGCCGCTTGTGGACGCGGAGCGCGCGAAAGCCGAGGTGGCCGTCCGCACGCGGCGCATCGTCAGCGAGCTGTGAGCCGCGAGGGCGCGGAGCCGCGCGGCCGCGGCGCGCGGGTGGCGAGGGGCGGCAGGGGACGTCCTTTTGCCGCGCTCTTGCCGCGTCTTTAAGGCGCGGGGCCGTCTTGTTGACTGTATGAAGCAGGTTGACAGGACGGCCTTTCGATTTTAAGGTGCTCACCCTTATGAGCGAAGTTGTTCGAGCATATCGTCGCACTCGCGTTTTGGACGCGTTCGCGTTCGTCGAAAGCGAACGCGAACGCGCCGTGGACAACGCGTCGCTCGCTCTTTCGTCGATGCGCGTATAAGACGCGCCGCCCGATCTTGGGCGATCTTCCTTTCTATCATAACGGCATGCAAGGAGTCTCGCGGGGCGCCCGGCGACTTCGCACGTCTCGTGCGTCGTTGGGTGCGCTGGAGGGTTCGACGAAAGGCGATGACAGTATTGTGGGTGTGAATGCGCAGGTGAGCGCTTCGAAAGCGACTCGCCATGAGATCATTATCGTGGGCGTGGTGGTGGCCGGCGCCTTTTTGGCCTTGCTCAACCAGACGGTCATGTCACCGGCTCTGCCGGGTCTTATGCAGACCTTCGGCGTGGGAGCGGGCGACGCCCAGTGGGTGACCAGTATATACATGCTGGTCAACGGCATCATGGTTCCGATATCGGGTTATCTTATCGACAAGTTCTCGACGCGCAGGCTGTTCTTTGCGTCGCTGGCGGTGTTCGCTGCGGGCACGGTGCTGTGCGCTGTGGCGCCGAGTTTCGGCGTCCTTTTGGCGGGGCGCGTGCTGCAGGCCGCCGGTGCGGGCGTGCAGCTGCCGCTCGTGGCCGTGGTGCCCATGCTCGTCTTTCCACCGGAGAAGCGCGGGACTGCCATGGGCATGGCGGGCATCGTGATGTCGGCCGGTCCGGCTGTGGGGCCCGTGGCGGGCGGGGCCATCATCGATGCGTTCGGTTGGCGGCTTATGTTCTGGGCTATCGTCCCCCTGGTGCTGATCATCGCTGTGGCCAGCTGGTTTTTGCTCGACAACGTGGGCGAGCTCAAGGATCCTCGCCTCGACCTGCCTTCTGTTCTTCTGTCCACGGTCGCGTTCGGAGGCATGCTGTACGGTTTTTCGAGTGCGTCGAGTTTGGGGTGGGGCAGCCCGCTCGTCGTGGCCCCCATCGCGGTGGGCGTGGTTGCCCTCGTGGCGTTCGTTCGGCGCCAGCGCAGGCTTTCGGAGCCTTTGCTGCGCATCGACACCCTGAAGACTCCCGTGTTCCGCTCGGCGGCCATCCTGGTCACGCTCATCAACGCAGCCGCCGCCGTGACGAACGTGACGCTTCCCATCTATCTGCAGACCTCGCTGGGGGTGAGCGCGTTCGAGACCGGTATGATCATGCTGCCGGCTGCCGCGGTGGGCATCTTCATCAGTCCCGTTTCGGGCATCGTGTTCGATCGGTTCGGTCCGCGTGGCATCGGCATCGCGGGCCTCGCGCTGTTCACGGGCGCTTTGGCCGCGCTCTCTCAGGTGAATGTCGGCACATCCGTCCTCGTCGTGACGGTTTTGTGCGCGTTGCAGGCGTCCGGCCAGGCGCTGGCGAACATGCCCCTCAACACATGGGGCGTGAACGCGCTTCCGAACGATATGATCGCGCACGGCAACGCCGTGGCCAACACGGGACGGCAGGTGGCCGGGGCCATCTCGACGGCGCTTATCGTGACGGTGATGACGAGCGTGACCGCGTCGAATGCTGCGGCAGGGGTACAGGCGTCCACGGCGCAGGGCGTAGGGGTTGCCTACGGCGTGTGCGCGGCGATATCCGCTGTGGCGCTTGTGCTGTGCGTGGCGAAGGTGCGCGCGGCGAAACGGCGTGCGCCAGAGGGGCGTCCCTGCGGTTGCGAGATGGAATGCGGCACGATCGAGAAGGAGGCGTGAGCCATGGCGGGGAACGAGGAGCGTTCGAAGGGGGCGTTCGCGACGGGCGATGCGACGGTGGGCGAGATCATGGAGGAGGCGTACTCGTGTCGCTTCGACGCAAACCTCGGCGAGGTGACGCGTCTGCTCGTCGAGCGCGGCGTGAGCAGCCTTCCGGTTGTCGATGGCGAGCGGCGCGTGGTGGGCTTCATCAGCGATGGCGACATCATGCGCGCCATCGCCGCCCACAAAACGCGCTCCGTCTTCAACGGCGGGGAGGCCACCATGCTGTACTTCGACGACGAGCCGCTCGACCGCAAGGCGCGCGAGCTCAAGCATCGAAACGTGATGGAGCTCGCGACCCGCAAGGTGGTGTGCGCGACGCCCGAGCAACCGATCGGCAGGGTTGCGGGATTGCTCTCCAAGAAGAAGTTCAAGAAGCTGCCGGTCATCGACGGGGACGGTCGGCTGATAGGCGTGGTGCGCCGGACGAGCATCATGCGCCATGTGTTCGCGCTGCTGTTCGGAGAATGAGCTAGTCGGAAGAGGTGGGCTTCGGCGGGTGCCGCGCGGATGCTCCCGCCGCCCTCTCCCTCTTCCCGGTCTTTGAGCGCCGGCGATGGGGACCTGCACCGAAAGTGCAGCTGGAAACGAGCGGCGCGAACGCTTATCCTTGATCGAAGATAGAATGCGCGGCGTCCGACGGTACGGGCTGTGGTGTGGCGCCGTGCGCCGTCGGGCGGGTTGCGCGGCGGTCGAGAGGGAGAAAGGGAAGGGGGCGGCATGCTGCGGATCTCGGATGCGCGCGTGGACGGCTTCGTGGCCGAGGATGTGCCCTATGTCGATCTGACGTGCGCGGTGCTCGGCATCGGCGAAGAGCTGGGGGAGATGGAGTACTACACGCGCGAGGACTGCGTGCTGGCCGGCGCGCAGGTGGCGCGCCGGGTCGCGGAAAGGCTGGGGTGTGAGGTGGCGTCGTGCGCGCGCGACGGCGAGCGCGTCGCGGCCGGCGAGACGTTCATGGTCGTGAGGGGCCGCGCGCTCGATCTGCATGCGGCATGGAAGGTGTGCCTGAACCTGTTCGACCACCTTTCGGCGGTGGCCACCAAGACGCGCGCGATGGTGGACGCGGCGCACGATGCGAACCCGCGTTGCGAGGTGCTGACTACGCGCAAGAGCATGCCGGGTGCGAAAGACCTGCTCACAAGCGCGGTGATGGCAGGCGGCGCGTTCCCGCACCGGCTGGGGCTGTCCGAGACGGTGCTCGTGTTCGACCACCACCTGACGTTCTTCGGCGGGTTCGAGGCGTTTGTGAAGCAGCTGCCCGCCATCAAGGGACGCTGCATCGAGAAGAAGCTGTTCGTGGAGGCCGACGCTGAGCGGGCGCGCGTGCTGGCGCGCGCGGGCGTGGACGGCATCCAGTTCGACAAGGTGCCGGTGGACGAGCTCGCCGCGCTGGTGAAGGAGCTGCGGGAGATCGATCCGCGTTTGACGCTCATCGCGGCGGGCGGCATCAACCTGCAGAATGCGGGCGCGTACGCCGCCTGCGGCGTGGACGGGCTGGCGACGACGGCGCCTTTCGCCGCCAAGCCGCTCGACATGAGCGTGCGCATGCGCCGCGCGTGAGGGCGCGGGGCCGCTTTGGGCGCGGCGTTCGGGGCGCTGCCGCTTGGGCGACGTCCCGTGCGCAGATGCTTGCCGCTCGCTGCGCGCGGAGAAGGCCGGTTCGTGGCGGGTTTCGACGGAAAACCATGGTCGCTTCGCGGCCGCTTTGCCGGATGGAGATCGTGCCGCATCTCTGAACAGGGGAAATGTGGAGGCTCGGGAAGCTTCGATGCTGAAAGAGCCGCGATTCGCCGTCTTCTAGGGCGGTTTTCCGTCAAAACCCGCCAAAACAACGAGGTTGTGATGTCGGGGCGGCTGCGGCGTTCGGCATCCGCAGACGCGACGCTTAGACAGACGCGTGCTCGTGAGGGGGCGTGACAGGGGATAATGTCACATTCCCTTAAGTCCTTGAGCATTGTTGCTTCTCCAAGAATGTGACATTATCCCCGGGCCCCCCCTGTCACGCCCCTCGCCACGGGCTCGTCGCGCGGCCCGCAGGCTTCCCGCGCGGTTTTCTCGGATCGGGTGTAACCTTTTCGTTGTCGGGCGCGTCTAATGGGCAACCGATCTTGAAAGGGGCGCGTGCGTGGACGATCTGATACAGCGAGCTCGAAAGGGCGACGGCGACGCGTTCGCCGCGTTGTTCGAGCGCAGCAAGCAGCCGCTGTGGCGCGCTGCGATGGCGGTGCTCGGCAACGTGGACGACGCGTCCGACGCGCTGCAAGAGACGGCGGTCAAGGCGTGGCGCGCCATGCCGCGCTTCGGCGGCCGCAGCGCCGTGGGCACGTGGCTCATGCGCATCCTGCTGCGGACGTGCTACGACCTCCGGCGAACGCGCAAGCGCGAGACGCCGTGCGCGATGGGCACCTTCGACATCGATGCGGAGGGTGCGGACGTGTCGTGGGAGCCGTCGGTCGAACAGGCGCTGGCGGGCGGCGCCCAAGCGCGCTATTCCGACCGGGACGAAGCGCTCGACGTGCGCGACGCCCTCGGACGCCTTGCGGCCGACGACCGGCTCGTGCTCGTGCTGTTCTACGTGAACGATTTCCCCGTGCGCCAGATATCCCAGATCATGAACGTGTCGGAGGGCGCGGTGCGCACCCGTCTGTCGCGGGCGCGTGATCGGTTCAAGGCTGCTTACAGGGACGGATCGAGCAAGGAAGCCGAGGTGGCGCGATGAGTTGGAAGAACTTCGACGACGAGGACGAGCTGCGGCGGGCGGTGGCCGACGCGCTGGATGCGGGTCCGCTGCCGCGCGAGGCGCAGGCCAAGCTCGACGACGTGTACGCGTCGCTGGGATCTATCCCCCAGGATCGTCCGGCGTCGGTGTACTCGGAGGCCTCGGGGGCCTTGAGGCGGCAGGGGCCGGGGGAATGCCGCGCGGACGCCCGTGCGGCCCGCGGCGCGTCGGCGGGCGGCCGCGCCGTGCGCCGCGGCGTTTTGGTGGCCGCGGCGGCTGCGACCGTCGCGCTGCTGAGCGGGGCCGCGTTCGCGGCGACTGCGCTTCTGCAGATGCAGCCGGGCGACGCGCCGTTTTTCGCCAGCGGCAAGAACCTGCCGGTGTACGACAGCCTGCAAGAGGGCGTGTCCAGCTTGAACGCCGAGGTGGGAGAAGCAGTCGAGGTCGAAGGGGTGCGGGTGACGCTCGATTCCGTGTCGTGCGACCGCAGCATCGTCAACCTGTTCTTCACGCTGGAGAAGGAGGGCGGCTTCGACCTGGCCGAACAGGCGAGCTACGAAGGCTCGCAGGAGAGCGAGTGGGCGCGCTTGGAGCGCCTTGTCCCGCGCTTCTCCTTCGAGCTGACAAGCGGCGGCGAATCCCTTGAAAGCGGCACCGTCTTCCTGCTGGACGCGTATCAGGAGGACGGCAAGGTGAGGGTCATGCAGCGCATCGTGCCGGAGGCGACGCTGCCCGACCAGGTGCATATCGCGTTGGAGGGGTTGGCGAGCTGGGGGTCTTCCGAACCTTCCGAAGGGGGCGCCGAGCCCTTCGCGTTCGACGTGGGCCTCGACCTGAGCACGGTGGCGCAGCCGCGCGAGCTGGGCGCGCAGGACCTTTCGTTCGCCACGAGCGAGGGGGAGAAGACCCTGGGGATCCAGCGCTTCACGGCCTCCGAGCTGGGGTGCGTCATGGTGGTGCGCAACGACGAGGAGGAGGCCGTCGAGGAGAGCGGCCGTCCCGTCTACCACGTGGCCGAGGGTTCCATCACGCCGCCCATGCTCAAGATCACCGACGATCGGGGCAACGTGCTGACTCCGGTGGGCGCGGGCGACGGAACGGGGGTCGATCCGGCCGGCGCGTACGTGGTGGAGTTGGCGGGCCTGTCGCCCGACGCGACCAGCGTCACGTTCACGCCGATGCTGCGCGCGGCCGACGGGGAATCGGCGACGGACGAGGAGCGCGCGGCGGCGAGCGAGCGAAACGAGCGCACGGTGGACGTCTCGCAGATCGGCACGAAGCTGGAGACGAGCGAGTACGGCGGCTACGAGCTGACGGGCTGGGAGGTTGCCGACGGCACGGTGAGCATATCGCTCAAGCCCTACGGGTGGCAGACGCCGTTCGGCCTTGCGGGAGGCATGCGGCCCGCGCAGCGGCCGACGCCGCTGTACGAGGAATGGTACGACGAGGAAACCGGAGAGACGTACTGGGGCTACCATACGTCCGTCGAGTATCGGAAGCACGACTACCGAACCGGCGAGCTGTTGGTGATCCAGTCCTACTACGCCGCCGGCGACGAGGAGCTGCGTGGGCTGACGGAGTACGAGTACCGCGCGTCGTTCGGCGAGTACCGCGAAGAGGCGGGCGCGGCGCAGACCCTGTCGTTCTAGCGGCGATGCGCGAGAGGCGGGCCTTTGGCGAAGGGGCCCGCCTCGTTTGGACTGCGTTCGCGTGCGTTCGGCGCTGGTTCGCGCCTACCTGCCGAGCATCTTCTTCACGCCGTTCGCGGCGATGACGGCGCCGCCGCCGATGGCGAGCAAGCCGGGGCCGGGCAGGATGAGCATCGGCACGCCCACGAGCATGATCGCGCCGCCGATGACCGTTTGCGCCGCGCCGCCGATGCGGCTGGGTCTCTTCGCGGGCGGCGGGCCGCCGTCGATGACGGTGGCGCGGACGGCACTTTCCGAGGCGCTCGCGCCGCGTTTGCCCTGCGCTCCGTACGAGGGCGGCCGAAAACCGCTTTGTGCCACGCCAGCCGCGCCGTCGCGCGCGCTGGACACGGGGTCGATGTCGATGATGGGCTCGTGCGTACTCATAGGCCCTCCCCAGTCCCTTCCGGCTTTCGCCGTCTCTTTGCGTCTTCGCTCCTTCGCCTCGGTGCCGATTATAGGGTCGCCGGCGATGCGAGCGAGCCGTCGACGGTGCGGTCGGCCCATTCGTCACCGTTCGGTAACGCGCTGTCCGCGCCTTCTCCAAAGATGCGCCGTCGCGCGGCCTCGTCTGGGCGCGTGGGGTGTCGGAGGTGGGGCGAGGTGCTGCGGAGTTCGGCGGGCGCAGCGGCTGTCGCGCGGGACGGTCGCCGCCGGGGGCGGCGCGCCGGCGGTCGTCGAGATGGCGAGTCGGCGGTTGTCGGGGCGGCGAGTCGGCCGCTGTCGGCTGTCGCGCGGGGTGGTCGCTGTCGGAACGGCGGGCTTGGTCGGCGCGGGCGCGGCCGCTGCGCGGGACGGTTGCCACCGGAGTGGCGCGCTGGGAGTGAAACGGTAAGGAAATGACAGAAAAATGGCGATATTGTACCGAATGTGGCCGAGAGAGAGGCTTCGGCGACCCTTGCAAGGGCACTACGGTAAAATCTGGCGGGTTTTTCGGCCAAATATTATCGTTTCGGACCCTTTCGAGCCTCAGACCGGCCTTGGCAGGGGCGTTTCGGTAAAATATCGGGGAGAAAGTCGAGATCTCTTACCGCGAGAGGTTGCACCCGCCGCCGGTCTCCGCGGCGGGGGCGTGCGGAGGGCGGGGGGCGCGACGAACGCGAGGGTAGAGGGCGCGGGGCGTCGGAGGAGCGTCGCGACCCAACCCGTTCTTCCCGGCCAATTCTCCGTTCTCGAGCGTGCGGCGTGCCGGATGCGATACACTGTGAGTCGCAAGGTTTCTGTTCGCGTGAGAGTGTGTTGATGTAAGGCTCGACTGTGGTTCGCGCCTTGACGAAAACGGCAACGGCGTGGGCCACTCAACCGGAAAGTTGGTGGTCAACATGGCAGCTCCTGCTACCGAACACGTACGAAACATCGTGCTGGTGGGCCAAGACGGCGCCGGCAAGACATCGCTTGCCGAGGCGATGCTGCACGTCTCGGGCCGCACGCCCCGCATGGGCACGACCCACGACGGGAAATCCTACCTCGATTACGACGAGGAGGAGATCCGGCGCAAGTTCACGATCGGCACGTCCATCGCTCCCGTCCCTTACAAAGACTACAAGATCAACCTGCTCGACACGTCGGGCCATCCCGACTTCGTCGGCGACACGCTGGCGTGCATGCAGGCGGCCGAGATGGCGCTGTTCGTGGTTGACGCCGTGGCGGGCCCGCAGGTCATGACCACGAAGCTCTGGCGTGAGGCCGAGGATATGCGCCTGTCGCGCGCCGTGTTCATCAATCACATCGACCGCGAGAACGCCGACTTCGACACGGCCATGGCGCTTCTGCACGCGCGCTTCGGCTCGCGCCTGGGCCCCGTGACCATCCCCATCGGCGTGGACGCGGACTTCAAGGGCGTCATCGACGTCATCCGGATGAAGGCGCGCTACTTCGACCAGGACGGAACCACCGACGAGCGCATGGAGGACATTCCGTCCGAGTACGCCGACGCGGCGAGTGCGGCGCGCGACAAGCTGTGCGATCTCGTGGCCGAGGCCGATGACGAGCTGATGATGAAGTACCTCGACGGCGAGGAGCAGCTGACGCAGGAGGAGCTGGAGCGGCTGCTCGACCAGGCTATCGCGCAGGAGCTGTTCATTCCCGTGTTCGTGGGTTCCACGATCATCGAGCAGGGCATCAAGGGCCTTATGGAGGACATCTGCACCTACTTCCCGCATCCGCGCCATCACGGGCGCTTCCGTCTGGCCAACGGGGAGGAGACGTTCGTGGACGAAGAGGGCGAGCCTGCCGCATTCGTGTTCAAGACGGTGTCCGACCCGTTTGTGGGACGCCTGAGCTTCCTCAAGGTCATCTCGGGCGTGCTCGAGCCGGGCATGGAGCTGATCAACGCGCGCACGCGCAAGAAGGATCGCCTCGGTCACCTCTACGTGATGATGGGCAAGGAGACGACCGACGTGAAGAGCGCGAAAGCCGGCGACATCATCGTGGTGCCCAAGCTCTCCGACACTCGTGCCGGCGACACGCTGTCGAAGTCCGGCGACGTGGCCATCGACCCCTTGCCGCTGCCTGTTCCCCAATACCCGGTGGCCATCGAGGCCGTCAACAAGAAGGACGAGGACAAGCTGGGGACGTTCTTGGCGCGTGCGATCGAGAACGACCCGACCCTGCGCGTGGCCCGCAGCGAGGAGACGCACCAGACGGTGGTCACCGCCATGGGCGAGGCCCAGGTGGAGACGCTTCTTGCGCGCCTCAAGGAGCAGACGGGCGTGGAGGCGCGCCTTGTGCCTGTGCGCGTTCCGTACCGCGAGACGATCTGCAAGGTGGCCGAGGCCCAAGGCCGTCACAAGAAGCAGACGGGCGGCGCGGGCCAGTTCGGCGATTGCTGGCTGCGCCTCGAGCCCAACCAGGGGGAGGGCTACGAGTTCATCGACGAGATCGTGGGCGGCAAGATCCCGCGCGGCTTTTTGCCGGCCATCGACAAGGGCGTGCAGGACGCCATGGCCGAGGGCTTTTTGGCGGGCTATCCCATGGTGGACATCAAGGTGGCCGTGTACGACGGGTCGTACCACGCTGTCGACTCCAACGAGATGGCGTTCAAGACGGCTGCGCGCATCGGCTTCCGCGCCGCGTGCGAGAAGGCCAGCCCCATCCTGCTCGAGCCGATGGCGAACCTCGACGTGACGGTGGGCGAGGAGTACGCCGGCACGGTGATGGGCGACATCTCGACGCGCCGCGGCCGCATCGTGGGCACCGACTCCAACGACGCGGGCGAGACGGTCATCATGGTGCGCGTGCCCTATGCCGAGGTGGTGTCGTACACGAAGGATCTGCGCGCCCTCACGCGCGGGTCGGGTTCCTACACGATCGAGTTGGAGGGCTACGAGCCGGCACCGGCCGATGTGACCAAGAAGCTCGTCGAGGCGTATCAAGCCGCGCGCGCCGCGGGCAACTGACGGGCCTTTGGACGGCCGGTCTGCGGGCGGTTGCCGCTCGCAGACGGTTGGCTGGCTGGGGCTTGCAGGCGATTCGCGGGCTTGCGCGGTTGGATGGCGGGTTCGCGGCGACCGGTTGGCGGGTCCGCGGCAGGTGGCTGATGGATCCGCGGCGGGTGGCCGACGGACTTGCGGCAGCCGGTTGACGTGCTTGCGGCAGGTGGCCGACGAACCTGCGCATCTGATCGTCGGAATACGGGCGCCGTCCGAGAGGGCGGCGCCTTTTCGCGTTCCCATCTCTTCGCCCCTCGCCTCCTATGCGCGCCTCGGGCAGCGCTTTGCCCGCGCGCGGCGCGCGGCGCACGCCGTTGCAGCGAGGGACAGGGCGGCGAGCAGGGCGGCCGCGAGGAGCGCGCGGGTGGAATCACCGGTTTCGGCGATGGGCTCGGGGGCGGGGACAGGCTCGTCGACGAGGGTGAGGGACGCGCGCACGACGGGGACGTCCTGGCCCTCGTAGACGAGCTCGACCGGGTGCGCCTCGGCGTCGACGAGGTATCCTTCGGGAGCCTTCGTCTCCACGACCTCGTAGGAGCCAAGGGGCAGAGGCGCGCTGCATGCGAATCCCTCTTCGTCGGTGACGAGCGTGGCGGCCACCTCTCCTGCGGCGAGCGCCGTCGTGCCGTCGGGCGCGACGATGTCGTGCGCGGCGCGCACCTCGTAGGCGGCGTTGGGGACGGGCCCTTTGCCAGCGGCATCGGTCTTGCCGATCTCGATGACGCCTGCCGCCTTGCGGTTGGGAGCGTCGAGGGCGACGGAGACGCTTCGGGCCTCGGGGTCGCCGTAGGCGAGGCGAACGAATGCGGGCTCGCTGGAGCGCACGTAGCCGTCGGGTGCGCACGTCTCGACGACCACGTAGGCACCCAGATGAAGGCCCTCGGCCACCGCCGTTCCGTCGTCGTCCGATTCCAACAGCGCCACCGTCTCGCCCGCCTGGGCGCGCACGGTTCTGTCAGCCGTCACGACGTCCTGGACGGCGCGCACTTCCCAAACGATGCCCGGCTGGGCGATGGGCGCGCCCGTGTCGGCATCGACCTTGCGCACCTCGATGCGCCCTGTTTGAGGGAGGTCTTCCACGACCACTTCGACGATGCCCTCCTCGTCTCGGTCGGCCAGGGAGAACGCCGCAGGCTCGTCGTTCAGCACGTAGCCGGGAGGCGGGCAGGTTTCTTGCACGTAGTACGTGCCGCCGCCGTTGAGCTTGTCGGGCAGCGTGCAGACGCCCTCTTCGTCGGTGGCGAACTCGCTGACGATGGGGCCTCCCGCGCCCACCTGGAAGGCGAAGGGCTGTTTGCGCTCGTCGAGGATGCGGAAGGTCATGCGCCCGTTCACGCGCCGCCCCGTCTCGGCGTCCTTCTTGACGATGCGCACGACGGTGCCCGTCTCGTCCTCCACCGTGTAGGCGTACGTGCGCCCGTTTTCGGCCACGGTGGCGCGGAACTCCGCGACCGGTTCGTAGCCTGCGGGCGTCGTGGAGGGGTCCTCCCGCACGAGGTAGGTGCCGAAGGGCAGCGCGCCGACTTGGCCGTTTTCGCGCAGGCCTGCGGTCGTGGCGAAGCCGTCCTCGTCCGTGACGATGCGGGCGACGCTCTGCCCGGATTCGGGGTCGAGGATGTCGAAGGCCACGCCGGCGAGCGGACGCTTGACGCTCTGGTCGCCCATGGTGCCCTCGCCGTCGCCCACTTTGAGCACGGCGATGTCGCCGCGGACGATGCGCTCGGGTACGGAGGCCTCGTGGAGCAGCGGGGCGAGCGGGCCCGTTCCCTCGGCCGTCACGGGCAGGGCGATGGCGGCGGGGTCGGCCAGAAGATAGCCTTCGGGCGCCTTCGTCTCGCGCACCACGACGGTGCCGAGCGGAAGCCCCGCGCCCGCCGAGTTCGCCGGCAGCGACGCGGAGTCGAGGCGCGCCCTTCCGTCTTCGTCCGTGACGACGGTGGCCGAGAACGTGGGGGAGAGCCCCGACGCGGCGGCCTCTTCGGGCGTGCCGAACGAGCCTGCGTAATGTTCGACGGAGAACACGGCCCCGGCCAGCGTCGCGCCTCCCTGCGCGGTCGTCTGCCCGGTTTCGGCGTCTTTCTTGGCTGCGATGACGTCCACGGGCCTCAGCTGGGGCTCGTCGGCTGCATCCACCCGCACGGCCACGTTTTGGCGGCAGTCCTCCACGGTGAGGCGCACGGGGTGGACCTGCCCGTCGAGGGCGTAGCCGGCGGGTGGCTCGATCTCCTTGACCCAGTACTCGCCCGGCCAAAGCGTCGCTTCGCCGGTTCCGCGTCCGTCCTCTCCGGTGACGATGCGCTGCACCTCGCGCTCGCATGCGGCGTCGGCGTACACGCCGTACACGGCCCCGGACAGCGAGTAGCAGGGGTTGCCGTTTGTGACGTGGGGCATCGAGGACGACTTGGCCACCTCGATGCCGCCGAGAAGCGGGGCCTCTCGGCTGGAGGCCCGCGTTGACTGGCCGCCCCTGACGGTGACGGTCTGCGGCCCTTCGTCCAAACCGTAGCCGTGGGAGGGGTCCGTCTCGCGCAGCGTGTACGTTCCGATGGGGACCTCCGCGGCTTCGGCACGCCCGTCGGAGCCGGTCGTGAGCACGGCCTGAACCGCGCTGTCGCCGTCCACGAGCTCGTAGCGCGCGCCTGCGAGCGTGGCTTCGGGGACGGCCTCGGCGTATCCGTCGACGCCCTGCTTGACCACCTCCAAGCTGCCGTGCAGGTAGATGACGAAGTCTCCGACGTCCTGCGGGCCGAAGGGAGAGGAGTGGTTGGGGTACATCGCGGCGCCCGAGCAGTCGATGACGATCCGGTAGCCTCCATCGCTCGTGCGCGTGCCCGTGAAGGGGTAGTGCCCCGGTACGGGCGTGCCGTACAGGGGGCCTGAGATGCAGTAGCCCGTCGTCTCGATGCCGTACTGGGGGAAGCTCACGGCGAACACGTTGCCGCCTTGCGCGCCGTCGATCTCGGGGTTCGTGCACTCGACGTAGCAGGTTCCGCTGATGGTGTCCGGGATTGCGAGCGCGGGCGGCGGGGCGCAGAAGGGCAGGAGGGCCGCGCACGCCATCGCTGCGGCGCACAAGAGCGCGAGCGGCGTTGCGCGCCGCCCGAGCGGCGGTTTCGCCCTCGCGCTCGCTTGCATCCGCTTTCTCGGCGTTGTCTCCAACGTGCGGCGTCGTCCCATGGCTGTCCCCTCTCCCTGCGCCTGTGGCCTTTGCGGCTTCGCAGTCCCAGCATAGCGCGCCCATCTAACGCGGGCATGGCGTGCGTCCAGCGGAAAGTCGCCTCGATCCGACGCGGTTTTGGCGTCGGGCGCGCGCGTCGCCGCCGTGCGGCTTCCGCGCATCCGTTGCGCATCCCTCGCGGATCCGACGCGTGTCCAACGCGAGGGGTGCGAGGGATGCGGCTCGGGGGCGGGGCGCACCCCGCAGAAGACGAGGGACGCGAGGGGCGCGGCTCGGAGGGGGCGGGGCGCGTCGCGTAGGAAACGGGAGGGACGCGCTGGGCGCGGATCGGGGGCATGCCGTGCAAGGGATGAGGGGTGCCGCTGGGCGCGGATCGGAGGCGCGCGAGGCGCAAGGGACGAGGGATGCACGGGTCGTTGCTCGGAGGGCGCGCGGGGTGCATCCCGCAGGGACGAAAGGGAGCGGGGCGCGCTCCGCGGGGAGCGAAGGGGCGCGCCGCGCAAGGGACGAGGGCGTGAGGGGGCGTCGCATGGGGGCGAGGAGTGCGGGGTGCGAGGGGTTCGGTTCGGGGGCGGGCGCATCGCGCAAAGGATGAGGGCATACGGGGTGCGCTGCGCAGGGGGTGAAGGGGCGCGAGGCGCGAGGGACGAGGGCGCGGGGCATCCAGCAGGGAACGAGGGCGTACGGGGCGCACCGTACAGAGGACGAGGGTGCGCGTGGCGCGCTGCGTAGGAGACGAGGGCGCGAGGGATGCGAGGCGGAATGCATGCGGTGCGTGCTCCGCGGGGTGCGAGGGGCCGGGGCCGTTTGGCGAAGGCGAAACGGTCCCGGCCTCGCCTTCGCCTCCCCCGGCCTCGCCTTCGCCCCTAGTTGTCGCGCGCGAGGCGCTTGTAGAGCAAGGCGAGGGCTGCGGCTCCGACGGCCACCCAGACGAGCGTCACGACAAGGGGCTGGAGGGCGTCGGCGGTGAAGAGCGCGCCGTCGGCGGCGAGGTTCAAAAGCTCCTGCGCGCCGCCGGTGGGGCAGTAAGGGGTCGCCTTTGCCAGCGTCTCGTTCAAGGGGGCGAACATGGGCAGAAACGCCACGAGGATGAGGGGGACGCTGTACACGCCGGCCGTCATCTGGTCGCGTGAGGCCAGGCCCAAGACGAGCGACAACATCACGACGGGCAGCCCGGACAGGATGCCGAGCAGCAGGTACGGCGCCAGCAGGTCTATCGGCGCGCGCAGCACGGCGAAGCACGCTGCTTGCGCGACGACGATGGCCGTCAGCGAAACGACGGCGCGCGAGGCGATCACCTGCGCGGCGCTCACGTTCGCCAGCATGAGCGTGCGCAGCGTGTGCTTCTCCTTCTCCTCGGCGATGGTGTAGAGCGCCGTCATGCAGCCGGTCATTCCCACGGTCATGAACAGCGCCATTGTCAGGAACTGGTGCCGCGCGGCGTCGGCTGCCTCGCCGGATGCGTCGCCCATCGTCTGGCTGTACAGCGCGATGAACCCGACGGGCAACAGGCAGCCCAAAAGCACGGTGGGGTTCTTCACGAGGTCCTTCATATCCTTGCCCAGCAGGGCGCTGGTCTTTCTCAGCGCGGCTTCCATGCTAGAACTCCCTTCCGGCCATCTCGAGGAACACTTCCTCGAGGTTCGGCTCCACGGAATGAACGGACAGGCACTCTCCCGAGGCCAGCGCCTCGGCCACGAGCGGCGCGCCGGCGGCGTCCTTGGTGGTGCGCACAACGCGGCCGCTGGCGAGGCGCATCACCACCTCGTTGCGGGCGTGGCGCAGCTTGAGCGCTTGCGGGGCGTCGTCGGCTATGAGCCGGCCCTCGTTCAGGATGCCGATGCGGTCGCAGAGGTCCTCGGCCTCGGCCATGTCGTGCGTGGTGAGGAACACCGTGGCGCCCGCGTCCTTCAGCTCGCGCAGCATCTTGTGCACCTCGGCGCGGGCGGCGGGGTCGAGGCCGCTCGTGGGCTCGTCGAGGAATAGCAGCTCGGGGCCGTGCACGAGGGCGGCGAGGAGCGCGGCGCGCTGGCGCATGCCCTTCGAGCAGTTCTTCACGAGCGTCTTGCGGCTGTCGGCAAGCCCCATGCGCTCGAGCAGCGTGGGGATGTTGTTGCCGGTCACGCCGCGGATCTTCGCGTAGAAGCGCAGGTTGTCCTCTATGCTCATGCGCTCGTAGAGGGCGCTTGTGTCCGACAGGATGCCGATGCGCTCGTAGTCGGCGTTCGTGGCGTGCTCGATGGGGCGGCCGAACAGGTGGATGCGGCCGGAGTCCTTCGCAAGCTGGCGCGTGAGCAGCTTGATGGTGGTGGTCTTGCCCGCGCCCGACGGGCCGAGGAAGCCGAAGCACTCCCCGCGCGTCACGGAGAAGGAGAGATGGTCGAGGACGCGCTTGCCTTTGAAGCTGAGGCACACGTCCTCGGTGGAGAGCAGGGTGTTCATGGGGGCCTCCTAGCGGGCGGCCGCGGGGGCAGGGTTGGCGGTGCGGACGGAGCTGTGCGGGGCCGCGGACGCGCACGCGGACGGTTCCGCGGCCTTCGCCGGGGCGGCGTGCTCGTTCGCTACGTCGTTGCGCTCGCATGCGGCGGCGTGTTCGAGCGCGGGGGCAACGGAGGTGCCGCGGGTGGCGAGGGCGACAAGCGATGCCTCGAGTTCCTCCGAGCGCCGCTCCAGCGCCTCCACGCGCTTGAGCGTGCGCTCGTGGCGCATGTGCAGCGCCATGCTCACCACGCAGATGAGGCCGAGCCCCAGCACCAGCATGGATAGTTGGCTTGCGGTTATCATGACGGTTCCCTTTCTCTTCGCGCGGCGCATCCGCCGCGGACCTGACGCAGCGCATCATCGCGCCCGTCTCGGCACCGCGCAAGGGAAACCCGACATCAGGAGCCGCTTCGCGACGAGAGGAGCAGGGGAGGCGACGAGAGGAGCAAGGAGCGCGTGCGGGAGGGGCGAGCGCGCGGCTCCTGCGGATGCGCATCTGCTCCTGCGCTCCTGCGGCGGCCGTCCCGAGGATGCGCGGATGCCATCCTCGGGACGGCCGCCGCGCCCCCGCTACTCCCCGAACCCGTCCCCTTCCCGGCTCTCCTTCCGCAGCATCCACGCCAGAAAGAAGGTGGCGGCAGCGGTCCAGAGGGCGGTCGTGAGGAGGGCGAGGGGGAGGGCAGAGAGGGAATCGCCGCCTGTGACGAGTGCGATCATGAAGGGAAACGCGCCGCCGTTGGGAAGGTACGGCACGATGGGTATGGCGGCTTCGAAGCCGGAAAGGAGAAACGGGAGCATGCCGCCAATGGTGAGGGGGACAGACAGCGACATTGTGGACATCTGCGTGTGGGCACGCAGTCCCAGGGCGGCGCCGGCAAGGAAGAGCGGCAGTTGGCTTGCGATGCCGACGAGCGCGACGGGAAGCGTGACGGTCGGATCGGGAAGCAGCAGAAGGCAGCAGGCTGCGCACGACGCGGCGAACGCGGCGAAGCCCGACGTGAGGCGCGCAGCGACGGTTTGGCCTCGCGTTACGCCGCAGCGCAGCAACGTGACGAGCACCCCTTTCTCTCGCTCCTCGGCCATCGCGTACATGATGAACGTCGAAGATGCTATCAGGGCTTCGAACATGACGGCGTAGAGCGTCGCGATCACGACGAGCGACGAGGCGTCGGGGGAGAGTCCGGACTGCTCGGCCCAGATGAGGCGGAAGAGCAACGAGCAGAGCACGGGGATGGCGGCGCTCAGCGTCATCGCGGGGTTGCGCGCAAGGTCGGCGAGGTACTTGCGGGTGAGGATGGCCACGGCGCGCAGGGACCGCCGCGCGCTCGGGGCCGTCATCGCGGGCCTCCTTCCGTCCGGGCCGCCCGCCTTGTCGGACGGGCTTCGCCGGCCCGGCCCTTTCGGCCTCCCCGAGCCTCCCGGCCCCGGTCGTCTCGGGCCGTTCGGGCCTTGGGGCCCTCCTCGCCGGTCGGGGATGCGGCGCGCGTCCGATCCGGGCGGTTCGTCGGAGCGGACGCGCCTTCGGGGGCCGCTTGCGCCGCCGCCGTCCCCTCGGCGCCGCCGCGCGCCGCAGAATCGGCCTGCCCGTCCTGCGCCGTGCGGGCCTCGCTGGTCGCGCGGGCCGCGCGGGCCTCGCGCGTGAGGCCCAGCCGTTCGTGCAGCTCCTGCGCGCGTCCCTTGGACAGCGGGAGGGAGGTGCGGTTCGCGTCGTTCAGCGTGAGGTTGAAGCTGTTGCGCGTGTAGCGCTCCACCTTCGCCACCCGCTGCGCGTTCACGATGTAGGAGCGGTGGCAGCGGAAGAAGCCGAAGCGCGAAAGCTCGTCGTCCAGCTCGTCCATCGTGAGCGGGGTGGGGTAGAGCGAGCCGCGCACCGACACGTGGTTCTGCTTGTTGGCGCTTTCGATGAAGTCGATCTCGCGCGGGTCGAACAGCAGCGTGGCCGCGTCGGCCTTCGCGGGGATCTTGCACACGCGCACCTCGTCGAACGCCCCGTCGGGGGGTGCGGCGGAATCGTCCTCGTCGCGCGCCACCTCGATGAAGCGCCCATCCTCGCACCACAGGGCGACGCCCGGCATGAGCAGCGCCTCGCGCAGGGGCTGCAGCGTGGTGATGAAGCGGCAGCCGCGCTCCTCGGCCTCGGACATCCACGCGAGCGCGCTCGCGCGCCCTTCGGCGTCGAGGTCGGACAGCGGGCGCTCGATCAGGCAGACCTCCGGCTGGAACAGACTCGCGCGCGCCAGCCGCACGAGCGCGGCTTGGGAGGCGGGAAGGTCGCGCAGCTTGGCGCGGGCGATGCCGCGCAGGCCGAAGTGGGCGACGGCGTCCTCGTGGTGCACGGCGCCGCCGGCCAGCTGGCTGAAGAAGCGCAGGTGGGAGGTCACCGTGTCGCGCGGGCAGCCCGCGTCGGCCTCCAGCGCGAACGCGCAGCGGCGCGTGGCGAAGCGTCGGCGCACGGCGCGCGCCAGCTCGATCGACGTCTCGCGGCCGCATTCGATGTGCGCGCTCTCGCCAAGGTCGGCGAGCAGCTTGTCTGCGGAGGCGTACTCGGTCACGGAGCCTCCCCGTTTACTCCGCGCGGTTGGCCGGGATGATCTCGAGCCAGCAGCCGTCGGGATCCTCGATGAAGTAGATGCCCATGCGCTCGTTCACGAAGCACACGCAGCCCATCTCCTCATGCAGGGCGCGCGCCGCGTCCATGTCGTCCACCTCGAAGGCCAGGTGCGTGTCGCGCCCGCCGTTGACGTAGGGCTCTGTGCGGCCGCGGTTCCAAGTGAGTTCGATTTGGAAATCGGTTTCGTCGTTGCCGATGAACACGTTTTCCCACGAGCCGTCCTTTGGCCCCATGCGGCGCTGCACGGTCAGGCCGAGCGCGCGCTCGTAGAACGTGAGCGACGCGTCGAGGTCGAGGACGTGGATGCAGCGGTGGACCATTTTCGCTTTCATGGCGGTTCCTTTCGTCGTGCTGTGCGGTCGCGCCGCAACGCCGGGTTCGGGCGCGGGGCGCGAGACATGTCCGCGGGTCGCGGTTGCGGACCGCGTATCCCACGCGGCCTGCGCGCCTCGCGCGGATGCGCGGGTGCAGTGCTGAGGACGCATCGGCGATCCCGCGCCCCATGCGGTTCCTCGCCCCACGCGGTCCGTACGGCCGCGTGGGGCGCGCGAGGGTTCGGCGGATGTGCGGGGGCGGACCCGCCGTCGAGTAGGCGGCCCGCGCGCTCTTGCGCGCCGAGCCCGCCGTGCTCCCCGGCGCGTTTCGCTCGCTGGAAGTATACCCGAGATCACCGCCGCATGACGATTCTTCTACGGAAACCTTCGGGCGGAAAGGGAAGGGGGCATGATGGAGAGGATGCCGCTTGGCGCGATGCACGGGCGGGGCGGTTGCGGTACGCGGCTGGAGGTGGAGCGGCAGTCGCAGGCGCTGGGTTGGCGGCGCGCGGGCGGCGGGTGCCCGGAGGTCGAGCGGCGCGCGGGCGGCGCCGAGCCGTGCGGGTTGTGCGTATTTGCCGGACGGCGCTTGCGCGTTTTCCGGCAGGTGCTATACTTCCGAACATTGAAACTGACTAGTCAGTCAAAAAATGGACTGGCAAACGGAAGGGGATCATGATGAACATGCAAGAGGCGTTCCCGTCTGTCGCCGCTCTTGCGCCCGGCAAAGCCATCGCGCCTGCCGATGCCGAAGCGGTCGTGGGCGCGCCTACGGGCACCGCCGTCCTCGCAGCGGGCGAGCCGTACTTCCGTGCGCGCGGGTTGGGGCTCAAAACGTACGCGGGGTACGCGTACCGCGCTGTGGACGTCGATGCGCGCGCGGGCGAGCTTTTCGCCGTGCGCGGCCGCAACGGCAGCGGCAAGACGGCGCTTTTGCTCACGCTGGCCGGGCGCATGAAGCCCACGGAGGGCACGCTGTCCGCGGGCGGCCTCGAGCTTCCGCGCCAGCGCGCGAAGGTCGCGCGACATGTGGGCTTGGGCCTGTTCAAGGGCTTGAACGACCTGCAGGACAGCCTGACGGTCGCCTATGCGGCCAGCGCCGAGTTCGAGCTGCACGGCCGCCGTCCCCGTCGCGATGCGGTGCTTTCCTACTTGCGCGAATGGGGTTTGGACGATGCGGCGAACGTGCGCGTGAAGGACCTCACGTCGCAGAAGCTGGCCACGCTGGGCATCGCGCTTGCGTTTTCGGGCGAGCCGGACGCGGTGGTGGTGGACGACGTGGAGGATCAGCTGACCATGGCCCAGTCGGCCTCCCTCGTCAAGCTTCTGCGCGAGGCGGCGCGCTTGCGCGGGGCCGCCGTGGTCGTGGGCGTGGTGGAGCGCGATCTGGCCGCCATGGCCGACGCGTGCGTGTATCTGGCGAAGGAGGGCGAGTGAGCATGGCGTTCAAGGGACTTCGGTTTGCGGGCCTCGAATGGAAGAACATCACGGCGTCGAAGGTGATGTGGGTGGTCATCGCGGCCATCGCCATCATGCCGCTTCTGTACGGCGCGCTGTATCTGGCGGCGTTTCAGGATCCGTACGCGCGCCTGAACACGGTGCCCGTGGCCGTGGTGAACGAGGACGCGGGTGCCACGGTGGCCGCCGAGAACCGCAACCTCGGCGATGACGTGGTGGACGAGTTGCGCGGCACCGACGACGGCCTGCAGTGGCACTTCGTGTCGGCTGACGAGGCGCAGCGGGGCCTTGAGGACGGCACGTACTTCATGACCTGCACCATCCCGTCGGACTTCTCCGCGAGCGTGGCATCGGCGGATAGCGACGCGCCTCGCAGGGCGCAGCTCAAGATCGAGTACAACCAAAGCGAGAACATGCTGGCCTCCCAGATCGGCGAGACGGTGTGGAAGGAGGTGCGCCAGCGCGTGAGCGACACGGTGGCCGAGGAGTACTGGCAGACGGTGCTCTCCCGCGTGGCCGATTCGGGCAAGGACATCCAGACGGCTGCCGACGGCGCGGGCGATTTGGAGGACGGCCTTATGACGGCGAAGGACGGCAGCGCCGCCATCACGTCGAACCTCGGCACGCTCAAGGACGGCGCGCTTTCGCTCGACGCCGGCCTGGGTAGCCTCGTTTCCGGCGCATCGTCCCTTGATTCCGGCCTGGGCACGCTCGTCGGCGGCGCTTCCACGCTGAAGGCCGGCACGCAATCGCTCGCGGCAGGCGCAAGCCAGCTGCACGACGGCGCGAGCCAGGTGTCCGTTGGCGCCGGCAGCGTGTCGAGCGGCGCGGCGAAGCTGCAAAGCGACGGCACGAGCCAGCTGGCCGCCGGTGCCGGCCAGCTGGCGGAGGCGACCAGCGCTTTGCCGGACGAAGCGCAGGTGGCGGCAGCTGAAGCGGGGTCGGATCAGATATCCGATGGCATCGCGCAGCTGCAAGGCGCGGCTGGCGAGCTTGCTGGCGGCGTGGGCCGGCTCAAGGGTGGGTTGGACGCTGTTTCCGGCGGCGCGGGCGCTCTTGAGGCGGGCGCGCGCGATGCCCAAGCGGGCGCGGCCTCCCTGAAGGCCGGAATCGGCGCGTCGGGCCAGACGGCGGCCGACCAAACGCTGTGCGGGTTGCTGGGCAGCGCCCAAGCGGCGCTCGAAGGCGGCGATGCGGAGACGGCTGGGCAACTCATCGCAGCCGCCCAAAAGGTCGCGGGGAGCCTGTCAAGCGGTGCAGCGCAGCTTGAGGAGGGCACCGGGAGCCTTGTTTCCGGTGCGCAGCAGCTGCAGGCGGGCATCGGCGCGCCGGGCGATACGTCGGCTACCACCCTCTATGGCGGCGCGAACCTCCTCGCTAGCGGCATCGGATCTTCGGGCGATGATTCAGCCGCCACCCTCTATGGCGGCCTCAACAGCCTTTCGGTCGGTTACGAGAGCCTGTCCTCGCAGCTTCTTCCGCTCGTTCGGCAATCGCCCGCGCTGCGAGCCGCCGTGCTGCAACTCGACGCCGGCGCGAACGAGGTGAACGCCAGCATGTCCTCGCTCGTGGCAGGCTCCGCGCAGGTGGCCTCGGGCGCGGCGCAGGTGAGAGACGGCGCGGCCTCGGCGGTGTCGGGGGCGGGCCAGCTTGACGCCGGCGTGTCCCAGCTCGTCGACGGCGCGCGGTCGGCCGAGAGCGGCGCGGGCCAGCTTGCGGTCGGCGCGCAGAGCGCCCAGGACGGCTCCGCGCAGATCGCCGACGGCGCCGCGCAGCTCGAGGAGGGCAGCGCCGAGCTTGGCGAGGGCCTTGAGAGCGCGGTGGACGGCTCCGGCGAGTTGGCCGGCGCGCTCGCCGACGGCGCGAAGACCGCCGCCGACCAGACGACGAACATCGACGGCAAGTCCTCCATGATGAGCGATCCCGTCGAACTGGCGAACGAGTACTACACGACGGTGAAGAACTACGGCACCGGCTTCGCTCCGTACTTCATGGCGCTGGGGCTTTGGGTGGGCGGCCTCGTGGCGGGGTTCGTGTTCAAGCCGCTCAACAGCCGCCTTGTCCTCGCGGGCGCGAGCCCGGTGACGGCCGCGTTCTCGAACTACCTGCCGATGGCGGCGTTCTCCCTCGTCCAAGCGACGCTGCTCATGGCAGTGCTCCAGTTCGGCTTGCAGCTTCAGATCGACAACGTGCCCGCGTTCTACGCGATGGGCTACCTCGTGGCGCTCGTGTTCGCGGCCATCATGCAGCTTCTCATGGCGGCGTTCGGGTTCCCCGGCAGGTTCCTCGCGATCATCCTGCTCATGCTGCAGCTCACGGCGTGCGCCGGGACGTTTCCCATCCAGACGACGCCGGAGTTCTTCCAGGCCGTCAACCCGTACATGCCCATGACCTACGTGGTGTCCGGCATGCGCCAGATCATGACGGGCCTCGACTACGCGCAAGCGGGCCTGGACTGCGCGGTGCTGGCGGCCATCGGCGCTGTGTGCTTCGCGCTCACGTGCCTCGTGGCGTGGCGCAAGCGCACGGTGCGCATGGAGGACTTGCATCCGATCCTGCAGTTGGGGTAGCCTCCGACTTGCTACACTGGGTATCGGTATCGGCAGGCGAACGGCCCGACGGCGGACGTCTGGGTTGCGGGGGTGATGCGGCAATGGGAACGAGGCGCACCGAGAAAGCGTGCGCGACGCGCAGGCAGCTGCTCGACGCCGCTTTGGAGGTGATCGGCGAGAAGGGCTACTCGGCGGCCACGGTGGACGAGATCGTGGAGGTGGCGGGCGTGTCGAAGGGCGTGGCGTACTACCACTTCAAAAGCAAGGCCGCGATGGCCGAGAGCATTCTAGAGGACGGCATCGGGCGCATCGTGGCCGGCTTCGAGTGCATCGCGGCCGAGGCCCCCACGGCCGCAGACGCGCTCACCGGCATGATCGAGCTGTTCGCGTCGGGCATCTTCGAGAACAAGGCGTTCGGGCGCTTCTTCGTGTCGGAGCTGTGGCGCGAGGGGCGCGTGTGGTCGGACGCGATGCGCGGCTACGAGCGGCGGCTGCTCGACGTGCTGGAGGGCCAGATCGCGCGCGGGCAGCGCGAGGGTTGCATCCGTCCCGAGATCGACCCGGCCTTCGAGGCCGTGGCGCTGGTGGGCATGGTGCTGACCGGCGCGCTGTACCACCTCGGCGACGAGGGGCCGCTCACGCGCGAGCCGCTCGGGCAGCGCGCCGGAGCGCCAGGGGAGGCGGGGCCGGAAGGCGGCGCTTTGCGCGGGGGCGCGCCGGGAGAGGCGGGGTCCGACGCCGACGGCTTGCGCGGGTGCGTGGCAGGCGGCAAGGAGACGTTCATCGCGCGCATCGTGGACTTCGTGCGCCATGCCAACGCTCGTCCGGGGGCGCTCGGGTAGGGGTGTTGGAGAGGCGGGTTTCGCTTCGGAGTGCGAGCGTTCCGGAGGGGGGCGGGTCGCGCTTCGGGGGCGGGGCGGGGGTGTGCTTTGGAACCTGGGCGCGGAGCTGCGGGGGCGTGCGCGAGGGTGCTTCGCGTCGCTTCGGCCCTTTCATCGTGCGTTGGGATGCCCGACTGTGCCAGGGGCCTCTGCAGCGGGGCGCGTCTGTCGGGTCGTGTCGAACTCGGTTTGGCGAAGGGCGGGGGATCCGTGTTGAACCGCCGTCGGCATGGGGGCGACGCGGCGATCTTCCGTTTGTCCGGGCGTTTGGCTGGCCTTCTGCTCGGTCAAGCCCGAGCGGCGTGCGGCATTGTAGCGCATTTCTGGCCACGAAACCGCGTTCTGGCACGGAATCCGGGGCTTGCCGACCGAAAAGGGAGATCGCTCGAGGCAAAAGGCCAGGTCGGCGGAATCGTGACGGCCGGATTGCTTCCAAGGCGTGCCAGAACGCGGTTTCGTGGCCAGAAACGAAGGATTTTTCTGCACGGGGAGGTCGAATGCGCGGGGGCGGGTCGGTCCGCCGTGCAAAGCCCCGCCGCAGCGGAAGGTGCCTTCGCCCAACGGTATCCTCCGCGGCATCCGGTCGCGCGGGGGCGGGTCCGAGATCTGGCGAGTGCGGGTTCGATTCGACGGCAACTCGGCATGGACGAGGGCCTTTTTGACGCACAATCGCTATCGGGAACAGGGATCTTCCGCAA
>HHCFC01400__coassemble_1387_pt1 | contig 26983 bp, 18 predicted proteins | sample HHCFC01400__metabat2_high_PE_041 | metagenome-assembled genome bin HHCFC01400
TACACGCCGCGGTGATGGCACTGGGCGCAGTACTTCTGAGCATCCTTGGCAAGATCCGTCGAATGGTTGTTGTGGCAGTCGGTGCACGTCAAAGGGTTCGCGTCGTGCTTCTCGTTCGAAGGACGCGCGTGGGGGTTCACCGTCGTGCCGTTGTCGTCGGTAAGCGCCGTGGATCCCGTCGTCAGCGCCGCGACTTCCTCGAGGGTGCCATGGCACGACTCGCAGGTGGCGGGGTCCACCGTCTCCACGGTCACTTTCGAAGCCGGCTCGTCGCCGAGCTTCACGTCGGCATGCGCGGTCGCAAGCGTGTCGGCCTCGGTATGGCACTCGATGCACGTCACGCCCTCGGCCTTGTGGGCCACGCCCTGTGGGCAAGCGTCGTCAAGCTCGGAGGCGGCCTCCGTCTTGTGGCATATCGCGCAGTCGGAGTCCATCGACCAGTTCGCAGGCTGCCCGTCCAAAGGCGAGGCTTCCGACGCCTCGTCCCGTTCGGACGGGGCCGGAGCCTCCTTGGGCGCGCAGCCGACGAGCGACCACAGCGCAGCCGTGAGCACAAGGACGGCGCCGAGGACGGCGAGCACGGCAAAACGCCGGTCGGCGATGCGTGCTTGAGGGGTCATGCGCTTCTCCTATCTTCTCATCTTGGCAGTTGACGGACGAGCCGTCGAATGAGGCCCGCCGCGGGGAGGCGGCGGGCCTCGGAGGGGAGGCCGCTCCGGCGCCCAAGGGAGGGGAGGAAGGCGCCGGGCGACCAAAGCGAATGGGTGCGTTACTTCTTGGCGTCCCACGCCTCGAGCCCGGCGGCGTGGCGCGCGGCGATGCGGCCCCACACCTGGTTCTCGGCGTTGTTACCGCCGGTGATGCCGTAGCTGTGGCTTTGGAAGTTGCCGAAGCAGCCAGCCGCGTACAGACGCGGGATGGGGTTGCGCTGCGTGTCGAGCACCTGGGCGTTCTCGTTCTTCATCGGGCCGCCCAACGTCGAGCAGGAGCCGGGATAGATGGAGATGGCGTAGTACGGGCCGCCGTCAAGCGCCACGAGCGTCTTCTCGGAGCGATCGAAACGCGTGTCTTTGCCCGCCTCGCAGAAGCCCTGGTACTCGTCGAAGGTGGCGCGCAGCGTGTCCACGTCCATCCAGTGGTCGAACTCCTTGATCTTCTGGCCCAGCTCTTCGAGCGTGTCGCCCTTGAGGATCCAGCCGCGCTCGAGCTCGGCCAGGTTGTCCTGGCTCCAACCGTCCCAATCGCGCAGCTCGTCCGGCAGGTCGGAAGCGAAGTTGCCGCATTCGAAGGAATCGCCCTGACTCGTGGACATCTTGCCGGCGTCGAAGCAGCTCTGGTCGAAGATGCACCACGACGGGATGCGGTCGTAGTCGTCGATGGAGTCGTCGAAATGCAGCAGCGTGTGCCAGCCGTTGTGCGGCGATCCCATGGAGTTCTCGTTCACGTAGCGCTTGCCCAGACGGTTCACGTTGAAGTAGCTGAAACCGGGCATGGAGTACAGGATGGAGAAATCGTACTCGGGATCGCGCGTCCACATGGAGTACATGGAGATGACCATGTCCATATGCCACAGCTTCGCCCCCACGTCCTCCACCATCTTGATGCCGTCGCCCGTGTTGAAGCGCCAGCCTTCGAACTTGAAGGGATAGCACTTCAGGTACTCGTTTTTCAGCTCTTCGTTGAACTCGAAGCCGCCGCACGTCATGATGACGCCCTTGCGGGCCTTCACGGCCTTCTCCTCGCTGCCGATAGTGGCGTACGCGCCGACGATCTCCTTCGTGTCCGGGTTCTGGATGAGGCGTTCGTCGTGGCAGTCGAACAGAACCTGCACGCCCAACTCCTCGCGCTTGGCGTCCAGTTCGTGGAAGGACAGCATGCCGAAGCCGTCCACGCTCGACAGCTTGCACGAGCCCTCGTAGGCGTTGTCGTCGAGGAAGTAGTACTCGGGGATGGCGCCGGCCAGCGCCACCTCGGACACTTCGTAGGTCATGCCGTACTTGTCGGCGTACTCGGTGTTGCGCGCGCACTCGTTGACCCACGCCTCGATCATCGGCTCAGGCGTCTTGCCGTGCGTGAACGCCTTGATGTACTCCTTGAAGCGCTCCTTCTCGTCCTCTTCGACGATGGTCCACTCGCCGTTGTTGATGCGGCTGTTGCCACCGCCCTCGACGGGGGCCTTCTCAAGCACGAGAACTTCCTGGCCGCACTCGTCGGCGCCGATGAGCGACGCCCACATGCCCGCGCCGCCGTAGCCGATGACCAAGAGGTCGCACTCGTAGTCCCAGTTCGCAGGCATCCAATCGCCCGATGCGGCGCCCGACTCACCCGACGCGCAGCCGGCCAGCGCGCCTGCGCCCGCCACGGCGGCCGCGGCAACGCCCGCGCCCTTCAAGAACGAACGACGAGAGACTCCGCCTTCCCTACCTGTGCTCATAATGTTCCTTCCTCCTCTTCGGATGGACGAATGACCGCCCGAAGGCGGCAACCCCTGCCCTTGCGCAGAAGCACCCTTCGGAGGCATCCGTCCGCTTGACCTCAACCCTAGCCGCCGTGCGGTGGTTGCACATCTGACGGGCGGTCGGATTTTGGATGTGGCATCTGACGTTCAATAGGATTTTCCAGGTCACAGACGTATCGGATTATCCATCCGATACGCTCATCATTGAAAATTGCGTATGATGCTGCAAGCGGTCGCCATACGGGAGGGGATCGCCTTGCACGAACAGCGACCGTGGCGCGAGCAGCGGGGAGGGATGCACATGGCGCACTGCACCAAGACAGCCGACGCGGAGGACGAAACCGCAGCGTCCGTCGGTTCGGCCGAGCGCGACACGCTCACGCTCGACTACCTCGTCACCATCATCGGATTCGGACTGTGCCGCGCCTGGATCGTGTTCTGCCTCGGCGTGCCGCTCGTGGCTGGGGCGCGATCGTCGTTCTCATGGCTGTACCTCGCATCCGGTGCCGTGAGCGCGCTCGCGGTGTCGCTCGTCGCACGTCGGAGAAACGCAAAGCGCGATGAAAGCGTGCGTTCGGTCCTGGTACGCCTCACGCCCGCAGCCCTCATCGCAAGCGGCGTCGTCATCCCGGCGGGACTTTGGATGGAAAGCGCGCCGCTCATCGTGCTCGGACTGGTCGCAGGAGGTGCGGGAGCAGGGCTTCTGCAGGTGTTGTGGGGGGAGCGCTTCGCGCGACACCCTTCCCCCTTCGTCACATTGGCTTCCGCGGCAGCCGCCATCGTGACGGCGCTCGTGGCCGGCATGTCGAGCGACCATACAAGCTTCATCGGATTCGCGATCATCCCCCTGCTCTCGTTCGGGCTGCTCGCGCTCGAGGAGAACCGCGAAAACGCAACGCCCAGCAAAAGCAGCGCAGACGGATCAGACGTCGGCGACGGAGAAAGCGCACTCAGCGCAGGCCGCAGGCGAGCGGGCGAATCCGACTCGGACGCAAACGAGGACGGGCAGCGCGGCCCGAACGGCTTCGGCGTGGGGAAGCTCATGCTGTCCATCATGACGTTTTCGCTCCTCTGCCGCCTTTTCGACGCGACGCCCGTGCGCGACGACCCCTTCGCCTTCCTCGGAGGGAGCGCCATCTTCGCGCTCATCGCGGCGGGCTCGGCGTTCCTCGTCATCGCGGCGAAGTTCCGCGACCGGTTCAACGCCACGCTCACCTATCGGCTGTCACTGCCCATCATGGTGGCGGGGTTCGTGGCCATCGCGCTGTTCTTCGACACGCATGCTGCCCTGTCGATCCTGCTCATCAACGTGGGATACGAATTGTTCGATATCCTCACCTGGGTGCTGTTCGCCGACGCATCCCGCCGCCGCGGCGAGAACGCGCTGCGCATCTTCGGCTTGGGCGTGGCGTTCATGTTCGCGGGCATGGCGCTCGGAACGATGACGGGCGACGTGCTCGACACGATGGTGGCAAGCGGAGACGTGCAGATCACCGTCGTCTCCATGATGGCGACACTCAGCCTGGTGACGACGGCGTTCATGGTGCTGCCCGAAGGCGTGGTCTCGCAGCTTTCGGAAACGATGCGGACAAGCCGCAGGGAGCGAGGCGGCGAGGAGAGCGAAACGCAAGGCGACGAGACACCCCCCCCCCCCGTCGCGGATGCTGGCGGCGGTCGTCTTGAACAGCACTGCGCAACTGTCGCGCACGATTTCGGGTTGACACCGCGCGAGAGCGAGGTGATCGTGCTTCTCGCTTACGGGCGCACGCTGTCCATCATCGCCCGCGACCTGCAGATTGCGAAAGGCACGGCGCGCACGCACATCGAGAACATCTACCGCAAGCTCGACGTGCACAAGCAGCAGGAGCTTATCGACCTCGTGGAAACGTACGAGTAGGCGCGAGGGGGCGCTCGCAAGAGCACCGACACGCCTCTGCGAGCACCAAGGCATCCGGCCAAGGCTAGCGAAAGGGCGACCTCTCGCGCCCATGGCCCCTTTCGCGCTCCTCGTCGCATTGGCAGCCGTCGTCGAAGAAACGCGCGTGCAACCGCCGACCGCCACGGCTGCACGCATGCCGCAGGCCGTGACGCCGAGCGTCCTTCAGTCTGCGGCATGCGCCCGCGATCATTCTCCGAGGGGCGCGCGAACCGCGGTTTCGCAAACCTCGTCCTTCGCCGCGACAGAAGCGGCGTGCTCGGCACGGGTGCGCTCGATCTCCTCAAGCGCCTCCTTCGCGGACTTCGGGCGCGGCGTCTCATGCGACACCGCCTGTGCAAGGGCCTCCTCGTCCGCACCCTCGATGCGAATGCTCTCGATCGCATCCCCCACCGAAAGCGCGTCCATCGCATCGAGCCCTTCCACCACGTGGCCGAACACGGTGAACTTGTCGTCGAACTGGGGCTGCTCGGCCAGCGAGAAATAGAACTGGCAGCTGCCGGAGTTCGGCGCGGACTTGTGGGCCAAGCACAAGCTTCCCCGCAGGTGGCGGTTGTGAGGATTCGTCTCCCACTCGTCGACGATGGTGTAGCGCGCATCGCCGGTTCCCGGATGGATACCGCGGATGATGCCGCGCGCCGCCGCTTCTACCTGCGCGGGCCCGAGCGTGCGCGTGGTCGGGCAGCCTCCCACCACGATGGACCCCGGTTTGCAGGCGTGGAACTTGAGGCCGTCGTAGAACCCGCGCGCGGCCAGCTCGATGAAGTTCCCCACAGTCACCGGCGCGTCCTTGCCGGCCAGCCGCGCGCGGATCGCACCCCGCGACGTCTGGATGACGGCGACCTCACCTCCGTTCGGCACATAGCGCGGCGTGTACAACGGCAAGATGATTCGACCCATCGCTCCTCCTCAGTTCGTTCGGGTCATTCATCATAGCGGGCCTGGCCGCGAGCGCATCCGATCGAGCGTCGTATTTTCGCGCTGCACGCGCCTTCGCGCTCAGCCGCGCAGACGCGCCTCAGTCCAAAAGCGCCTCTCCGAGGACGGAGTCGTAGCGCACCGAGGTGCCGTCGGCGTAAGCCACGTTCCAGACGCGGTAATCGAGGTTATCGGGAGCGTCCTCGTCCACGAGCGCGCACGCCTCGGCGTTCGGATCGGCGGCCACGAGGGAAGGAGCGGGTTCCTCTGCGGCGGCCCGCTGGCGGCCGGTGGCCGCGAACGCCCCGTCGCTCGCACGAGACGCGCCACGTTGCACGTTGGCACCGCGTCCCTCAAGGGCGACGGAGACGGGGTCGGCGCCGCGGCGCAGCGCCTCCTCGGCCTCGGCAAGCGCCGCGTCGATCTCCGCGCGCGACGGCTCGTCGCGTTCGACCTCGTCGGCGGCCCAGGCGTTCTGGCCGTCGGGGTCGGCCGCCGCGTTTCCACCCGAGGGCATGCCGTCGGCGCCCGTCGCGGCTTCGATAGCCTCGACGATGTCGCGCGCCGACGAGGAGCCGCGCTCCTCGCGCCCGAGCGCACGCAACGGCTCGTCCGAGCCGGATGCGGGCGCGGACGGCTCGGCGGCCAGACCCGCGTCCGCGCGCTGGGCAGCGATGCTCGCGCACGCGGGGATGCGGATGGCGGCGACGGTATCGGAGCCGAACGCCCCTGCGGCCAGCAGCGCGCGGGCGCGGGCGACGAATCCGGCCGCCTCTTCGGGGATGGCGGATCCCTTCATGCGGACGGCGATGACCGGCCCCGTCCCGAACCTCACCTCCGCCCAGGTGAACGACACCGGCCTCGCGCCGTTGACGCGGCGGGCGTCGTTCTCGCGCGCCGCGAGCGCGCTCGTCTCGGCGAACTCCTCGTCGAGCCACGACGCGAGCGCGTCGCGCCACAGGGCGTCGACGTCGGCCCCGGCCGTCACCGCGTCGTCTCCCACGTCGAACCGCAGGACGTTCGCCCGCTGCGACCCCTTGTCCGCACGAACCACCTCGGTGGGGGCGACGGCTCCGAAGCGGCGCGCCAGCTGGTCGCCGCCTTCGCGGTAGCTTTCCTCGTCGAGAACGATATTCAAACGCACGGGAGGGTGGATGGAGGCGGGCATGGCGGTTCCTTTCGACGCGGCCGAGGGCGAAACGCGTCCATATCGGACGCGGGGCCTCGGCGGGATGTTCCGTTTGCATCATTGTCGACCCTCGACGCCGCGACACCTCGCAACCCGCCGCACCCGTTGCGCAACCGTTGCAGCGCCGCAGCAAGGCAGACAGGCGAAGCGGTGCCGAACGGGACGCTCCCAGCATCCTCCTCAAAGCGCGGTTACTTCTCAGCCAGCCTCTTTCCCACCATGCGGCCAAACGTTGCACAACGACCCGCATTGATGCCAGCTGCAAGGTTCGGATACGTACCAGCGTAAAAGCTGCCTTGATCGTTACCTATCACATACACGCCTTCGATAGGCGCTCCATCTTCGCCAATCGGCTGCAAGCTATCGTTCACTTGAATGCCATCGAGCGTGCACAGCGTTAATCCGCACGACTTCACACTCGCATAGAAGGGCGGCGTGCGCAACTCGCTCAGACGAAAAGCCTCTTTGCCGAAATCGGGATCTTCTTGCGCGTCAAAATTCTCATTCTGGCGCTCGCAGGTGGCCAGAAACGCCTCCTTCTCTTCGGCACTGAAACCCAACTTGTTCGCCAACTCTTCCAAAGTGTCGGCCTTCACCAAATAACCGGCTTCAACAAACTGCTCCATTTCCGGCTCGATCCACTCGTCCAACTGCCCAGGAAACGCATCGTGATCCGACCCTCCTTCTGGTTGCATATAGATAGTGGAACAACCCACAGTATGAAAACGGGGGACATCGTTCTTCCAGTTGCCGTCCCACACCTGATGCCAATAGCGTTCGTTCGAGGGACGTTGGGCTATCGCATTCATCACGAAATCGTAAGGAGCACTTTCATTATGGAACCGCTTTCCGTGCGCATCCACGCGCAAAAACGGCTGTGATGCAAAGAAGTGGTATCCGTACTGATCACTTCCCACTTCATAGGGATGGCCATGTTCTTGTTCGGCAGTGAGCAGGCAACGATTGAACGTGAGAGAAGTGGGCACCTCATCCATTCGCGCACCAAGCCACATGAGCGCCTTGATGCCGTCACCCGTGCAAGCAGGAAACGCATCGAAGGTGCCGAGGCAACTGTAGCGCACAGGCTGTAGCGCCAGATACATATCTTGATTGTACGCATAACCACCCGTAGCGACTACCACGCCCTTGGATGCATTGATGCGAACCATGCCTTCCTCAACTTCGGCATAAGCACCCAGTACGCGGCCATCCTCATCAATCAATCTTTTCATCGCACAGTTAAAGCGCACCTCGCAGCCATCAAACGAAGAGATGTACGCATCGATCACCTTCGCCACGTCCTGCTCGCGACTGGGATACTCCCCGTTCGTGCCATGTCCAGTTGGCCAATCTTTGTAGAACGTCCCATCGGGCATGTTCCACTCCAACTGCACCTCAATACCATTTCTGGCCATAAGGTCAGTGTACCAGTCCAACGTCTCTCCGGAATTCAGTGCCCAAGCACGCACCAAGCTGGCATTGATTTGCCCAATCGCATAGCGATCCATGTCGTTTGCAATCTCCATGGGAACGATAGCGGCCTTTGCGCCTTGCTCTCTCTGCAAACGCGAATTCACCGCACCCAATGCCGAGGAGCGTACCGAGCTTCCCACTGACGACTTCTCGATGAGCAGCGTCTTCGCCCCGCTCTCCGCTGCCGAAGCCGCAGCAAAATACCCCGACGTGCCTGCGCCGATCACGAGCACCTCGCATTCCAAAGTCTCGATGCAATCGTCATCGCTGATCTCTGGAGCCTCGCCTAGCCAATCGACCGTCTGCAAAGCGCCATCGCTTGTCGCACCGGTGGCCGCATCGGCTCCGGCGACCTCTCCCTTAGCATGGGGAGCGCATCCTGCAAGCACCCCCGCAGTCGCGAGCGCCCCCATCGCCGCCGTTCCCGTCAAAAACGAGCGCCTACTGAGGTTCGCCTTCTTGCCTCTCGTCACGAGTTCCCTCCTTCATCGGTGACTTCCTTTGCGTCCTAAGACGATCCCGAGTATGCCCTCATCCACGGGGGAAAACATCGCCTGAAAGCGGGGCGCGCGCTTTTTCACCTACAATAGGTGAGGGTAGAACGAACATGGAAGCCCTATCATGAGGAGCGAAATGCTCTTGGGGAAGGTGGTTCGCAAGCTGTTGGTGGAGGCTCGATGAGTTCGTCGAAAACCACGATGGCAACGCGCTTGCAGTCGGCGCTCGCCTCGCTTGACGGCACGCTACAAATGCGCTTCCTGGGAATCGGATTCGTCTGGGCATGGATTTACTGCTCGTTCGAAACGTCGGCACTCTATCCCGAGCGTCAGGGTATTGGCATCAACGCCGATCCTTCGTGGCTCGCTTCGGCCGCGACTGTTGCGACCGCGCTCTTCGCAACGGGCATCGTGTGGCGCAACCGCGACCTTGCGCGTATGCACTGGGCGCATTTCGCCGCGCCCGCGCTCGTCGCGCTCGGTACCGTGTCCTCGGCGGTCGCAACCCTCGCCGAGTCTCCACTCACCGCCCTGCAATGCGCGAGCGGTGCCATGAGCGGCCTCGGATCGGGCTGGCTATGCATCCTGTGGGCAAGCGCGCTTTCGCGGCTCGACATAGAACAAATCGAGGTGGTCGTGCCAGCTGCCTCGTTCGTCACGTTGCTATGCTCGCTCGTTTTCCCCCATATCGAGGGAATTCCGGGCGTGATTGCCGTCGCATCGCTTCCCTTGGCCTCCGGCATCCTCCTTTCGATGTCGTTTCGGCAAACAAAGCACAAGAAGCACACGCTGCCAACAACAGACCAGACGGACAGCATCGACCGCGACTGTCTGACCGTCATCATACGCGCCTCAGCAGTGCTGTGCGTTGCGTACTTCGCCATCGGTTCCCTCGGAGCAATGAGCGACGCCGAAAATCCGTTGCAAGCTCAATGGGGCTTCGACGTGCCCACTTTCATCGGATCTGCGTCAGGTATTGCGATGGCGCTCTGCTTCATCTTGTTCACGGTACGCATCGACTTCGCCTCCCTGTTTCGCTGGCTCACACCCCTCTTGGTGTTGGCACTAGCGCTCTTCCCGTGGAAAGCGGCGGCGCCCAACTTCGTGTCCAGCGCCATCGCGTCCGTCGCCGATACCTCAATGCAAGTCATCACCTACTTGTACGTGATCGGTCTTGCGAAGCGTCGACGTCTGCCCGTCTCCCTCGGTGTCGGCGTTACACAGGGGGCAGTTCAGCTGGGAGTGCTGACGGGCAACCTCTCGGGCAACAAGATGAGCGAGTGGGTGGCGACGGGAAGCCTCAGCATGCTCACGCTGACGCTTGCGCTCATATGTCTACTCTCGTTCGCCGTGCTACTCGTTCCCCAGCGAAGCTCGCGTCCTTCAAGCGCCGCCCGAGAGGCGTCGTCCTGCCCCAAGGCGTCGCGCATCGAGCTTTTATGCAACCAGCTATCGCAGGAGAACGGACTGTCGGCCCGCGAGACCGAGATCCTCGGCTACCTAGCGAGAGGCCGCTCGCAACCCTATATCCGTGAGGAGCTCATGCTGTCGAAGAACACGGTGGCCACGCACGTAAAGCATCTGTACCAAAAACTTAACGTCCACTCCCGCCAAGAGCTGCTGGACTTGTTCGAAGAGCGGTGAGCGTCCCGCACAGACCCAGTGCGGGACGCGTCGATCTCCACAAGGCGCCTGCTGCAGAAGCCGGAGAGGCCGACAATGGGGGTTACGCCCCGAGAATCTCCTGCGCCACGTACACGCCGGAACCCAAGGCCAGCCCCACAGACGCGCCTGGATTCGTGTAGTACGGCACGCAGTAAGCGCTGCCCTGATCGACGCCAGCCACGTACAGGCCGGGGATGGGATTGTTGTCCGCGTCCATGGCGCGCAGGTGGCTGTCCACCTTCACGCCGCCGTTCGTGCCCCAGGCGCTCGGCACGTACTCGAAGATATAGAACGGAGCGCTCTTCACCGGCTTGAGGAACGGCGCGCTCTTGCCGAAGTCCCCGTCCTCGCCCGCATCGCAGAATCCGTTGTAACGCTCGACCGTGGCCTCGAGGGCGTCGAGCGAGAACTTCTCAGCCAGTTCGGCCACGGTGTCTGCCTTGAACGCCCAGCCCTCATCGACGGCCTGCTGCAGATGCGTTTCGGCGTTCTCCGGCGTGGTCTTGTAGTAGTCGGCCTCCGAACCGGACACCCAGCTTTCGGGCTGGCCCAGATACGCGTAGATGCCCTCGCCTTTCACGGCCTCGTAATACTCGGAGTCCATCACCACGTACGCCTTCCCCGCACGCAGAAGCGCCTCGCCTCCGATGGCGAGCGGGAACTGGGCGATCTCCTCCTCGTTGATGAAGCGCTCGCCCGCCGTGTCGGTGTACAGGCCGCCGAACAGCCAGTAGCCGTAGTGCTCGTTGACGTTGTGCCAGTCCTCAGTGAAGGGGCTGCCGGTCGTGGCCGCCGCAACCGCGCCGCACTCGTTGCCGAGCACCGCGAAGTTGCGATCGAGCGCTCCACCCGCATCGAGTACCATCTTGATGCCCGTGCCGTCGGAAAGCGAGTTGCCCAGCGAGAACACCGGCGTGTTGAACACCTGCCTCTGCAAGTCCTCCCCGCCCAGGAAGCCGCCCGTGCACACCACCACGTTCGGCGCCAGCACATCGATGCCCGCGTCAGTCTGCACGCCGCGCACCGCGCCGTCCTCGACAAGCACCTTCTCGCCACCCGTGCTGTACAAAAACTCGCCGCCTGCGGCCTCAATGGCCTCCACGAGGGGCGCCACGCGCTCTTCGCCCTCGCTCTCAAGATAATGGCGGGCGCGGAACCCGTTGCCGTACACATCGGGCCACAGCGACATAGGCATGCCGAGGTCGATCATCGCGTTGAGCGCCTCGCTCGTGCCCGCCAGGCAGTTGCGCAGCAGCGCGCCGTTCACGCTTGCGCGAGAGAAATCGTACATGTAGCCGAACAGGGTGTCGAGCGTCACCGTCTCGCCCTCCTGTTCCTGCAGCTTCGTCTCGCAAGCGGCCGGACCCCCGCACATCGCGAAGTTCGACATGGATGCCGATGGGGCCTTCTCCACAACGATCACGCTCTTGCCCGCTTCAGCCAGCTTGAGCGCGGCCATGAGGCCCGCCGCTCCCGCGCCGACGACGCACACGTCGCACTCCTTCGTGGAGCTTCCCTCCACGCGCGGGATGGCTTCCTGCGCACCCCCGTCAGAGGCCCCTGCGGCATCCTCCTCATCCGACGCGGCGGCATCCTGCTGCCGACCCTGCCGAGGCGCGCACCCTGCAAGCCCCGCCCCCGCGACAAGCGCACCCGTTGCGCTCAATCCCAAAAACGCTCGGCGATCCATAACCGTCTTCATTCGATCTCCTCCTCGATCAGATGGCCTTTCGCAGACCCGGGCCATCCGGCTCTCCGGCTATCCGGCAGTCCAGCCGTCCCGAAGCCCGCCTCTCCTTCGTTCGCCTGCTGCGCGAGACGACGTCGCGCTCGCACGTCCTTCTCGCAAAGCGACGCCCAGCATTCTAGGGAAACGGAAGCGCGACGCGCATCGCCGCAAAAGGAGGCGATGCGCGATCTCCTGGGCCGATGGCGGTAAAATCACCGCAACGAGGTGATGGGGCGCGACGTCGCTTGAGGTATCGTCGTCCCACGTTCGGACGTTCGGAAGGAGCACGATGAACGACCGCCGACCGCAGCCGAAAGGCATCGACCGCATCGCGGCGCTGCTGGAGCCCGCATTCCCCGTGCGCATGCTGGGGTTCGGACTCGTCTATGCATGGAGCACCTGCATCTGGGATCTCCCCATCCTCGAATCGGTCGGATTCGGCGGGCCACCGCAAAACGACGCCTCCTGGATGCTGTCAGCCGCGCTCACGCCGCTCGCATGCATCGCCGGCAGCCTTGCGGGACGCACGCGAGAACTGGCCGAATTCCGTTCGATGTACGTGCTCGCACCCGCGCTGACCTCCCTCGGAACCCTCTGCGTCGTCGCATGCCCGCACGCGCCCGAGCCGCTGCGAACCCTCCTTGTCGCATGCGCGGGCATCGGAACCGGCATCGGCCCGGTCGCGCTCATCTTGTTGTGGACCTGCCTGTTCGCACGCACCGAGACCGGCATCGTGGAAACCGTCGTCCCCGCCTCCTTCGCAGCGACGCTCGTCTGCGCGCTCGTCGTGCCGAGCCTCCCTGCCGCCGTGTCCGTCGCGACCGTGGCGGCTTTGCCGCTGGCCTCGGGCGCGCTGCTGCTCTTGTCGAAGCATGCGCTTGACACGGGAGCCGTCGCATGCGAGACGCCGGACGAAAACGGGCATCTGAGGGTGCGGCACGCCAACATCGCCCGCATGTTCTTCGTCATTTTCGCCGTGTACGGAATCGGCTGCATGCTTCCCGCTGCATCGAGCGCCACGGTGCCGGCCCCTGTCGAAGCGAACGCCACCATCGTCGGCATGACGTTCGCCATTGCGCTTGCGGCCGCCATCGTGCTGTTCTCGCGGCGCATCAACCTCGAGGCGCTGTTCCGTTGGATCACCATGCCGTTCGCGCTCGCCATCATCTGCACCCCTTTCGACTCCCAACAAGCGATCGGGTTGTCGCGCGTGCTGGCAAACGTCGTGTTCACCGGCATCGAGATCATCATGGTGCTGTACTTCGTCCGACTCGCGCAGAAGACAGGACGCACCTCGACCTTCTTCGTGGGCATCGGCGAATGCGCCGCCTACACGGGCGTGTTCGCAGGATACATGGCGCAGCCGCCCATCGCGCAGCTTTTGGCCGCAAGCGCGCTCGACGCCAAGACGCTTTGTCTGCTGCTCGTGGGAGCCTTCATCGCGGTCACGCCGCTCGTTCCTCGTCACGACGCCACCCTCGACGCCGACACCGCATCCGAAACCGAATGCGCCGGGGTCGAAGGTATCGTCGCCAAAAGCGCCGTTGGGAAACGCAGCGCACCGCATCCGGAGAGCGCGTCGGCACAGGGTGCCGTCGCCGTCGCCGAAGCGCTCGTCGAACACCGCGTGCGCATCGCCCGCTCTCACGGCCTGTCGAAACGCGAGACGGAGATATTCCTGCTTTTAGCGCAAGGCCGCAGCCGCCCGTACATCCGCGACGCGCTCGTTTTGTCGAAGAACACCGTGGCCACCCACATACGCCACATTTACGAGAAGCTCGGCATCCACTCCCAGCAAGAGCTCATCGATCTCGCGGAAGGGGCCTTCGAACGCGAGTAGCCCCCTCCGTACGGTGGGCAAGTTGTCGCCGCTTTGGAGTTGTCGCCACCCTGGTGAAGCGGGTTCACCCGGCATTCGCCGCTCCCCTGGCCGCACGCCACGCGCATGACACCCCTTTTTCAGCATAACGATGGGTGTCGAACCGGATATGGTAAAGAAGCCGAAATACTTTTTCCGTATTTTACCGTACGAGACGCATTTTGAACGATTCGCCCTTCAACTCGTCGCATTTTGCGCAAATACGGGTTGATTTTGTCGCAAAACACGAACTTTTGTCCATTTGTTTCGCTTTTTCGATAAAATATCGCGAAAAATCTTCGATTCCATTACCGTAGCAGACAACCGCTTCGAAAACCGCTTCGAAAACCCGGAGCTGCCGGTCCGGCATGCCAAATCCGCAGCGACTTCCGCAAAGCATCGTCGGCGCGCGGCTCGTCGATGCCCATTCGGTCCGGCCAGCGCCACGCCTCAAGCCTCGGCGCTTTCGGAAGGACTCGGATGCACGGAGCGGCAGAACGCACTTGAAGCCCTCCTTGCGTCGATCTGGCATTTGTACCCCAAAGCGCCCTCCGCATGCGCGGTCTGCCTGTTTGCAAGGGGGGGTTCGGGGATGGCAGACCGCGCATGCGGAGGGCGCTTGAGACGACACGGGAAGAAAGAGGCCCCGCCCCCTCCTGCAACTTTTCGGCGCAGGAGGGGGCGCACGGCCTTAGTAGAACATGAACACCGACAACCCCAGCTCGTAGAACGCGACGCGCAGGCACACCGCGCCGACGAGGGCGCAGGCCACGCCCACCGACCCCCAGACCTTCCAGGCGCCCGCCGTGCCGCGCCTGCGCCCGAGGAAAGCCGCGACCAGCGGAACCGCCGCGCCCACGGCCACGGCCCCCAGCCACAGCAGGCCCGCTTGGCCACCGACCGCGCCCTCCGGATCGGCCATGGCCGCCGTGGGATGGGTCGGGTCGAAGTAGTAGCCCACCTCGACGAAGGAGCCGCCGGAAGCCTGCAGGAAGGCCGCGTAGGCGACGATGCACACCGCGCCGATCGCCGCGCCGGCGAGCGCGAGCGTCCCGCAGGCCGACACGTCGTCGCCGCGCAGCGCCATGACGACGGCGACGGTGGCAGGTCCCAGAATGCACGAGGCTCCGACCACCGACAGCACCTCCAAAACGCTGTCCCACGCCGGACGCGCCGCCATCACGTAGCTGTGGGCGCACACGGCGACCAGCACAAGCGACGCGGCGACGGCCAGCACGGCGGCCCACTTGGGTACCGCCCCCTCGCCCGAGCGCCGCAGGCACGCAAAGTACGCCACGGCCACCGCGGCGAACGCGACCACCGCGATCAGCTCCTGCGTGATGCCAGACGAAAGGTGCCCGAAGCCGTTGAAGATGCGCTCCCAGTGCTCGAGGTGGAAGAACACCGCGATGCCGGAGAGGGCCAGCAGGGCCGCGCTCACCACCACGAGCGCGGCCTGCGACCTTCGCGCCCCGCCCCTCAGGGCGAGGATCCCCTGCGTCCCGAACGTCCCCGCGCTCCACGCCACGAGCGTGGTGAACAGGATCAAAGGCCACTGCAGCTCCATGCTACTCCCCTCCTTTCCACTCGCGATCGCGCAGAATGTAAGCGAACTCCGGGCCGTTGCCCACGTCGGGCAGACGGTGCAGCTCAGTGGCCTCGTCGAAGTCCTGGGCCAGCTCTCCCAAAGTCACGCGGTTGCCCGTGTAGAGCGCATCGTAGGAGCGGTCGGCGTCGTAGCCCACCGCCGGCGCCTCGAAGCCCTCGATCCCCGCATCCATATCGCCGAAGAACCGGGCCCGCCCGCCGCACTGGATGACGCACTGCGGCAAACCGCCCTGCCCCGTGATCTGCTCGCAGAGGGTGCATTTCTCCACCACGCCCTCCTCCTCGTTGAGGTAGCGCACGTTGTAGGGGCAGGCCATGGCGCAGAACTGGCAGCCGATGCACTTGGACTTGTCGATCTGCACGGTGCCGTCCTCGAGCTTGTGCGAGGCTTCGGTAGGGCACACCTTCACGCACTCGGGGTCGGCGCAGTGCTGGCACTGCACGGGCAGGTAGTACATCTCCACATCGCGCGAAGAAGTCGCGCCCTTCTTCAGAGACGGGCCGATGCGCAGCACTTTGTTCCAATAGGATCCGATGGGCACGTTGTTGACGGCCTTGCAGGCCACCATGCAGGCCAAGCAGCCCACGCACCGGTTCAGATCAGTGACGATAGCATACTGGGTCATGGCGTCACGCCTCCCTTCCCATTCCCGGTTCCGGGCAGGCAGGTCGCCCGGAACGCGTCGCGGCGACCGACGCGCCGCTTCCGATAGAAGCCGAATAAGTCACTGGCTCACTCACCCTCTCGTATCTCGTAGTTCGGCAGCCACGCTTTCAGGCGCGGGTCGGATGCGTCGTAGATGATCTCGGTGCCGTCCTCGGGCGCACAGGGGACGACTTTGCCGTCCGGGCAGTTCTCGGGCGTGGCCTTGTAGATCTTCACCGGCACGCCGCGCATGTGCGACGACCCGATGTGCGTGTCCTGCCCGTGCGGATCCCAGATGCAGTCGATGCACGAGAGCGTGAAGCCGTGCGTGGGAGCGGGCAGCTCGGGGAACCACCAGGCGTGCTCGGCGTTCGCCCAACCTTTTGCGATGCCGTAGTACAGATCCACCACCTGGCGCACCTTTCCCCACTCGGTCTCGATCCAAGCCCAGTCGCCCTGCTTGAGGCCCAGTTCCGCAGCATCCTCCGGGTTCACCTCCAAACGCGGTGCGGGCCAAAGCTCCCGGCACCACGGCAGCTGCCGGTGCTCGGAGTGGAAATACACCGGGATGCGGCGCCCCGTGGTGAGGATGATGGGGTACTCGCCCATGTCCACATCGCCCTTGGGACCGGACTCCGGTTCGTCGTAGTGGGGAAGCATCTCGTGAAGAAGGTCGTACTTGCCCGGCTCGAACTCGTTGGCGCGATCGACGGCGTACGCTTCGAACAGCATCGGCCAGAACTCGGCCAGCGCCGTGGGCGTGGGGAAGCCGAAGTTGTTCACCGGCTCGCCCGTCTCGTTGTCACAACTGAACAGCTTGCCCGTGCACGCGTCCTTGCCCATGCGCATCCAGCCCGTCTCGAAGCGGCGGTACGTGCCCCATCGATCAGGCTCGATCTCCTTTGCGTTGATCCAGCCGTTTTCTTGATAGTAGTCGGAGAATTCCTGCCAAGACCCCCACGTCACCTTGGGGTTGGCGGCGCTGTTGGCGGCGAACCACTCGTCCATGCGCTCGTCGCAATGATCCGGCGCCGGCTTCGTCGTGTCGATCAGCGAGTTCCATGTGGCGTTCGGACCACCGACGGCATCGAAGATCAGGCGGCTGATGTCGTGGTCGAACTTCGTGTCGCTCGGCGGCTCGACACAGCGCACCGTGGCCCCGATGCCGCCGGAAGCCCCCTGCGACACGCGGATGTTGTTGATCTCCAGCCAATGCTGGCATGGTAGCAGGATGTCGGCCATCTCGGTGCCGGGATGGTGGAACATGTTGATGTCCACCCAAAAGTCGAGAGCCTTGAGGCCCTCCCACGCCAGATTGGCGTTGGACATGTTCATGAACGAGCCGGACTCGTTGATGCCCCCCTTCAGCGGATACGGGTCGCCGTCAAGGCATGCCTCCCAAATCATCGTCGCATCCGACCACTCGTTATAGTACGCCGTGAGCGGGAACTTCTCTGCGCCTATCATATTGGACAGCGTGTCGATCTTGTCGGGCAGGTTCGTCGGATCGGGCGTGACCCCTTCCATCGGAATAGTGCCCAAGGCAACGAGCTGGGCCTTCACTTCCTGCGGCATGTTGGAGCCGGGAACCGACGTGGCCTGCTCGTCCAAGGGGGAGCGCGTGAGGCCGCGGTTGCCGGCGGGGCCGTCGAGATTGCCCGTCATGTACATGAGATGGATGACCGCGCGCACCGTCTGCGTGCAGTTGCCGATCTGGTCGGGCGCGAGGTTCAAATGGATGCCGCCGTTGCCGTAGGTCTGCCCTTCAGGACGCGTCGCCCACACAAGGCACGCCTCTTCGACGAGCTCCGGATCGAGCCCGGTGATCTCCTGACACCATTCGGGCGTGCAGTCGGCCACCGACTCCTCGAGGTAGGCCCACACCGGCTTGGCCGTATGGACGCTGCCGTCGAGCAGCGTCACCTCGTGCGACTCGCGCATGTCCAGATCGATGCCCGCATCGACCAGCTCGCCGTACGAAAGGGGCGGCAGGTAACCCTCTTGGGACGTGCCCTCGTACACCACCTCCATTTGATCGCGCGTGGGCGCCACATGGTTGCAGCCTTCCCATTGGGTGGCGTCGGTGTCCCAAAACACCAAACCGCCAGCGCCGTCGTTGGCCAGCTTGTTCCATGCGTAGAACCTGCGGGGGCTGCCGCCCTCCACCACGTCCGACTCCTTGAGCAGGCGCGTTTTCAGCTTCGTTCCCGCTATGTCCGCCGGCGGAGCGGGAGAGCCCGCCGTCGAACCCGCCATGGGCGACGACAGCTCGAAGTAGCGCCCGCCCGTGGGCTCCATGTCCTCCACCACGAGGAAACTCGCGTTGGTCCAGCGCTTCACGAACTCCCAATCCACCAAGTCGTGCTCGATGATGACATGCTGCCAGCACAAAGCCAGCGCGCCATCGGAGCCGGGACGCAGGTTCAGCCAGTAATCGGCCTCCTTGCCGGAACCGGACAGGCGCGGGTCGATGCAGATGTGCACATCGGCCTCGGTCATCTTGTCCACGAGGTTGCGGCAGCTGTCGTCGTAGTTCGAGTTCTCGGGCGCGGTGCCCCACTGCACGTACACGCGCGGACCATCGCGCAACGCCATCCACGGCGCACCGTCCACCGAGCTGATCCAGCCCATCAAACGCCGCGGGCCTTTGCAGATCTCCGAAGCCAGATGCGCGTTCGGCGTGTCGAACAGCCATTTGTAAAAGCAGTACGGCGCGTACACCCACTGACGGGACGTACCGCACATGTTGAAGATGGCCTGCCCGCCGTAGCGCTCCATGATCTCGTTGAACTTCTCCCCGATGGTCTGCATGGCCTCGTCCCACGAGATGCGCACCCAACCCGGATCCTCGCCCTTGGGGTTCGTGCGCTTCATGGGGTGGTAGATGCGGTCGGGGTGGTACGCCGCCTGGATGGACGACTGCGACTTGCCGCAGCAATTGCCGCTCGACTGGAACGACGACTGGTCGCCCTCCACCTTCACGGCGCGTCCGTCCTGGACGGTCACCCACACGCCGCACTCCATCTTGCCGCAGCCGCGACAGCACGTGCGCACGCGCTTGACCTCGCCGCCGCGCGCGGCGGCTCCGGCGTCTTCCGCAAGCGCCGCGTTCGGCGCGGCGGCCGAGCATGCCAAAGCGGCGCCCGTCGCCGCGGCGAGCTTCGCGAACGTGCGCCGGGACAGATTCAGCCTACCCATTCCTCCTCCTTCTCGCTTCTCTCGTCTTGGCGAGAGACGGCCAAAGCCGCCCCTCCTTCGGCTCCCTAGTCTGCCCGACGGCTGCGCGAAACGCATCATGCGTTTTGTCGAAAAATCGCCTCGGATTCACGGGATTGGCATCATGCATTTCCCATGATTTTTGAAAACACCTGGTGAGAAGCTTGCCAAGGAAAGCGAACTGCGCAAGTGCCTCACCCCCGAACTCGGCGGGAACGCTATAATCTCATTCACGGGGATCATCGAATCGGGGGGATTCAAGATGACGCAGCCACACAATCCTTCGCCTTTCGCCGTAGCCCGAGAGCGCATGCGCGGCCTCTCATGGAAGAACTTCCTCGGCCCGCGCACCATCGGCTTCGCCCTCGCTCGCGGCTGGGTCTACCTCATGTTCTTGGGCGCAGCCGTCAGCTGCGTCACGTGGAACGGCCAACCCGTGCCCGGCATCGTGTTCACCGGGTCGACCGTCGCCCTGTGCGCGACGCTGTTCGCCAGCGCGTTTCTGGGCGAGCACCTCGAAGCGCTCGCGAAACGATGGCGATTCCGGCTGCTGGGGCCCGCCCTCACGATGGCCGGAACGCTGCTCATCTCCTCCATCACGCTGCCAGGAGCTGCACAGGTGCCCCTCGGTGCGGCGGGCGCGTTGTGCACGGGAGTTGGATCGGGATTGATCGACCTCGGATACGGCGAGCTGTACCGCAACGTTGATCCGCAGAAAACGGCTTTCGAGGTGCCCTTCGCCTTCTTTCTTGCCGCGCTGCTGTTTCCGCTGGTCATGTCTCTTCCCTCGGCGGCAGCATGCGCAGTGACATCGCTTTTGCCCCTCGCATCGGGCTGGATACTGTTCGTCCACCTGAAAGCCTGGTCGCCCCGCCTTGCCGCCAACGTGCAGCCCGTGAGCATCCATCTGGGAAGGTTTTCGTGGAAGATCGGCGCCTGCGCCTGCCTCATCGGACTGGCCGACGGCGTGGTGCGCGCCGTGTTCATCGCGGCGAATGAAGCGCCCGTCGAAAGCTTCTACCGCAACCCCATCGTCTGGGCGAGCGTCCTCACCATGGGCATCGTCTACGGGTGCATCCTGTTCTCGCGCGAAATCGGGCTTCGGCAGGTGTACAAATCGGTGATGCTGGTCATGGCGGTGTTCTTCATGCTCCTGCCCGTGTTCACCGGCTTGACAGACGTTGAGAGCACCATCGCCTTGGCCGGCTACGGCACATTCAACGTGCTCATATGGGTGCTGCTGGCCGACATCTCGTTCAACTTCCGATTCTCGTCCATCACGGTGTTCGGCATCGGCTGGGGCATGATCACGCTCGGCGTGCTGCTGGGATCGGTGGCGGGCCAGACCATATCCCGGCTGGCTCCGTTCTCGCCGCAGACGCTTTCGCTCATCGCGCTTCTGGCGACGCTGGCCATCCTGGTGTCGTACATGTTCGTGTTCCGCGAAAGCGACCTCATCGCGCTGACGAAACCAGACGACGCGCAAGCGGACGCAGAGGAGCCGCGCAGAAGGCGCTTCCACGATCGCTGCCAAGACGTGGCCGCCGAATACCGGCTCTCCCCGAAAGAGACCGAGATCATGATCCTGTTCGCGAAGGGCCGTTCGAGCGCGCGCATCCAAGAGGAGCTGTACCTGTCGCGCGGCACCGTCACCACGCACTTGCGCCACATCTACCAAAAGATGGACGTGCACAGCAAGCAGGAGTTCCTCGACGTGATCGAGGGGCGGCAGGAGGGACGGCAGGGGTAGCGGGGCTTCAAAGCGGCCCTCGCCGCCCCACAGCTGAAAAGCTGATGCAAGGTACCAGCCGCCGTCAGAATGCACCGACTGAAGAAGGCGGGGGACGGACGCAAGCCGACGACGCTTCGGCGTGGTGCCGTGCCTCTCCTCGATTGCGAAGAGCCGCATCTTCAGAGCCTGCCACCCCGTTGCCTTGTGCGGATGCTCCCGTTTTACCGCCATTGGCGGTAAAATATTGGCGGTAAAAGATTGGAGCTGCTTATGCCCTACGAACCGCCCTTCGAGATAACGCCCGACATTTCAACCGTCGCACTCGAAATCGCCGAGATGGTGGGGAGCCTCTCCCCCGCTTCCGACCTCGCCGCCTCGCCCACCCTGCATCGTCGGCTGCGCATACAGACGATCCACTCCTCGCTTGCCATCGAGCAGAACACGCTCACCGAGGAGCAGGTGACCGCCGTTCTCGAGGGAAAGCGGGTTCTCGGCCCGCCCGACGACATCAGGGAGGTCGAAAACGCCAAACGAGCCTACGACCTCATGAACGAGCTGAACCCTTTCAGCCTCGACGACCTCCTTCGAGCCCACGGAACGATGATGGAGGGACTTGCGAAAGACGCGGGCAGGTTCCGCTCGAAGAACGCGGGCGTGTACGACGAGCGGGGCGTCCTCGTCCACGCGGGCACGCCGGCCACCTACGTCCCCGGAGTCATGTCCGATGTGTTCGCGTGGCTGAAGGGTACCGAAGTGCCGCCTTTGATCGCTTCCTGCGTGTTCCACTACGAATTCGAGTTCGTGCACCCCTTCTCCGACGGAAACGGCAGAACGGGCCGGCTCTGGCACACCCTGCTTCTCGCCCGATGGCGACCCGTACTGGCATGGCTTCCCGTGGAGAGCATGATTCGGCAACGTCAGGGCGGTTATTACGCCGCCCTGAACGCATCCAACGCAGACGGAGCCTCCACCCGGTTCATCGCATTCATGCTGAGGGCCATCCGCGATGCCATAGCACCCTACTGCGCGTCCGCAGACCCATCCCGCCGGCTTCGCCTCGCCGTGATGGACGCGTTCGAGGAGGATCCGCATGCCACCGTGGACGACGTGGCCGAGCGCATCGGCGCGTCGAAGCGCACCGTCGAACGAGCGATAGCGTCCCTGAAGGACGAAGGGCGCGTGCGACGAATCGGAAGCCCGCGCGCAGGGCACTGGGAGGTGGAGCGAACGTAGCGAAGAAAACGCGAGCGACCGCGTTTCGATTCTCCCTTTTGGGACGCCTCTTGCACGCGCACGCCGCGCAATCCCCATCGGGAACATTTCGAGCCGAAGGACGCGTGCGGCCATGGCGCAGCGGAAAAGCGTTGTGCGCGATTCACGGGAATTGGGACATGCCGCTCACGCGCGGCACAAGAAGCCCGGTTGCGCCCAAGTCGAGATCGCGCGGTTCGGCAAATGCGGTATCCGGTTCGTCAGCGATTTGGAACGCGTCAAGGGAGGCATCGACCAAATCGTCCGCATCATCCACATCACGAACGATATCGGCCTCGACCTTGCCGCGCTCGAAAAGATGGAAATGGCGAGCGGCGAACGAAAGAGACATCCCTTTTGCTCGACCGGGACGACCTGCGGCAAAGCGCAACATAAGCATGGTAGAATAAGCGGCAACGAACGTCGAAAAAGCGAAGGAGGCGAACATGGGCGATACCGTCGTGAGCTTGGCGCAGCTCGAGGACGAGCTTAAGCGGCTTGTTGGAAAGTACCACGCCCAAGCGGCCTACCTGTTCGGCTCCTACGCGCGCAGCGAAGCACATCCCGATTCGGATCTGGACGTGCTCATCGTCGGCGGGCCGGACTTCCACGCTCCCAACGTGTTCGCCATAGCCGAAGAGCTTCACTTGCGCTTTCAAAAGCCCGTCGACGTGTACGAGATACGCGAAATCGAACGCGAGTCGCTCTTTTACGGCTCCGTCATGCGGGACAGGTTGCGCGTGGCATGGTCAAAGACGACGCCTACCGCCTCGCCGCCATCCGGCGCATGGGATCTGAGCTCCTCTCTTATGTGCGAGAATACGGGATAACCGCGAACAAGATCATGTCTGATCATGTGGTGCAGTGGACGCTTGCCACGCCCCTTTACAACATCGGAGAGCAGGTTCATCATCTTTCAAGCGAGCTCAAAGAGGCCAATCCGGATATCCCCTGGTTCAAGATCGCTGGAATGCGCCATCGGCTCGTACACGATTACGAGAGCACCAATTGGATGATCGTCGCCCAGACGGTGCTCGAAGACATCCCCGCGTTCCTGCAAGATATCGAACACGTCGTCTTGCCGAGAAGCCCCGAGGAGTAGCCGCTTCGATCCCAATCCCAATCGGGGCTTCCACCGATCCCGGTTCGGACAACCTGCGCCGATTGTCCAACGGCAGCACAATCGAACGCGCCCATTCGGCCCGAAAGACACGAGGAACCTCAAGCGCCCCGCGCGGATGCGGCTCGCCCGTTTGCAAGGGGGTTCGGGGAGGGAGAGCCGCGCCCGCGCGGGGCGCTCGGGACAACCCACGCCCTCAAGGGAGGCATCGGCACGGGGGGCCCTTCCGCGCCGAGCCGCGCGGCCATCGCGCGGCGGCCTGCGCCCGCAGGGCTGCGGCGGCTTGGGAACGCGAGGGCCTTCCGGAGCGGATCCTGCGCGCGAAGCCCCCTCGCGCGAAAGGCGGTAAGGGATCTATGGAAAAATTTCCATATGTTACCGAACACGGGCCCATCAACCTCCCGTTCGCATGGGACGGTAAAGAATCGGGAGATTTTCCCCGATATGTTACCGAAATCATCGAATCGAGCTCCCGGATCAAGCCCCGAACGCCCCTTTTCAGCCCGCCTCCCCCGCATCGCGGTACAATATCGGCCGTTTTTCCCAAATCCATTACCGAAGCCCCTTCGCATCCCGGCCGCGGACGGGAAACGGCGGCGAGGGAACGCCCGTCCGGGGCGAGCGCGGCAGAGGAAGGCCCGCCTCGCGGCAAAACGCCAGCGGAAGGGCGCCGCTCGGCAGCAAGCGGCGCCCGCTTCTCCACGCGGCACCCGAAAGGAACGGGATCCGCGCCCGAGCGCCCCGCGCGGATGCGGCTCGCCCGTTTGCAAGGGGGTTCGGGGAGGGAGAGCCGCGCCCGCGCGGGGCGCTCGGGGCTGGGGCGGGAGGGGCCGGGGCCGGCCCCTCCCAAGTGGAAACCCTAGTAGAACATGAACACCGACAGGCCGAGCTCGTAGAACACGACGCGCAGGCAGACCGCGCCGGCGAGGGCGCAGGCTATCGCGGCCGCCCCCCAGAGCTTCCAGTTGCCGGACCTCCTGCCCATGAGGGCCGCCGCCAGCGGCAGGATCCCGCCGACGGCCACCGCGCCGATCCACAGCAGCGGCGCCTGGGCGGCGACCGCGGAGGCCGCGTCGGCCATGCCGGCGGTGGGATGGGTCGGGTCGAAGTAGTACCCCACCTCGGCGAAGGAGCCCCCGCTCGCCTGCAGGAAGGCGGCGAAGGCGATAGCGGTCACGGCCGCGAGGGCCGCTCCGACGAGGGCGGGCAGGCCGGCCGGCGCGAGGTCGTCTCCGCGGACGGCCATGACGAGCGCCATGGTGCACGGCCCGAGGACGCACGCGTTGCCGAGCACGTAGAGGATCCAGAGCGCCGAGTCCCACGCGGGGCGTGCGGCCATCGTGTAGGAGTGGGCCATGGCGGCCACCAGGACCGCGCACGCCGCGACCGCGGCCCAGCAGAGCCACTTCGGCGCCGTGGCCCCGTCGTCGCTCCTGCGCATCGCCGCGAGGTAGGCGATGGCCACGACCGCCAGAACCACGATCGCGACGAGCTCCTGGGTGATGCCGGACGAGAGGTGCCCGAAGCCGTTGAAGATCCTCTCCCAGTGCTCGAGGTGGAAGAACACCGCCACGCCGCCGACGGCCAGAAGCGCGGCCGAGGCGACCCACGCCGGCAGCTGGGACCTCTTCGCGTGCCCGCCGGCGGCGAGCAGGGCCTGCGTCCCGAACAGGCCCGCAGACCACGCCACCAAGGTCGTGAACAGGATCAAAGGCCATTGCAGCTCCATGCTATTCCCCTCCCTGCCACTTCATGTCGCGCAGGATGTACGCGAACGACGGCTTGTTGCCCACGTCGGGCAGCTTGTGAACCTGCTCGTCGGAAAACTCCTCCAAAAACTCTCCGGCCGTCTCGCCCCGAGGACCGCGGAACTCGCGCACATCTCCCTCGGCGTCTCCGAACCAGCGCGCCATGCCGCAACATTGCGACACGCACTGGGGCAACTCCCCCTGGGCGATCTTCTGCTCGCAGAGGGTGCACTTCTCCACCACGCCCTCCTCCTCGTTGAGGTAGCGCACGCCGTAGGGGCACGCCATGGCGCAGAACTGGCAGCCGATGCACTTGGACTTGTCGATCTGCACGGTGCCGTCGGCGGCGATGTGCGACGCCTCGGTGGGGCACACCTTCACGCACTCCGGCTCGGCGCAGTGCTGGCAGCCCACGTTGAGAAAGTACAGCTCCACATCGGGCCACTGCCCCGAGCCGCCCTCTTTCGGGTTCGGCCCGATGCGCAGGGTCTTGTTCCAAAAACTGCCGGTCGGCACGCCGTTGACCACCTTGCACGCCACGCTGCACGCAAGGCATCCCACGCATCGATCAAGATCGGTCACAATCGCATACTGAGTCATGATCCCCCTCCCTATTCGAACAAGTCCGGATGGACGCCAGCAGCGCCGATCTCCCACAGCTTCAGGCGAGGATCGGACGAATCGTGGATGATCTCGGTGCCGTCGTTGCCGCAGGGCACCGGATTGCCGAACGGAGAGTTCTCCGGCGTTGCCTTGTACACCTTAACCGGGTACGTGCGCACGTTCGACGATCCGTTGTACTTGTCTTGCGTCGTGCGGTCCGTGATGCAGTTGATGCACGACAGCTCGTATCCCTTGTCCGCCTGGGCAAGCTCGGGATACCACCACTGATGCTCGGCGTTGATGGTTCCGGGCGCGATACCGTAGTACAGATCCACCGTCTGACGCACCTTGCCCCACGGGCTCTCTATCCACACCCAGTCTCCCTGTTCAAGCCCCAGTTCTGCCGCATCGACAGGGTTGATCTCCATGCGCGGCACCGGCCAGAGCTCCCGACACCACGGCAGCTGCCGGTGCTCGGAATGGAAGTACACGGGTATGCGTCGTCCGGTGATGCACGTGAAGGGGTACTCCTCGTACGTCTTCGCATCGGCCACGGAACCGTGCGGCGGCTCTTGGTAGTACGGCAGCGCCTCGCTTTTGAAGCCGGGAGCCAGTTCGGGCCCATCGGTTCCGTCGGGATAGTACGACTCGATGGACGTGCACCACAGCTCGTGCTTCATCGTGGGCGTGGGGAATCCGGGGATGTTGATGTCCAGCTGCGCCGGCTGCTGGTGCGGTGCCTTGCGATACGCCTGGCCCACTTCGAAACGGCGGTAGGTGCCCCAATCCTGCGGTATCTCCTTCTTCATGTTCCACGTGCCATGCTCCTGATACGCGGCGGCAAGCTCCTCCCAAGTGTCGAAGGGGGCGCAACCCTGTTGGCAGCATTGGATGGTGAGGTTCTCGATCTCCATGTCCTTGCCCGACTTCTCAAGCCACGGATCATCTCCGTCGAACGCCGGCACGCCGAAGTACTTCGACAGCTCCATGAAATACAGAGGATCGGACTTGCACTCTCCCGGAGGATCGACCGCCTTGATGCACAAAGAGAAGCTTCCTCCCGATCCCTGCGCGATGCGAAACGCGTTGATCTCCGTCCAGTGGCACACCGGCAGCAGGATATCGGCAGCGCCCGACGTGGGAGAATGCCAAAGGTTTGCCTCGAACAGGAAGTCGAGCATGGTGAGGGCCTCCCAGTTGTACCGCGCGTTGCCCATGCTCATATGGTCGCCCGACCCTATCATGCCGCCATGGATGCGGTAGGGCGCATCGGGCTCCTGATGCGCCGCCTCCATGGCGGCGTTGCAGTCGCACCACACGGAATACCAGTACAGAA
>HHCFC01400__coassemble_1388_pt1 | contig 26980 bp, 16 predicted proteins | sample HHCFC01400__metabat2_high_PE_041 | metagenome-assembled genome bin HHCFC01400
CGAAGGCGCGCGGGGCGATGGTGGTGGCCGTGGCAACCGAGGGCGACGAGGAGATTGCCCGCCATGCCGACCACGTCATCCGCATCCCGAAGGTGCGCGACGCGTTCTCTGCCATCACGGCCAGCGTGCCACTGCAGCTGTTTGCGCGCGCCATCGCCCTTGAGCGCGGCTGCGACGTGGACCAGCCGCGCAACCTGGCGAAGAGCGTGACGGTGGAGTAGGCGGGCGCCGCAGGCCCTGCCGGCGGGGCCCGCGGCGCAGGGGGCTTGCGGCCTGCGGGGTGCGTCGGTGCCGCAGGCGAGCGAAGCCTCCGGTTATCGCGCGGCTTCGCAATGCCCCGCCGCGGCTTCGCCGAGTAGGGCTCGTCCTGTTTGGGCGCGCGGCGCGATGGCGAGTGAACCATCGGGTTGTCTGGCGCGCGTCGAAGCGGACGGTGCTTCTGTGGCTTGGCGGGCTCGGGCGCTCTCTGCCAACTAGCGCGGGGTTGCGAGGACGGCAAGAGCGGCCCTGCCGGCGCTGGCAGTCTGGCGCGAGAACGCCTCGGCCGCCTGTTTGTCGCCAACGGCACCGTCGGCGCAGGCAGGCGAGGGCGGGCGAAGGCGGCTCTGCAAAGGCGGGTCGTTCGACTCGAGCTTGGATGGGGGCGAATTTGAGGGGGCGGGCCGTTCGACCGGCGAGTCCGAGACGATGTGGAAAGGGAAGGCATGAACGGAAACGAAGCGCTCGAGGGCCAGGTGGGGCTGGGCGTGGACATCGTGGAGATCGCGCGGATGCGGCGCATCCTGGAGCGCACGCCGCGCTTTCGCGAGCGCGTGTTCTCGGAGGACGAGCGCGCCTACTGCGACGCGACCGCCAACCCCGAGACGCACTACGCCACGCGGTTCGCCGCGAAGGAGGCCGTGGTGAAGGCGCTCGGCACGGGGTTCTCACGCGGCATCGGCGTGCGCGACATCGAGGTGCGCCGCAACGCGAAGGGCCGCCCGGTCGTGGCGCTGCACGGGCGCGCGAGGGAGGTGGCGCGCGAGCTGGGCGTGCGCGAGCTGCCCGTATCGCTGTCGTTCACGCACACCGAGGCCGTGGCCTGCGCGATGGCCATCACCGAGGACAGCGTGCGCGCCGCCGAGAAGCGCGTCGACCCCATGGAGGAGCTGTCGAGGCAGTTCAAGGAGGCGCGCGCCCTGCTCGACGAGATGGATGCCCCGCGCGCGAGCGGGGCTGGCGGGACGAAAGCCGCGGCGACCTCGCGCGGCATCGGCGGCGCGGGGTCGCCGGCTCCGTCGGCGCCCTTGGCGGCAAGCGCCGAGGCGGTCGCGCGCGCCGGGGGGAAGGCGAAGGACGCCGAGGGGCCGAGGGGCGCGGCATGCGCGAAGGACGCGGCACCGGTAGTCGAAGTGCTCGTCGATGGGGCCGGGCCGAAGGACGCCGCATGCGCGAGGGGCGCGGAACCCGGCGCCGGGGCGCCGGACGCCGAGCCTGCGCCGAGATCCGAGGGCGTCGAGGGGGCGGGGCGCTGATGGTCGCCTGGGACGCGGCGCAGTACCTTGTGTTCGAGCGCGAGCGCACGCAGCCGGCCATCGACCTCGCGCGCCGCATCGCCGGCCGCCGCGTCGCGCGCGCTGTGGACGTGGGCTGCGGCCCCGGCAACAGCACGGCGGTGCTGGCCGCGGCGTTTCCGGACGCGGAGGTGCTCGGCGTGGACAGCTCTCCTGAGATGCTCGACGCCGCGCGCAGCGCCCATCCCGGGCTTTCGTTCGCGCACGCCGACGCGGCGGGAGGTCTGGCCGAGCTTGCGGGCTCGTTCGACGTCGTGTTCTCGAACGCGTGCCTCCAGTGGGTGCCCGACCATCCCGCCCTGCTCGCGCGACTCATGCGCAAGGTGGCGCCCGGCGGCGTGCTGGCCGTGCAGGTGCCCGTGAACTACGACGAGCCCGTGCACCGCATCATCCGGGAGATCGTCGCCCGGCCCGCTTGGCGCGGCGCGTTCCCGCAGCCGCGGGTGCTCCACACGCTCGCGCCCGAGGAGTACTTCGACGTGCTTTCGCGCATCGCGACGGATTTCTCGCTGTGGCAGACTTCGTACTACCATCGACTCCCGTCCCACGAGGCCGTCTTGGCGTGGTATCGTGGCACGGGGCTGCGCCCGTACCTCAAGGCGCTCGGAGAGCGCGATCGCGCCCGGTTCGAGGCCGACGTGCTCGCCGAGGTGGAGAAAAGCTACCCCGTGCGGGAGAACGGCGAGGTGATGTTCCGCTTCCCCCGCCTGTTCTTCGTCGCCGAAGCCTGAGCGATCTGCGCAGGTCCCCGATCGCGGATCGCCGCGCCCGCCTCGGGCGCAGGAGCCGTGCGGCGGCGGGAGGGTCCGTTTGGCGGGCGCGTGCGATGTGCAGGCTCGGCGGGCGCGCAGAAGGGCGCCGCATGCCGGGCGCGAGCCCTGCGGGCGCGCGGAGGGGTGCGTCGCATGCGGTGTGCAGGCTCTGGGGGCGCGCGGAGGGGGCGCGTCGCGACGTGTCGGCCTTGGCGGGAAGGAGGCGGGGAAGTGGGGATGAGGGACGGTCTGCGAAAGGGGCTTCGCATGATCGCTTCGGAGCAGGTTGGATTCGGGCTTTTCGGCGCGCTCGTCTTGCTGGCGACGCATCGGTCGAGCCCCTTCGTGCTCGCGTCCGGCCTCTCTTCGTGGGCGCCGTTCGTGTTCGGGTTCTTCGGCGGCCTGTGCGTCGGCGGCGCAGCGCTCGCCTTGTTGCGAGCGCGGGCGTCGGGCGCGATCGGGACGCCCGCATCGCAGCGCTTTGAGAAAGCCCGCGCGGCGTTGGCGGCGTGCTGCCTGGTGGCAGGCGTGTTCTCTGCGGCAGGGGCGTTCTCGTTCGGCGTGGACATCTCCGCGCTCGGCATGCCGTGGTCGTTCGGCGGCGTAATCGCGGGTGCGGCGACGTCGGCGTTGCTCGCGCAGTGGGCCGAGCGGTTCGGCTCGCTTTCGCGCCGCGCCGCGTTCGCAAAGTCGGGTGCGGCGTGCCTCGTCGCGGCGGCGCTGAGCGCGCTTGCAGCGGTGCTGCCCGAATCCGCGGCTTTCGCGCTCGTCGCGGTGGAGGCCGCTGCGGCGGCGGTCCTTTTGTTCACGGGCGAGCCCTTCGGCTCCCCGCTGCCTTCCGACGACGCGACGACGTCCGAGGATGCTGCCGCCCACGCGTCCTCCCATGCGTCCGAACGCGCGCCCGGACGCAGCGCCTTGGCGTTCGCGGCTGCGGTGTGGAGGCCGGCGGCGGGCGCGCTCATCTGCCTCTTCGTGTTCGGGCTCACCTGGGACACCGACCGTTTGGGCGCTCCGCTCAACGACGGCGCTCTTTTGGCGTTCGAGAAGGTGGCGGGTTTCGCCGCGGCCGGCCTCGTCGTCGGGCTGCTCGCCCGGCGGGAGGGAGAGCGCGACCTGCTCGAGACGCTCGTCGGCTTCGTGCTGCCCCTTTTGCTCGTCACGTTCATCGTTCGCCCGTACCTTCTCGACTTCGTCGTCGACCCGATCGCGTTGGGCTTGATCGGCTTCGCACGCGAAACGGGCTTCGCGCTGTTTCTGGCGGCGGCGTGGCTCGCTCTTTCGACGCACGCGCGAGCCTGCGGCCTTCCTCCCGCGTTCGCCATGACGCTGTTCGCGGCGCTCGCCGGAGCGAGCGGTCTCGCGGGCCTGTACAGCCTGCCCGTCCTCGGAGCGGCCTCCACCTTCGTCGGGGCCGTCCTGTTCACCCTGTACCTCGTCATCGTGGTGGTCGCCTCGATGGCGCAGCGCGGCCGCCTGAGCGCGCGCGACGCCCAGGCGATCGAGCGACAGGGCTTCGAGCGCTTCATCGAAGCGCGCTCGGACGAGCTGGCCGAGCGGTTCTCCCTCACTCCGCGCGAACGGGACATCGTCGTGCATCTGGGCCGCGGGCACAGTTACGCCTACATCGCGGGGGAGCTGGTCGTGTCCGAGAACACCGTGCGGACCCACGTGCGCAACATGTACCGGAAGATGGGCGTCTCGTCGCGCGAAGAGCTGCTTGAGATGATCCACGGCGCGTGAGCGTCTTCAAACGGCGCGCGGCGCTTCGGCTCTGCGGGCCCCGAGGGGGTCGAACGGGCGCATTCGGGCGTTTTTCCTGCGGTTTTGGGGAGCCTTCCCGGCGAATTCACATGGATCGTTGATGGCGCGCCGCCCTGCGCGCGTGCTTTCATCTTCCTGGGCGCCGGCGAAGCGGCGCGAAGGAAACCGATCGAAGGAGGAACGCCATGGGGATCGAAGAAACGGAAGCGCAAGCGCGGGGAGCGCTGGACCGCAGGAGCTTCCTCAAGGGGGCGGCGGCGCTGTCGGGGGCGGCGGCGTTGTCGCTGGGCCTTGCGGGCTGCGGGCCGAAGACGGCCGAGGAGGCGAAGGCGAGCGCGGCCGACGCGATGGGGACGTTCAGCGAGGAGGGCGTGGCCACCCCTTCGTTCTTGGTGCCGCCTGAGCCGGTGGACGAGGCCGACATCGTCGAGGAGGTGGAGGCCGACGTCGTCGTGGTGGGCATGGGCCTTGCGGGCATCTGTGCCGCACGCGCCGCGCTCGAGGAAGGGGCGTCGGTGGTGTGCCTGGAGAAGGGAACCGAGTACCACCTGCATTCCCATCAGATCACGGCCATCAACAGCGCCATCGCCAAAGAGCAGGGCGTCGAGTTCACGGACGAGGAGCTTGAGCGCGTTTTGAACCGCATGATGGCCGACGGCCGCGACCGGTGCAACTACAACCTCGTCAAGCACATGGTGTACCACTGCGGAGAGGATTTCGACTGGTACCTTGAGAAGTGCCCCGACTACACCGTGGTCAGGGCCGAGGAGACGGCGGGCGAGACGAAGCTTGACTACGAGGCCATCCTGAACATATGCACCGACGGCTTGGCCGCCCGCGCCGGCCGCCATTTCGACGACGTCACGCCCGAGCGCGAGGAGGCGGCCAAGGCCGGCGCCCCCTACCTCAACCTGTTCAACCATCCCGTGAACCCTGCATGGGACGTGACCGACGAGCGCTATCCCATGTTCGCGTCGGTCATCGCCGTGGAGCCGAACCACTCGTACGTGGGCAAGCATTCCGCAGCCTACGTGGAGGAGCATGCGGACGTGCGCTATGCCGTGTGGGCCAAGCAGCTCGAGAAAGACGACGCAGGGCGCGTGACCGGGGTGCTGTTCGCCGACGAGGACGGGACGTACCGCCGCGCGAAGGCGGGCAAGGGCGTCATCCTCGCGACGGGGAACTTCTCCAGCAATCCGGCGATGGTCGATTACTACTGCCGGTCCGCGGCCGAGCTCGAGCCGACCGGCTGGCCCGAGGTGGACGCGAAGGGCGACGTGACGAACACGGGCGACGGCATCAGCTTGGCGGCGTGGGCCGGCGCGGCCATCGACCGCTCCGAGACGATGACCTACGTGTGCGACTCCTACGGCGGCGCGATGGGCTGCAATCCGTTTCTGCTGGTGGACGGACTGGGCGCCCGCTTCATGAACGAGGACGTGACCGGCGAGGTTTTCGGTGCGAAATCGCTGCGCGTGGCGGGCAAGGTGATGTGGCAGATCTTCGACGACAGCTTCCCCGACCAGGTGGCGAACATGCCCGTGGGGCATCGGTGCTACTGGCGCATCACCGAGGGCTACGACGACATTCCGCTGGGGCATCTGTTCGACCCCATCGGCACGATGACGCGCGCCGAAGTGGAGAAGATGAGCCAGTTCAAGGCCGACACGCTCGAGGAGCTTGCGGAGCAGATGGGCGTGCCTGCCGATGCCTTCGTCGCCACCATCGAGCGTTACAACGAGCTGTACGATCTCGGTCGCGACGAGGACTTCGGCAAACGCCATGACCGCATGGCGCCGGTGCGCACGCCTCCGTTCTATGCGACCGCCATCACGCCGCCGAAGTTCCGCAACACGGTGGGAGGCGTCATGAGCGACGAGCACGTGCACGCGCTCGACGAGAACAACCTGCCCATCGCCGGTTTGTACCTGGCGGGCAGCATGGTGGGCAACCGGTTCCACGGCTGCTATCCCAACACGAACATGGGGCAGAACCACGCGGGCTGCATCGTCTACGGGCGCCTTGCCGGCCAGAACGCGGCGCGGGGCGTGTAGGGGCCTCGCCCGCGCGGATGAGGACGGCGATCTGAAGCCGGCAGGACGGATGGCGATCCTGCCGGCGGCGGGGTCGCGGGGTCTGCCGACGGGGCTGGGGCCATGGGCGTTTTCGGGCGTTCTCAGGGCTCCAGCGCGGTGCTGCGGAGCGGTTTCGGTAAGGGATCGGGCATTTTCTGGCGATATATGACCGGTTTATATAATCAGAAGGGTTAAGTTTACATAAGCTGCCCTGTTTTTGTTGTATTTGCAACGAAAACAGGGCCGCAAGGCGCTCTATAGGCGCTCGAAGATGCTCTACGTTGCGACGGCGGTAAACTATCGTAGAAAACTTTCGGATTCCTTACCGTTTGCGATGGGCTTAGCCGCTGCGAGGACGGATCGGGCGCGACGGGTGCGGCTGCGGGCCGTGCCGCGGCCGCGCACGTCGCGTCGCAGCTATAGAGCCGTGCCGCAGCCGTGGGGGCCTCGGCTTCGGTCGGAGATCGCGGGCGAGGAGGTTGGCGCGCGGTCGCGGCCGGCGGTGCGATCCTGCGGCGGCGCGGCTCGTGCGGGCGCGACCCGCTCGGGGCGCGACCTGCGAGACAGCGACCTGCGGAGGCGCGACCTGCGAGACGGCAACCTGCGGCGGCGCGGGCTGCGAGACGGCGACCTGCGGCGGCACGACCTGCGCAGACGCGTCGGAACCGAGGCCCCGCCGCCTCACGCCTCGCGCAAAAGCTCGGCTATCGCGTGGGGGACGGCCTCGAGCACGTCCTCGGCGACGACGGCCACATCGGTCAGGCGCGCCGCGGCGGCGCGGCCCGCGCGGGCGTGCAGCTCGGCGCCGAGCACGGCGGCGTCGAGCGCGTCTGCGCCCTGCGCCAAAAGCGCGCCCACCAAGCCCGCGAGCACGTCTCCCGTGCCCGCTTTCGCGAGTGCGGGCGTGCCGTGGGTCATGCGCACGATCTCGTCGCCGTCGGACGCGTACGTGACGGGCCCCTTCACCAGGGCGATGACGCCCAGGGCGAGCGAGAGCGACCGCGCGAGCGCGCAGGGGTCGTCTGAGGGCAGCCCGAGCGGGCGCGCCAGGCGCGCGGCCTCGCCGGCGTGGGGCGTGACCACGGTGGGAAGCCCCTCTTCGAAGCGCCGCCGCAGCAAAAGCCGGCCCTCTTCGCATGCGAGCGCGTCAAGGCCGCTGCCGTCCACGACCACGGGGATCTGGGCCTGCTCGAGCACGGCGCGCACGATCGGCCCCGATTCCTCGTCGCGCACGTCGAATCCGCAGCCCACGAGGCAAGCGCGCGGTCTGCCCTCGCGCGCGGGCGCCAGGGCCTCGGGCAGGGCGGCGCGCGGGAGCACCACGAGGGACGGCCGCCATGCGCGCACGAGGTCGACAGCCGTCGGATGGGTGACGACCTCGGTGTAGCCTGCGCCCGCCCGCTGGCTCGCGGCCGCTGCGAGGCACGCCGCGCCCGGGTAGCGCTCGCTGCCGACGACGGCCGTGAGCGTGCCGCGCGTGTACTTGTTCGCGTCGGCGGCCGGCAGCGGCACGAGGGCGGCAAGCTCGTCTGCGCGGTACTCTCGGACGCTCTTCTCAGGATTCATGGGCACCCCTTGTCGTTTCGGTCGGACGGGACGGATGGAAGCCGCGTCCGCATTCTACCGCGTATCGTTTCCTCGCGCGAGCCGTGCCACTGCGCGAAGAGGTCGAGCCGCGGCAGGGCCGACTGCGTATCGCCCGCGTGCGGACCGCGCTGCGGACAGCGCGAAAGCGGGCGACGCACCCTGCATCGCGCGTCGTTTGCGCGGACCGCGCTACGGCAAGAGGCTCCGCTGCGAGCGCGAACGCGCCGCGTATCGCCCCTGCGCGCGAGCCGCGCCCGCCCCTCCGGCGCGCGGCGGGACCGAGGGCCGCACGTTACAGTGCGGAAACGATGCGCGCCCCGCCTTCGGGGGCGCGCCGCGCGGCGCTACCATGGCTCGGACGGCCCGCGAAGCGCGGGCGCGCATCGGAAGGAGCGATCGACATGAACACGGTGAAGAAGCACGACGCGGGACTCATCGTCGCGGGCGTGCTGCTCGTCCTCTGCGCGTTTCTGCTCTTCTTCGCGCCGGGGGTCGCGCTCGTCACGCTCACGGCCATCGCCGGCGCGGCGTTTCTCGTGTCCGGCGTCTTCGACATCGTCGCCTACGTGCGGTTCCGCGCGGCGATGAGCCTGTCGGGATGGGCCGTGGCCTATGCGGTGCTCGACATCGTCGTCGGCCTCATGCTCCTCGTCCACCCGTTCGCGTTCGCGGCGGTCATACCGTGGGTGGTGGGCTTCTTCTTCGCGCTGTTCGGAGCGGTGGAGATCGCAGGCTCGCTGCGCATCCGCAAGGTGGGCGCGCCGATGTGGGGCTGGATGCTGTTCTCGGGCATCGTGAGCGCGTTGTGCGGGCTTGCGTTCTTCGTCGTCCCGGCCACGCTGAGCATCTTCCTTGCGGTGTTCGTCCTCATGCGCGGCGCGTCCCTCGTCGTGTACGGATGGAACGCCGGAAAGGCGCTCACGCTGTAGGGAACGGGCGCGGGTGCGGCGCGATCGGCGCGCCCGGCCCCGCAGCTTCCGTCCGCGCGCCCCGCGTCCGTCCGCGAGCCGTGCGGCATCGGGCATCGGACGCCTCTCCGGTGCGCGGTGCGGCGTGAAGCGTATGGTGAAACCATGAGCCGTCCGCACGGCGCAACGCGGCGCGTGGTAGAATCGCGAGCGGAACGATCGAGGGCCCCGAAACGCTTCGGGGCCCTCTTCCAGAAGGATCCCGAGAAAGACGGCGGGAGGAACATGGCCGACGAACAGCAGACGCTTTTGGACGAGCGCGCGCTCGCCGAGGCGACGAGCGATCCGGGCGCGCGCATCGAGCAGCTGCGCCGCGAGATCGAGCACCACAGCTACCTGTACTACGCCAAGGACGCGCCCGAGATCTCCGACGGCGCGTTCGACTCGCTCATGCGCGAGCTGCGCGAGCTGGAGGCGGCGCATCCCGAGTTCTACGACGCGGACAGCCCCACGCAGCGCGTGGGCGGCTACGTGGGCGAGCAGTTCGCCCCCGTGCGCCACGCGCAGCGCATGTACTCGCTCGACAACGCCATGGACTTGGAAGAGCTGGACGCGTGGCTCGACCGCGTGACGGAGGCGTTCGGGCGCATGGTGCCCGTGGTGTGCGAGCTGAAGATCGACGGATCGTCCATCGCGCTCACCTACGAGGGCGGGCGCCTCGTGCGGGCCGCCACGCGCGGCGACGGCACCACGGGCGAGGACGTGACGGCGAACATGCGCACGGTGAAGGACGTGCCGCTGCGTCTGCGCGCGGAAGGTCTGGCTGGGATCGCGGCCGGGGCTCGGGGCGGCGCGGCGGGGGCCGACGGGCCGGCCGCGCCCATCGAGCTGCGTGGCGAGGTGTACATGCCCAAGAGCAGCTTCGACGCGCTGAACGCCGCAGCCGAGGCCAACGGCAAGCAGGCGTTCGCCAACCCGCGCAACGCCGCCGCGGGCAGCCTGCGGCAGAAGGATCCGTCCGTCACCGCGCAGCGCGACCTGTCCACGTTCCTCTACGCGGCAGCCGACGAGCGCGCGCTCGCGGCGCAAGGCCAGTGGGAGTTGTTGGAATGGCTGCGCGAGGCGGGCTTCCACGTGAACCCCGACGTGGAGCGCTGCGAGACGCGCGAGGCCGTCCACGCGTTCTGCGAGCGCGCCGTAAAGCGGCGCGAGGCGCTGCCGTACGAGATCGACGGCGTGGTGGTGAAGGTGGACTCGTTCGCCCAGCAGGAGGCGATGGGCTACACGGCGCGCGCGCCGCGCTGGGCTGTCGCGTTCAAGTTCCCGCCGGAGGAGAAGACCACGCTTCTGCGCGACATCACCGTGCAGGTGGGGCGCACGGGCAAGCTCACGCCGGTGGCCGAGATGGAGCCGGTGGTGGTGGCGGGCTCCACGGTGGCGCGCGCGACGCTGCACAACGAGGACGAGGTGCAGCGCAAGGACGTGCGCGTGGGCGACACCGTGATCGTGCGCAAGGCGGGCGACGTCATTCCCGAGGTGCTGGGGCCCGTGCTGGCGTTGCGCCCGGAGGGCGCGCAGACGTGGCATATGCCCGCGACGTGCCCGAGCTGCGGCAGCCCCGTCATCCGCGAGGAGGGCGAGGCGGACTTTCGCTGCATCTCCATCGACTGCCCGGCGCAAGCGCTCGAGCGGCTTTTGCATTGGGCGAGCCGCGGGGCGATGGACATCGACGGCATGGGCGAGGAGATCGTGTCGCGCCTGGTGGAAAGCGGGCGCCTCTCCGACGTGGCCGACTACTACACGCTGGATGCGGTGGAGCTGTCGATGCTGGACATGGGGCGCGTGAACAAGGAGGGCGAACCCATCCGCTTGGGCGAGACGGTGGCGAAGAAGCTCGTGGCCGCCATCGACGCGAGCCGCACGCGTCCGTTCGCTCGCGCGCTCTTCGGCCTGGGCATGCGCCATGTGGGCAAGACCATCGCCGAGGTGCTGGCGGCGGCGTACCCGTCCATCGAGGCGCTCATGGCCGCAAGCGAGGAGGACCTTGCCGCCATCGACGGCGTGGGCCCGAAGATCGCCCGCAGCGTGTACCTGTTTTTGCGCACGCCCGACAACGTCGCCGTCATCGAGCGTTTGCAGAAACGCGGCGTGGCGCTGGCCGACGAGGCGCGCGACGAAAGCGAGCAGCTGCCGCAAACGCTGGCGGGCCTCACGTTCGTGCTGACGGGCTCGCTCGTGGAAAGCGGCATGACGCGCGACGAAGCCGGCGCCGCCCTCAAGGCGCGCGGCGCGAAGGTGAGCGGCAGCGTGTCGAAGAAGACGAGCTTCGTCGTGGCCGGCGAGGCCGCCGGCAGCAAGTACGACAAGGCCGTTGCGCTGGGCGTGCCGGTGCTCGACGAGGCGGCGCTGCTGCGCATCCTCGAGACGGGCGAGGTGCCGCAGACGCCGGAGGCTTCGGCAGGGGAGTAGCGCCCGCCGATTTGAATCCGAAGGCGTCGCGCCGTGGGGGCGGGCGCGCTTGGCGACTTGGCGAGGCGATTCGGGCCGGACGCGGCGTACGCAGCCGTCCGTTTGCGCCGAGCCTTGGCCGCCGTGTCGCGGACGGTCGCGCATCAGCATCGTGGGCGGGGCTGCCCGCCTGCCGAGATCGAAGAGATCTGCGCGGCATCGGACGGGGCTTTGCGCGGCGGGCCGGCCCGCCTACGTCGATCTTGGTTCAGATGGACGGCGTTTTTTTGTGTCGGAACGGGGCTGGTCGCTGCAATATGCGGGACGGAGCCCCCCCCCCGCACGCCGCAGCCGCCCATGTGCTGCACTAGTCCGTACATCGCAGAAAGCCTTGGATCAGGAGGCGCATTTTCCCGTGGGCGGTTCTTTCCGCGCCGTCTGCCGGAAAAGTTACGGATTATGAATTCGTAACACTATAGCGAAGCCTTCTCTGCTATAGTGTGTTACGCAATTTAAGTTCGTAACACTCAAGGAGGGGAGACGGATGGATTTGATCACGCGTAGGCAGTTCGCGCAGCTGGCGGGCACGGGAGTGGTGGCGCTGTCGCTCGGCGGCGTGTTGGCGGGGTGCGCGGGCGGCTCGGGCGGCTCCGGTTCCGACGGCTCGAAGGGCTCCGACGACGCGGCGGGTGGCGCACGGCCCTCGCAGGTCATCGTGTCCATGACGCCCGGCTCCGAGCCGGCGGCCGGATTCGACCCGCTCGTGTCGTGGGGCTGCGGCGAGCACGTGCACGAGCCGCTCATCCAGTCGACGCTCATCGTAACCGACGCCGACCTCAACTTCAAAAACGACCTCGCCACGTCCTACGAATGCTCGGAAGACGGCATGACGTGGACGTTTGGGATCCGCGACGACGTGCGGTTCACCGACGGACAGCCGCTGACGGCGCACGACGTGGCCTTCACCATCAACGGCATCGTCAACGCGGAGGCGTCCGAGTGCGACCTGTCGATGGTGCGGGAGGCCGTGGCCGTCGATGACGCGACGGTGGAGATACACATGAGCAAGCCGTTCAACGCGCTTTTGTACACGCTGGCCGTGGTGGGCATCGTGCCCGAGCACGCCTACGGCGAGGGTTACGGCGCGAACCCCGTCGGCAGCGGGCGCTACCTGCTCGAGCAGTGGGACAAAGGCCAGCAGGCCATCCTCGTGGCGAATCCCGACTACTACGGCGAGGCGCCGAAGATGGAGCGCGTCGTGGTGGTGTTCATGGAGGAGGACGCCTCGCTTGCCGCGGCGCAGTCCGGCCAGGTGGATGTGGCCTATACAGCGGCAACGTACGCCGCCAACCAGCCGGCGGGCTACGATCTGCTCAACTGCGCGTCCGTCGATTCGCGCGGCATCTCCCTTCCGTGCGTCCCTGCGGGCGGCACCAAAAGCGACGAGGGCGGCGAGTACGCTGTCGGAAACGACGTGACCTGCGACCTCGCCGTGCGTCAGGCCATCAACTACGGCATCGACCGCGAGAGGATGATCGAGAACGTGCTGAACGGCTACGGCACCGTGGCCTACAGCGTGGGTGACGGCATGCCGTGGTCCTCGCCCGACATGCGGTGCGAAACAGACACCGAGAAGGCCAAGCGTCTGCTCGACGACGCGGGCTGGGTGCTCGGCGCGGACGGCGTTCGCGAGAAGGCGGGCGTGCGCGCCTCGCTTTCGCTGTACTATGCGGCTGGCGACTCCGTGCGTCAGGCCATCGCCGCCGAGTTCGCCGACCAGATGGAAGGGCTCGGCATCGAAGTGAACGTCAAAGGGGCGAGCTGGGACGATCTTTATCCTCACCAGTTCACCGATCCGGTGGTGTGGGGCTGGGGCACCAACGCCCCGGTGGAGACGTACAACCTGCTCTACTCGCAAGGCTCGGGAAACTACGCCTGCTACGAGAACGCCGCAGTGGACGACTACCTCGACGAGGCGCTGAGCAAGCCGAACGTGGGGGATTCCTTCGATCTGTGGAAGAAGGCGCAATGGGACGGGGCGACGGGCGCGGCCCCGCAGGGAGACGCCCCCTGGGTGTGGTTCGCCAACGTCGACCATTTGTACTTCGTGAGGGAAAGCCTCAAGGTGGCCGAGCAGAAGCCGCATCCCCATGGGCACGGCTGGTCGCTCGTCAACAACGTCGACCAGTGGAGCTGGGCCTAGGGGCCCGTCCGCTTGTCGGCAGCCGGAACTGTCCGATGCTGCGGGGCGCGATGCGTCTCGCTCCGCTCCCTGGTCGTCTGCCCTCGCGCGCGAAGCGGGGGCAGGGCGGGGTGCCCCGCCGCCTATCGTCGGCATCGTTGGAAAAGTGAGGTTGCGGTATCGTCCATGCTTCGTTTCATCGCCCGTAACATAGTCAAGTTCGTCCTGCTCATGCTGGCGGTGAGCCTGGTGACGTTCGTGCTGGTGAGCGTATCTCCCATCGATCCGGTGCAGGCGAACGTGGGGCAGGCGGCCTATGTCAACATGAGCGAGGCCAAGCGCGCCCAGCTGGCCGAGTACTGGGGTGCGAACACACCTCTGTGGGAGCGCTACGCCAGCTGGCTTGCGGCCGCTGCGCAAGGCGACCTCGGCACGTCGCTGCGCTACAACGCGCCGGTGGCCGACGTCATCGCCGCCCGCGCGCTCAACTCGCTCGCGCTCATGGCCACGGCCTGGGTGGCGAGCGGCGTTCTGGGCTTCGCGCTCGGCATCCTCGCCGGCGCGAACCGGGGGCGCCTCGTCGATCGCGTCGTGAAAGGCTACTGCTTCCTTCTGGCCTCGGTGCCCACGTTCTGGCTGGGGCTCGTGTTCCTTATCGTGTTCTCGGTATGGCTCGGATGGTTCCCGTTCGGGTTCTCGGTGCCCATTGGCGTGGCGGCGTCCGACGTGACGCTGGCCGACGCGCTGCGCCACCTCGCGCTGCCGGCGCTCACGCTGTCGGTGACGGGGGTGGCGAACATCGCGCTGCACACACGCGAGAAGACCATCGACGTGCTGGAAAGCGACTACGTGCGCTTCGCCCGTGCGCGAGGCCTCGGCACATGGGGCGCGCTGCGCCATCACGGTCTGCGCAACCTCGCACTGCCGGCGCTCACGCTGCAGTTCGCGTCCATCTCGGAGATCTTCGGCGGGTCGGTGCTCGTGGAGCAGGTGTTCTCGTATCCGGGCCTCGGACAGGCGGCCGTGACGGCGGGCCTCGGCGGCGACGTGGCGCTGCTCGCGGGCATCGCCGTGCTGTCGGCGGCGTTCGTGTTCGGCGGCAACCTCGTGGCGAACGTGCTGTACGGCGCGGTCGATCCGCGCATCCGTCGCGGCGAAGGGAGCGGAGCTCATGCGTGAGAAGCCGTTCGCGCGGGCTCGCCGCGCAGGGCCTTTCGGTCGCGTTCGAGAAGACGGTTGGGCTGCTGCTTGCGAGGGCGACGGCGCGCCCCGCATCGCGCCGTCGGGGGATTCCTCCGGGATTCGGGCCGCCTCGACCGGGGACGGCGCGGCCGTCGCGGCCGAGAGCTCCCGCGTCGCGACGCCCGCCACCGCCCCCTCGCCTTCGGCTCCCTCGCCCTTCGGCTCGCGTGCCGAGGTGCTGCACCGTCCGCGCGCGGCGCGGATGGGCAACCGCGCGCTCACGCTGGCCGCCCTGGCGCTCGCCGTGGCGGCGCTTTCGGCCGTCGTGGTGTCCGGAGCGCTCGTCGCCGACGCGGCCACGGCTACGGATTTCTCGCAGAAGAACCTCGCTCCCAGCTGGGCGCACCCCTTCGGCACCGATTGGATGGGGCGCGACATGCTCCTGCGCACGCTGGCGGGCCTGTCCACGAGCGTGCTCGTGGGGCTTTTGGCGGCCGGGGTGTCGGCGGCGATCGCGCTCGTTCTGGGCGCTGCGGCCGCGCTCGGGGGCAGGCGGGTCGATGCGGCGGTCACCTGGCTCATCGACCTGGTGATGGGCGTGCCGCACATCGTGCTGCTCATTCTCGTCTCGTTCGCGCTCGGAAAGGGCGCGCTCGGCGTCACCGTCGGCGTGGCCGTCACGCACTGGCCGAGCCTCGCGCGCGTCGTCCGCGCCGAGATCCTGCAGTGCAGGCAGTCCGCGTTCGTGGCCACCGCGCGCAAGCTGGGGCAGGGGCCGGTGCGCATCGCTACGAGGCACATGCTGCCCTACGTGCTGCCTCAGTTCATCGTGGGGCTCATCCTGCTGTTCCCCCACGCCATCCTGCACGAGGCCGCCATCACGTTCCTCGGCTTCGGCCTGCCGCCCGAGCAGCCGGCCATCGGCGTGATCCTCAGCGAATCGATGGGCTACCTCTCGGCCGGCATGTGGTGGCTCGCGGTGTTTCCGGGCCTTGCGCTCATCGCGTGCGTGCTCTTGTTCGACGGGGCGGGGTCGAGCCTGCGCAAGCTCGTCGACCCGCATAGCGCGCAGGAATAAGGTGGAGGGAGGCGAGATGGACGACATGGCCGAAGAGCAGCATGAGCGCACGTGCCATAGGGACGCGCAAACGCACCATCGCCACACGCACGCTGCGGGATCGCGTCACGAGGGCGGTCACCACTTGCTGCAGGTAGAGGGGCTTGAGGTGGGCTTTCGCATGTACGACGAGGACGCGCCGTTCTTCCGGGCGAAGCGGCGCGTCGTGCCCGTCATCGAGGACATGAGCATTTCGGTGCACGCCGGCGAGATCGTGGCGGTGGCGGGCGCGTCGGGCTCGGGCAAGACGCTTCTGGTCGATGCCGTCTTCGGGCTGTTCGAGTCGAATGCCGTCGTGCGCGGCCGCATCTGGTTCGACGGCGTGCGGCAGGACGCCGCGTCGCTTTCGCGCCTGCGCGGGCGCGGCATCTCGCTCGTGCCGCAAAGCGTGAACCACCTCGACCCGCTCATGAAGGTGGGCCGGCAGGTGGAGGGGTTCGCCCGGTCCGGCGTTTCGCCCTCCGCGCGCCGAGCGCGCCGCAGGGAGCTGTTCGCGCGCTACGGTCTGGACGAGGAGACGGCGGGCCTTTATCCCCATCAGCTGTCGGGCGGCATGGCGCGCCGCGTGCTTCTGTGCTGCGCGCTCATGGACGACCCGCGCATCATCGTCGCAGACGAGCCCACGCCCGGCCTCGACCTCGATCTGGCCGTGCGCGCGCTCGAAGACTTCCGCGCTTTCGCGGACGCGGGCGGCGGCGTGCTGCTCGTCACCCACGACATCGAGCTCGCGCTGCGCGCGGCCGACCGTGTGGCGGTGTTCAAGGACGGCACCGTCATCGAGGAGACGGCGGTTGCGAGCTTTGCCTGCCCCGACCTGCTGGCGCACCCGTTCAGCCGTGCGCTGTGGCACGCGCTTCCCGAGCATGGTTTCGCGGCGGGGGAGCCGGAAGCGCTCGGGGCGGCCGCGATGGCGTCGGGCTGCGCGTCGGGGGTTCCGGCGGATGAATCGGCGCCGGGGGCTGCGGGGGCCCCAGCGCCCGATACGGGGGCCGTCTTGCGCTGCTCGCCGCAGGATGCGGACGCGCGCCGCCCGCCTTCTCGTCGGCGGCGCGCGTCCGGAAAGGAGGCGGGTCGCGCGCTCGAGGCGCGCGACGTCACCTATGCGCATCCCGGCGCGTCTGCTCCCCTGTACCGCGGTTTCAACATGGCCGTGCGGCCTGGCGAGCGCGTGGCCCTGAGCGCGCCCTCTGGCTTCGGCAAGACGACGCTCTGCCGCCTGCTCGCCGGTTACGAGCGCCCCCAGGCGGGAAGCGTCCTCGCGGACGGCGTGCCGCTGCCGAAGCGCGGCGCATGCCCCGTGCAGCTCGTTTTCCAACATCCCGAGAAGGCCGTCGACCCGCGCATGCGCATGGCGCGGACGCTGGAGGAGGCGGGAGACGTGTCCGAGCGGATGCTCGACGACCTGGGCATTCGGCGGGAATGGCTGCGGCGGTACCCGCATGAGCTGTCGGGGGGCGAGTTGCAGCGCTTCTGCATCGCCCGCGCGTTGGCCGCGAACCCGTGCTACCTCGTGGCCGACGAGATATCGACTATGCTCGACGCCGTCACGCAAGCCCAGATCTGGCGTTTCCTTGCGGATGAGGTCGATCGCCGCGGCATCGGCCTTGTGTTCGTATCGCATTCGCCGGCGCTCGTCGACCGCATCGCCACCCGCGTGGTGCGCCTGGACGCCCTGGACGGCTGACCTGCGCGCACCGCGTTCGGATCGCACGCGAGGCTTTGGTGCAAGAACGGTTGCGAAAGGCGAGCGATCGTGATGGGGGCGTGCGACGGATTTGCGGCTTGATGCCGCCTTGCGCGCCGTTTGGGATTCGCGCCCTCTTCCACCGACTGCGTCCTGGTCGTTTCTCGGCTGTGTCCTTCATATTTCTGGTTGACTATATTTCGAAAACAGAATAATATGGGCAGACCAGCCGGCGCCTTCGCGAGGGGTGCCTGACGGTTTGGACACAAACAAGGCACAGCGGAAAGAAGGGGATCCATGAAGAAGAAGCATATGCGCGGCATGCTTGTCGCCGTGTGCGCGTTCGCCCTGGCAGGGGCGTTCGCGCTCGCAGGCTGCTCGGGCACCGAGCAGAAGGCCGAGGAGCCGCAGCAGCCCGCCCAGGAGCAGCAGTCCGAGCCGAAGGAGGCCGTGGAGCTGCAGGTGTTCGCGGCCAACTCGCTGTCGAAGGCCATGGAGGAGGTCCAGGCCGCCTACATCGCCGACGGCCATGAGAACGTGTCATTCACCGACACGCAGTACAAGTCCTCCGGCGAGCTGAACGAGATGCTGGGCGCCGGCTCCTACGCCGACCTTCTGATCTCGGCGTCGAAGGGCTCCATGGACACGGCCGAGGAAGAGGGCTACACCGATGCCGCCACGCGCGTCGACATGTTCGTGAACGACCTCGTGATCGTCGCGAAGGAGGGCTCCGGCCTCTCCGACGTCGCGCTTGAGGACATCGCCGACGGCACCTACACCTTCTGCGTGGGCGACGAGTCCGTGCCGGCCGGCAACTACGCCTGCCAGGCTCTCTCCACCGTGGGCGTGTACGTCCCCGGCGCCGACGAGGAAGGCAAGACCGGCAAGGACATCTCCGGCAAGGGCGGCACGTTCGCCGAGGGCTACAGCCCCGTGCTCGACACCTCCGTGGGCAACGTGTGCAAGCACGCCCAGTCCGGCGACGTGGACGTGGCGTTCGTCTACACCTCCGACGTGTACCGCTTCGGCGGCGTGGAGATCGTGGGCACGGTCCCCGGCGACACGCACAAGAACATCGTCTATCCCGGTGCGGTGACCTCGATCAGCGAGCATCCCGAGGAGACGCAGGAGTTCCTCGATTGGTGCCTGACGAGCGAGAAGGCCCAGGAGATCTGGCAGAACTGGGGCTTCGAGCTGGCGTAGGCCCGTCCAGGGCGTCTTGGCGGGGCGTCCGTTTTCAGGACGGTTGAGGCGATGACGGGGAGGACGGGCGTTTCGGCCCGTCCTCCCCGCGCGCGTTGGAAGACGAGATGCGAGGAGGGGAAGCGATGCGGACGAGAAGGCTGGTCGTTGCGTGCGCGCTTGCGGGCGCGCTTACGCTCGGGGGGCTTCCGGCGACGGCACCGCAGGCGTTCGCCGAAGACGCGCTGGGCGACGTCGACGCCCCGCGCACGGCGGCGGCCGCGGGCGCGCGCGGGGATGCGGGAGGCGAATCCGACGGGGACGCGGCTGCCGATGTGGCCGCGGGCGGCGAGGGCGGCGCGGTTGCGGCGGGCGAGGCGGCCGACGAGGCCGGGGCGCAGGCTGCGGGCGTGGAGGTGTCCAAGGACGGCGACGCCGCGCTCATCGAGGGCGCCGCGTTCGCCATCGGCGACTTCTCACGCGCCCAGAAAGGGACGAACCGCGAGGTGGGCGGCGCGTACCGCGGCTACTCGTATCTGGTGGGCAAGGAGGAGGGAGCCTTCGTGCAAGCGGTCGCGGTCGACGGCTGCGCGGTGGTCTACGTGCCCGCCGCTCAGGCCCAAAGGCTCGGCTTCGACGCGAACGACCCCGCCGACCAAGAGGCGCTGCGCCTGTGCCTCGTCGCCCTCGACGCCGGGCAGGCGGCGGGTTCGCTTGCGCTCTCCGACGTGGAGACGTGGCGCTTCACGAGCGACCCTGTCTGCGAGGTGGGCGCGATCCGCTTCGAGTTCGACCAGGTGGTGGACGGCAACGTGTACGCGTTCGTCATCGGCGCGGACGGCTCCGACCTCACAGATTCCGAGAACCCGAACTACGCGAAGCCCTCCTTTGCCGACTTCGGGCGGCTCGTCGCGCCCGGCGACGTGGAGATCGTCGCGGCGCCGACGGGTTTGGACGCGGCCGCCGAGTTTCTGCGCACGCTCGACTGGAGCCCCTTGTGGGTGACGCTCAAGACTACCGGCGTGGCCATCGTCATCATCTTCGTGCTGGGGCTTTTGGCGGCGTACTTCTGTCTGCACGTGTCGCAGCGGACCAAAAACGTCCTCGACAGCGTGTTCACCATCCCCATGGTGCTGCCGCCCACGGTGTGCGGCTTCGTGCTTCTGTGGCTGTGCGGGCGCAACACGGCGTTCGGCCAGTTCTTCATCGACATCGGGTTCCCGCTCATCTTCAGCTGGCCGGCCACGGTGATCGCCGCCGTGGTGGTGGCGTTTCCCCTCATGTACCGCAGCGCGCTCGGCGCGTTCGAGAACCTCGACCCCAACATGCTGGACGCGGCGCGCACGCTGGGGTGGAGCAACGCGCGGATATTCCTGCGGCTCATGCTGCCGCTGTCGTGGAGCTCCATCGCGGCGGGCACGGTGCTCGCGTTCGCCCGCGCGCTCGGCGAGTTCGGCGCGACGCTGTTCTTGGCGGGCAACTACCTGGGCGTCACGCGCACCATCCCCATCGCCATCTACTTCGAGTGGATGAACGGCAACGATGGCGTGGCGTGGTTCTGGACGGCCGTCATCATCGGGTTCAGCTTCGTGGTCATCCTGTTCATCAACCTGTGGAGCAGCCGCACGACGAAGTACCGCAAGAAGACCGAGGGCTAGGGGGTTCGCATGAGCTTGGAAGTGGACATCGAGAAGCGGTTCTCGGATTTCACCCTCGACGTGTCGTTCAAGGCCGGGGACGAGACGCTCGGGTTTCTGGGCGCGTCGGGCTGCGGCAAGAGCCTCACCCTGCGCTGCATCGCCGGCATCGAGACGCCCGACGCGGGCCGCATCGTCGTGAACGGGACGGTGTTCTTCGATCGCGCGGCGGGGTCGAAGCCGAAGGTGAACCTGAAGCCTCAACAGCGCAAGACGGCGCTTCTGTTTCAGAACTACATGCTGTTCCCGAACCTCACGGTGGCCGACAACGTGGGCGCGGGCATCGGCCGCGACGTGCCGAAGGACGAGCGCGACGAGCGCGTGGCGGCCGAGCTCAGGCGTTTCGGCCTGGAGGGGTTCGGCAAGCGCTATCCGGCGCAGCTCTCCGGCGGGCAGCAGCAGCGCGTGGCGCTCGCGCGCATGCTGGCGGCGCGACCGGGCATCCTCATGCTCGACGAGCCGTTCTCGGCCCTCGACGCGCATTTGAAGAGCGTGCTCGAGCAGAGCCTGGTGAGCCTGTTCGACGCCTACCGTGGCACGGTGCTCTACGTGAGCCACGACATCGACGAGGCGTTGCGCTTCTGCGACCGCATCGCGGTGGTGGAGGCCGGGCGCATCATGGAGACGGGCACGGGGGAGGACCTTGTGAACCGCCCGCAGTCGACGGCGGGCATCAAGCTGTCGGGCTGCAAGAACGCCACGCCGGCCGAGCGTGTGGGCGAGCGGCGCGTGCGGCTGCCGAAGTGGGGCATCGAGGCGCAGACGCGCGAGGAGGTCCCTGCGGATGTGAAGACGCTCGGCGTGCGCGCGTTCTACCTCGAGCGCGCCGACGGACCCGGCGAGAACTGCTATCGCGTGCGCGTGGACCGCGTGAGCGATTCGCGCTTCGAGCGCACGGCGCTTCTGGGCTTCCTCGACCGCGATGCGAGCGCCGCGCCGGCGGTCGCGCGCACCGACGACGAGATGAAGTACCTCCACCAGCACCTGTTCTGGCGCGTCGACAAGCTGGCCGCGGCGCCCGAAGAGCTGCCGCGCGAGGGAGAGGAGCTGTGGATCCGCATACCGCCCGACAAGCTGTACCTCGTGTCGAAGTAGGGGGGGCTGCGGGGACGTGGGCGCACGGGCGCGGATCGGCGGGCCGGTGCGAGGACGGCCCGCCGGACGGCGGGGTGGCGCTTTTCGGTGGGATGTGGTCGCGTCCTCGGGCGAGTGTGGAGCGGCGGGCTGGTGTGAGGGCGGTTCGCTGGACGGGCGGGATACGGTCGATAGGGCCGCCAATGCCAAAAAAGCCGCCAATGCCAAGAAAAAATCTGAAAAGTTAGATAAAGGTGACCATAGCAACAGACAAGCCCGGTTTTTTGCGGTAAATGTTAGCTCGAGTTAATTCCAGAGAGGGGTGACGCCTTCGGAAGGCGCGTCCCAAGAAAGGAGTTTGCTGTGAGCAAACTGCAAACAACCAACCTGTCCCGTCGCGACTTCTTCAAAGCCGCCGCCGGTGCGACGATCGCCGTCGCCGCCGCCGGCAGCGTGCTGCCGAACGTCGGCGCGGGCAAAGCCTTTGCGGCGCAATCCGCTTCCGGACGGGCCGATGTCGTCGAGACTCGCACGGTGACGGGCAACGTGTACGTTGACAAAGCGGACACGCCCATCAAGAAGAACGCCTACCTCACCAATGACGGCAACCCGCCCTTCAACATGCCCACCTCTCCTGTCGAGGGGAATGCGACCCTCGAAGTCACTGCCGATGGGAAGAAGCTGCTGACGGTGCCCATCGTCAACGACACCTTCGGTGCCCTTTCCATCTCCGACGTCTCCACGGACGGCTCCGTTTCCGTTGTCGATGTCGCCATGGGGGATTGGACCGCTCCCAATTCATGGTCCACTCCCTATGAGCAGCGCATAACCTCCATCACGTTCGATGTGACGAACTTCGCCGGCGGCGCTGCCATCGCCACGTTCAGCCCGTGCAAGGAGTACGCTACGTTCCCTCTTTACAAGGGCGACAAGGATTGGGATCTGCACCTCATCGCCGAGCTGTAGGGATGTTGTTCGAGGCGGGAGCGGTGGCAGAATGGCCGAACGGCTCGAATAAGCATTGAGCGACTGCATGCCCGAGGGTGGAAGCGCCGCGTTTCCACCCTCGGGACGTCGCTCTTTCTAGCTGGTTTCCCCATACGTTCGGAAGATGGAAGCTGGCAGGATCTGATCGTTGCGGCAACGCCATCGAATTCTCTTCGATCTGATGAAAGAAGTGTGATCGTGCAATCTAAAACTACATCGAGAGCCCTTGACGTCAAACGGCTTGCCCTCGCTGTTTTTCTGTCGGGTGTTTTGGCGTTCGGCCAAATACCGGTTATCGCCTATGCCGACGAATCCAACCAAGATGCATCTGCCTCGTTCGAGCAGGGGAACTCGCTAGACGACGACGCTCGAAGCAATGAAGCTGAATCCACCGGGGAAGAGGCGTCGCCCGTTGAGGGGGATGCCGTTGCGGGTGGAGAGAGCTCGACATCTGGCGAGGTCGAGGGCGATTCTGAAAACGGCGGATCTTCTTGCGGGGCGCAAGAGGGCCAAGCCTGCGAAGGGGCTTCGGATGAGGTCGAACAGGGGGTTGAGCCTTCGGGTTCGGCCAAGAAGGCAGACGAGCGAGATCGCAACGAGCGGACGGATGCGCAGGACGCCGTGGTCGAGCAATCGCCGGAAGCCGACGACGGTCTTGGCGAGGACGAGCAGGGGGCGCCTGAAAGCCTTGCGCTGCTCATGTCCGCTTCTCCTCGGGATGCGGAATCCGACCGCATCCATTCCTCGGTCGAAAGCCTTGCGGAGGGAACGTACACCGTAAGCGCCAACGTGTCCATGATGACCCCCATTCCGGGAGTGCGCGGATACACGACCAACCCCCTCAATCCCGAAAGCATCGGCGGTGCCGGCGGCATCCCCAATATGCCCAAGACCAACAACGCCACGCTTGTGGTGGACTCCGATGGTTCGTGCGTGCTCACGGTCGATCTGGTGAATCCGGTCTTTACGATTCAGCAGGTTGGAGACGGCTCGACGATAACGGTCCTCGATTACGAAACCTCTCCGATCGAGCAGAAAGACGGCGATGAGGAGTACAATCAAGGGCTTGCAAATGCGGGCATCAGCACGCGCATTTCTCAGTTGACCTTGCAGCTGAAGGACTTGAGCGGCGTTTACGTGCTTGAAAACTGCAAGGAGTACGCCACCACGCTGGGCACGAGCGATCCGGACAACGGCAGGCTTTCCAACGATCTTGACGTCGATGTCGACTTGGCAAACGCGGTTCGCCATATCGAAGGGGATTATGAGAAAACTTTCACCGACGAATCGACGGGGGTGTCCGTTCGCGTCGCCGCCGAAGAGGGATCTGATCTCATTCCCGTTTTGGAGACAGCCCAACTTTCCGTAGGAAAGATCGAAAGCGGTTCTGCGTACGAGAGCGTCAAGGCTTCCTTGGCTCAGAAATACCGGGAGAGCCCAGCGTTCGCCCTGTATTCCGTTCAACTTGTGGCGAACGGGGAGGCCGTTTCCTTTGAAGGCGGCGCGGAGGTGCGGGTGGGCATTCCCGCTTCGGCAGACGGTTCCAAAGCATTCTCTTTCGACGGCGCGATTCTCGGCGATCTGGACGTCTCTTTCCAGGATGGCGCACTGTCGTTCGACGTGTCGAAGCTGGGGTACTTTGTTCTCGTGGACGCCGGCCAATCCGTCGAGGAATGGGCATGGTCGTACGTGTCGTCGGATCTCTCGACGGGCGTGTCGTTCGGATATGCGACGGATGGCAAGTTCGATGGCGTCATCATGGGAGGAACCGAAGATCAGGGTGCCATGTACCTCGATTGGTACAAGGATTATTTCGCATACTATTACTCCGATGCCGCCGATTCCTCGGCGACGCAGTCTGCTTTGGATTTGATCGGCGAACTCGAAGACATCGAGAACCCTGCGATATCGGGAATGTACAGCGCCGGATGGTCTATCGAGTTGATGATGGGCGCTCCCGTAACGCCCTTCGGAGACAACTACAGTTTTCTATCGGAGAGAAACCCCGCTTGGATGTCCGTCCCGATAAGCAGCGGCTCCTCGGTCGTGTACTACGCTTACGGCACGGTGGGGTCGGGCATCACTTCCGTCAAGAAGATCGATGCGAGTTTTGAGCAGAATCGCGCTTTGGTTTACCTGACCAAGGAGAGCACGGGCTTTGAGAACCCCGTTCTCCCACTGTTCAATGCGGCTTCGGGGGCAGAGGGGAACACGGGCGGGCCGCAGAGCGAGACAACGCCCATCGGGTACATCGTCGTTGCCGACGAGGCTCCCCAGCCTATCGAGAAACCCCTTGCGGCGTCCGATCTCGTTTACAACGGGCAAGAGCAGACCGGCGTCGAGCAAGGCGAAGGATACGATCTGACGGGCGAGGCCTCTGCCGTCGACGCTGGAACGTATACGGTGCTGGCCACACCCAAGGACGGATACGTGTGGGCTGACGGGGGAAGCGAAACCGTTCCCTTGCAGTACACCATCGAGAAAGCCGAGCTGACGGCTGCGTACGCGGGCGAAGAGATTCCCGAGAACAGAAAACCTGCGCTCGAAGTCCTGGTTTCCGGATTCGTCAACGGAGAGACAGCTGAAACCGCAAAGGATTACGTGGCTCCCACGGTTTCCGCGCCCGAGCGCATTGAGGAAGGGCGAGAGTACGAGTTGGTGCCCGAAGGCGGCAGCGCTGCCAATTACTCGTTCTCCTACCTTCCCGGTTTGCTGAAAGTGACGAAAGCCGAGAAGCTTACGCCGGGCACGTACGCCATCACGGCGAATCTGAGCATGCCGGGAGAGTACAACCCGCTGATCGCGGGGTTGACGGTGTATGCGAACAGCCCGGACAATCCTTTCGGGAAATACGATGAAAACGATCCGGCCGAAGTGGGCGGCGGCGTGCCCTCCTCGCCGAAGAGCATGAACGCGACGCTCGTCGTGGGCGAGGACGGCACGAGGACGCTGGTGCTGCCCATCAAGAACCCCGTGTTCACCACGCAGGATTTGGGCGTGTGCGAAGAGCTGAGCAACGTGCAGGTGGAGTGGACGACGCCGTACAGCTTGGACGAATATCCGACGGGAAGGTATGCTCCCGACGGCGCGGGCGCCGACGACGGCTATCCCGGGCGCATTCACAAGATGTCGGCAGAGCTGACCGACGGTTTGGAAGAGGGCGTGGCGACCTACGTCTTCACCGGCAGCCATCTGTACGCGACGCCTTTGGACGCGGATATCAGGCCGAGCGGCGACACCGCCTTGAAGCTGGAGGTCGACTACTCGGATTTGGAGAGGGTGAGCGATTCCACGGAGGTTCCCGCCCTCGACCCGACGAATCCGAACGACGGGGGCGACAACACCGGCGGCGGGGACAATCCCGGCGGCAACACCGGCGGGGGCGACAACCCTGGCGGGAGCACCGGTGGCGGCTCGGGCTCGGGCGGCGGCTCGGGTTCCGGCTCGGGCTCCGGCTCGGGCGGCGCGGCCAACGGGCAGGTTTCGGTGACCGACGACGGGCTGCTGGCGGCGGGCACGTACACGGTGTCGGCCAACATCTGGTTCGACAAGGCCACCACGGGGCTGCCGCTGAACCCGCACATCACGAACAGCGCGTTCCCGCCGAAGGATCCCGTGCAGAAGAACGCGACGCTGCGGGTGGATTCCTCGGGCCGCGCGCAGGTGACGGTGCCCATCGTCATCCAGTCGCGCATCATGTCGGTGAAGTCGATCTCCGGGCTGAACATCGTGGATTCCAGCAGCTCGGGCGGCGGCCTGAGCAGCATCACCGTGGATCTGGGCGTGCTGCGGGGCTCCGACACCGTGGTGACCAAGAGCTGCAGCGCCAGCGTGCACATCGGAGACTTGGCGATGACCATCGCGGGCGGCATCTTCAACGGGCAGCGGGACTTCACGTGGAATGCCACGTTCCAGATGAACTTCACCGGCGTGCCGAACTCCGGCGGCGGCACCCTGCCCGCCGAGGCGCTGGCGGCGCTGAGCGGCATGGACGGCGTGGCCGACGAGGCTGCGGCCGAAGCGGAGGCTTTGTCGGCGTTGGAGGACGGTTCGGCGTCTTCGCCTAACGCGACGCGCGGATCCGGCTCGTCGCGCAAGAGCACGACCAAGAACGGCGCGGAGGCTGCCGTGGAGGCGCTGTCCCAGAACCCGGCGCTGGCCGTGGCCGTGGGCTTCGTGGGCGGGGCCGCCGTGGCGGGCGGCGCCGTGGCCGGAACCCTGGCCTACCGCAACCGCAAGAAGATCGCGAGCTAGCAAGACGGCCGCGAGCTGGCAAGGCGACCGCGAGTTGGCAAGAAGGCCGCGAGGTAAGCACGGCCAGCCGACTTCGGCTCGCCAAGGGGGAGGCCCTTCGGGGCCTCCCCCTTTTTTCGTCCTCATAACTCCTGTTCCAGGCGCTAACTGAGCGAGTTGGACCGTTTTGAATTAGCGAGTTGGACGGATTTTATTTGGGGAGTTGGACGAGGATGGGGGTTCGGGTTGGGGCTCGCGTCGGCGGCTGGACGGGCTGGATGATAAAGAAGTGATAAAGAGAAACCCGCTTCGAGTCTATCGTTTTCGCAGGTGGGCTCTTCTCCGGAGGTGAAAACCCCGCAAAAATGATTTTCAGCGATAAAGAGAATCGCGCTGAAGGTTGGATGGGCGCGGGGGCTTCTTTCTAGGCAAATGTTCGCAAAGCGTAAATCGTTGATATTCGCGTCTCAATGCAAACGAAAAGGTCAATTTCGTTTGCATTCGCGGGAAGATGTCAACGAAAAAAGGCGATTTCGTTGACATTGCGGGGTTCGA
>HHCFC01400__coassemble_1403_pt1 | contig 26159 bp, 20 predicted proteins | sample HHCFC01400__metabat2_high_PE_041 | metagenome-assembled genome bin HHCFC01400
GCATCTACCGCAAGCTGGGCGTTTCGTCGCGCGAAGAGCTGCTTCAGCGCGTCGATGAGGGCTGACGCTCTTATCGCGCCTTTTGCCCCGGCCCTGTTTCTTGCTCTGGTGGCGCGGCTTCGCGTTTCCTGTCGGCGCTTTGGCTCTTCCGTCCGCTCCTTCCGACGCCGCTCCTCTCTGCGCTTCTTCCCTCGGTTCTTACCTCTTGCCTTTGCGCCTCCTTCCGCGGCCTTCGCTTCTGCTGTTTCGCGCGTAGTTTGCATGAAGCGAGAGGGCTTGTTTTCCCTTGTCGGATCACATGCAGTACAATGAAGGAGTTTGGGCAGCTTCCTTTCGGCGTACGCGCTGCGGGAGGGACATCGTTGAGGAGCAAGGAACCACTGATGACGGACTTCATGAACGAGTACTGCATGCACACCGCCACGTGCGGCGAGCTGCGCAAGGCCGACGTGGGGCGCGAGGTCGTGCTCACGGGCTGGGCGTGGCACAACCGCGACCACGGCGGCCTCATCTTCGTCGACCTGCGCGACCGCACGGGATATACGCAGGTGGTCGTCGATCCCGATTGCGTGAGCGCCGAGGACTTCGACATAGCCGAGCACTTGGGACGCGAGTACGTGCTGAAGATCGCGGGCACGGTGCGCGAGCGCGGCGCGGAAGCCGTGAACCCGAACATGGCCACGGGCGAGATCGAGGTGCTGGCGACGTCGGTGGAGGTCCTTAACACGAGCGTGACGCCGCCTTTCGCCATTGAGGACGGCATCGAGACGGACGAGACCACCCGCATGAAATGGCGCTACCTCGACCTGCGCCGTCCCGAGATGTACCGGTCGCTGCACCTGCGCCACAAAGTGGCCCAGGCCATGCGCAAGGTGCTCAACGAGCACGGCTTCCTCGAGGTGGAAACGCCGATCCTCGCGAACTCCACGCCCGAAGGCGCGCGCGACTACATCGTGCCGAGCCGTCCGAATCCGGGCAAGTTCTACGCGCTGCCGCAAAGCCCGCAGCAGTTCAAGCAGACGCTTATGATGGGCGGCATCGAACGCTACTACCAGATCGCCAAGTGCTTCCGCGACGAAGACCTGCGCGCCGACCGCCAGCCCGAGTTCACGCAGCTCGACGTGGAGATGAGCTTCGTCGAGCAGGAGGACATCCTGGGCCTGACCGAGGCCGTCATGGCCGAGGTGCTGGCGGCTGCGGGGGTGGAGCACGAGTTCCCGCTGCCGCGCATGTCCTACGCAGAGGCGATGGAGCGCTTCGGCTGCGACCGCCCCGACACGCGCTTCGGCATGGAGCTGGTGGACCTCACCGACATCGTGAAGGACACGGGCTTCAAGGTGTTCTCGAGCGTGGCGGCCTCCGGCGGCGTCGTGAAGGCCATCAACGCGAAGGGCGCGGGCGACTGGAGCCGCGGCGAGGTGGAGAAGCTGGCGGACATCGCGGCCGAGAACGGCGCGAAGGGCATGGCGTGGGTGGCCTTCACCACCGACGGGCAGGAGAAGAGCCCCATCAAGAAGTTCTTCACCGACGAGGAGTGGACGGCGCTCAAGCAGGCCATGGACGTGGAGCCGGGCGACCTTGTCCTGTTCGCCGCCGACACGTATGCGGTGGCGAGCGCGGTGCTCTCCGCGTTGCGTCTGCGCATGGCCGAATTGCTGAACGTGCCGCGCGAGGGCCATAGCTTGCTGTGGATCGTCGACTTCCCCATGTTCAAGTACGACGACGAGGAGAAGAAGTACGCTGCCGAGCACCATCCCTTCACGCAGGTGCGCAAGGAGGATCTCGACAAGATCGAGGACGACCCGCTCGCGTGCGGCAGCTATTCCCATGACCTGGTCATGGACGGCTACGAGGCGGGCGGCGGCTCCCTTCGTATCCACAGCGCCGAGCTGCAGCGCCGCGTGCTGCGCAGGCTGGGGCTTTCCGACGAGGAGATCGACGACAAGTTCGGCCACCTCATCCGGGCGCTCGAGTTGGGCGCTCCTCCGCATGGCGGGATCGCGCTCGGCCTCGACCGCATCGTCATGCTGCTGGCCGGCAAGTCGTCCATCCGCGACGTCATCGCGTTCCCGAAGACGAGTTCGGCGAGCGATCCGATGACGGGGGCGCCGAGCGCGGTGACGGCCCGCCAGCTCAAAGAAGTGAGCCTGCGCACGCTGTAGCCGCAAGGGCGAAGGCGCGAACGAGGCGAATCGAAGCGCGAAGGCCCGCCCTGTCCGGCGGGCCTTCGCGTTAAGCGGAGATGAGAGAGGAGCGGAGGATGGAAAAGGCCGTACGGTTCGAGGGGAAGGTCGACCGGGGATGGCTCGTTGCTGGGGCGCTCGTGGCGCTGCTTTGCGCGGTGAGTTTCATTCCGACGTTCGTGTTCGTAACGCGCGGGGGTGATTCCGACTGGCTTGTGTTCGCCATTGTTGGTGGGGCATGTGCGGCTGTGCTGATTGCACTTGAGGCGTTCCTTCTGGCACCGTTCTGGCGCAGCTATATCGAGCTGCGCGACGAAGGCATGTTCGTGGCGTTCGGGGTGCGCACGCGCGCGCTCGACTACCGCTTCGTGACCGGGGTGCGTCCGAAGCGAGACGCCCTCATCACGGGAGGCTGGGCCGGCTCGCTGCAGGGCGTCATGGTGGAGAACGACGTGGAGGACTTCATGGTGTCGGTGCGGGACGAAGGCCGGTTCGTTTCGGAGCTGGCGCGCCGCTGCCCGCGCATCGCCCGGTAGGCGCTCGCTGCAGCCGACGTGCGGGCGACTGGCGCTTGCGATGGACGACGGGTTGCCGTCGCCGGGTCGTCGTCGCGGCGCTCTTTCGGGCGGGTGCTCGTCCCGGTCGCGCGTCAGGCGGCGGGCTTTCCCGTCTCCGTGGTCGCTTCGGCGAAGGGGCGCTCGCGTCCGATGCGCTCGAACTTGCGCTTGTCGGTGTCGGCCATGCCCTGGCCGGGATCCTGGCGCTTCTCGTGCTGCGGATCGCTCGGATCGGTCCAAAGGCGCTCGGCTGTCGGTGTCCATTCGGCGATGGAGCGCGCGCACTTGTCGCAGAGCGCGCGTGCGCCCTCTTGCTTGTGCAGGTCGGTCGACTTCGCGCCTGTCGCCTCCACCATGTCGGCCAGAACGCCCTCGTTTTCCAGGATGGGGCAGGGGCGCAGCAGGTTGTCGTTGAACGGCTGGCCTTCGTAGTAGGCCATGAAGAGGGGCGAGCGCAGCGCGTCGAGCAGCGAGACCTCGCGGATGTTCGCGTTGGAGTAATGGGCGAACACGCACGGCTCCACGTCTCCCGCCGCGTTGATGTGCAGGTAGCGTCGCCCGCCGGCGATGCAGCCGCCCACGAACTCGCCGTCGTTTTGAAAGTCGAGCGTGAACAGCGGCTTCTCCTCGCGCATGGCGCGGACGAAGCGGTACAGACGCTCGCGCTGGTCGGCGCGCACCATCAGCTCCGTCGGGGCGTCCGCGCCGACGGGCAGGTAGGTGAATATCCAGCAGAACAGAACGCCCTGGTCGATCATCCAATCGAAGAACTCTTCGGATGCGATGGACTCGGCGTTGGCGCTGGTGTAGCAGCAGGAGACACCGAAGGGTAAACCGTGGCGCTTGAGCAGCCGCATGGCGCGGCTGACCTGGGCGTAGGTGCCAACGCCTCGGCGCGCGTCGGTGGCCTCCTCGAAGCCCTCCACGCTGATGGCGGGGATGAAGTTCGCCACGCGCAGCATGTCGCGGCAGAACTCCTCGTCGATGAGCGTGGCGTTCGTGAACGAGAGGAACGTGCAGCCGGGGTGCGCCTCGCACAGCTTGACGAGATCGCGTTTGCGCACGAGCGGCTCTCCACCCGTGTAGATGTAGACGTATGTGCCCAGTTCCGTGCCTTGACGGATGATGGAGTCCAGCTCGTCGTAGGAGAGGTTCTGCTTGTGGCCGTACTCGGCGGCCCAGCAGCCGGTGCAGCGCAGGTTGCAGGCGCTCGTGGGATCCATGAGGATGGCCCAGGGGATGTTGCAGCGGTGCTTCTCGCGCATGGCCTCCTGCTTCGGCCAGGCCATGAGGTTGCCGTCGATGAGAAACGTCTTCACCAGGCGGTCGCGCACGGCGGGGTTCGTGTCCTCGAGCGCGCGCATGATGAGCTGGTACCAGTTGTTCTTCTGGTCGATGGCGGTGCGGAAGGCGCTGCGCTGGCTGGGGAACAGGTTGGCCGGTGCCACCTTGTCGAGCAGATCCATGATTTTGACGGCGTTGGGCTCGGGGTCGGCGAGGAAGTAGTCGAGGGCTTTCTCGAACGCGGCGCGCTTTATCCGGTCGGTTGGTTTCATCGTCTGCCTCTTTTCCGTGCGGTGCTTAGACGCGTCTCTCCGCTGGGTCTTTTTCGGATTCGTTCATGATATGTTGAAGCGGGAGGGCGGTTCCCTTTGGGTGCGGAACCGTTGCTTATGCCACGGAACTGAAACGTTCGGGGGCGTTTCGTGCATGGCGGGGAAGAGAGAGCCGTGCGCGTCCGACTGGCGACTGGCGGCTCTCGCGCAAAGGATCCTATTCACGGGGCGTTCCCTTCTTGCCGCTTCAGTCGCTTTCTCCTCTATAATCTTTTGCGGACACCCCTCGCGGAAGAAAGTCTTTGGCGGTCGGCTTGGGACAAGGAGGAAAGCATGGCGGTTGGGGTTTTGAGCGACGATGGTGAGCAGTCGCTGCGAGCCGAGATCGTTCTTTATCAAGCCGATGGGGCGAACGTGCCCGTATCGGTTCGCTATATGAACGACACGATGTGGCTCACCCAGAGGGAGATGGGGGAGTTGTTCGGTGTCGACCGGACGGTTGTCTCCAAGCACCTGAAGAATATATTTGATACGGGTGAGCTTGACGAAGAGGGTACATGTGCAAAAATTGCACATGTTGGTTCATCAGGCAGGATGTACCATACGGTTATCTATAACCTCGATGCGATCATTGCGGTGGGCTATCGCGTGAACTCCCTGAAAGCGACGCGTTTTCGCCAATGGGCCACGGCCACGCTCAAAGAATACATCGTGAAGGGCTACGTCCTGAACGACGACATGCTCAAGAACGGAGCGCCGTTCGGCAAAGATTACTTCGATGAGCTTATCGTGCGGATTCGGGATATCCGCGCAAGCGAGCGGCGCGTCTACCAAAAGATCACGGACATCTTCCAAGAGTGCAGCTTCGACTACGACAAAAACAGCGAGACGGCGCGCAGGTTCTACGCGACGGTGCAGAACAAGCTGCATTACGCGATAACCGGCCACACCGCCGCCGAGATCATCGCGGAGCGCTCGGATGCCGGCAAGCCGAGCATGGGCTTGACTTCATGGAAAGGCGCGCCCGAGGGGCCGATCCACTCATCGGATGTCACGGTGGCGAAAAACTATCTGACGTACGATGAGGTGGAAACTTTGAACCGTCTCGTCACCATGTTCTTGGATGACGCGGAGCTGCGCGCGAGGGATCGGGTTCTGACGAGCATGGAGGATTGCGAACGGGCGCTCGATCAGTTTCTACGCTACAATCGGCGCGAAGTACTTCCCCATAAAGGAGAGAGAACGAAGCGGCAAGCCGACGAAAAGGCGCTGCGCGAATTCGCCGAATTCCGCAAGATCCAAGATCGCACGTACGAGAACGACTTCGAGAAGGAGATCAAGAGGATCCAAGGGTCGAAGGGCTGAGGGAAAAGGGTCGTGAGTGTTCCTTCCGCGTGGCCTTCCCTTCCCGCCCGTCCCGTCCCCTGCATATGTGGTTTTGGTTGCTCGTGGGGGCAGGGGCGGCTTGCGAGGGCGGCATCGTATATACTTCTGCCTTGCATGAATCGGAGCACCTCGAATGGGCTGGGGCGGCGCCAAGTTCCGAACCTGGTCAGGTCCGGGAGGAAGCAGCCATAAGGGACCGCTGACGAGCGCCCCCGCCTATTCGAGGTGCTTTGATGTTGCGGCCCGTCGAGCGCGGGCGTTGTCGAGTCGGTATGTGCATACGCGAAAGGCGCACATGGATATCATCGATTTCTTCGTCAACTTGCTGTCCGACCCGCGGGGGGCCATCGCCGGGTGGATCGCCACGCTCGGCGCGGGCGCATACCTGCCTATCTTTCTCATTGTGTTCGTGGAGACGGGCGTGGTCATCATGCCGTTTCTTCCGGGCGATTCGCTCCTGTTCACTGCGGGCATCTTCGCGGCCGATGACGGTGGGCTTACCTTGACGGCGCTGCTACCGGTGGTGTGGGCGGCCGCCATCCTCGGCGACACGTGCAACTACTGGATCGGGCGCGAGTTCGGCAAGCGCATCATCGACTCGGGCAAGGTGAAGGCGATGACTCCCGAGCGCATCGAGAAGACCGAGGGGCTTATCAACAAGTACGGCCCGCTCGCCATCTTCCTCGGGCGGTTCTTCCCGTTCATTCGCACGTTCGTTCCGTTCTTCGCCGGATTCGGACACATGCACTATCGCAAGTTCCTTGCGTTCAACGTGCTCGGCGCGCTTGTGTGGTCGACTGTCTTCATCCTGCTGGGCTACTTCTTCGGCGGCATCCCGTTCGTGCAGGAGCATTTCGAGTTCGTCATCGTGGGGATCGTGGTGATCTCGCTCATTCCCGCCATCGCTGGCGCAGTGAAAGCGAAGATGGGGATGGTGCGGACGAAGCGAGCCGGGGAAAGCGGCGACGTCGAGTAGCGCGCTCGCGTTGTCGCACGTGGGCGACGCGCTTCGCGGGGCGGTCGTCTGCGACATGCGCAAGGGGGCGGCGTAGGCGGTGTCGTGCGTTGCGCGCTGTCGGCCATGGCGAGCGAGGCGGCGTTCGGCTGTCGTGTTAGTATCTGTCTTTGTCGTGCGCTGCGGCGCATTTGGCGGCCCCTTCCTTCATCTCCGTTCGTCTTTTCGCGGGCGGGAGGAATGGGCGTAGACGTGCCGTTCGCGGGCGTGCTGCTGATGCTGTGTGGTTGGCCGCGCTGCGTGCCGACCGATGCGGTTGCCGATATAATGGAGGGGAACTGACGAATCGGATTGCGACGCCCGCCGTCCGGCAGCATGCGCGTGGAGGATGACGTTCCCATGTCGGAAGCACTGTATAGGAAATACCGACCGCAGATCTTCGAGGACGTGGTCGGCCAAGAGCATATCGAGCGCACCATCAAAAACGCCATCGAGCAGGACAAGGTGAGCCACGCCTACCTGTTCACCGGCCCGCGCGGCACGGGCAAGACCACGACGGCGCGTTTGCTGGCCAAGGCGCTTTTGTGCGAGCACGGCCCCACGCCCGAGCCCGATGGCACCTGCGACGACTGCGTGATGATCGCCAACGGCGAGCACCCCGACGTCTACGAGTTGGACGCCGCGAGCCGCACCGGTGTGGAGAACGTGCGCGAGGAGATCATCGGCCGCGTGCAGTTCGCCCCCACGCGCGGCCGTTACAAGATCTACATCATCGACGAGGTGCACATGCTGTCCACAGCGGCGTTCAACGCGCTGCTGAAGACGCTCGAGGAGCCGCCGAGCCACGTGGTGTTCATCCTCGCCACCACCGATCCGCAAAAGGTGCCCGAGACGATCCACTCGCGCTGCCAGCGCTTCGACTTCCGGCGCATCTCGCAGGAGGCGCTTGTGTCGCGCTTGGGCGCGGTGTGCGTGTCGGAAGGCGTGGAGTTCGAGGGCGAGGCGCTCGACCTCATCGCGCATCGGGCCGAAGGCGGCATGCGCAACGCGCTCACCTCGCTCGAACAGCTCATCGCGTTCGGCGAGGGCAGGGTGACGCTCGAAGTGGCCGAGCGCATGCTCGGCGGGGTGGACACGAACGACCTTGCTGAGATCGTGCGGGCCATCGGCACGCGCGACGTGGCCGCGTGCTTCCGCTGGACGGCGGAGTTCGTGGAGACGGGCGCCGACCTTGCGCAGTTCACGCGCGATCTGGCCGAGCATGCGCGGAACCTGTACGTGATGGCGCTGGTTGGCACCGATGTGCCGCTTGAGGTGAGCGATGCCGTGCGTCGCGAGCTGGCAAGCGAGCTGCCGCTGTTCGGTCCCGACCGCTTGGCGCGCCTGCTGGGCGTGTTGGGGGACCTGTCGGCTGAGCTGAAGACATCCACGAACCCGCGCCTGTCGTTCGAGATCGCGCTCACGCGCATGGTGCGGCCCGATTCCGACCTCACGCTCGAGGCGCTGGCCGAGCGCGTGGAGGCTTTGGAGAGCGGCTATTCGGCGGTCGCTCACGTGACGAGCGCGCCTGTCGGTGCGTGTGCGGGTGCTTCGGGCGGCGGGTCTGCGCAAGGCGGCGAGGGCGTTTCGCGGCGGGAGGCTGAAAGCGCAGCGCCGCCGTCTCCTTCCGTGCCGCCGACGGCGCCTTCCTTCCATGCGTCGGTGGAGGGGTGCGGCGAGGGCGGGGCGTCCGCGCCGACGCAAGCGGTCGATCATGCGCGAACCTCTGAGCCGATGGCCGGAGAGGGGGGATTGCCGACTGGCGCACGCGGATCGGCGGTGGTCGCCGAAAGCATGCCGCCGTCCTCCGTGGCGAAAGGGCACGGGGGCGGTTCGTTTGCGGCCGTGCACGTCGAATCGGCGTCGGGGGCGGCGATGCCCCATCCTGTTTCGCGCGACGAGGCGCACATGCAGGCGGGAGCTCAGGCAGAGGCGCAGGAGTCGGGCCGCGTTTCGGCTTCCGCTTCGGCACCGGCTCCAGCTCCAACTCCAGCTGCGTCTGCGTCCATGGCCGCGTCTGCCGAAGGGGGCGCGCCTTCGCCGGCGCTTGCCGCCAGCTTCCAAAACCCCGCCTCCCTCCAGCGCGTGTGGCAGGCGACGCTTGCGACGCTCAAGAAGAACAAGGCCGCGTACGGCGTGCTGTTCCTCAACACGAAGGCCGCCTACGATGCGGGCAAGGGCTTGCTGCGCATCGATTTTCCCGCAGAGAACGCGTTTGCGTTCAAGGCGGTGCAGAAGCCCGAGGTGCGCGAGGCGGTGAGCCAGGCGCTTGCCCAGGCATGCGGGGAGGCCGTGTCGTTCGCGTACGCCCAAGGCGGGGCGGTGTCCGCTCCTGCGGTGGCGCCCGCCGCCTCCGTGCCGACGCCTTCGGCCCCTGTCGCTGCGCCAGCGGCGGCTTCTGCCCCTGCGGCTCCGGTTGTGCCCGCCGCTTCCGCGCCGGTTCCCACTCCTGCGGTGGCCCCCGTCGCCGCTCCCGCGCCGGTTTCCACCCCGGCGCCAGCTTCCGTGTCGGTTCCGGCCCCTGTGGCGGCTCCCGTCTCCGCTCCGGCTCCGGCCCCCGCGCCGGTTTCCGCTCCCGCGCCGGCTGCTGCACCGGTGCCGCCCGTATCGGCTCCCGCGCCGACGGCGCCCGCATACGACATCCCGCCCTACGAGGACGAGGTGGTCCCCTACGACGACTACCTGCCTCCCGAGGCCGAAGAGGACGCGATGCCGCCTATGCCGCCGGTGCCGCCCGAGGCTCCGAAGGGCGCGACGCCTCCCGCTTCTGCGTCGGCGTCCGGCCCTTCCTTTGCGGCGGCTCCCGCGTCTTCCGACGCGCGCACGTCGGCCACGCCGACCGCGGCGTCGGGCGCGCAGACGCCTGACGAGCTGCAGGCCGTGCTCGAGGCGGGATTCGGCCAGGGCATCGTGGTCGAAGAAGTGAGGGAGTAGCGGTTCGGGCGGCCGAGTGGGTCAATCGCAATCGACGGATCAAACAAGAGAAGGAGAAGGAGCGTTTCCCATGGACATGAAGAAGATGATGAAGCAGGCTCAGCGTATGCAGGCCGAGCTTGCGAAGGCGCAAGAGGAGATCAAGGACCTCACGTTCGAGGCGACGGCTGGCGGCGGCATGGTGAAGGCGGTCGCCACGGGCGACATGGCCATTTCCAGCATCACCATCGATCCCGAGGCGGTCGATCCCGAGGACGTCGAGATGCTGCAGGACATGGTGGCGGCCGCGGTGAACGAGGCTCTGCGCGGCGTGTCCGACATGAGCGCCCAGCGCTTGAGCGCCGCCACGGGCGGCATGAGCATCCCCGGCTTGATGTAGCCTGGAGCCTGGGGGAGATCGTCATGTACGCAGCGCCGTCCATCCAGAAGCTTCTCGACGAGTTGGAGCGTCTTCCCGGCATCGGCCCGAAGTCGGCTCAGCGGATAGCCTACTGGATTCTCAACGCCGACAAGGCGACGGCGCTGCGCCTTTCCGAGGCCATCGCGGAGGTGAAGGACCAGGTGCGCTTCTGCAGCCGGTGCTTCAACTACGCCGAGGACGAGCTGTGCGAGATATGCCGGTCGGCCAAGCGCGACGAGCGCACGATCTGCGTGGTCAGCGAGCCGCGCGACATCCCGCCCATCGAGCGCACCGCCGTCTACGACGGCGTGTACCATGTGCTGGGCGGCGCGCTCTCGCCTATGGAGGGCATCGGCCCCGATGATTTGCGCATCGTCGAGCTGATGAAGCGCCTGTCTTCCGGCGAGGTGACCGAGGTCGTGCTTGCCACGAACCCCAACGTCGAGGGAGAGACGACGGCTGCGTACCTCGCGCGCCTCATCAAGCCGCTCGGTATCCGCGTCACCCGCCCTGCAAGCGGTCTGCCCGTGGGTGGCGACCTCGAGTTCGCCGACGAGGTGACCCTCGGTCGCGCCATCGAAACCCGCCGCGAGGTGTAGGGGGGTGGAGGGGTGGAAGGCCCCGTGCGGCGCTCGCGCTAGCCTCTCGGATCGGCTTGCCTTTGCGACGCGGCGTAGCATCCCCGGCTCCTGTTTCTAGGGTTTGCGCACGAAATATGCCAGATTGCTACGCGCTTTTTCTCACGAAGGCGATTTCCTCTGCTCGTCAATCGCGAACAAGGGAAAGCCTCTCGTTTTCTCTGCGAAGCATGCTGAATGCGTTCCCGTTTTGGATTGAGCGAGGCAATCTAATGAATTTTGTGTACGGGGGATGCCGAAGTGCACATGCGTGTGCGCATGATGCTGGACGGTGGCAACCTGCGGCACGGAAGCTCAGGGATGCGCTGCTAGACGCTCGTCGTTCTTCTGCGGCTTTCGCGGCGTACTGCGGTCGAGAGGGCTGCTGCGCTTCTCGACAGCTGCTGGGGGCGCGAGACGCTTGCCGGGCTGAATGACCTTTGTTGGCATGCGGTATGCGGCGATAGGGCAGATGGGCGCTGCTCGCCGCGCTCCCTGCCCTGTCCTCTAACGCAAAAAACGGGACGTTGCCGTCCCGTGAGCAAGAAGAAGGGTCCTGCCCCCTCCAAAAAACAGGACCCTTTTCTTTACGAAAGGGTCAAGCTTGCGTAAAGCGAGACTCAGTATAGCATCGTCCTCCATGAAATATCAACATCTTTTTTCGGTGAGCTGCATGGGGTGACTGGCGACTCACGGTTCACGGGACAGGCGGTGCGGGGGTGCAAGGAGGGGGCAGGGGCGGGGAGGCGAGCGGACAAGTGAGCTGTGCGACGGTGGCGCAGGGGCGTGGCCTTCTCCTTCGTTCTTCACCCCTTCCGTCCTTCTCGGCGTGCTCGCGCACGTTGCGCTTGCTGCCCCGTCGCTCCGTCGTCTCGTCGCCCCGTCGCAGCGAGCGGCGGGGCGGCTTCTGCTATACTGAGCGCCGAACAGACGAGGGCGAGGTGCGCATGATCAACATCCCCAGTCCGGCCCTGTCCATCGTGGGTCGGCACAACTCAGGCAAGACGACGCTCATCGAACGGCTCATCGCGGAGCTCGTGCGCCGCGGGCACGACGTGGGCAGCGTGAAGCACCACAGCCACGTGGGCTTTGACATCGACATCCCCGGCAAGGACTCGTACCGCCATCGCGCGGCGGGTGCGAGCGAGACGGTGATCGCGGCCCCGGGGCAGATGGCGTGCGTCAAGACGGTGGAGGGCGAGTTGGAGTGCGCCGACATCGTTCGCGGCATGCCGGGGCACGACATCGTGGTGGTGGAGGGCTATCGCAAAAGCGGGCTGCCCACCATCGAGATCATGCGCGCGGGAAACGAGGCTGACGCGCGGGTGGCCGAGGTGTTCGCCGAGGGCGCGCGGCGCGGCTGGCCGCTGGGGACCGACTTCACGCAGTTCACGCGTGGGGCGGTGCCTCCGGCCGACGATGAGGCGCGCGAGGCGCTGCGGCGCGCCGAGGCCGATTCGCGCGGCGCGGCTGGCCGTGCGTCGGGCGAGCATTTCAAGACCCAGCATCCCGACCACGCCGACATCTCCAACAAGCTGCCCACCGCGAACACGGTGGCCGTGGTCACCGACATCGACGTCGCGTGTGAGGCGGCGGCGCTTTACGGCGTGCCGGCCTTCGGTTTCGACGACGTGGCGGGCCTTGCGGATTTCGTCGAGGAGCATTACGTGCGTCCGCGCGTGACGGTGGTCATCCAGGCCGGCGGCGAGAGCCGCCGCATGGGCCAGAGCAAGGCGACGGTGCCGTTTGCGGGCCGCCCCCTCATCTGCCGGATCGTCGAGCGCTTGGCCCCTGCGGCCGATGACTTGGTCATCACCACGAACGAACCCGAGAACCTGGCGTTTCTCCATGCCGAGTTCCCGCAGCTTCGCATCCAGCTCGTGCGCGACGTGTACGACGTGCGGGGGGCGCTGCCGGGGCTGTGCACCGCGCTCGAGTTCGCGCACAACCCCTACGTGGCCGTCGTGGCCTGCGACATGGTGTTCGCGTCCGCATCGCTGGTGGTGGCCGAGGCGCTGGCCATGAACGAGTCCGGCGCCGACGTGGTGGTTCCGGTGAACAAGCACGGCTTCGAGCCCTTCCACGCGCTGTACCGTCGCGCCGGTTGCCTGCCGGCCGTTCGCGCGGCCATCGACCGGGGCGAGAAGCGCGCCCAGTCGTTTTTCGGCGAGGTGGAGGTGTTCGAGTTCACGCAGGATCGCGTGCTGGAGGCCGAGCCCATGGGAGGATGCTTCATCAACGCCAACACGCCCGAGGAGCTGCATGCCCTCGAGGAAGCGCTCCTCGAGAAGTAAGGGGGTCTTCGGATGCCGAATCTCATCGATCTCGTGGAAGTGGCCGAAGCGCTTGAGACGAAGGCGGTGTACCTCGCGTCCGACCGCTGCGTCGTGGTGCGCAACCGCCATGCGTCGTGCGCGAAATGCTCGGAGGCGTGCCCGGTTGACGCGGTGTTCGCCGCCGACAACGTGCTTTCCCTCGACGCCGAGGCGTGCGTGGCCTGTGGGGCCTGCACCACGGCGTGCCCCACCGAAGCGCTCATCCCCCTGCAGCCGCTCGACGACGACCTGGCGTCCGCGGTGGCCGCCGGCGTGGCGGCCTCCGGCGGCACGGCTGTGTTCGCGTGCGCGCGCATCGCGTCGAAGCATGTGGGCGATCCGACGAAGTACGCCGAGGTGCCGTGCCTTGCGCGCATGGAGGAGAGCGTGCTTCTGGGCTTGGCCGCGCGCGACGTGCGCGACATCGTGCTGGTGGACGGCACGTGCGCCACGTGCAAGTTCCGCGCGAACGTCCCCGGCATCGATGCGGTGGTGGCCTCGGCGAACGACCTCATCGCGGCGCAGGGCTCGGATATCCGCGTAAGGCGCGCGTCGGCGTTTCCCGAGAACGTGCTGCTGGAGGATCGGCGCACGCTTTTGGGCGAGTCGCGCCGCGGGTTCTTCGCGAGCGCGCGTTCGCGCGCCAAGGATGCGGCGGGCACGGCGGCCGAAGTGATGGTGTTCAAAAACGACGGTGCCGGAGCGCCGACGCTGCGCGATCGGCTGCGCATGTCGGATGCGGGCACGCTTCCCCAGTTCAACCCTCAAAGGCGCATGCGCGTGCTCGACGCGATGGACGCGCTGGGCGCCTCTGTGGCACCCGAGATCGACACGCGCCTGTTCGGCAGTGTGCGCATCGACGCCGAGCGCTGCTCGGCATGCGGCATGTGCACGGTGTTCTGCCCGACCGGTGCGCTGAGGAAAAGCGAGGTTGTGCCCGACGACGGCGCGGGCAGCTACCTGGAGTTCTCGGCGGCCGATTGCGTGCAGTGCAACCTGTGCGCGGACGCGTGCCTTAAAAGCTGCCTCGAGGTGAGCTCGACGGTGAGCACCGAGGAGCTGTTCGATTTCGAGCCGCGGCTCATCCGCTTGCCCGACCCTCCGAAGCGCCCCGGCATCTTGGGCAGCCTCAAGCGGTAGGGGCGGCGGCTCGGCGCCCGACGACGGACAAGGAGAACGCATGGGCTTTTCCCTCGAGACGAGCGTTTCTGCGCTCACGGTGTTCGTGCAGGGGCTTTTAAGCTTCTTCTCGCCGTGCGTGCTGCCGCTCATCCCGCTGTACGTGGGCTACCTTGCCGGCGGCACAGCGCAGGTGCGCGACGATGGCGCCATCGAGTATCCGCGTGCGAAGGTGCTCGTGAACACCGTGTTCTTCGTCGTCGGCGTGAGCTTCGCGTTCTTCTTGCTGGGCTTCGGGTTCACGGCGCTCGGCCAGTTCTTCACGGGCAGCCAGCGCGCGTTCTCGGTGGTGGCGGGCATCATCATGGCGCTGTTCGGCCTGTACATGCTGGGCGCGTTCGGCAAGGCGCGCGCGGTGGAGACCGAGCGGCGGCTGCCGTTTCGGCTTGACCGCTTCGCGATGAACCCGCTTGTGGCGCTCGTGCTGGGCTTCACGTTCAGCTTCGCGTGGACGCCGTGCGTGGGCCCGGTGCTGGCGAGCGTGCTGCTCATGGCGTCGTCGAGCGCGTCGGCTTGGACGGGGTATGCGCTCGTGGGTGTGTACACGCTCGGGTTCGTGCTGCCGTTTTTGGCGATGGGCCTGTTCACGGGCGCGGTGCTGCGGTTCTTCCGCGCGCACGGCAACGTGGTGAAGTACACGGTGAAGGTGGGCGGCGCGCTGCTCATCGTCATGGGCGTCATGACCGTGACGGGGTGGATGAACGGCGTGACGAGCTATCTGTCGTCGTTCGGCGCGGCGCCGGCCGCGCAGGAGGAGGCGGCAGATGCGGACGCTGGCGGCAATGCTGCGGACGGCGGGGCCGCCGGGGGCGATGCGGGAGGCGCGGGCGCGTCGGGATCCGGCTCCGGTTCCGAAGGCGCGTCATCGGAGGCTGTGGCCGCGCCGTTGGCCGACCTTGCGCTCGTCGACCAAAACGGCGTCGAGCATCGGCTATCCGACTACCGCGGCAAGGCGGTGTTCCTCAACTTTTTCGCCACGTGGTGCGGCCCGTGCCAGCGCGAGACCCCCGACATCGAGGCGCTGTACGCCGAACGCGGCCGCAACGAGGGCGATCTCGTGGTGCTGGGCGTGGCCAACCCCAAAACCGACGAGCATCCGCGAAACAGCGACGTGAGCGAGTCCGAAGTGCGCGCGTTCATCGACGAAGAGGGCATCACGTATCCGGTGCTCATGGACACGACGGGCCAGCTGTTCGCCGCCTATGGCGTGAGCGCGTTTCCCACCACGTTCATGATCGACGCGGACGGCAACGTGTTCGGCTACGTGAGCGGCATGCTCACCGCCGACATGATGGAGAGCATCGTGGAGCAGACGCTGGCGGGTGAGCGGAAGTAGCGGGAGCGTTGAGCCCGCCGCGCGGTTTGCTGGCTTTGGCAGGGCGGGCCGTCTCAATGTGGATCGGTCTGCGCGCGGTTTGCGAGGCGCCGCGCAAAAGCGTAGGCGGCGAGAGGCGCGCGTGTTCCGCATGAAGCGGTGAGTTTTCTACGCCTCGCGTTTCGTGACAAAAGGCGTTTGGCGTTTTTTGCTTGAGAGGCGGCTTGTTCGGGCCCGTTGTCATAAGCCGTCGTTTGCCGCTTCGTCTGGAACGCTCGTCGGCGGCAGTGGGCCAAACGAGCGGCAAGAACAAATGTTTCACGTGAAACATTCGCTCACCGCCTGGGGAAACTCGGGCAGTGGTGCGTTTCGGGTGCTTTCTTCCACTTCGCATTCACGCTGTGCTTCACACGCCATGCTTCGCAAGAATTTCCCGCATCTGTTTACTTTACAGTGTAAAGAAAATGCGCTACTCTAAATTTACAGCGTAAAGTTATACGCATCCCGAGGGGTTCCGGGGGAGCCGTTCCGGGGAGGACCGCGAAAGAAGGAGGAGATCATGGGAGGAACCGACGTATCGCGCCGCTCGTTTCTTAAGGGCGTCGGTTTTGCCGGCTTGTCTGCAGGGGCGTTCGGCGCGTTCGGCGCAGCGGGCGTGGCGTTTGCCGACGATGCGTCTGCGGGCGAGGCGCAATCCGACATGTACCGCCGGCTTGCGTGCGACACGAACCTCGTGCCCGTCGCGAAGGCCGCATGTCCGGGTCCGCGCGGCCCGATCGGCTTTGAAGAGCGCGACATCGCCGCGAGCGAGATTGCGCGCACTGAAGAATTCGACATCGTCGTGGTGGGTGCCGGCATCGGCGGGCTTACGGCCAGCTTGAAGGCGGCCGAGGAGGGCGCGAAGGTCGTCTGCATCGAGAAGATGTCGAAGGGCCGCGGTTGCTTCGAGTGCTTCGGCGCCGTGAACGCGAAGTGCCAGGAGGGCACCGATATCGACAAGACGGCGCTGCTCGACGAGCTGTACCGCAGCGCGTACTGGCGCACTCGCCCCGAGCCGGCGCGCACCTACGTCGACCGTTCCGGCGAGGCGACCGACTTCTGGCAGGAGATGCTCGACAAAGGCGAGAGCGGCTTCGTCATCTCGAAGGTGGAGGAGGCCCCGTCCACGAACGGCATGCCAGCCACGACGCCGCTCATCGACACGGAGCTCGGCTTCTACGACAGCCCCTCTCTGCCGTCCGATGCGGATGTGCGCTCGGGTTACTCGGGCATCTACGTGTGTTTGGAGATGCAGGAGGTCGCGAAGACCTACGACAATCTTGATCTGCGCTTCAACACGCCGGGTGTGCAGCTTGTGCGCGAAGGCGGCAACGGACGCGTGACCGGCGTCATTGCCAAAAGCGGTGAAGAGTACATCCGGCTCGATGCTGCGAAGGGCGTCATTCTCGCCACGGGTGGTTACGACGCGAACCCCGAGCTCATGGAAGCCTGGACGCGTCCCGAGGACTACGCCACGTCGAGCTGGTGGAATCCCGGTTGGGGCACCACGGGCGACGGTCACCTCATGGGCATCAAGGTGGGCGCTCAGATGGACCCCTGTCCGCAGCCGGTCATGAACTTCCGCTGGGGCAACCCCGACTCGTTCTACGACGCGCGCACCTGGAACGCCATCTACTTCGCCATCATGGTGAACGGCGACGGCAAGCGTTTCGTGCGCGAGGACCTTCCGTTCCAGAGCGTGTCCAACGCGCAGAACGCCCAGCCCGGCTACGGAAAGAACTGCTGGCAGGTGTTCGACGAGACCATGTTCGAAGGCATGGAAGACGCCGTCGAGGAGTTCAAAGGCAAGGGCTGGCTGTTCGAGGGTTCCTCGCCCGAAGAGCTTGCGAAGGCGTGCGGCATCGACCCGCAAGGCCTTGCGGACACCATCGAGCGCTACAACGGCTTCTTCGAGCGCGGCGTCGACGAGGACTTCAACCGCGACCTTGCAGGCACCATTCCGTTTTCGGGCGCGCGTTTCTTCGCGCTGACCACGAACAGCTGCATTCTGGCCACGGTGGGCGGCTTGATGGTGGACGGAAGCTGCCGCGTGCTCGACACCGGCGACCAGGTCATCGAAGGTTTGTACGCCGTCGGGAACGCATCGGGTGGGTTCTTTGCGGGCAATTACCCGCGCCACATTCCCGGAACGTCCATCGGCCGCGCCGTCACGTTCGGCTACGTGGCCGCCGAGCACGCTGTGAAAGGAGCGTAACCCATGTTGAACGTCAAACGATCCACGCTCGGCGCCGTGTGTGCGGCGGCTCTTGCGCTGGGCCTTGCGATGGGGCTGGCGGCATGCGCGCCGAAAACCGCCGATTCCGTCAAAGGCTCGTCGTCGGGTTCCTCGGCCGCAACGTCCCAGGTGGCCGGCGACGGAACGGGCGCGTACGTGTCCGACGAGCAATGCCTGTCCTGTCACGGCGGCAGCTACGAGGCGCTTGCCGAGAAAACCGCCGACTACGGCGACAGCAATCCGCACGATTCCATTCACGGCGGCTACAGCTCCTGCGTGAACTGCCATGCGAAAGACAGGGAGATCACCGACAATCAGTGCATGCACTGCCACGACTGGCCGCATAACCCTGGGGCTTGAGGACGCGCCGTGCGCGACGCGTTTGCGCAGGCGTCCCGATCCCGTTCCTTTTGACGCGGGCGCTCCCGAGGCGCCCGCGTCGCGTTTGCGTTGATTTTCGTGTGAGGGGAGGAGCCGACCCGATGCGGCTTTCGGGTGCGCGTATACTGGCGGGCATGAAGCGAGCCGCCGCGAAGAAGGACGTCCTGAATGGAAAGCAAGCCGAAGCCCCCGACGAAACGATCGCTGACGAGGGGAGCCATCGTCGAAGCCGCCTACCGTATGATCGATAGGGAAGGCGTGCGCGCGTTCACGATGCGCGCGCTTGGTGCAGAGCTGGGAGTGTCGGCTATGGCGTTCTACGCGCATTTTTCGTCGCGCGAGGAGGTTCTTGCCGCAGTGCTCGAGCGTTTCATGGGGACTATGGACACCGATCCGGTTCCCGGTGAGCGTTGGGACGATACGATGCGGCGCACGATGACGTCAATCCATCGCGAGTTCTGCGCTCACCCCAACATGTACGACATCGATCTCGATCCAAGCGCGTCGTATCGCGGGTTGGCCGCGCATACGCGCAAGATCGTGGGGCTGCATCTTGCCCAGGGCATTCCCGAAGACGTGCTGACCAAAGCGTGGGCCATGATCGACGCGTTTTTGACGGGGTTCGACTCCAATGCCATCACGACGGAGCGGATGCGCCGCGCCATCTCGCCCGATGGCATTGACGACAACCTTCCCACATGGGAGCGGGTGGTGCGCACCGCCTATTCGGAGGAGTCGTTCCAAAACGGCATCGAGATGATCATCATGGGCGTACGGGGCCTCGCGGCGCCCGATCCGTGCGAGTGGCGCACTCCGAAATAGCGGGCGAATGGGCGGGTGGGCGTCGGGAAATCGCCGCGAAGATGGTCGTGCGGCGGGTGTCGGGGCCGCCCTGCTCCTGCGTCTGCGCTTGCGCCTATGCCTCCAGCAGGAAGCGCTCGACTTCGCGGTTGAAGGCTGCGGGGTTCTTGGCGGCGACGAAGTGGTCGCCGGGGACGAACGCAAGGCGCGCGTTCGGGATGCGCTCGGCGATGAGGCGGGTGTGGTCCTCGCGAATCATGTCGTTTTCCCCTGCAATGACGAGGGTGGGCGCGGTGAGTGCGGCCAACTCCTCGGGCGCGACGTTCGGGTCGTTCACCATGAGGCCCAGCATCTCGGCGTTCGCGAGGGCCTTCGCGCTGAGGCCGGCGAACAGGCGCGCCATGCGATAGCCCAGCTCGATGGGCGCCTGCACGGAGCGCTTCACGCCGCGGGTGTTCAGGTTCGCGCCGTTGAGGACGAGCTTTCCCACGCGCTCGGGGTGGGCGAGCGCGAACACGAGGGCGATGTTGCCGCCGTCGGAGAATCCGAGCAGGTGCGCGCGCTCGATGCCGCGCGCGTCCAAGAACGCCAGCAAGTCGCGGGCGAACTGCCGGATGGTGAAGGGAGCCTCCCCGCGCGGCGATTTTCCGTGGCCGCGCGTGTCGAGCGCCAGGACGCGGAAGCGCTGCGAGAAGTGCGCGATCTGGTGCGTGAAGTAGGTGCCGTCCTCGCCGTTGCCGTGCAGCAGGACGAGCGGCTCGCCGCCCCCGGTTTCCTCGCAGTGCAGTTCGATGTCCATGCGCGCCTTTCGTCCGCTCGGTGCCGCCTGCGCTTCGGGGCGGGCATTCGCTTCGATGATAGCAGGTGCACGGGCGTTGCGCACGGAAGTCGTTCGGCGGCGCGCCGTCGGGCGCGCGTCTGCGGCGGCTGCGCATGTTGCGAAAGCGCGCGGAAATGGCCACGAAACCGTGCTCTGGCACGGCGATTGCTCGTTTTCGTCCCAAAAGGGCGCTTTCCCGCAACGAAAGCCCAGGTCGGCAATTTCGGCAAGGTCGATGCGCTGTCGGAATGGAGCCGATTTGTGCCAGAGCGCGGTTTCGTGGCCAAAAAAGAGCCTCGTCTTTGTTGAGCCTGGCCTAACAGCGGCTGGGAGGGAAGATGTCTATGTTAAACCAGGATTGACACGAACTCCTGTTCGCTAAACCTTGAGTCGGGCTTGCTCTGACCGGAGGTTCGGAGGGTTCCCGCCCGCCGTGCGGGCGGGATCTTCTGCGGTGCCGGCGGGACCTCGCCCGGCGGGCCGATCTGGCCTATATCAATTTTGGTTTAACAGAGACAGGGAAGATATCTAGCACAAAATGACGGTTAAGAACGATTTTCCGCTTCTTATAGGAGCGTTTTTGGAGAAACACCAGGTCGCGAAATTAGATCTCGTTGGAAAATCGTTCTTAACCGTCATTTTGTGCTACTGCATCGACGCTTTTCTGGCAAAACCGCCGTTGACGCGACCTCACATTCTCCGAATCTCGAGCCGAGCTTCCTCAGGTCAGCGCTTCGGGAGGCTCCGCTCGCTCGACGGGCGGGTCCTTCTGCGGCATCGACGGGGCTTCGTCCGACGGGCCGACCTAGCCCGTGTCGATCTTGGCTTAACGAAGGCCGAGCCTCTTGCTTGCACGTGGCGGGTGAGTGTCCTGCCGAAAGCGCTTTGATCCTCCGATCCGTGATGGTCGCAGACGCATGAGCATCGTGTAGGGGAATTGCTGCAGCGCCATCAAACCGGTGTTGTGGACGCTGGCGTTCTCGGTCGACTCGCACTGGAGATTTTTCGAAGCGCGCCCATGCGAGGCTTGGGGTTCTGCCGCATCTGCGACAGAAGCGCTGGACAGATTGGCGGCGAAACGTGCGTCTGCGTGCCGCAAACGCTCTGACGGCAGAACCGTCGCGAAGTGGCGCGGGTCGCGTCTTTCGCATAGTCGCAACGCCTTCGTCAAATTGCGATCTGGGAAAGCATCTTCGCGCGCACATTCGGCGTCCAAGCCTCGGCGATAATTCCGCGAGGACTTGTGCATAAGACGGGGCTCGCACCGTTTCGGGCGATTCTCGTCGTCAAATCGGGATCATCAGAGGTCGGGTCGGTTCGCTGTCCAAAGCTTTGTCAACGTTGCTGGAGGCGCCCGACATGCCGTTTTTCGTCGGGCCGGCGAACGGCATCGTCGCGGCCATGGCGGTGTACGTGCTGGCGTATCGCGCTGCGGGCGGCGAGCGTTTTGCCGGAAGCGTCGCGTTCAGGCGGCCTGCAGGTGCGCAATCGGCTATCATAGACGGCGCTGCGCGCAACGCGGATGACGCGGATGACGCGTGTGCTGCGAGCGACGCGTACGGCTCAGGCGCGGATGACGCGTGCGGCTCGGATGCGGCAAGCGGCGTGCTCGCAGCAAGAGAGGCTATCGAAGCGAACGGCGCCGCACATGGCGTGGCGGATGACATACGGGAAGGACGGGCATGAGGAAGATCGGCATTCAAGAGATCGAGGACATCGCGCTCGGCGCGGCGCTCCTCGGCGCGGGCGGGGGCGGCGACCCCTACATCGGCAAGCTCACGGCCATCGGCGCGGTGAAGGAATGCGGCGAAGTGGAGCTCATCAGCGCCGACGAGGTTCCCGACGGCGCGTTCATCATGCCGGCCGCGTCCATGGGCGCGCCCACCATCCTCGCCGAGAAGGGCGTGGGCGCGAGCGAGTTCGCGAAGCTCTTCGACATGGTGTCGCGCTACTTCGGCAAGCCCGTGTACGCCACCATGCCCATGGAGGCTGGCGGCGTGAACTCTATGCTGCCCATCGCGGCGGCCGCGCGCCTCGGCATTCCGATGGTGGACGCCGACGGCATGGGACGGGCGTTCCCCGAGCTGCAGATGGTCACGTTCACCATCGGCGGTGCGTCGGCCACGCCCATGGCGTTCATCGACGAGAAGGGCAACTCGGGCATCCTCGACACCATCACGAACAAGTGGACCGAGGACATCGCCCGCGCGGCCACCATGACCATGGGCGGCACGCTTACCATCGCGTTGTTCTGCATGGACGCCGACACCTGCAAGAAGTACGGCGTGCACGGCATCGTGACGCGCTCGGAGGAGCTGGGCCGCGCCATTCGCACGGCGAAGGAGGGCGCGGCGGCTGCCGGCCTTGCGCCCGAGGAGTACTTCCTGCAATTCACGGGCGGCCACAAGCTGTTCAAGGGCAAGATCGTCGACGTGCTGCGAGAGACGCGCGGGGCGTTCAACTTCGGCCGTGTGGTGCTCGAGGGCATCGGCGAGGATCGCGGCAGCCAAGCCAGCGTGGAGTTCCAGAACGAGAACCTGGCCTGCACGGTGGACGGCGATATCGTGGCGACGGTGCCCGACCTCATCTGCCTGGTGGATCCCGACACGTTCACGCCCGTGCCCACCGACGCGCTCAAGTACGGCAAGCGCGTGCTGGCGGTGGGCCTCGAGTGCTTCGATATGTGGCGCACGCCGGCGGGCATCGAGCTCGTGGGCCCGCGCTACTTCGGCATCGATGCCGATTACATTCCCGTCGAAGAGCGCTGCGCGCGGAAGGGGGCGTGAATGTACAAGCTGGGCATCGACGTGGGCGGCACGAACACGGACGCCGTGCTGATCGACGAGGGCCTGAACGTGGTGGCCGCCGTGAAAAGGCCCACGTCAGGCGATATCTACACGGGCATCATGGGCGCGGTGGACGCCGTGCTGGAGGCATCGGGCGTCGATCGCGCGCTCATCGGGCAGGCGATGCTCGGCACCACGCAGTGCACGAACGCCATCGTGGAGCGCAAGGGCCTCGCGCCCATCGCCGTGCTGCGCATCGGCGCGCCGGCGTCGGTGGGCATCCCGCCCATGGTGGACTGGGACGCCGACATCGCGGCGGTGTGCGTGGACTCCGCCATCATCGAGGGCGGCTTCGAGTACGACGGCAAGCGTTTGGCGGAATTCGACGAGGCCGCGTGCCGCGCGTTCTTCGAGGGCGTGCGCGGCAAGGTGGACGCCGTGGCCATCAGCTGCGTGTTCTCCACCGTGCGCGACGACGACGAGCTGCGCGCCGCCGAGATCGCGCGCGAGGTGCTGGGCGGGGGCGTTCACGTGTCCATCTCGAGCGAGATCGGATCGATGGGCCTCATCGAGCGCGAGAACGCCACCATCCTGAACGCGGCGCTCCACGGCGTGGCGCGGCGCTTCACCGAGGGCTTCGCGAAGGGCCTGGCCGACAAGGGCGTGGAGAACGCCGAGGTGTACCTGTCGCAGAACGACGGCACGCTCATGACGATGGAGCACGCGCGGCGCTACCCCGTCCTCACGATCGCGTGCGGGCCGACGAACTCCATCCGCGGTGCGAGTTCCCTCACGCGCAAGGGCGACGCCATCGTCATCGACGTGGGCGGCACGACCACCGACCTGGGCGTTTTGAGCCATGGATTCCCGCGCGAGAGCGGCGTGGCGGTCACCATCGGCGGCGTGCGCACGAGCTTCCGCATGCCCGACGTGGTGAGCGTCGGTTTGGGCGGCGGCTCCATCGTGCGCGTGGCCGACGACGGCAGCGTGAGCGTGGGGCCCGACTCGGTGGGCTACGAGATCACGAAGCGGGCGCTCGTGTTCGGCGGCGACACGCTCACCGCCACCGACGTGGCCGTGCGCCTCGGCATGGCCGAGGTGGGGGACGCGTCGCTCGTGGCGGGGGTGGATGAGGAGTTGGCGCGCAAGGCGCTTGCCGCCATGCGGGAGCTGGTGGAGGACGCCGTCGACGCGATGAAGGTGACGAGCGACCCCGTCGACGCGGTGCTGGTGGGCGGCGGCTGCATCATCCTGCCCACCGATCTGGCGGGCACCTCGCAGGTGGAGAAGCCCGCGCACTCCGGCTGCGCGAACGCCATCGGCAGCGCCATCTCGAAGGTGAGCGGCGCCTACGAGGCGCTTGTGGACTACGACGTCACGCCGCGCGACGAGGCGCTGGCCGCCGCGCGCGCCGCCGCCGTCGAGGCCGCCGTGGAGGCGGGCGCGGTGCGCGAGACCGTGGAGGTCGTCGACGCGGAGGACGTGCCGCTTCAGTACTACCCCGGCCGCACGAACCGCGTGAAGGTGAAGGCTGCGGGCGACTTGGCGTAGTTCGAGTCGGGGCGGGCGGCGCGCAGGCGCGGCGCGGTCCGGACGGGGAGCGGGCGCGCCTTCGGAACGGATCCCTGCCGGATTGTTCTTGCGCTATTTGGATCGTCCGAGCAATCAGCTTGCTGCTGCCGTGAAACTCGTGTCTGTTCTTGATGCCCTGACGCATGGTTTGACCACCGGTCAGCTTTTCGATGCGCGGAAGGAGCTTTCGGGCTCCTTCCGCGTTTTGCGCCTGAGAACCTTTCGTTTGGTGGGGGGCAACTTCGCTGGTTCGTCGGAATGCGGTTGCGATTTGGCACGCCATCGCGGTCCGTCTTGTCGCGATCCTTTCCTCGCGCCCTCAATCATTGGAACAAACGGCATGCGCGCGTCGTGTATCGACGGTTTGGCTGGGGCGAAGGTGTTGCGTTGCACTATGGAGGTGGAGAAGCCCTGCCGACGATCTTGCCTCGTCTTCTGAATTATTGTATCATAGATACAATAATTCAGAAGACGAGATGAGGTTGTTGTGGGCGAGGTTCTTTATCCGCTTGGTTTGACCTCGGATGAGCGAGCCGCTCTGCGCATTCCTGATTATTCGAGTTCCCGGTATCGAACGGATTGCTCCCTTGCGGAAGTTAGGGCGTATTTGAAGAACGTTAAGGCATGCATCCGACACGATGAGTTTGTCGTGCTCGAAGGCGATCCTGACGATCCCCTGAATACGCGTTGCAAGAATTCCGATTTTCTGTTCGCTTATGGGTTGGCAGATAGGCAGAGACAGAAGCAGCTGCTTTTGAGCGTTTCAGAGGATGAGTTTTGCCACGTTGTGATCTGCAATGATGGCAGGGAGTTGTACGTGTTCTGTCTCGATCGCTCGCTGTACAAGGCGGCGAGCGGGTGCGAGAGGGTGCGCATGTATCTCAAGCATGATTACGACGGTAAGTCTTTCGATGTGGTGGTTTCTCTCCATGGGCTTGAGCTTCCCATCGTGAGGGCGTTTGGAGATTGAGGTGGCATGTATGAACGAGTTGGCCTACTGTCCGCAGTGCCGCAAGCGCGTGTCCTTCGACGTTCGCGAAGGGTCGAGGAGTACCCTGCTGGATGGTGTCGCCTACGGGTATCCCATCAAGCAGGCAGTTTGTCGGGAGTGCGGAGCGAAGGCGGTCTACGACCCCTTCCGCGAAGAGGCAGAGCTTGCGTTCAACGATGCGGTGCGCAAGGGGAATGGTCTTGTCTCCTTAGAGAAGGTCAGGGAGCTTCCCAAGCGCTACAACATCGGTAAACGTCCGCTTTCCTTGCTCCTCGGTTGGGGGGAGATAACGTATACGCGCCTCATGGCGGGGCAAGCTCCGTCGAAGTCCCATTCCGATCTCATCGAGCGGTTGTACGACGATCCGTCGGCTTATTACCGCGTGCTCATTAAGGGAAAGGACCGGATCACCAAGACGGCGTATCGGAAAAGCGAGCGCGCAGTGCGGGTGCTTCTCGACGGGGAGTTTCCCGAGGCAGTCAAGATATACGAGGTTGCCGATTACTTCTGCCAGCTTTCCAAGGGCGACATAACTCCCATGATGGTGCAGAAGCTCACCTACTATGCGCACGGGTTTAGCTATGTGTTCTTGGAAAATCCGCTGCTCTCCCAGCAGCCGAGAGCGTGGGCGGCTGGTCCGGTGTACGGACAGCTGTGGCACGAGTTCAAGGGGAGGGATCTCGAGTCGGAGTATGCGCATGCGTCCGATCCGTCGGATGGCTCGTCCCCGTTCTCGGCCGATGAGGAACGGCTGCTCGAAGACGTCTACGCCGCATTCGGGCGCTATAGCGCGACGATGCTCTCTCGCATGACGCATGCGGAGTCTCCCTGGAAGAACGCGAGGAAGCGCGCTGGCGCCGAGGCGGGTGCGATATGCCGAGAACCTTTGTCGGCGCAGGACATGGCGCGCTTCTTTGGCGGGGTGGCGGAGAGGTTCAATGTCAGGAGCAGCGGGGATATCGTCCGCTATGCGGAGGCCGCCTTCTCTGCGCCTCTTCCACTCGATAGTTAGATGCGCTGAGTTTGCACCTGCGATATCGGGTTATGTTATCATACGACCGGATGATACTTTGACGGAAGGCTGGGAGCGCGTGTTC